>PVBE010781569.1_pt1 | contig 19194 bp, 20 predicted proteins | sample 1631181 | NCBI WGS metagenome assembly PVBE01 (sample SAMN08397723, study PRJNA350692) | Marine metagenome, whole genome shotgun sequencing project. | isolation source: water | place: Pacific Ocean | collected 2012-04 | reverse complement strand
CGACCCCGCCCGCCGCGAGCACGCCACGAAACGCACGCGGGACGACCGATGGGTGGGGGGCTCATCGAAGAGTCGCGAACGGTGGGCGCTCGAAAACGGGACCTGCAGTCTCTTCTCCAAAAACGAGGGCGCGGGAGGGACGTGAACGCACGTGAAATTGACGTACAGAACGCACTGTGCGTTTGCATTCTCATTCGCACTTCGAGGCGCGGGTGATGGGAACGGGACGGCCGTCGTCGTCCGGTGCGACCGGTGGTTTGAACGCGTCGGCGTCGGCGTTCGTGTTCGCGCCGCGGCGGTGTCCCGCCGCCGTGGACGTCGTCGTCGAGCGCGCGATGCCGGTGCCGGTGGACGAGTTGGCGTCGCTGGGACTGGTGAGCGAGGAGGATGCGGACGCGCACGTCGACGGGGTCGAGGAGTTGGAGAGAGAGGGGGTGGTGGGTGGAGATGGGAGCGCGGCGGTGGAGAAGGCGTACGCGCGATACGGGGAGGAGGAGGCGGAGGAGGGGGCGGTGGGGGCGACGACGACGAGCGACGGAGGATTCGAGGATTCGCTCGCGTTTCTCGAATCCATGTTTCCAAACTTTGACTCGGCGTGCCTGGAAGAGGCGTTGATGAATACGGGTGGAGACGTGGAGCTGGCCATGGAGCTGCTGATGGATGATGAAGTGCCGGAGGTTGAAGCCCCGGATGTCGACGACGTAGAGGCATTCCCCACGCTCGGCGGTGGCGTCGGAACTGTGACGACAGAGACAGAGCCGGAACCGCTGCCAACGAAAATTTATCTCTCGGGAGGTAGATCGAACGTCAACAAAGCGTCGACGATGTTGAATAACTGGCAAACGAACGGCCACGCATCCAGTGGAACTTCGCGGACGTCGAAAGTCGAGCGAGGAGTCTCATCTGGAACGAAGACGAAGATAGAGTGGGTGGAAACCGGCGCCGCGGTGTCACAGTTGTACACGGCGAATAGAGACGAGGCACGAGATTATGCACGAGTTCGTAATGTGTGCTACGAACAGGCAACGAACGCATATCTCAGCGGAAATAAGGCTCTCGCCAAGGAACTTTCACGACAGGGTCGCGAAGCCGCAGCAAAAATGGCCGAGTCCCACGCGCGCGCCGCGGATAACATCTATTCGAGTCGCGGCGGCGGCAGTGACGGTGTCATAGATCTACATGGACTGCACGTAGCGGAAGCGATTACACTTCTTAGACGCGAGTTAACTCGTTTACAAACGTCTGGATACTCGCACGCACGCATTCTTGTGGGCACAGGGCACCACACCGTCGGCTCGCGAACGCCGTCAAGACTTCCAGTCGCCGTCGAGACTTTCTTGCAAGAGCAACGCTGGCGTTTTAGCGAACCGCAATCGGGTTTACTCGAAGTAAGCTTACAGTAGCTAATTGTGTTGTATTCTATTCTATTGGCATTTGTATCTTCTAGACAAGATGCTCCACGCGCTCACCCAGTCTCGCCCCTCACTTCATCGCCAGGCGGTCGTCCGACGACGGGTTTCGACGTCGCGGGAGTCACTTTCGTATCATGATACAGACGTCGAGTGCGGTGGACAACTTCTACATCACCGAAGATGTGAAGAATACCCCGTCGCGGTCGAAAAACGTGGACGAAGAGACGGAGTTTTTGCAAAGAGTGTACGGCGCGCTTCTCATTCGGTCGTCCTGTTTACTTTTGAAGTCGCCCGTGAGCGTCGTGATCACAGCTCAGACGCTTCTTCATCGATTTTACACGAAAAAATCACTCACAGAGTACGATGTGAAACTCGTCGCGACGGCGTGCATCGTCTTGGCGTGTAAACTCGAGGAAAAGGATCGCAAGCTTAGGGACGTACTCAACTCCGTGCGAAGGGCTGTGCAGAGAATCGAGAAGAAGCCACGAGTGGTGTTGCCCATCAACACGCCAGAATATGAGATTTCGAAGACAGATGCAAAGAATATGGAAATGGTATTGCTGCGTGAGTTCGGATTTTTTGCGCACGTCAGTCCTCCTCATCCCTTTGCGTACACGCTGGGCGTTCACCTCAATTTGAGTGACGAGTCGATGAAACGCACATGGACTTTGTGTAACGACAGCGCGATGACAGCACTCTGCGTGAGATTCAAGCCACAGATAGTTGCTTGCGGGTGCATTCTTTTAGCCGCACGAGAATTAGGGATAGCTCTGCCGTCACGTCCACCGTGGTACCGTCTTGTGGATGGCGCGACAAAGGAGAATTTGGAGGTGATTGCGCAAACCATCTTAGCACTTCATCAACTCGACACGGTCGAGTATAAAGATTTGAGCGGCCAAGATTTGCCACCGCTCGAAGGGCACGTCAAAAAATCTGAGAGAAATGATGGGAGCCATCGAAGACGTCGTGAGAGTCGCAGTCCGCAGGGATCGAGACGCGTCAGGCGCAGAGATAGCCGTGACTTCGACGAGGGACGCCGGAGGTGAGTAGAAAATGATTAGATTAGTAGTTAGTGTAGACACTATTCTCTCTCAAAGATTAAATGTATATGAAACAACAGCACGATGCGCGCTGAGCCAATTACTTAGGCAGCAACCTTGTTCAAGCACAACAAATCAGCCAACTTGTCCGTGTAGTAGTTCGGGGCGATGGAGTTGTCGTCGCTACAGAGCATATCCTTCGTCGTGACACCAGACAGAACAAGCAAAGTGTTCAAGCCACCATCGTTGCCGAAGAGAATGTCAGTGTCAAGGCGGTCGCCGACCATGGTGATTTGGTCCTTGCGGATGTCAAACTTGTTGGCAATGTAATCCAACATGAAAGCGGCCGGCTTACCGACCACAATGGGCTCTCTCTTCGTGCTACCCTTGATGGCTCCAACCATGGAACCGTTTCCAGCCCACTCTTGCGCATCAGTCAAGTGAGTCACCGCGTCCGTGTTCGTGGCGATGAACATGCAGCCCGGGTTTTCTCGGATGCAAAGCGTCGCGTACTGAATCTTATAGTAGTTGATGTTGCGATCGAAACCAACAATCACGGCACCAACATCCTCATCATGTTGCATCAACTCCCCGCTCGCCAAAGTGACTTGCTTACCCGCGTCGGCTTCACCGCCGGTGTATTCCACACCGACACCGTCGAGCTCCTCCAAAATGCCAGTCTCGCCGACGACGTACGCCTTCTTCTTGAAATCGATCGACTCCAAGTACGCGGCGGCCGCGAAAGAGGAAGAAAAGATCTCTTCCGGATTGACAGTGAGTCCGAGGGACTCAAACTTCTTCGTGTAACCGGCACGAGACTTGGTCGAGTTGTTCGTCACGAAGATCAGTCGCTTCCCCATGGCGCGCAACATCTCGAGCGTCTCTGGAACGCCTTCGATCAAAGAATCACCCTTCCAAATGACACCATCGCAGTCGAAAATGAACGTTTCCGTAGCGTCGACGAGACTCTGCGCGTTGGACTCTTGCAAGCGGTTGGCCTTGGCGCGAGTAATCAAGTTTTCACCTCGTCGAGACATCGCGGACTCGTTTCTCTTGGCGACCGTTCTCGACGATCGCTTCGTCGCGGAGACTTTGAGCGCGGGTGCGACTCGAGCGGACGCGTACGTCAGCGCCATCTAGACGTCAGTGGACGAATTATGACGTCGTTCGCTCGCCAGACGCCGCGAACGTCCACGGCTCCGTGGATAAACTTCCGAGAGCCCCCCCCCTTTTCGGGCTCTTTGTTCAGGACCCTCCAATGTGTCCCCATTGTTCTCAGAGCAAACGAGCAAGCGCCGCTTCGAGTTGCGACACGATGTCATCGACGCACGACATCGACAAAGGGACGGTCGTCGAATCGGTCTCTTCAGGGATGAAATCGTCGTCTTCGCCCGCGTCGCAAGAAATGAGAGACGATGCGCGGATGTCTCGGCGGACGTCGTGACACGCGACGGCGACGTCCGTTTCGCGCAGCTTTGTTCCGGCGAAGAAAAACTCTTCGAACGACGTCGAGACTTTCGCACCGAGAGACTCGTTCGAGGCCAATGCGAAAACCAGAGACGTTCGATCGAATCGTACTTTGGTTTGGTCAGACGACGTCCTTTCGACGCGTTCCAAGGCGTGTAAACCGGCGAGCGTGGTGCGGTTCGACAGAGAGTAGGCGTACGCCGCCACCTCAACCTCCGCGAGCGTGTCTCGCCATCGTTCGCGATCACCGACTTGTCGTAAATCCAATCTCACGATCGCCGATCGCGCGACGCGCGCCCACGCGAGGGCGATGACGACGGCAGAAGTAGAAACACGCATACGCGCGCGACACTTTGTCTCTCGCCTTCGAGGCGAAACGACACGACGTGCGTCGACGTGCGTCTCATCGTTCATGGTCCTCGAGGTGCTTCAGTATGTCAAAGCGGATGACGTCATCAAACCATAGCCCAAAAAGAATCCACAGTATGAAGAAAAACGCGCGTCCGTCAAGCGATCGGACAGCCGACGGCGATCGCGATCGCGAGATACGATTGATTGTGGTCGACGACGCCCCTCGCGCCGCCTCGGGCGAGCCGGCGGGTGTTCGCGCGACGCCAGTCATCATCTTCCTCGTCGTCGCGCGAGGATCGTCGCGGTCCACAGATCTTCATCGTCTCGCGTCCGATCGCGTCGTTGCTCGCGGATCCGAGGCGACGCGCGCCGCGAAACGGCGGCGCCGTGGGTTGTTAACTCCCGAGAGCGGCGTGTGGTTGTCATCGAGAATTTCGTCTCGGCGGTGGTTCGGTCGGACGCCCGAGAGTGCTCGAAACGCGCGTCGGGGCGAAGAAACACGAGAATATCCGTCTCGATCGGAGTACGCGGGTGAGATCGACGCGAGCCGCGCGCAAGGTTCGCGATGGTGTTGGGCAGAGGCGGCCACGCGAAGGGCGCCACGACCCAAGCGAGGCGACGACAGGGAGGTGAGACGTCGACGAGTCGAAAAGAGGGGCGGAAAGATAAAAATTTGTCTTCGATCGAGTCCAAGGTTGTGTCGAAGAAAGTTTCCTCAAAAGAAGCGACGGGGAAAAATGCAAAATGTGCGGAAGCGACGGCGAAACAGGCTTCTCGCAAGACTCAACGAGCGGCGACTGGAGCAGACGAGAAGCGGCGAGGCGACGGTACACGAACTCGCGTGAGAAATACGGCGAGAAAAAGAGTGAAGAAAATTAAAGAGGGGGAAACCGAAGATACCATGGGGAACTCGGAACTCGAGATGTTTTTGGGTGTACACGCGCAGGAGCCCGTACTGTTGGAATTTGCCACAAGTGGGTCTGCACGCATTCTGGATTCGGATTTGAGCCTATTAAATCCATTTGCACCACCTAAAATGTCGTCGTTTTCGTTTCAGTCACTTGCAGAGGAATCTAAGGATTTGGCTAACACTACCACCGTCATGCAAGAATCCTTTGATAGACTTGAACCAGTCGACGTGTTTACGCAAGACGGTGAAACATTCACAAATACCTCCACCCCGGGAGACGTTCAGATGGGAGCTTCAGACTTAGAGATGGCATTTTCAGTATGGCAGGAAATGGGGAAAAATTCACCTAGATTGGTTCAAGAAATGTTTGCACAACCATTCTTTGAAGAATCTGGCAACCCTGGTGCCGCGCCTTTCTTCACGGTGGGTGAGGAGGAGGCGATGGATGAAGGTCGACAAGCGAGCTCGAAAAAGGCTGCCCGCGAAGGAGTTAAGGCAAAATCAACTGCACCAGCGATTTCACCGGGCCCTTTCACACTGCACCAGCGTTTTCACGCTCACGCCCTCAGTTCACTTTCAGGCTCCGTCTCTGGTTCAACTGGTACGCTCTTACGTTTACCTGATGTTTTGAAGGAGGCTCGAACATCTCCGATTGAAAATAAGAGTGAGCAATCCAAGAAATTGAGCGACGAAGATAAACTCGTGCTCGCAGAGCTCAGAGAAATCATCTCTAACTTACCAAGCACGACACGCGAAAACATCAAGAACAGTCTTCGTCGGCTTATGAACTCCACCAAGACTTCAGAAGAGCCGAGTTCTTCCGTCAATCTAGACAAAGATTCAGATTTTATCGATCGTCTCGTGGCGAACGTGCTGTACCATCGGTACACGGATGTCGTTAGCTTCGCAAGACGAACCAACAACAAAGGAGCAACCTCTCGACGAAAGGCCGAGTCAAATTCCAGTCGGCAAAACGAGAAGCACATGGGTTTTGTGTCAACGTGATCGCATAACGGCCGTTCCCGGTAAAGGATAACTAATCGTGTAAATTTCACCTTTTCTCTGTACAATTGTAATGTTATCAAGTCTTGTCATCTCTTATGCCAGCATATTGGCGTTTTGTTGTGCGCCAGGAGCCTGTCTGGTGGTGCCAGTGAAACGATCCGATCTCGAGTGCTTACACCGCGTCGTGTAAGGCTGGGGAAAGCACGACGGTGGTGGAGAAGATACGTGAGGAACACTCTAGAGAATGTTATTTACCCGCGCGAACGTGGCGCCGATAGCGCAGACCACGCGTGGAAAGAGTCCGAGCGGACGACCCGCGCGATTATCGCTGACGAAGACATCGTCAGCGTCGCCTAGGGTGGCCACGAGAAGGAGAGCGGTCGTCGATGGGTCGTCCAGTCCGATAGAAAATAGTGAAAACAATCAAGATTCCTCGACGGCGAACGGGGCCGAGGCGTCGACGAACGAAGATGACGAGGGTGAAGTGCTAATCGAACTCAAAGGGGTGGTGAAGACTTTCGGCACAAAGGTTGTTCTCGACGGAGCTAGCTTCAAGATTCGAAGAGGCGAGGCCGTCGGAATTATCGGTCCGAGTGGCACCGGTAAATCCACGGTTCTACGCATCATGGCTGGTCTCTTGGTGCCGGATGAGGGGGAGGTCTACATCAGAGGCGAACGGCGAAAAGGTTTAGCGAGTGACGAAGCTCACCCAAAGCTGCACGTTGGGATGGTGTTTCAATCTGCCGCTCTATTTGATTCTCTAACTGTGGGAGAAAACGTGGGGTTTAAGCTCTATGAGCACAGTACCTTGTCCAAAAGGAAGGTGGAGAAGGCGGTGCGGAACAGCTTGGCCGCCGTGGGTTTGCAGGGCTCGGAGGATAAATATCCAGCACAGCTCTCAGGAGGTATGAAGAAGCGAGCCGCGCTAGCTCGCGCAATCATTAAAGAGGAGCGCGAACATGAAGATGATGCCATCGAAGAAGTAGTCATGTACGACGAACCAACCGCTGGTTTAGATCCTGTTGCGAGCACAGTGGTTGAAGACTTGATGCGTTCGCTCCACTGCAAACCAAACGAGTCATGTGAGGAGCACGGAGGAGTGTCGAGTTACATCGTGGTCACACATCAACATAGTACGATTCGGAGATCAGTTGACCGCTTGGTCTTCTTGCATCAGGGGAAAGTAGCCTGGGAGGGAACGGTGGAAGAGTTTGATACAACAACGGAACCCATCGTGCGGCAGTTTGCAACTGGGAGCTTGAAGGGTCCTATCACCTATTGACGCACAAGCAGTCTAAATCGCATGTAATATAAAAAATTGTGCACTATTCCTCAATCAACGATAGCTCCTCGTCCTGCCTCTGTGCTTCCTGCGCCACAAGGTCGTCTGCAGCTCTGTCGACCTCTTGTGCGCTGAAAACTGTTCCGAATCCCGTCTTTTCGCGAGCGGTCTCTTCGAACATGCGATCCTGCGGAAGTCTCGGTAACAAAGGTCTGCACTTGTAGCCAAATTCAGGATCTCGGGGATCGCACGGTTCTTTGAGAAGCTCTCCTCCTACCAGGCGGTTGATCCGAAAGTCGCGTCTGTAAAAGGAATCGAGCCGCGCCTGATCATTCTTCTCCTTGTTTTGTGCGCTTTTCTCGACTAATCCTTGGATCAATGAACTCTTACTAGGGTCGACACCGCTGTAAGATGGTGCAGCGGGAGCGGCGATCGACGGTGCTGGTGTGATGGCAAGGACGAGAGCAAGCGTTGCTCCCAACGCGTTTCGACCCAAAAATGGACGCGAAGGACTAGATTCGCGAGTACGAGCACGCGTGGACGACGAAGTGGATGGCGACACGTGTTGCCTCGCGCTCGTTATCGTCTGCATGGTGCGTGATGCGCACAGCGCGTGGATTTGTGACGTTGGCTCGTTGACTTGGAGCGTAGCGTATGTTGAGAGCTTACAATCTTCTATCGCGCGACATGTCATAGAATGCATCATTGCTTGGATTTCTTGTATCCACTCACACCCTTAGATTTCTTATTCGCGAGACCCGCCTTACCTTTACCATTCTTGCCCTTGGTTTCTTCCACCTTGCGCTTACCAATCGTGCTTGAGATGATTTTTGGTGGACCGAAGAAGCTTTCCAAGCGGTTTTGCGAAGCCTTACCAGTACGTGCCTTTTTCACGCGCGCGCATACTCCTCTGACACGGTCCTCATTGAACTGCTTTTCTTCGACCAAGAACTTGACGAGTCCTTCTTCATCCGGCGCTTTCCACGCGAGTTTGATGCCGTTCGTGTCCATCACTTCTGGATTTTTGAACAGTTCGCGCGCACCTTGAAAGTTCCAATCTTTCGGCGGCTGGTGCTTTTCAGTATCGATCGCCTCGAGAATGTTCTCGATGGTTTTGTGCTCCTTTACGAGTTTCAAAGCAGTCTTTGGACCGATACCGCGAATGGTGTCGGTGTAGTCGCAGCCGCACAAGATGCACAAATCAATGAATTCATCAGCTGTCAGTCCAAGTCCGGCCAACACTTTCTCGTAGTCGAATTCTAACACTGGCTTTTCTGCCGACTTGGGCGCCATCAAGTTTCTCGCCATGCGCGGCGCGGCGAACGTGAGCGTATCCATATCTTCCGTCGCCACCGCCCACACCAACCCGGCTTTGCACAGGGCCGCGCACGACGCCTCCGCCTCGCACGGAGCCTCGTAGACGGGGACTCCGAGCAAAGTCGCCAATCTCATGACCTCTTTACTGTGTTCCTTGCTCACTCTCACCGTGCGTTTCGCTAATTTTTCAATCTCCGCTTGGTCTCCCGCCTCGCGCGCCGCCTTGAGCGCCGCCTCGGCTTCCTCTCTCTTGTCCTTCCGCTTCGCCAATTCCCCACCCTTCATCGTCGGCGGTTTCCCATCGAACACATAGATCGGTTTTATCCCCGCCTCCAACATCCTCGCCGTTCGGTTCATCATTCCCACCAGGTGCGACGTCACCTCTCCCGCCTCGCTCGTCAGCTGACGCTCGCCCTCTCGTCCCACCGCAATCATAAACTGATAGATGTGCATCGACGCGTCGACGGCGACCCGTCGATCGAGGTACGAATCAAACTTTTGCTCTCGCATCGCCCCCGGGGCGTTATCTTGCAACAACTGCGTCAGGCCCTTGATCCCCATCGCGCGCGCCCGGGCGTCGAATGACGATTACATTTTTAAATCCACCCGCCCATCGCATCATCGATGTCGATGTCGACGCGCGGGATGGATCGAATGCGCGTCATCAGAGGGTGACGGATCGATTCGATTGATTGACGAGCGAGCGCCATGCTCGCCGCCGATCGAGGGAGAGCGATGATGAAGATGTATCACGCGTCGTCGTTCGCGCTGGCGGGACTCGTGCCCGCGGCGGCGATCGCGCCGGGAGGGCAGGCGGCGATCGATCTCGCGCTCGGGGTGGCGATGCCGGTGCACTCGCACGTGGCGATGAATTTCGTGCGTGATTCGATGCGATGGAGACGGGAGACGACGGGGGGGAGAGAGAGGGAGAGAGGGAAACGATGGAGACGGACCGTGGGTCGTTCGAGCGCGGGCGCGGTGACGGAAGAGGGAGGAGGAGGAGGAGGGACACCCGACTGACCGAGGACGTCTTCGCGGCGGCGACAGATCATCAGCGACTACGTTCCCAAGGCGGCGAGAGGACCGACGAGATTGGCGATGTTGGCGCTCACGGCGGCGACGACGGTTGGATTGTTCAGGTTGAACGCGCAGGGCGAGGGCATCACGCGAACGGTGAAATCGATGTGGAAGGCGTAGATTAGTCATAGAAGGGCGCGACTGTAAAACAACCTCGGCGGCGTCGCGGCGATACCCTCAAAACGCGACCGTGCGCATGGCCTCGACCGACGACGACTCGAACGCGCGCGACGAGGATGATTTCAGCGTCTTTTTGCGCTGGTGCGCGTCCAACTCGATCGACGTGCGCGAAGATGCGGTGGAGTTTACGTTCGCGATGCGCGGTGGGAGCGCGGCGGCGGGCGCGGACAAAAACCGTGGGGTCGAGGCGAAGCGGGATCTCGCGCGCGGAGAAATCGTGGCGACGATTCCGTTCGAAGCGTGTCTGACCCTCCGCGCGTGCTCGAGGTCGGACATCGCGGCGAGCGTGGAGACGAGGTTGGCGGAGACAAAGTTGGAGGCTGGTTGGTTAATCGGGTTGACGTGCGCGCTCTGCGTCGAGCGAAACGAGCCGACGTCACGGTGGCGAGCGTACGACAAAGTCCTGCCTCGTCGCGAAAATAATGTCGTGTCCCTGTGGGGTGAGACCGAGAGGAAGCTTTTGGTGGGTACGGAGCTCGAGATGACGTTGCGCGATGAACTCTCCGCGGCAAAGTCGGAGTGGGAGCGCGTCGTCGAGCCGATTTTTGCGCGACATAGTTTAGCTTGTTCGTTCGAGGATTATCACGACGCGCGAACGGTAGTCAGTAGTCGAGCGTTCACGTTGAGTCCGAACGCAGGGGTCGGTCTAGTACCGATCGCGGACGCTTTCAATCATCGCACGGGTGGCCACGACGTCAACGTCGGAGATGGGAGCGCCGCGACGACGACTTCGGGCGACGCGCTGTGCGTTAAAGTCACGAAAGAAGACGGGGTAAGGAGAGGACAAGAAATATTCAATACTTATGGTATGCTAGGTAACGCCAACTTGCTCAACTCTTATGGGTTTGCGCAAGAGGAGAACCCAGCTGATAAAGTTCATTTGACGACTACAAACATTCGCGCAGAGGCTGCCCTCGCGGGAATTTCAGGAGGACAAATAGCAAAACGCTTCGAGTGGTTGGAAAGTGTGGGATTGTGCTCATCGGATGGATCGTTCGCCATCGATAAATCAAGGGACAATTTCAGAGAATTGTGCGACGTGGTGTGGACGTGCATCACAGTTGATGAATTGTTCAATAGAGTTCGACACTCAAACACACGCGCAGATGCGATTGATGCGATTTTCAGCGTGTCCAAGTCAATGAATACGCGCCGAGAAAATGACGTCTATTCCACACTCACCCCAGAGGTCTCTGACATCGTTTCTCGAGCCATCGAGAGACGTTTGAGTTTGTATGCTTCTTTACCGCATGATTCTGCAAGCGGCGTCGGCAAAACTTCAGAGATGGAAGAGCGTCTCGCGCTAGCGGCACAGTTGATTCGAGCTGAGCGTGAAATTTTGAGCACGACGCTTGATTTTCTCAGAAGTGCTCATGAATCAGGGTGTACTAATAAACGACCGAAGGGGGCGGATGATTCAGCTTTCGCTCTGTTTGATTGATAATACAACACATGCTTGTTTTCTAGCTTAAACCCGTGAACGCGGCAACCATCATCCACAATCGCGCGCCTAAAAAGTTGTTGCCCATGCGCAACGTCACAGATGTGCTTCTTGCGAGCTTGGTGGACATGTGGTCGTACGCCACTCGCTCGATGCCGTTCACTAGTTGGTACCTCGTATTGGAACTGATCCCCATGTGCAGAGCACCGCACGCCAGCGCGCGGTAAAACACTTCGAGAGTGAATCCACCGGCATTACCAGCCAACGAGGAAGCTAAAAACATCGATATCACGCAGGAAATCGCGCCCATGATGGCGTAGAACCTACCCTTTTTGAAGTAGCACATCGCGCGCTGCGAAAGCGAGTAGTCTCCTTTCGCAAAAACATTCGCAATTTCAGGTTCCTTCTTCGCGGAAAGCGCCGTCGGTGCCAAAAAATACACGATCAACGTGTCATTGATAAACGCTGTGAGCAGCTGGCACATCACCATCAGTGTGGCGGAAAACGACCACAACGTGGGGTTCCCCCTAACCATGATGTTGACGGTGAGGGTGATGAGGAAATCGATCAAGATTTCAGCAACGAGCTTGAAGAAAAAGTTTGGATCGATTTCCAGTCTATCTCTCAATCCCGCCATGAAGATATCAATCGGATTCGCACTTCCGCGCGGAGGCTCAACATTGACCCCCGTCGCGTCGCCACTGGATGCCAGAGTAATCGTTCTGCTTCGCGATTTTTCCCGAACGCACCGCCTGGCGGAAACATCTCTACGACTCGAAACCGGGGTGGACGCACACACCGCTTCCACATGGGCTCGCGTTCCGCGCGTCCACGCGGAGCCCGACCGCTCCGATCGCGCTCGGCTCGCGTTCACGCCCGCGTAACGGTCGAACGCCACCTGTCTTCTGTGGCGCTCGTTCGCGGCGGATTGGGACACCAATCCCCTTAACGGTGTGACTCGCATCATGTTCTCACCGACGAGAAGCGTGTTCGTCGTCGGCACCGCGCGCCGAGTCGACTTGTCGCGTAATCTTCTCTGGCCGGTTTGACTGAGAAAGGCAGTTGCAACTCTTAAAAACAATTCAAATCAACATTAATTACAGAATACAGATACCGAATCGTCCTCGTGCCCTCGGGTGGTACCTAGCGCGGCAACTATTCCTACACAAGCGCGCGGTGGAGGTGCAGCCGAAAGAGGACTTTGGACAACTATGCTACACCGCCGCCGCTTTGCTGCAGCTTCTCGACCACAGCGTCTTGGGCACTACGTGGGACCAGGGATGGTCGATGTCGCCGTATTGAACGCTGACGAGGAAATTAGTCAGGCGAACCTGCATCATGTTCTCGTCAAAAGGAGTGACTGGTTTATACTCCTTACCCTCGTACACGATGCCGTTGATTGGTTGAATCACCGCAGCCGTACCTGTGCCAAAAATTTCCAAAACATCCCCCCTCTCGAATGCCGCCTTCATTTCACGGAACGGTATCATCTTTTCGATTGTCTCACACTCATTCCACTGCTTGCTCAACTCAATCACGCTTTGTCTCGTGACACCAGGTAAGATGGTTCCATCCTCGAGAGAAGGGGTCACGAGTTGCTTGACTCCGTTCTCGTTACGAATGAGGAAGAAAATGTTCATCGTACCCGCTTCGGTGACGTACTCTTCCTTATCATACACAAACAACGACTGAGAAGCACCGTTAGCGGTCGCAGCGGCTTGCGAAATCACAGTTGGACCGTAATTACCCCCAGACTTGACGTTACCGGTACCTCCTGGCCACGCTCGAATGTACTTCGCGTCCACGCTCAACTTGATTGGGACGAAACCAGATTTGAAATACGGTCCTACGGGACAGCACAACACGAGAATCATAGCCTCCGCACATTGCGTCAAGCCCAGCCAAGGAGTGGTGGAGAAAATGACCGGTCGAAGGTACATGGAATACCCTCGTTGCTGTGGTATCCAGTCCTTGTCGATGTCAACTAGAGTTTCAATACACTTCAACAACTGTTCGCCATCAAAGTCCGGCAGAGACATTCGCTTTGCAGACGTGCGAAATCTCTGCATATTCATCTCTGGTCTGAACAGTCGCACCGCGCCGTTTGTATCCACGTACGCCTTCATGCCCTCGTAGCACTCCACGGCGTAGTGGAAGACGTGCGCGAAAGGGTGCAAACCCACCGGACCGCTGGGAACGATCATCGGCGCGTTCCAACCGCGCTCAACGCTCCATTCGATCTTCAACATGTGATCGGTGATAACCTACGTCCGAGAACCGTTCGAGTCAGTCTCTGAAAGTCTCTCACCGAGGTCGCCGTCGCCGCGTCTCGCGCGTTTTCTCCCTCAACTTTGGCGCGTTCGCGCGCACCGTTCCGAACCCCAAGCTCTCGTCCGGGCATCTCGGCAGCGGTCTGCTCGTCGTCGTCACCCTTAATTTCGAGCTCTGCGTCCACGAATACCGTCGTCAGTCTCTCCGCGCGCACCGCGACGTCGCACGAGACGCGACGATACCAATCCGCGAGATTCCATCCATCCTCCCACGTCGTCTCTCCCTCCTCGTTCGTTCGTTCGGCGCGCACGCACGTCTACGTTCGAGACATTCCCGCCGTCCACGCCGCGCATGTTTCTCTCTCGTCCGCGTCGTCGACCCTCGTCGTCGTCTCTCTCGCGCCGCGTCGTCCTCCGGCGTCTCGCTCGCGTCGTTTCGCGCGGTCGTCCCGCCGCGCCGTGCCGTTCGACCGCGTCCGGGACGATCGAGACCGATGACCGATCACGACCCGTCGTGTACCCCCCCTCGTGATTTCCCGCGCTTTTCGCGGTCGAGCCGATGGATGAGTGCGCGCGCGCGTCGTCGCGTCGCGACCGCGTCGTCGACGAGGGGACGGCGCGCGCGAGACAGTTGGACGCGCGAACGATCGTCATGCTCGGTGCGCGCGCGATGACGTCGACGTCGACGGTGCGCGTCGCCGCGGACGCGGGTACGGCGCGCGAACGAGGGACGATGAAGATCGCGCGCGCGCCGGGACGCCGCGCGATGATGGCGCGCGGGAGAGAGGACGGGCGAGGCGCGCGAGCGACGCGAGGCGCGCGCGTCGTCGCGAGCGCGGGCGGAGCGAAGATTAAGGTGATCGGATGCGGAGGCGGCGGTGGGAACGCGGTGAACCGGATGATTGAGAGCGGATTACAGGTGCGACAGACGGACTGGACGACGCGAAGGCGCGAGGGCGCGAGGCGCGAGACGCGCGCGAGGGAAGACGGTGTGCGATGGATCGTCCGTCGAGCGTGGGTCGATGGAAGTCGATGAAATCGCGCTTCGATCGTTGAGACTGACTGTGAGAGAAATGTCGCGACGTAGGGTGTCGAGTTTTGGGCTCTGAACACGGACGCGCAGGCGCTCGTCAACTCGCTCGCGCCCAACAAGTGCCAAATCGGTGAACAAGTGACGCGAGGTCTCGGTGCCGGGGGTAACCCGGAGCTCGGAGAGATCGCAGCGACTGAAAGCAAAGAATCGCTCGGTCGAGTCGTCATGGGAAGCGATCTCGTATTTATCACCGCCGGCATGGGCGGAGGCACGGGGAGCGGCTCAGCGCCAGTCGTCGCCAAGCTTTCCCGTGAACAAGGCATCTTGACCGTCGGTGTCGTGACGTATCCGTTCTCTTTCGAGGGTCGACGTCGTATTCAACAAGCCACCGAAGCGATCGAAGCGCTCAGAGCGAACGTCGACACTTTGATTGTCATTCCGAATGATCGTTTGCTCGATGTCGTCGAAGAGGGCACCGCGTTGCAGGATGCGTTTTTGCTCGCTGATGATGTCTTGCGTCAAGGTGTGCAAGGCATCTCGGACATCATCACCATCCCCGGTCTCGTGAACGTGGATTTCGCCGATGTTCGCACCGTGATGAAGGATAGTGGTACCGCCATGCTCGGCGTCGGCGTGGCGAGCGGTAAGAATCGCGCCGAAGAGGCTGCGAGAGCCGCCATGAGCGCGCCGCTCGTGGAACACTCCATCGACCGGGCGACCGGTGTCGTGTTCAACATCACCGGTGGTCCGGACATGACGCTTCTCGAAGTGAACACCGTCTCCGAGGTTGTCACGTCTCTCGCCGACCCGAGCGCGAACGTCATCTTCGGTTCCGTCGTCGACGAAAAGCACACGGGCGAAATCGCCGTCACCATCGTCGCGACTGGCTTCCAACCCGCGGGACCGGGAGGACGATTCCGCGAACAAGCCGCTGAGCGCGCCCCGGCTCAATCGCGAGGACGCGAGAGTGATGACTCGCCGCCGCCGAGAGAGTCCAGACTTCCTTGGAACCGAAGCGGAAGCGAACGCAGATCTGGCGGTTTCATGCGACGATAGATATGTATACGACGAGAATTTTTATCACAAGTGCAACAGCTTAACCTAAAATCAATATACAAGAACACACATCTAATTGTGCTTTTCCGAGGACGAATCGTCACTGTCGCTCACTTCTCCTTCATCGCGCAGTTTCAGCACCTTTTGTCTAAAGTGTCTCACCATGCCGTGTATTTTGTACGCCCACGCGCAGTTGAGCAAGAGTCCGCAGCACGTCAACACGTAAAGAATCGCGCGAACGACCCACGGGATGAAATTATCTTCTACTGATCGTAAATCAATCGTTAAAGCGACCAACGCGCTTCCGTAACCCAGCAGACGAACGGCGATGAATACCCAGAAAAAAGCGACGCTCACGTAGTATTCGAGCCAGTTGCCCGCCGTCACGCCTCGCGTCTTCATGCCGAGCGTCTTCGCCAACGAATCGATGTACGGCAGAGTCCTATCCATTTCTCTCCACGACTTGATGAAAAACCGCAAGTTGAGAAGCGGCGTCGAAGTTTCACACGTGCACAACCATCCCAACATGTACGGGTACGCTCCGTACGCGTACGCCAGCAGCGACGCGGTGAAGAACCCGAAGTGGTGCACGAGTATGTCCACGCCCCCCAAGTTTGGATACTGCTCTAAAACGTGCAACAGATCGTACACGACGTAACTGAAAAACGCGATCGTCACCACCTCGACGAATCCCACGAAACCTTCGTCTTTATTCGCGTACAGCGACAATCTCTCCGGCATGGACGCGTCTTTGAGTCTAAACACGATCGACCATCCCGCCCACGTCAGGAAGAACGCGTGCACGAACGACACCACGTACGAACTCACCGCGTGCTTATACGTACGCTCCTTCTCGCTCGTCTCCGGCAATTTTCTCGCGATCAACCACCGCGAGATCTGAAATTGGCCTTCCCAACACGCAACGCCCGCGCACACGCGCGCGACGCTCCACGCCGTGGACGGTTGCGCCGACATGTCCGAGACGTCGCGCGGGACGATCGAGGGCGGTGGTTTCTTCGTCCTCCGCCCGGCGTGGACGTCGACTCGCGCGCGTCGCGTCGTCGTCTGTCGCATCTCGTCGCGGTCGCGGTCGCGGTCGCGTCGCGTCGCGTCGGACATGGGCGTCAGACGGCGCCGTCTGGAACGAGGGAGATGTCGAGTTGGGACGTGCGTGCGCGATGAGATGCGACGCGACGCGATCGATCGATGCCCTCGCGCGCTCGTCCTCGCGCGAACCGGACGCGCACGCGCGACGACGACGGGGCGACGCCGTTGAACGTCTGCGGGTGCCGATGATGATGACGACGGAACGAGGCGCGGGCGCGGCGAGGGACGCTTCGTCCGCGACGACGCGCGCGTGTGTGATCGAGACTGACGCCCGAGATTCGTTCGCGACGTCGCAGGCCATGATTGAATCGCTGAGCGTGGTGGCGGCGCCGGACGGCACCGCGGCGGGGGCGCTGAGCGCGTCCGCCATCTCGGACCACGCGGGGAACATTTGGGGACAATCCGAACACTTTCCGGGATTCAACGCCGAGGAGGCGAAGAATTTGATGGCTCTGTTCGCAGATCCAATCGAACGCGCGAGCGAGGGTATCATAGTCGGTGGGTCGAGGTACGTGTTTCTCAACGGCGGCGACGACGCGGGCGTCGTTCGAGGGAAGCGAGGCTCCACGCACGGAATCGTGGTGAAGAAGACGAAGACGGCGTTGGTGATCGGTATTCACGGGGATAATCTCGAGACGAGACAGGTGAGCGCGCACGTGGAACAGTTCGGTGACTACCTCGCCTCGCAGGGAATGTGAGTCTATCTCCCGCGCGGCGCGGCGCCGATTCGACGGTTTGATGAAGAACGAATGGAAGGCAGATGATGTAACACTTAGCACACAGTAAAAAAAATAGATGCTTCCTCGTCATTCCTTCGTCTCCATCCGGCGCTCACGTCCACCGTTCGCCTCGGTGTCGTCCCCTCGCGAGCTCCGAGTCGGCGCCCGGAGCCGGGGTGGGGAACCGCCCGGTCGACGTCGACGCGTCCCGAGCCTCGAGTGACGCCAAAGCGGCGCGCGTCCGAGTCGTCGCATCGCCGCGCTCTCGCGAGACCGACGATGATGACGATGCGCGTGATGTCCGCGCGCGCGACGAGCGTTCGCGCGCCGATGCGTCGAGGACGAGCGAGCGCGTCGATCGAGGCGCCGATACGGATGGGTTCGATTGTGAGCGCGCGCGTGTGTCTCAAGCGGCGAGGATCTGTGCGCTCGAACGCGGCGGAGGGTGAGGATGAGGTCGGAAACGATACGATGAATAACTTGGATAAGCTTCTGGGGACGCCGGAGCCGGCTGAGTCGTCGGAGCCGCCGCCGCCGCGCTGGGCGCTGGACGCGGAGGCGAAGAAGGAGGGCGCTCGCGTGGCCGCGGACCTGGCCGCGGCGCAAGCGAGAATCGCGCGCGAGAAGGCGGCGCAAAACAACAGAAAACTGGTGAACCCGGAGGAGGAGTACGATTACAGCGAACGCGCGATCGCGGCGTTGGTGTACATGTTGCCCTTGTTGGACAGCCTCAAGTACAGCAAATTTTTGTTCATGCAGTTTCCGATGCTCAGTCTCGCGTTGTTACCGCTCGCACCGGTGATTAGTCTGTGGGGAAGTCTTGGGTTTTTACAAGTTGTCGTGTTTTTCGCCACCTATCTGGGTGTCGTTCAAAACCAGAACATGAAGCGTTTCGTTCGCTTCAACGCGCAACAAGCCATTCTTTTGGATATTTTGTTGATCGTTCCAGATTTGTTGACGCGCACCTTCCAAGGCATCGATGGATCTGGACCTACTGGTGGAGTCGGCTTACAGGCCGAAATCCTCTTCTTCAACAGTGTATTCCTATTCACGTACATTTGTTGCACCGTCGGCGCCGTCGGCTCGACGGCTGGTAAAGAGATTAAGCTTCCTCTGATTGGTGATGCGGCCGACATGCAACAACCGCGTTAGATTATAGTAGATAAAACATCGCTTGCAGCATTATACTAATGACAGTTTCCGTTCGAATTTCCGTTGAAACGCTCCCTCACGTTTCTGCATTCTATCTGAGAACGCAAGAGCTCTAAGGTCGCCTCGAGCGCGATAACTTTGCTACGTTCAACCTTCAACGCAGCATCTCGGAGCGCTATCTGAGATTTCAACGCGTCGTTCTGACCCTTAGATGGCATGATCAATCGGACGGGTTTCAACGCTGTCTCACCGTCCTTTGACTTTACGCGAGCGAAAAGAGAAATATTTTGTGGAATGTTCGTTTCCGCTTTTTTGGCGCCTACATTCCGACGCTCCTTTGCACCGGTGACTTTCTGCGTACTGGCGACTTTCTTT
>PVBE010633018.1_pt1 | contig 19198 bp, 13 predicted proteins | sample 1631181 | NCBI WGS metagenome assembly PVBE01 (sample SAMN08397723, study PRJNA350692) | Marine metagenome, whole genome shotgun sequencing project. | isolation source: water | place: Pacific Ocean | collected 2012-04 | reverse complement strand
GGTTCATTCATGGCGTCCGTTCCGATTGAGTTGTTTGGAATCGCAACCAAAACAAACACTTGGACACGGACGCCACTTTTCCTCCAATACCAATTTACATGCTAGCGTTGCAACAGACTGCTACCACACTGACTGCACCCAACGTGAAGGGTGCCGCTGGTTACCAACTCCAGGTTAGCCGCCGGGCTGACATGCGGATCCCTTACCGACCGGCCTTCGACGTAGTCGTCGAACGTTCCTCTCACGGTTCGCCTTACACTGGAATGTTCAGTCCCGAGACCGACTATTACTGGCGCGTGCGGACGCGCAACGAAGATGGCGTTTGGGGCGAGTGGAGTGACATCTGGCTTTTTCGCTGGGAGGGACCGCGCGTTCCCGTCGGCGTCAAGCACTCCGTGGCGAACAATGGTGCGATCAACATCTCATGGCAGCCCAATCCGCGAGGTCCACGTGCCCATCACTACGAACTGTACGGCAGTGACGAACGCGGTTTCTCTGTAAGCAAGAGCTCATACGAAGTGCTTGGGCTCGGCAAGCGACCTGCGAATCTGCTGGGCGAGACAACGTCCACTGAAATGCTAGTCGTCTCGCCCGACGCCGATCATCCGAACATGAACTGCAGCTATTATCGTGTCGTCGCGGTGGACGAAGACGGCGTGGCAAGCGGGCCGTCGGATTATGTCGAGCTTCCGCACCCGTACATCTTCGCTCCTCGGGAAGCGATGGCGACGGTTGGAAAGAAGTTTCGCGCGGGGCTCAAGACACTCCGATCGCTCGGCGATCTGCAGCACCGTTACGCAAAACCGACTCAACAGTACTGGGAACGGGAAGAGTACGAGTTTCGGTTGGGCCAGGCACCCGACTGGCTGAAGCTGGATCAGCAAACCGGGATTCTGTCCGGTACGCCAGGGCCGAACGATGAAGGAACGGCCGACGTGGAAGTCGTTGCCCGTCGCCGCTACCCTCACGAAGTCGCGCCGACTGCCACCCGTGGCCAACTGTTTCAGAAGACCGCCTCACACTTTCAAGCCACACACCGACACATCGTGCGACTTCGCGTCATCGCGCAACAGTAGCGAGTCGCTTTCAAGTTGTTGGTTTAAATCGCTGTGTACATTATATCTCCCGGCCGCTATCCGATCCGTTCAGATGGTCGATGACATATCATCGTCGATAGCGTCCAAAAGCTGCCGATGTTGACCAAGTTTCGCAGAATCAAGCCAAGCGACGTCGGCCGGAAAAAAACGACCGCACAGAATCGCGTGTGGCATGCGATCGTGATGCTCGGCGATGTCTAAGACCTGCGAGTGATCGACGTCCCCATCTGCCGCTGGGACAACTACGAATAGAATAAGCCCAGTAACAATGCAAAGCTGCCTTCGTGACTTCAACATCGACATGGTCTCCCTTCGGTCTTGGATTACCAGCGCCGACTGTTATCCAGTAGAAAAGTCGACCTCCAGCGGTCAGTGAACGCATTGTCCAGGAACGGCTGTCCAGTGACAATTGACGTCGCCGAGGCGTGCCAATCCAACACGAATAAGGTCCTGCAAAGAGGCCCCGTAGCGCGGAGTTTCAAGGTCGAGCGACAGCCGACATTTCGATTCTATGCGCTCTATGAAAAAGTGTGCCGTGTGGATGTTCTGCGACACGCCTAAGCTGCTTCGTAGTTGGCCGACTCCGGGCTCGTGTTCTTCGCGGGGTCGGTCAGTCGCAGCTCGGTATGAAGCTGCCCCGATTCAGCTGGCGAGTGTCCTTCGTTTTGCTACAATCTGGGGGCCAGACCGACGGAGTGAAAGCAAGACCCCTGACGTCTTGCCCTCTTCAAATCAAGATTCGTAACGCCTAAGGAGGGTTCATCTATGCATCCCGAGGATGAAGAGCATTCTGAGTATGAAGAGGATTCTGGAAATGTTGAGGATTCCGAGGATGAAGAGGATTCCGAGTATGTTGTGGATTCCGCGGATGAAGAGGATTCCGCGGATGAAGAGGATTCCGAGGATGAAGAGCATTCCGAGGAACTGATTCGACGAGCCCGATCCATAAAAGCGAAGCGGCTGTTTGCGGAGGACCGCGGACGACAGCCATACAGTTATGCAGAACTTCACTTTTTTGTTCTGTCCTCCGACGTCGAACGTCCGATCGAGCCGGAGGATTGCGACTTTGAAGCTGCCCGCAACGAAGCAGCCGACGAAAGTAGTTGAGCCTTAAGTGGATCCAGCCTAACGATGCCCTCGAACATCTTTCTTGCAGATTTGGATTGAGCCATACGCATTGTGCTGCCGCAGGAACGGCCGCTCGCACCGCACTTGTCGTAGCGCACCCGGTGGGCTGTCCAGTCGAGCAACTGAAGGTACTGAGCCAGGTTGAGTTGCAGGAAACCTCGGTTTGAAGTGCGCCGTCCCGACGTTGGCACGAGCGAACGTTCTTCTCCTTGCAATTCGACCGGGTACAGCCATTGAAGGCTGGTGGATGTGCCACGCGAGTGGCTACGCCGTCGAGTTCGTTTCTTACGTGCTTGAATCCGCTCGAATGCTGAAGTGAAACAGCTTTCTTCGGGAGACCTCGTGATGGCTGCGCGGATTGGGTTCCGTTCGACATGGATTGCGCACGCCAGAATGGAAGTTTCTGAGATTCCTTTCGTCCTTGAAGAAAGCGGCCCGGTGCAGTGGTCTTCCTTGTTTGCGCGTCGGGCCAAGTACAGGAATCTACAAAACTTCTCGTGTTCACTCTTCCTACCGCGGGCGCGATCCGCTGGGTCGAAAACAGTGTTCCACAAGTCCGCCCTCGCGTCGGTGCAGTGCGGCGCTGGCCGAACAAACATCGTATAAGAACCAGGCCCATCGTCGGTCGACTTCGTCATTGTCGAGCGATCCGCCGGCCACTGCGTCCTCCAGCGAGTCTTTAAAGTCCCGGGCGAGATCCTGGAAATCCGTGAAGTGCTCTTGCTCGTGACGCAGCACCTCTGTCCGCTCATCTCCCGAGAGCGCCTGATTAAGGTAGATCGTAGGCCGAAAGGATATCAGCAACCGCTCACCCCTTACCTGACACGATCCATGATTATGAAAATAGCCGCGATCCTGCCGGCGATTGCCACTGACCTGCTGCAGCCGCTGAAGACTCACACGCTGCACGCGAGGCCGACCGTTGTGCCCGCGAAACACTAAACGCATGAAACAAACTCCCATAAGAAATATTTTTGCTTTTTGGGAACACGGATCTTCGCTGATCACTGATATGGGTGTAGCCTGAAAAGGCGGTCGGCCAAGAGCTCTGCATCGTGGAGCTACAACCATGCTCAATCAGTGGAAATCCATGACGATTAGTGTTCTTTCTTCGCTTCAAACGGAATCAGGAACAGGGGAGAGGCGCTCCATCGAGCCGGTGCCCGTGTCGAAGATGATCTTGTCACCAGTGCCAGCTCGATTAGGGAACAACACGCAGCCTGCCTGAGCCGCGGGTTCCGAAAGCCGCCTCCGCCGCTCGTAGAACTGAGTATGTACGATCTAATGTTCATTTCAGAACTGCCGAATGGACAAGCTGTTCACTTGATATTCTCGAACAACATCGTCCCAAGACTTGATGCTCTCCTCGTTTATGTGTCGCGCCACAGCTCACATCAGAAATCCCCCGAATGAATTGCCATGATTCGCAATGCAGAAGTTCACCTATGAGCCATGCGTGTCGTCTGGACTTTCTGCTGTGGCATACAGCTGGGCCAGTTCAACGAAGAGTAATTCCAACTGCTGGTAGTAGTCGTCTTCAGGAAGTTGCGACTTGCGTGTTCTCAGCGTAGCAATCTGCAGTTCCAATGCGCCGCGTCTAGTGCGTACCTCCGGCGAAAGTCGCTTCTCGCGATCGCTGCGAATCAGGCAAAGTTGATTGGCTCGCAGACCGTCGGGGGTCGCACCATCTTTGGCTGTCCGAATGGCTCGAACTCCACGAAACCAATCGGCTTGCGTTCCAAGCGCGTCACCAGTGTCGTCCAGCAGCGCGTGCTCAGTTGCTAGTCGACTTTCCTGTTCGTAGAACTCGGCAACCTGTGCGGACGCGTAAAGAAACGCCTCCAGCACTGACGTCTGTTCGTCCTTATCCAAGTCGGCGGCTGAGTCGCTGATGGCGGCTGACATGAAATCGCCAAACCTGGAAAAATTGTGCTGAAAGCCGCTTTTGGTGGAAGTCACGGCGACACGATTCGGTCCCGATAGCGCATTGATAAAGGGCCCACTGGCCGAAGCGCAGTTGATCACGACCAACGGCCGCTGAATCGGCTTGGTCCATGCTGACAACTGGGTTGCGGTCACATCGGGCCCGCGAAGATTGAAGCGGGACGTACGCGAGTCGAATGTGCCGTGGCCAATCAAGACCAGCCACATCGGTTCTTCCGTGGTGGCTGCGGCGGCTTCCTTGAGCATGAGTTGCAACGAGTCGCGATCGTCGGTATCTCCGATTGTGTCGAGCCCGATGGTGGCAAACGACGCCTCTGCTTGCTCGGCGGCCAGCTCCCAACGCGTGGACCATTGCCGGAACTTCTCGCCGTATTCTGGCGTGCCTTCGGCACCGACCACGACCAGGACGTGCTGTCGAGATGGAGCGTCATCCAGTGTTAAGGCGGCAAGCAGAAGCAGGAGTCCTGTCATCATGCCAGCCCCTTCCAGCGACGCAGACCCCATTCGCCAATCAGACAGGCGGCAGCAAAGCAGAATACGCCCCACTGATGCCAGAGCGGGTAGATCCAAGGTTCGGTCACGGGGATCTTGCGGCTCGGCAGGCTGCTGACGAAACCATGAATGTCGGACAGCTCGATCACCTCGCCTTCAGTCTTCTCGGCGATTTCTTGCAAGAGTATTCGATTGGGTGTCAACGATTCAAATTCCCTCGTGTCCGGGTCGGCCACCCAGCCTGTTTCACGTTGCCCGATTTCGCTTCCATCCGGGGCCAACGCCAGGACTTGTGCTCGGTAACCGCCGGCCAGCCTTGGCTGGTACAACGCGACATAGATGCCAGCCTTGTTCTGGCTGGGGGCTGCCGTCAATTCGACGGTCTTGTCATCGGGTGTCGTGACGGCGACGGTCACGCTGGCATTATCGAGAGGATTGTAGGACTCGTCACGAACCGTCACATGCAGCTCGATGGGATTACTGGGATTGTCGTCTTGGCGTTGGGCGTCAACATCGATGCGGCCAGGGACATCGGAAACCAGCCACCGCATTGTCTGTCGCCATGATTGTTGAAGGTCGTCATTTTGGGAATCACGACGTCTCAGACTCCATCGCCACATATCTCCGATCAGAATTGCCCCGGCGCGTCCCTTGCCGAAACGTTGGACCACCAACCCCGGGTAGTCGTGGCCGTCTTCGGACTGCAGATTCGCCAACACCGTTGCCCCCGGCTTGAGCGTATTGACTCGATTGACAGTCTTGAAGGTGGGCATCTCGCGGATCCGTTTTTCTTCATCTTGTTCCGTCGAACGGAGCCGGACCCAAGGTTGCAGTAGCCCCTCGCGAGTCAGGTCCAAGCGATACCGTTCCAATGGCTCGTCCGAAACGCGATCTAGATAGATCGGCAAGAGTTCGCCGATCGGCGTCCGATCGTACTTGCCACCGGTAAATGATTCGCGTCCGCCCAGCATCAAGAACCCACCGCCCCGATGGCTGACGAATTCCTGGATCAACGACATCTGGTCCTGTGTGAAAAATCCAGCGTCGAGGTCGTCCAGGACAATCGCGTCGTACTGAAATAGTTCGTCGGCAGCCTGCGGAAAACCATCGCGAAGCTCTTCGGCATCGCGAGTTCCCAAGCGGATCAGGACGGGTTGATCGTACTGTTCGGCGTCTTCGTCATCTTCGTTGCCAAACCCGCGAAAAATCGAGTTGGTTGTTTCGTTTTTATGGCTACGAAATGTGAATTTCGGTTCTTTCTTGGCGATCCGTAACAGGCCAACCAGGTCGACTTCCTGGTCGTCCTCAATCGCTCGACGGAGGAACTTGAATTCCCAGTTGGGCCGCCCGGACACGTAGAGAACGCGGTACGGCCCAGTGCCGCGGTCCACCATCACCAATCGGTCATTGTTGACGAGCGTCGCTTCAGAGCTGGCTTCGGGGCGGTCAAACGCGTGCGATTCGCGTTGGTCGTACGCTCGCACGCGGTAGAATGAAATGCCTTTTGACTCTGGAAGCAGCTGAAAACGGTGTACCAACGGCTGATCTTCGTCTTGCCGCTTCATGACCTGCTTCTGAACTTCTTTGCCAGACTCGTCCTGCAACTCGACCACGATTGACCGCCCCTTGTAGCCGACCGTCTCGATTTCCGCCAAAATGGTCACGGGCGACAATTCAAAGTTGGTCTGAGTGACCGAAACACGGGCAACTCGGACATCTTTCGCGGGCTTGTCTCTGCCCAGCACAACCGGATAGATCGGCGGCAGAAGTTTCCAATCGATTGCATCCGCTTGAAAGTCCGTCGCATTGCCATCAGTAAACAACAGGATCCCAGCATTCGGCCGACCATGGTAGCGCCCGGAAACCATTTTCAAAGCGGTCATCATCGCCGACCCGTTGCCATCAAATGCAAGATTGCTGAAGTCGAAAACCGGCTCTAAACGGGTTTCGAAAGTGTATCGGCGGACATCGAAATCTTGGCTCAAGCGGGTTTGCCAATTCGATTCGCCCGCCAATTCCGCTTTGGCGATCTCGCCTCGCGTCTGGTGCAACCCTGCGTCCTTAATCTGCAGACCTCGGCTATTGTCTGCCAGCATCACCAACAGGTTTGCGCCAGGGCGCGGGCGAACACCACTATACAGCGGTTCAATCAGGCAGATTGCCAAAGCGATGATGCCGGCGATTTTTAGCAATGCCGCAACGGCGCGGACGGGACCACTGGCACTGGCATTCCAATACGACCACACCGCCAAGCCCACCCCGCATACACCGAGGAGTACGGCTGGCACAATCCAATTAAGCGCTGCCCAGACGATTGTTGCGAACATCATTGACCACTCCCAATTCGATCGAAGTACTTGCGCACCGGATCAGCAAACCGAGGTGGTACCTGGTCGCGGTCGATTGGGACGAGCGCATCCTTGGACGTACGTTTGAGAACCTCTTCAGCAACTCGGTCGCGCAATTCAACGAGTGGCTTGGCAACTAGTTCACGCACTAAGTCCCAGTTCGGTTCCTTCGAGTGACGCTTGAGGTCTTGGCGAAAACCACGAGCCCGATCGCGGATGCGAGCTGCCTCGGCACGTAGCTCGGGGTCTTCGAGCAACTCCTCGACGTCACGCATACGATCAGACCAATCGCGGTAATCTTCGCCGGCGATTGGAGCGAACTCTCTGTTCCGAACCGCTCCGCCCTGATTCAGCAGTTGATCGAGACCACCCAATCCGTTGGTGTTCCTTCGGTCGCCGCCCGTTTGTGCGCGATTGCCGTTAGACTGCCGGCCTGGCTGTTGCCTCGGCTGCTCGCCAGGCTGCTGACCTGGCTGTTGTCCAGGTTGCTGACCAGGTTGCTGACCAGGTTGCTGACCCGGCTGCTCGCCTGGTTGTTGCCCTGGTTGCTCGCCTGGTTGTTGCCCTGGTTGTTGCCCTGGTTGCTCGCCTGGTTGTTGCCCTGGTTGTTGCTCACGCTGCTCGCCCGGCTGTTGCCCGGGCTGCTGTCCCGGCTGTTGCCCCGGCTGCTGTCCTGGCTGTTGCTCAGACTGCTCGCCTGACTGCTCGCCCGGCTGCTCACCTGGCTGCTCTCCCGACTGTTGATCGGATTGTTCACCTGGCTGCCCGCCCGGTTGCGATTCCGTCGAATTCTCACGTTGTTGCGCGGTGGACCGTGAAACTTCGTCATTCAACTCTTCTGTCAGTTCATCAAGTTGCTGCCGAGCGCGCTGCAGTGCTTCGGTCTCGTCACCAACGACCCGCTCCGCGGCCCGTTCGACGCCTTCCCGCAATTGTTCAATGCCCTCCCCAGCAATTTCCTCTCGTTGGACGGCGTCGTCAAGCAAGCCCCGTTTGAGCGACTGTTCGGCGGATTGCAGGTCGTGATTCAATTCGGCTTGTTGCGTCTTTCGCAGCGTGTCATACAGTTCGTTGGCCAGAAGTGGCTCAGTGGTTTCGGCATCCATGACGGTATCAGTCATGCGATCCAGCAAGTCATCGAGCCGCTCTTGCTGTTGCCCAAGTTCTTCCGCGATCTTCTCACGTTCACCATTATCGCGGAGTGAGTTGTTGGTCGGTTGCGGATCGGTCAACTTGTCGAGCCGATCGCCTAGTTCCTGTTGTTTCTCGTCCAGCGTGCGTGCCTGCTCTCGCATATCGCGCATTTCTTCCGCAAAGCGGTCTGACGATTGTTTTCGGAAGTCGTCACGCAGTTCTTCTAATTCACGTTCCGCCCGGGTTCCCGATGTAATCGCGCGTGAGATCTGCCCTTCCTTCAATGCCTCGGATGCTTCGCGCATGTTTTCGCGCGTTTCGGACAGCTGTTCGCGCGACTCGCTCATTCGCTCTTGATTTTCTGGCTGCTCCATCCGTGATTCGAGTTCTTCGGCGTCGCGCATCAGTTCCTGCTCTTCTTCACGCAATCGCTTCAGTTGCCGTTCCAGCTCTTCACGCTCTTGAGTGGTTTGCGCTTCTTCCAGGGCCGACTGCAGTTCCTTGAGACGTTCATTCAGGTCATTCTGGCGGCGAGCAAGTTCGCGGAGGCGGTTTAAGACCTGTTGTGTCTCTTGATCTTGTTGTTCCTGCTGTGACTGTGCTTCTCGCTGCGTCTCGTAGCGATTCTCGTCTTTGTCTAGCTGCAGCTGCTGAAGTTGTTGCTGAGCTCGCGACTGACTGCTCTGGCTCGATTGTGAACTGGATTGCTGTTGCGAGGATTGAACGACTTCGTGTTCACGGGCTCGTAGTTTCAGTAACGCCTGATAGGCCGACTGCTGAGACGAAAGTGACGGGCGAAGTGGTGCAACGGTGGTCGCATCGTGGGCAGCCGTCAGATGCGTAATGGCGTTGCGCATGTGTTCGCGTACGTCCTCGACATGCTGCAGTGATTGTGCGTCCGTCAGATCCTCGGCCAAGGCGTCGGTCTGTTCCAGTGCTGTGGTTTGCGACTGTTCAATCAAGTTGACATCGCTTTCATATTCACTGGATGGAGATGCCGCCGTCTCTCGCCGGATCAGCTTCCATGTGGCATTGATGATCTGCTTCTGCAACTCGGCCAGCTTTTGCGCCTGATTGCCGTTCTGGGATTGCTGCTGCTGCTGCTGCTGTTGTTGTTGCTGCGATTCGTTAGGTGGTTGCTGTCCCTGCCGAAAGATCTCCTCGAAGTGACGCACTTCTGCGAAGTACATGTCGCTGAACGTCCGACGCGTCTGACCATCAGGTCCCGTGTCCTCGGCCCAAAAATGGTAGGAGAGCAGCTGATCGGGTTCGGCCTTGAGTGTTTCGAAGCCGACGGTGTGCGCGAAATCGAGTCGCTGTTGACCGGCAATCGTCTCAGGCAACACCACATCGTGCGACGCGGAGCCTGCCATTTCATAGGTCAACCCAATGGAGTTGACACCGTAATCGTCCCAGACGTTGGCTTTTAGGTCGAGTTCTTCCAGCGGCGAGACTTGCACATCACGGGCCGGTATGACCAGCTTCAAATCTGGTCTCTTGTTCGGCAGCGCGTTGACGACAATCTCCGGCGGCTGTTTGTTCTTCCGATCTTGTTCATCCACCAGCTCCAACGTGAATCGTTGGGACGTTGCGAGCGTCCAAGTGGTGGAATAGCTGAAGATGGGAGGCGCGTTGGACTCCGCGTCTTCCAGAACAACAGCGGTCTCGTCAAAGGCCAACTCCAGCGTCTCTCCCCGCCGGGGAACCAACCGCGCGGAACTAACTTTCTTGTTGAGTTGACAGATGATTGTCAGTTCTGTGCCGACGACTGCCGAGACATGGCGAATGTCCTGAACCAACTTGGGTTCGCGCGACGTGTAGTCAGGATAAATCAGTCGAGCGTTCGCACGAATCAGGCGAGGGTATTCAAACACGGTCACTTGGTATGTGTCGGACGTCGAGTCGTCATATGCGACATGATACGATAGGGGACCGGAAACTTCCGCAATCCGACCGCCAAAGACCGGGTCATCTAAGCTCTTCGACATCGCCGCTGTGGCGACGTCGCCGCCGTCGCGCTGAATGACGAGCGTTGTGTCCGATGGCAGCTGCCCGCCAAACCTGGCCAACACTAGCAAGCTCGTGCCCTTCTCGATTTCGGTGTTACCCGGTTCGATGTCAAGTTGACCTGGTGCGAGGCGGGGGCGGCTTTCCTCGGAAGTGACGTCAGGTAGAAGTGCTCGCGACGGTGCCGCAAGCGAAGCCAAACCGACCAGCGAAACTAACATCATGACCATACTTGTCAAGCTGGCCGTCATGGCGGTGAGGACTTTCCACGTGGGAACCGTCCGAATCCAGCCGTTGGCGTACGCATGTTGCACGGCGGTATTGATGACGCGTGTTTGCATAAATCCAAACTGGCCATTGGGTAGCCGAGGCTGTTGGTTGACGGCGGCCAGCAGTCCACATCGCAGATCCGGAAACGTCCGCTCGATGCGTTGAGCAAGCGTTTGATAGTTCCTGGCTGAACGGTAGGCGAGCCATCCACCAATGGCGGCCATGACCAACGCGGCGGCAAGCAAGATTGGTGAGGCGTTGGCGATGTATAAACCGGACGTGGTATTGAGCAGCAATGCGAGTCCGGCTAGCGCGGCTGCCGACAGCCAAACAGTCGTCCAAGTCAGAAACAATCTAACTTGTCGAATCCGCCCCGCGACCTTTTCAAGTTGCCGCTGCAATCTGCGTTCGATCATGTTTGATCTCCAGTTCGTTCACTACCAGCGGCGGTCTTTCGGCCAGCCAGCCAGGTTTCGAATGTCAGCACGCACAGCACGACCACAATCAGCCATCGCCAGATCTTCTGACGGTCTTCTAATTCCGTATCGCGCAACTGCCGTTCGCGTTCGATTTCCTCAGATTGTTTGGCTTGTTTGCCCAGCCGCAACCCGTACTGCTCTAACTGTTCAATATCCATCCTTGCCGTGTTGCTTTCGGCCGGATCAAGATTTACTGCAAAGCGAAACGGCACGGTGGTTGTGGTGACTTCGTACAAGCCGGGTTCGTCGGTGTCGTCGTATCGCCTTAACCCTTTGGCCACGGGCAGCGACGTCGCGTCAGGCTTGAACATGCGAGCCTCGTCCAGCGTGATCGCCGCTGGCAACTCGATGGATTGGTTAACGGTCAGTGTGGGCGTTACCGTGCGTCCACCGCCTGCCTGTTCGATCAGGCCCATAATCAGCGGAACGAATCGGCTGGAGAGTGCCAGTTGGCTGTCACGCAGTCTCCAGCCACTCGTCAGAACGTAAAGTGTGCCGTCTTCGTACGATTGTTCCCACAAGGCCGGATAGCCGTCGTCAAACCTGGCGAATACACGGGTCGATTCGTTGGCCTCGAGCCTAAACCGAAAGTGATTCCAAAAGTGAATTTTCGTGAAGTCGTTGTAGTCGGCCGAAGCAAAATCAGCGAATACGGGGTGCCTAAAATCAATTTCGCTCAACATCACGTAGTCACCCTCGCGACGTGCAGACTGATCGGTGAGCACTTCGATTGTCTTATTGAAGCTGGTCAACTGCACCGCAGCATCATGGCTGGTGGGGACGACCAGACACGAGCCGCCGGCGACGAGATAGTCTTTCAACTCGTCCATTTGCTTCACAGTCACGGGCCGCGCCACCACGATCAGCCGTGGCGGCTGTTCTGGATCCAGGCTCAATGTTTCTCCCTGACGTCGTGTAACGAGCGAAATGTCGCAGTGTGGAATGCCCTGCAGAGCGGCTTCGAAGAAATAGCGAAGACCTTCGGGATCGCCGTCCGCGTCGTCACCAACATAGACCACCGTCAGCGATTGGTTTTCGATTGGAACGGCGTAGAAGACGTTGTCGAAGGCGTGATCGTCTCCGCGCAACACGAGTCGATCAAACGAGCCTTCTTGATTCGGGTGTGGCACGCGAACGACACGACTTTGTCCCGGGGGCACCGTCATGGCAATATCGTCGGCAACGTCACCTCGTGTCTCGCCGGTTTCCCAGCCGACATAGAACTGATCCGATGACGAATTGGCGGCGTTGAAAATCCGTACGCGCGGTTCTGCGTCATGGTCGTCTTCCGTTTCCAGCAGTCTCAGCGACGCATTGGTCTTAAGCGTGGGTGACACGTGACGTACCGACACGACGATGTTCTTGGGCCACTCGTAGGACTGCAACGCAGAAATCAAAGCACCCTGTTGCAGGTCGCTGATCAATACGATTTCCGTGGCAGCATCGGATTGGTTGCGATCATTGGCGACATCGATCGCATCGGCGACCGTCACCAAAGCTGCCCCCAAATCAGTCGTCGCCCAGCTGGGAGACAGCGTCTCGAGTTGATCTTCCACCAACGTTCCTTTGCCTGGTCGGGTGGCTTGTGGGCGTTCATCGAACTCAACGAGTGTTCGGGAGTGTTGATCAAAAGCAAACAGGGCGACATCGTCGACCGGTTCTAATGCAGCCAATTCGGTTCGCGCTTGGCTGACGGCCTGGTTCCAAACGTCGGCGCGCCGCATACTAGCGCTGGTGTCCAGCATGATTGCGATTCGGCGACCACGGATCGAGCCCAATGACAGGTTGGCCGCTTCACGCAGGAATGGACGTGTGAAGGCCAGGGCCAACAACGTCAAAGCCAGGCCACGCAGCAAGAGCAGCAACAGGTTGTCAATTCGGCTGCGACGCGTCAGTCGTGGAGGCGAGGGCGTCAGAAACATCAACGAACTGAATGCGTAACGCCCACGCGGCGTGCGGCGTATCAAATGAAAGATCAACGGTAAGGCGATCGAGGCGATTCCGAGTGCGTAAAGCGGTACGAGGAAACTCATGCGCCACTCCCCTGCGAAGCCGTTCCAGAGCCTGCGGTCGAGCCTCGACCAGCGGATCGGCCCCGCCGTGTAATCGTGCGACCTCGACGCATTCTTGCGTGCAGTAAATCAAACAAGGCAATCTCCAGAGACTGGTCCGTCGTCAGCTCATAAAAGTCGATGCCGAGATTGCTACACGATCGTCGAATCTGATCCGCATGTGCGGCGAACTTTTCCAGGTACGACTCGCGTATTGTCGCGGGATCCACGTACAGGTCTCGTCCCGATTCCAGGTCCTCGAACATGGCAGGTGAATCGAACTGGAAATTCAATTCCGCCGGATCCAAAACCCGCATCAGCACGACTTCATGTCCACGCGAACGCAAGTAACCCAGTTGCGTCTCCAACGTATCGATCGGTGCCAGGAGGTCGGAAATCAGGACGATCAAGCCGCGTTTGGTAACGGTCGAGGCGATCTGCTCGATCGGTGGTTCCAGACGCGTTGCCGTGCCGGCCAGCGTCTTTTCCAGACACATCATCAGACGATGTAAGTGTCCGGTCCGAAAACGCGCTGGCACATATTCGCCAATCCGTTCATCGAATGTTACCAGGCCCACGGCATCTCGTTGAAGTGCAAGAAAGTACGCGATCGTCGCAGCTGTGGTCTTCGCGTATTCCTCCTTATTGTAGCTGAGCGAGCCAAACCCCATGGAACGGCTCATGTCCAGTAGCAGGTAACAACGCAAGTTGGTTTCGTCCTCGAATCGCTTGATGTAGTAGCGATCGGTGCGGGCGTACAGGCGCCAGTCGAGGTAACGCAGGTCGTCGCCTGGGGAGTACTGTCGATACTCACTGAACTCGACGGAAAACCCATGGTATGGACTGCGGTGAAGGCCATTAAAGAAACCTTGCACGATGACCTTGGCACGCAATTCCATATTCTTGATGCGCATCAAGGCAGCTGGGTCAATGAAACTCGTCCGCCTGCCCGTCGCCGTGACGGTGGGCGTTTCTGAAGTACGCTCGGTTGTGTCTGCCATCAGCTACCTGGAACCGGGACGGTTGCAATGAGTCGTTCGATAACGGTTTCGACCGCGACCCCTTCTGCTTCGGCGCGATAGCCGACCAGAATCCGATGTCGGAACGTCGGCTTGATCAGGGCGTGGATGTCGTCGACGGTGACGTGCACGCGACCCTCCAGCAAGGCACGCGCCTTTGCACCGAGCACGAGGTATTGCGCGGCCCGCAGTCCTGCACCCCAACTGATCCACTCGTTCACGAAGTCGGGCGAATCAACTTGGCCGGGTCGACTGGTCGCAGCTAGACGCACCGCGTATCGCACCAGCTCCTCCGCCACGGGCACACGCCGCACGACTTCGTGAAAACGGCGCACATCTTCGCCGGTAAAAAGAGGTTGGATCGGTTCGGCCCGCCGCGAAGTCGTCTGTGTGACCACGGCGACTTCATCGTCCTCCGGCAGATAGTCGACGTTGATATTGAACATGAAACGGTCCAGCTGCGCTTCCGGAAGCGGATACGTTCCTTCCATTTCGATCGGGTTTTGCGTAGCGAGCACAAAAAACGGTTCATCCAATGGATAGCGTACACCGGCCGCGGTAACCTGATGCTCTTGCATCGCTTCCAGCAGCGCGGCTTGTGTTTTTGGAGGCGTTCGGTTGATTTCGTCTGCCAGAATGACGTTGGCAAAGATCGGGCCTTTGACAAACTGCATACGCCGATGGCCGTCGCCCGATTCCTCCAGGATTTCCGTGCCCGTTATGTCGGCGGGCATCAGATCCGGTGTGAATTGGATCCGCTGAAACTTCAAATGAAAGATCTGCGCGACCGAGTGAACCAGCAACGTCTTGGCGAGTCCGGGCGCGCCAGTTAGCAGGCAATGCCCGCCCGCAAACAAGCCAATCAGCACCTCGCCAATGACTTCCCGCTGACCGATGATCGCTTTGGAGAGTTCAGCGTCAATCTTGTCGCGAGCGGTCTGGAGCTGCTCGACGACCTGTTGTTCATCTGCGAAGGTTTCCACATCCGTTGTCACGTGATTGCTCCTGAAGCGTCGAGTAGCGAGAGACGTTACGGCGGTCTCTACTTGGCGGGCTAATGAGTCATGGCGTAAACGACAATGTTGATTCCCATGGGATACGCGTACTTTTCAGAAAACTGCTTGAAATACCAATGATCTTCGCCTTCGCGTTCCCAGCCGTCACCCAGATCGGTGTTGTGGCATATGATCGCCATCATCCGTCCATCATTGTCGTAGACGGCCCTGTAGTGTGCCTCCTTGGCATCATACCGTTCCGTGCGGTGACCGCTTTGGGCGTGCCTGATGCTAGGGACTTGAGGCTTCACTTTTAGCTCGTACACGCAGTGGAAGATCTCGTGCTCCAATGGCAACTCGACCGGCTCCTTTTGGGGAAAGACCCGTTTCAGTTGCGTATAGAACTGGTACCACTCTTGTTCACCCCAAAAGTCATCGACCATCATGAACCCACCGTTTTCCAGGTAGTGGCGGAGGCCGAGCACCTCATCTTCGGCCAGGTACATATCGCCCGGTTCGATGACATAAATGAAGGGGTAATCCAGCAGATCGGGATCCGTTAGTCTGACAACTTTGCCCATCGGATCGACTTCCAGAGAAGTCAGCTGCTGCAAGCGAAAGGAGAAATTCAGATCGCTATCCGGGAAATCGACCCGCCACTTGCCCCAGTCACCTCGATCGCTCAATGACGTGTAGTGAATTCGTGCAAATGTAAACGTGTCCTGTTTGAATTCCTTGTCGAGGTTCCACAGGGGTACGCCATTGCGATCCACCGGGTCGGTCAAGTCAAGGTCACGCGTGCGCCGCCGCCCCCAACGCTGGCCCAAGCTAATGCCCACGACCGTAACGGCCAACAGCAACGTCAGAATGAAGAGACGACACGTTCTTTTCATGGCTGGTCATCCGACTTAGCTGGTGTTTCGAGATCTTCAGTCTCCGCGATTTTGTCCAATATCACCAGCAATTGGCGATGGGCGGCCCGGAATCGAGGTGCTTCCTCCAAAGACCGCAGGACTTCGCGACGCGCCGCGGATAATTCTGACAGTTCCGTGAGATGCATCGCCAAACGGAAGTGCACATCCGCGGGATCAATTGGGTTCAAGGCCACCAAAGCACGCAGCGCCGTGATGGCCCCCGGGCTGTCGTTGAGTTGTTCCGCTGCGCGGGCGATCACGCGGTGTGGTGCGGCGATCAGTGGATTGATTCCCAATAACCGATCAGCGGTTTTCAAAGCAGCGTCCCAGTCTTCTTGCTCGATGCACAAGTCCATCAATCGACCCAACGCGTCGACATCGTCGTCGGACAGCGCCGTTAGCTCTTCTAACACCGCTCGCTCTTCCTTCGTTTCGCCCAATTCTTGATGAACTTTGGCAAGCATGGTGTAGGCGTTGCCAGTTTCGTGGTAATCAGGGAACAGCGCGATGATCTCGGGCAACAGTGTCTTAGCGTCGTTCCAGCGGTTCTGTTGGATCAAGGCGGCCGCCAGGCGTGACATGGCGACGAAATGATTGGGGTGCGTCGCCACCCACAACTTCAGTGTCGCGACGTCTGCGTCTTGGGGCAGATCCGCTTCGCTCCAGTCCGCCTTGGGGGCCATCTGTTCGGCTTGTTGCCGAGCGAAGGTGGCAAATTCGTCGTCCAACAGCTCCAACGAGCCCGTGTAACGAGCCAGCGAATCGTTGATCGACATCCCAACTCCCAGGTCGTCCAGCACACGCTGCAATGTTTCTAACCCATGACGTTCGATCAGAAACTCAACGACCAGCGAGGACTCGAAATAGGCGAATTGCAGGTGCATCGCCGACGGCGGCTGCAGGAACGCGCCGCTCAACTGACTGACCGGTGTTAAGGCGCCCTCCAGGATCATCTGGCGATAGCTGGGCGTCATCGTTTGACCCCAAGTCGCGTTGGCTTGGCGCTCTTCGTAAACCGAAATCCCCTCACTCAGCCAACGCGGCATCTTGTTGTGCGTCTTTTCCAGCGTGACGACATGACAGAACTCATGCCACAAGACCGCTTCCCAATTGGCTGGCGTGTTGCCGCGTGACGCGGGGCTGTTGGCTGTAATCACACGACCAAAACAAACCCCCAGAAAACCATCGCCTCCAGGCAGGCCGAATGTGCGGATCGCAAAATCGGCCTGACGTGGAAAAATCTCGACCAATACCCGTTCGTCAATCGTGACGTTGTACTTGGCACAAAGCGTTGCCTTGGCCTCGCCGAGCAGATCCAGCGCGCGTTGGCCATACAGTTGCGCTTCGCGAGGTTCCATGCGAACGACAAACCCCGGCGTTTCTAGCGTCTGGAATCGTTTGAGGTTGTTTTGCAAAGTGACAAGATTGTGCGCGACCACGTTGTAGCCGTCCTGTTGGTTGACCTCCTTGGCCAGCCGCATGCCCTCTTCTTCCTGGCCCAATCGTAATAGTGCCTGGCTCAGTTCAAACTTGGCAGGCAGGTGGTCAGGCGAGACTTTTAGAACACTTCTCTGATAGGCGGCAGCTTCGGCAAAACGATATTTCTGGGCGAGCTTACGGCCGACGAGAAAATCGACGGCGGGATTCTCAGGCCAACTGGCGAGCCCCGTCGAGCGCAATACGTTTTCTCCGACCTGGTCACCGCGCAAGTGTGCCAGCACTGCCAGATGGGCCCACGCGCGCGGTTCGCGCACGTTGACTTCCAAAATTTCTTGTAAGACCGCGCCCGCCTGTTCGTAACGTTCGGCGTCGATGTGATGGTCGGCCACCATGATCAGGCTGTCGATGTGATGCGGATTGCGAGCGAGCGCCGTTTGCAGATGCCCGTCGGCCTTTTCCGCGTCGCTGGAGGCGAAAGCCTGTGCCAGCCCAAAATAGACATCGGGATCGCTCGTGTCCTGCTTCAACGCCATGCCAAACTCTTCTGCCGCCAGCTGAAAGTCATTCTTGTCCAGCGCCAACTGGCCGGAGGCAATGTAGGCATCCGTGTAACTTGGAACGCGTTTCTTGACCGCAGTGTAGACGCCATCAATGATCTTCTTGGGATCCGCGCCGCGAGATAGATAGTAGCGTCCCAAGGCAATCCGGCTGGCGGGGTCGCTATATCGCCAGCTGTTCCCGTCCGTGAGCACGTCAATCTCGTCAAGCAGCTCTTGGGCTCGATCCGACTGACCGTTATGCCGCAGCACCCTGCTACCGATCCACCGGAGCCGGACGCTGGTCTTGTAGCGCTGGAGGGACGCTTCGAGAGTGACCAGGGCGTCTTCGTGGCGTCCTGTCATCAAGTCAGCACGGATTTTCAGCAGCCGCCACGTTTCGCTGTATTGACCGTCGTCGATGGCAAGCTGCGCGGCGTCGGAGCACTCGAGGTACTTGCCTGCTTTGAACATCGACGTCGTTTCGCTGAGATCCGCCGCCAGTAGGACTCTGGGAGCCAGCAGCCCCGCTGCCGGTGTCCCACAAGCCAGGGTCATACCCAAAAGAAGGAGCGACCGAGCGATTCGATTCTCTGCGGGTCCCCCCCCCTGTTGCAACGAAACCGACATGCCTCAATACCTCTCCGGGCCTTCACTCACGTCCCTGCGTTTGGGAAAACCCAACGCTTACATCGTACTGGTTTTCCGATCGGCCGCTCCGGCATCTTCATGCGCCGGCTCTGCCTGACGAGCAACTTACTCGCGACATTATTGTATCCCAGCGGACCTCACACGCCAAATTTCGCTTTTCAGGCAGGTTCCGATTTTTGCATAAAACGGGTTTGTAGGCCGTGATTAAGCGAAGCGAAGTTCCGGCAGCAGGGCACGAGGAACGAATGCCTAGGACGCGATCCCTTTTTTTGTCCAGGTCCTTTCATTGGCTTGCGGGCCGGCGCTTCCGGAAATGACCACCGACCCATCGGGAACACAAGATTAATGGGGTCTGGTCGAGCCCAGCGGGACACTGCCAGTTATTGAACGAGCTCATTTCAACACCGAGGCAGACACCTTCTTGCTGACAGGCGAATGGCTTGCTGACAGGCGAATGGCTTGCCGACAGGCGAATGGCTTGCCGACAGGCAAATGGCTTGCCGACAGGCAAATGGCCGAATTGCTAACGACGTCTTCGGCGTTAGGATCCAGTCACCTCTCCCTCCGGGTGGGCTGATGAATGCTCGTTGGTTTCATTTTGAAAACTACCCGGTCGTGGTGGTGGCATATTCATGGTAGGCCTTGGCACGGCGGGCAGTGAGTGTCTGGCCGATGTTTTCTCTTACCCATTGC
>PVBE012056346.1_pt1 | contig 19204 bp, 14 predicted proteins | sample 1631181 | NCBI WGS metagenome assembly PVBE01 (sample SAMN08397723, study PRJNA350692) | Marine metagenome, whole genome shotgun sequencing project. | isolation source: water | place: Pacific Ocean | collected 2012-04 | reverse complement strand
TGGCAATAGCACGTATCTGCATCTCGTCGGTACCGGCATAGATACGCATTACCCTCGCATCACGATAGAGTTGTTCTACCTTGTATTCAGCCATGTAGCCATTCCCACCAAATAGTTGTATCGCTTCTGAGGCCACTTCCACGGCTGACTGTGTTGAATACAGCTTCATGGCGCAGGCTTAAGAAAAACTCATCGGTTTTCCTTTGGCTTTTCGCTCCAGATAGTTGAACAACATGTTTTGGATGTTAAATCGGGCGACTTCCATGTTGGCAAGTTTTAGCTGGATCAACTGGTATTCACCACTGGGTTGTTCCCATTGGATTCGCTCTTTTGAATATTCAACACTGAGCTCCAGGCAACGCTCGACGACGCCAAGGGACATACTAACGACACCAACCCGTTCGGCGGCAAAGGTTGCTCTTGGATCGGACTTCTTTTTCTTTGCTTTTGGGTTTTTATTTTTTAGTCCGGCCAACAGGCGCTCTGGACCGGCGATCACATCCTCCAGAAACAGTTGCCCGGTTGGCGATGAGTGCAGACCCATTTTTCTGAGTGGTTTGGACTGTTCCAGGCCTTGCATACCACTATCCAGAACAAAGGTAAGAATTTTTCTTTTTCTTGGCTCGACACCTTCTTCAATCAGCTTACAGATAAAAACAATCGTATCGGCGTGGGGGCCGTTGGTAATAAAGGTCTTGCTGCCATTCAATGCGTAGTCGCCGTTTTCCAGCAGTTTTGCAGTAGAGTTCATGCCACCAAAGGCATCGGACCCGGAGCCTGGTTCTGTTATTGCCCAGGAGCCAACTTTCTCCCCCGTCAGAAGTTCAAGCCCCCAATGTTTTTTTTGCTCAACATTTCCCTGGGACATGATGGCGCCGGCGGCTAGCTGGGTAACTCCCATTGCCGTAACAATGCCTGCCGAATGTCGGCACAGCTCCATACTTAAGATTGTATCCATACCCAGATCATCGCCGGGGGTACCAGATTCTTCTGCGGGTTCCTCTCCAGCTTCTATAAGCTCATCCTTTTCAATGGCCTTTTCGAATCTTGCCCTGGCAATTTCATCCACACCAAAGGTTTGATACATTTTTCGAATAATATCGTAGGGAGGCATGCCCTCATGCTCCAGTGCTTCAATATTGGGCACGACTTCAGCATCAATAAATTTGCGAATGGCATCTCTGGCCATTTGCTGCTCTTCATTCCAGTCAATCATTCTCTATTCCTTGGTAGTAATTATCTGACCTGGTTGGTCCGTGAAGGCCCAGGTGCAATTGGTGTGGTCTTCCCTGGCAATCCCAGCAGATGACATAAGTTCATTTGTATCGAAGTCTCTTTGATACTGAAGTATAGAAGATATAGCCGCTCTCTCCTAACCAGGCGCGTCATCAATGTCAGGCCCCACGGGACGGCATCTCTTGTCGACTAAAGTTGAAGCCTTGAATTGCTTTGTGAAATGTTAGCGTGCTAGTTTGTACTCATTGGAAGTAGTTCCATTCTTTGCACACGTTTAAATGTATTCTTATGTCCTTTGATGGGCAGCATATTTATCTAATGCAGGGGTAGTAACCGCATGGAGAAAGCGAGACTCAAGAACTCAACGCTTTTCTTTTATGGACTGGCTGATTTCCCCGTGATGTTGGCTGTCATGCCAATGATGCTATACCTCAACAAATTTTATGCCACGGATGTGGGTATCAGTCTGATTGACCTGGCCAATATACTACTCTTTGCCCGCATTTTTGATCTGATTACTGACCCGCTCGTCGGCTATCTTAGTGACCACACCAGGACCCGCTGGGGTAGGCGCAAACCCTGGGTTGTGGCGTCCCTGCCGTTCCTGATGTTAGGTATCTACAAGGTGTACCTGCCACCAGACGGCGCTGATATCTGGTACCTGGTTACCTGGCTTATGGTAATGTGGCTTGGCTGGACCATGTTGATGATTCCGTACTATGCCTGGGGCGCGGAATTGTCCACGGATTATGATGAACGAACACGGGTGACAGGCTGGCGGGCAGCCCTGGGCAGCTTTGGGTCACTCTTGTCCATCACGATTCCTGCAGTTGCTGTGCTCTGGTTCAATGTTGATGGTATAGCCGGCATTATGAACCTGACGGGTATTGCGGTTGTTATTCTGATCCCCATTGCCATTACCCTCACGGTCCTCAATGTAGAAGATAAACCGCATACAAAGGCTGCATCATTACAGGCCTTTGATGGACTAAAAATAATGCTCAAAAATGGCTCCTTCCGCTGGCTGGTGATTGCTTTTATGTTGTCATCGATGGGGCTCGCTGTACTGATGCCCATGAATGCATTCTTTGTTGCTTCTGTGTTGCAGGAGCCTGAATCCAGTATTCCAATTCTAATGTTTTTTACTTCCATGATTGCATTACTCTCGATACCCATGTGGGTCGCTATCTCAAAGCGTATCGGTAAACATCGTGCCTGGATCTCTGGACTTTTGGTGGTGAGTATTTTGAGTCCAGCATTTATTTTCCTCGGGCCGGGTGATTTTCCTTTGATGGTACCCTTTGCCCTGGTCAGTGCTCTCGGCGTAGGTGCATTCCAGACCCTGCCCAATTCCATGAAAGCAGATGTGATCGATATTGATACTGCCAGGACTGGTGAGAACAGGGCAGCGATGTTTTTTTCAGCCTGGTCTCTGGCGACGAAATTTGCCGGCAGCCTTGGTGGCTCACTGGGTCTCTGGGCACTGCATTTTGTCGGCTTTGATCCGGCGAATGGTGCAGTCAACTCGCCTGAAGCAATCATGGGGCTCAAATTCACCTATGCTCTGCTGCCGACCTCTATTTTTATCATTGCCGGACTGATCATCTGGAACTATCCGTTGACCAGGGAGCGGCAGCAAAGGATTCGTGATGCCATTGATCGACGGGATGCTAGAAGGCAGTCCAGTGCAGAGGCAGCCACCGCGGCGGCGACCTATACCCCAGACTAGGGCTCGTGTTAATATCCGCGACTCACTAATTAACCCAAAAACCAACTGTGACTGATGCGAGGAACCCAAATTAAATTCCCGGTCAGTGCCTATGGAGACAATTAACACATGAGCAGAAAAGCATATATCGTTGGTGTTGGCATGACCAAGTTTGAGAAGCCAGGATCAAAGGACTGGGATTACCCGGACATGGCGCGCGAGGCAGGAACTAAGGCCATTGAAGATGCCGGTATCAAGTTCGAGGATATTGAGCAGGCAGCCGTCGGCTATTGCTACGGTGACTCAACCTGCGGTGAGCGTGCTTTCTACGAACTCGGCCATTCTGGCATACCAATCTACAACGTAAACAACAACTGTTCCACCGGCTCAACGGCCCTCTTCATGGCTAAACAGTTCGTTGAGGGTGGCATCAGTGACTGTGCCATGGCGCTCGGTTTTGAGAAGATGGAGAAGGGATCCCTTGGCATCAAGTACACGGATCGCACCATGGCACTCGACAAGCATTTTGAGGTGATGATGGACAAGCGTGGCTTTGGTGAAGGCCCTCCGACTGCGCAGATGTTTGGCAATGCCGGGCTTGAGCACAATGAAAAGTATGGTACGACACCTGAGCATTTTGCAAAGATCGGTTACAAAAACCACAAGCATTCAGTTAACAACCCGTACTCACAGTTTCAGGATGAGTACAGTCTCGAAGATATACTTAACGCACCGCAGGTTTTTGGTCCACTTACCAAGCTTCAATGTTGCCCGACCTCGGACGGCGGAGCGGCGGCTATCGTGGCGAGTGAAGAGTTCGTTGTGAAGCACGGGCTTGAGGATAAGGCTATTGAGATCCTAGGTATGGCTATGACCACCGACTTCGATAGCTCCTACGGCGGTAGCATGATGAAGATGGTTGGGCAGGACATGACAGCCAGCGCTGCTCAGAAAGTATATGAGCAGTCAGGCCTCGGACCTGAAAATGTGGACGTAGTTGAACTTCATGACTGTTTCTCCGCAAATGAGCTGATTACCTACGAGGGTCTTGGCTTGTGTGAAGAGGGTAAGGCTGGTGAGTTTATCGACTCTGAAGCGAACACTTTTGGTGGCAAAGTCGTGGTCAATCCATCGGGCGGCCTTATCTCGAAGGGCCATCCCCTCGGTGCCACGGGCCTCGCCCAGGCGTCTGAACTTACCTGGCAACTGCGTGGTGAAGCCGATAAGCGCCAGGTGGATGGTGCGAAAGTCGCTCTCCAACATAACCTGGGTCTCGGTGGTGCCGCTGTTGTAGCCATGTACCGCAAGCGCAGCTAATTCATCCTGCATCGATGGTGGCCGATACTCTCGGCCTCCATTAAGCTTATGTATTCAAAAGCATACGCAATCAAAAGCTTAGGTATCCCAATTAGTGGTGTTTCACTAGTCTGGAAATTTCTCTCCGGACCATTGCTCGCCAAGACCCCATAGGGTGGCCGCCACATCCATATCCAGTGCGTGCGGTAATACACCTCTTTCGTATTCATCTGGGTCATCAATTTCATCTGCAACTGCACAATCTTCACAAAATCGACCCGCGAGGCTATCAAAATCGGATGTTGTTGCGGCCCAAACTGTCGTCGCTGCACCCTGGGATACATCTTTCATTGACACGCCTTCGGGAATTCCGGTCTGCAGAAATATCATTTCCTGCTCAGTAAAATGCCTGCCAAGTTCCGTATCAATTAACCCGGGATGAACAGCAGTAGCCCTTACGCCACGGTCCTGGTATCGCCTGTCCAATTCAAGGGTGAACAACACACTGGCGGTTTTTGACTGACCATATGCTGCCAGCTTGTTGTACTCCTCCTTTTCAAAGAAGGGGTCATCTATTCTATATGGAGAGATCCGGTGTGCAGAACTGGTTAAGTTAATAATTCGAGATGGTGCTGCCTTTATCACATTGTTCATCAGGTATTTTGTTAGCACATAATGGCCGAGGAAATTGGTACCGAGATGAATCTCCAACCCTTCCTTTGTTCGACTAAGTGGTGCCGCCATTACCCCTGCATTGTTAATCAGGGTGTCGATCTTTGGATACTTTTCAGCAATCTCCCTACCACATTTCCTCACTGAATCCAGGTCGAACAGATCTAAAGTCACCAGGTCCACATCCGCATCTGGAACAGTTTTCCTAATAAGATCAAGTGCATCCTGACCCTTTGCCTGATCCCGAACAGTGGTCACGACCTTAGCGCCACACTTGGCAAGAACTCGTACCGTTTCAATGCCTAGACCCGCCGAGCCGCCCGTGACGACGACCAGTTTTCCTGAAAGATCCGTATCACCCGCTACTTCTTCTGAGCTCATTTCCGGCCTGTAGTCTGCCATCTCGCCTCCTGTTGCAAATAGAGTGAATAATTAACGTAAATGGCAGAAGGGTCAAGCTCGGTGTTTTTCACTGGGGGAAAGAGAACGTATACTGGTACTTTCCGGGGAATAGTCTATCCGCCTGATGCTATCGTCTTTGGTTTTTAGTGTATGTGATGACTGCGCCTGAGCGAGGGGAATATGAGGCGAGGAAGAAATAAGTATGAATAAGAAACAATCCAGTAAATCGAGTGGAGAACTCCGTAAAACAAAACGTAGCCAGGTTCGTCGTGTGCGCGAAAGAGCGAGTTACCAAAGAGAAGATGCGTATCAACTCATTGATGATCTCAAATTAGGGCATATCGGGTTTGTGCTTGAGGGTTTGCCCTGCGTTATACCTATGACGCTCTGGAGGATTGAAGACCACCTGTATTTTCATTGCCTCAATAAAAGTAGGTTGCAACGGCATCTTGAAGCTGGAAATGAGGTTTGTGTCTCGTTCGCTGAGAGCTCTGAATGGGTTTTGGCGAAGTCTGCATACCATCATGGTGTCAATTACCGGTCAGCTGTTCTCTATTGCACTGGGGAAAGGATTACTGACGTTGAAGAGTTTGATCAGGTGTTCGCCAGTATCATAGAGGAGCTTGAAGAGGGACGTTGGGATAAGATAAGAGCCCCCAGTAAGAAGGAAAGAAAAGCGACCGCATTGATGAAGTTGAAGATTGATGAAGGCTCTTTCAAGCAAGCGGAAGGTCCCCCCGACGAGGAAGAAGAGGATCTGGGGCTGCCAGTTTGGCATGGGAATATACCAGCATACCCCTTTAAGTAAAAAGAGAATGGATCACCTTGGCTGGTATGTATTACCTCTACTGGTTTGTGTTGGGCTAACTGTTGACGCAGCACCTTTTGATGATGCTGAAAAAAGCAGAGTGGGTTATCGCAAAACCTGGATACAGCCAAAAATCAGTTGCAGATCACTGCGGAGTATCACAACTACAGAATTTACCGTTGTCTCAGCAAAGATCGTTGATGATGTCTGCCGGGTTTCTGGTGTTATCCCTCGTGAGATAAGGTTTGAAGTAAACCTGCCTGCTGCATGGAATGGTCGAATGATGATGACCGGCAACGGTGGCCTTGCCGGTCAGCCTCCTGATGGAGCGCGGTACACTGCGCAGCGAAATCTGATTCTGCAGTTTGGATTTGCAACTGCCTATACAGATACAGGACACGACAATCGGGTTGAGCCAGGCGGTTCTTTTGCCTACAACAATCTGGATAAACTCCTGGACTTTGGCTATCGTGGTGTTCATCTGACAGCAGTGATGGCAAAGCAGTTGATCAGGAAATACTACAATCGATCTGAAAATTACAGCTATTTCATGGGTTGCTCAAATGGAGGGCGTCAGGCCCTGATGGCAGCGCAAAGGTTTCCTAGTGACTTCGATGGTATTCTTGCCGGTGCGCCGGCCAATGACTTTACCGGGCTCAAGTTTTCGCAGGCACACCGGATGAATGCACTGGCAGATCATCCACTCAGTCTTTCACAGGTGGCCTCGTTGGGCGCCGCTATCTATGATCACTGCGATGTGATTGACGGCGTTGAGGACGGTTTGATCAACGATCCACGAGCCTGCCAATTTGAACCGGAGCGGGATCTACCCACCTGTACCAGCGATGAAAAATCGAGTGTATCAAGTTGCTATACCCGGGAGCAGGTGCAGGGGCTGGAACAGTTTTATTCTACGGTGAAAGTCGCCGGTCAGGCCGTGTACCCAGCCTTTCCCGTGGGCAGCGAGGGAAGTGGACCGACATATGGTGGGGTGATTGCACCTGGTTGGGTGCCCTGGGTCATTAATCCACATGGGCGTCCCCTCCTGGATGTGCTTGGCTCGGAGTTTTTCCGTTATATCACGTATATCGTGGATGAGCCGGACTTTAACTGGAACGAGTTTGACTTCAAGAGCAAACCAGACAATCTGGATATGGCTAGCGACATACTTGATGCTGTGGACCCTGACCTCACTGAATTTGAGCGCCAGGGTGGTAAGTTACTAAGCTACTTTGGCTGGGCTGATCCGGATATCAATCCACTATCGGCCATACATTACTTTGATCAGGTGCAGGAAGTGGCGGATGGCGAAGCTGGCAACTTCTTTCGCTTGTTCCTTGTGCCCGGTATGTTCCACTGTATTGGAGGACCCGGACCATCAGACTTTGATGCGATTTCGCCATTGATCGATTGGGTGGAAAAAGGCGTCGCGCCGGAGTCTATCGCTGCCAGGCACCTTCAAGATAAGGCCGTGGCATTCGAGCGACCACTTTGTCCCTACCCGCAAGTTATTACCTACGATGGGAGAGGCGATGTTAAGGAAGCAAGCAGCTTTAGTTGTCAGTAACTTGTGTTTCGGCCGCTTTCATACCAAAAGATAGAAGGGCCAGGCCCGGTGTTTCTTACTGGAGAAATCTGAGTTCATGAATAAGCGAATAGAGAATTTCAAGCTCTTGGCCAAAATGATCTATGGCGCCATTTTGGGCAGGATCGCATCTGCAAAATACAAGCCCGTTACCCTGACTTATGTTGAACACGACGGGCGAACGCTAGAGCTTGATCTCTATTTACCTGAAGGTTCCGGCGTAGTTCCCAGTTCGGAACCTCTGCCGCTAATCATCTGGTTCCACGGTGGTGCGTGGCTCATGGGGTCTCGAAAAGACATTGAATCCATTGCAGTCAGGCAGATCGAACGAGGTTTTGCGCTTGCGAGCGTCAGCTACAGTCTAAGCGACACAGCACAGTGGCCCACGCAATGTTTTGAGGCAAAGGCCGCGGTGAGGTATCTTCGCCAGCATGCAGCCGAATACGGGATAAACCCTGACCTGTTTGTTGCCTGGGGCATGTCCGCAGGCGCACATATGTCATGTATGTTGGGTGCCAGCAATGGTGTTGAGGAATTGGAGGGAGGCCTTGGTCATTCAGTCGAGTCGAGCAGTGAAGTACAGGCCGTCGTCGCCTGGTATCCGCCGACTGACTTTTTAAGTGTGGGAAGAGACTTTGATGGTCTCTTGGATTACTACGCTGAAGACTCACCCGTTACAAAACTCCTCGGCGAAAGCATTGGTACTGCGCCGGAGAAAGCCGAGCTTGCCAGCCCCCTGAACTTTGTCAAGCAGGGAGCGCCACCCTTTTTCCTTGCCCACGGCAGCAAAGACCCCATTGTGCCTCTGTCACAAAGTGAGTTGATGTATGCAAAGCTCAAAGATGTGGGTGCTGACCCAGAACTCATCATTGAGCCAACGTTCACCCACGGTGACTACCGATTCAATTCAGGGAAAACAGCCCTGGCAGTCGAAAAATTTCTGGATCGAGTTCGAAAAAAAAGTGTTCAGCCTAGGAGCTAGTCGCCTGTCAAAGGCCGTAGCTTGTCACCTAACTCACTCAATCGATCCAGACCATCGGGGCCAGCAAAAAAGAAGGATGGGATCATGGCCCGGCCAACACCGAGTTCAGCCATCTGCTCAATGCCGGCAGCGGGGTCCGCTAACTGTGTACCGAACATGGCATTGATCTCAATGTTGTCCGGGTCACGTTGCGCATCTTCTGCCGCGTTTCGCACACGTTGAATCAACTTGCCCAGGCGTTCAGCATCACCTTCGCCTGGAAAATAGCCATCGGCAATTTTTGCTGCACGCTGGACTGCGGCCTCTGAATCTCCCCCGACGATCACTGGGATAGAGCCATTGACTGGTCGCGGGCTGCTGGTGATAGGTGCAAAGTCTACGAATTCGCCGTGAAATTCCGCGTGTGGGCCAGACCACAGCGCACGCATCGCGGCGATGTACTCGTCATTTCGTGCGCCACGACGCTCCCAGGGAATACCGAGGGCATCAAATTCTTCCTTCATCCAGCCAACACCAAGACCCAGCTCTACCTTTCCACCGGACAATTGATCGAGTGTTGCAAGTTCTTTAGCAAGTACCAGCGGGTTGCGCTGGGGTACGATCAATATGCAGGTTCCCAGTCGAAGTGTAGGTGCAGCGGCAGCGGCAAATGCCAACCATATAAGCGGGTCAGGAATTTTCGTATCCGGCTCTGCTGGGATCTTGCCATCAGCCGCATATGGATATTTGGAATCAATGGAATCCGGCATGATGACGTGTTCGCCACACCAGATCGACTCAAATCCTGCTGCTTCAGCTGTCTGGCAAATTTTGAGTGCAGACTCGCCGTCTACGGCAATCGCGCTTGCGAAGGTAAGGCCTAATTTCATGCTATTTCCTTTTCTCCAAAAATTATAGTTTCCGTACACTAACAGATGTGCTCTTGTTGACCAAAAATATTATGTAGCAACGGCCGAGCGGTGATATGAACGAGTGCTACGCATGATGTGGGAATTTTATTGTTCAGCCATCACCCTGGCCAGCGCTTCCGGTGAGCGCCATTTCTCGCCTCGCAGTCTGTGTGCATAGACTGCGGCGGTTACAATTATCATGATGACAAAAACCACCCATGCGGTGCGCGGGCCCATATAGAAGACCTTGATTACAAGGAACTGGACAATCAGCATGACCCAATGCAGGGAAACGGAAACCCACATGAGCCAGCGTGTATCTCCTGCCCCCCGCAGCACGCCACCAATCACCAGGATAATTGCATCAGCTATGGCATAACTCGCCAAGCCAACCATCATAAAAGTCGACAACTCCAAAATGTTGCCAGCGTGTGGGACCTCGACCACAAACAGGAGCACGAGTGCCTCTCGGAAAACAACGAATGTTATCGCCAAAAGGCTGGAATAAGAGAGACTGATCAGAAACCCTGACAAAATCACCTGTCGCAGGCGATCCATGTTGTCTTCGCCGACAAATCGACCCACCATGCTGATTAAGGCCACGTTCAACCCCAGCATTGGTACGAACGATATTATGTCCCAGTTAAATACGATTGCCGCCGAAGCCGCCTCGGTAACACCATAGGACTGGAACATAAGCAGAAACAAATTGAATGCGGCGACGTTAAGGAACATCTCTACTCCCGAAGGGAAACCCAGTCTTACGTAGCGACGTAGAATGCCCCTTTCCAGCTTGAGCGATTGCCCTACAAAATACCTGGCTCGATGCTGGGGCTCAAAATAGAAGATGAGGAATAGGCTTAAGCTAAAGCTCGAACTGATTATGGTCGCATATGCTGCGCCTTCTATACCAAGTTCCGGAAATACCCAAGTACCAAAAATAAGTACGTAGGTGAGTGGAATATTCAACATTACCCCTAGTGTGTCGGCAATCATCACAACGCGTGTTTTAGCGATTCCCGTGAAGTAGGAGGCGAGGCAGGTCTTGATGAGCCCGATGCTTGAGCCCCAGATTAGAATATAGAAGTACTTGCGTTCCAGCACCTCAAGTTCAGGTGCGTGGCCCATCAAGAGAAAAAGATCTCCGACGAAATAACCAATCAGCAAGAGCGTAGGGATAAATGCCAGGCACAGAATAAGTCCCTGGGTGACCACCCGCGGACATTTTTCAAGTTCCCTCGCACCATAGTATTGGGCGACCAACGCATTAGCATAGGACAAAACACCAATAAAGAGAGACATGCAAAAAAAGGAAGCGACGCCTCCCCCCAATGAAGCAGCCATGTGGGTTGGGCTTATCAGCGACATAAAGTAACGATCGGTAAAGATCATCACAGCGAACGCTCCCTGAGAGATCACCATTGGATAGGCGAGCACCAACAGGTCACTCAAAGTACGCTTTTCTATCTTTATGAATTTGTACATGGGATCCAGGTGCCAGAATAAACTAGCGAGTGCTGATAACTAGGTGCAAGAATCCAGCGGATCATCTCTGTTCACTAAGTACCTGAGTGTCACAGAAATCATCGATAGTTTTCTTGCGGGTTATACGGGAGTAATAGTTCCGTACTCATAAAACAACTAGGCTCAACCGAGCCGCACGGAGGCCACATTATCATACAAAGGCAGCGTCAAAGAAACGCGGGGGAATTTTAACCCTGTTCGGTGGTGAAATGTTCAGTGGCGATATGCTCAGGCGGGAGGCCGTATTGATAATGTTCGTACATCACCTCATAGGCAGCCTCAATGCTGCGGGTAGTGAGCTGTGTATTGAAAAGCGGCGTAGATAGCCTGTTGTTTTCGAGCGTTTGCTTGATATCTGCTAGATGCTGCGGGTCGGTAGCAAGTTCAACAGCAAGATTTTCGTATTCTCCCTGTGTTGAAGTGATCAGTTCCGGCAGGTGAATGGCGTTGAGCAGACTGGCAGCCACCCTGCTCGCGAAAGACCTTCCGGTTAGAGTCAAAACGGGCAGGCCTGCCCACAGGGCATCACTCGCTGTTGTGCCGGCATTGTAGGGCCAGGTGTCCAGGAACAGGTCTGCAGCACGATATCTCGCCAGATATTCGGGTCTTGGTATCTTGTTTCCGAAAATGATTCTATCAGGGTGAATGCCTTGTTTTGCTGCCTCCTCCTTCAGGTTCTCAGCGGCCAGGTTGCTCTCTGAATATAGAAAGAGAACGCTGCCATCTACCTGCTTGAGTATCCGCATCCAGCCCGCAAAGGTGGCGGGTAAGATTTTGAAATTGTTGTTGAAGCAGCAAAAGACAAATCCGGTATCCGGCAGACCAAGCTCTGTACGTGAAAATACCCTGTCAGCAATTTGTCTTTTTGAGTCATTGACCTGATAGCTTGGCAGGTAGGCTATTTTCTCAACATAGTCTCCCCTGGATTCGTGTGGAATGATTGTGTTGTTGGCGAAAAGGTAGTCAATATAATCTGCACCCATGGTGCCGAGGTAACCAAGGTAGCTAACTTGGATTGGAGCGGCTCGTGCGGCAAAAATGCCAGCCCGGCTATCCTGTGTAAAACCGGCGAGGTCAATTGCGATATCAATTTCAAGGCTTCTTGAAAGCATCGCTATCTCTAGATCACTTTTGCTTCGCACGTCAACAAACTTGTCGAAAGCGGCTTCCACTCTAAGGCGCATATCGTCCCCTGAGTCGGGCCCAAAGGAGAAGGTGAAAGTCTCAAATTTTTCTCGATCATGGGTTTTAAAGAGTTCAGCCGCCAGGAAGGACGCGGGGTGTTCGCGGAAGTCGGCAGAGTAGTAGGCAATACGAATCTTGCCTTTCTTCGAGCGGGTGTGAATTGACTCGAGATGTGGGTTCGCTTGGCTGTTATGGGTGACCCAGACCTTCGCAGCTATTCGCTGAGCTTCTGGTGAGTCGGTAGCGGACAGTAAAAATAGGGGAGTGGATGCTCTTTCCCTGCGTTGAACGGAAGCTTCCAACTCGCTGCCTTCCTGCTCAGCATCGCTCCAATCACACATGTACATTTTCGAGTTTAAACGTGCGCCACAAAGGAAATGGTAGATTGGATCAAGTTCTAGGGCCTTGTCGTAGCTACTCAGCGCTTCTCTATAGCGTTTCAATGTTTTGAGCGCACTGCCAAGGTTGTTCCATGTTCCCGAGAGGCTGTGGTTAACTGCAGCAGCTCGTTCATACTTGATCAGCGCTTGCTAGGGCTCATCTAACTTTTCCAGCGCCATGCCAAGGTTGTTGTATGCTTCCGGATTGTCAGGGTTCAGGCTGATCGTTCTCTCATGACTTTCCACCGCTTGCCCATACGACCCCGCTGACTGCAGCGAAGCACCCCGGTTGTTGTGTGCTTTATCGGCGTCCGGGTTCAGTGATATTGCAATGTCATACTGCTCAAGCGCTCTTTAGTCGTCCTCCAGGTCTGAGTAGGTCACACCCAGATTATAGTGGGCCTGAAAGTGGTCAGGACCTGTGCTGATGGCTCTTTTGAAAAACCTTTTGTCTTCACCAGCTCTCCATTTTGGTGGGCGATAGCGCCAAGTAATTGTAGGGCATCGAAGAGTTGTGGCTGAAGTTTTAACGTCTGATCGAGACGCTTTTTGGCTAAGGTTAAATTCCCCTTTTCAAATAATTCCAAGCCCTGCTGGAATCTTGCTTGTGCCTTATCGGCACTTCTTGTTGACTTGGTTGATGGGTTCATAGCATGGTGTTTGTATATTTGTGAGGGGCACTAAAGCATCTATCACATCAAGAACACTTAAGCGGAACTATGACAGATAATCGTACAAGACTATACAAGGGCGAGTGGATATTGACATCCGTATTGCTTGACCGGGCTGAACGATTTGGTGACGAGCGCGCAGTAACTTCGCATCATGGTGATCTTTCATGGGTCGAGGTCGTTGATCGAGCTTCGCGAGCGGGGAGCTTTCTTACTAAGCTTGGGGTTCAGCCTGGCGACCGTGTGGCGACGATGCTTCCATCTGGCATTGATTACCTTGGTGCCTGGCACGGAATCATGTGGTGTAACGCCATCGATGTGCCGGTGAATAATGAATATAAAGGACTCTTTCTTGAACATATCCTGAAGGATTCGGGTGCTCAGGTATTGATTGTTGATGCGCGCTGGGCAGAGCGTTTACTGCACATCGAACTATCTGAGCTGAAACATATTGTTGTCGTTGGTGATTCAAATGTCGATCTTCCTACCGGTTTGGCATCACATGCATTTGCAGAGGCGCTCAGTGCAGATCCTTGTCCCCTTGTGCCGCGAACTGAAACGGACCTTACATATATCATTTACACTTCCGGGACCACCGGGCCTGCCAAGGGTGTAATCCATAACAACCGGAGCTCACTGAACTACATTCAGCCCTTCGTAGAGGGTCTCGATCTTACGGACGATGATGTGTGCTATTCAATGTTCCCACTGTTTCATCAGATGGGGCGTTCGGCCTGCACCTTAACTTCTTTCTGGGTTGGAAACCCGGTAGTGCTGCGAGAGTCCTTCACCGTCAGTGGGTTTTGGGACGATATACGAAATTCAGATGCTTCATGGATGGGCTATTTCGGCGCGGTCATTTCCTTTTTGTGGAATCAGGAGGCCGCACCCGGTGACTCGGATCACCGGCTGACAAGAGCCTTCGGGGCAAGCGCACCGCGGGAGTTGATTGGTGGCTGGAAAGAGCGGTTTGGTGTTAACCTTTTTGAGACCTATGGCTCGACGGAAATTGGCCTGGGGTCCGGACTCGGGTCTGGCCCGCCCAAACTGGGTACCATGGGATTGCCAAGCCGGCGTGTCGAGCTGCAAATAGTTGATGAAAATGATATGCCGGTCCCAGCGAATGTTGTTGGCGAGGCCGTATGGCGGCCGCGGGAAGCGTATGCGATTTTTCAGGGTTACTGGAATAGACCACAGGAGACCGTGAATGCCTGGCGGAACCTGTGGTTTCATTCAGGTGATGCCGGACTCCTCGATGAGGAAGGCTATTTTATATTCAAGGATCGTTTCAAAGACTCGATTCGTCGTCGTGATGAGAACATCTCGTCATTCGCCGTGGAGGAATCCGTGCGAGTGCAGCCCGGAATCCTGGAGTGTGCGGCTTATGCTGCCGTATCCGATGTGGCCAATACTGACCAGGAAGTGATGGTTGCGGTGGTGTCCGATGTGGAATTTAAACCTGATGTTGAAGCACTCTTTAATGCACTCTGTGAAACCATGCCGCGACACGCCGTGCCCAGATATCTGCGCTTTGTGGATGAACTGCCTAAGACGCCAACTCAACGCGTACAAAAGTTTAAATTGCGTGAGGAGGGCGTGACGGATGACACCTTCGATCGTGAAGCAATGGGCATATTTCCATCCAGATAGGAAAATCTCAACCAAATTAGATGACATGCATTCCCTGGAGAAGGGGAGGGAGAACAAATTATGAAATATCGACTGCTGGGTAGAAGTGGCGTAAAGGTATCGGAGCTGGCACTGGGTGCCATGACCTTTGGCACGGAAATGGGTATCGGTGTGGAAAAGGGTGAGAGCCGGAAGGTCTACGATCGATTCAGGGAGGAGGGTGGAAACTTCATCGATACTGCCAATGTTTACAATAAAGGTACGAGCGAGACATTCCTTGGCGAGTTCATGGCTGGAGAACGGGAACGATTGGTCCTTGCCACCAAATATACTGGCGGTATGCGCTCCAAGGATATGAATGCCTCCGGGAACTCGCGCAAGAATATGATGGAATCTGTGCACGCCAGTCTCAAACGACTGAATACCGATTATATTGACCTTTACTGGGTGCATGCACGCGACCCCCTCACCCCGGTAGATGAAATGATGCGCGCCTTTGATGACCTGGTGACGCAGGGCAAGGTGCTCTATGTCGGTGTGTCGGATACGCCTGCCTGGGTCGTAGCGCAGGCCAATACCATGGCCGAACTGCGTGGCTGGAGCCGATTCGTTGGGTTGCAGATACGATACAGCCTCATAGATCGGACCGTGGAAAGAGAGCTGCTGCCAATGTCCCGAGCCTTTGACCTGGCCGTGACACCCTGGGGGATCGTCGGTTCAGGTATTCTGTCAGGCAAGTATAACCTTGATGAGAAGGCAACCGGTCGGGCGAGTGCCAGGGGGCCGATAGACGAGCGATCGCTGCAGATTTCTGCGAAAGTTATGGAGGTTGCCGAAGCTGTTGGTGCAACACCAACGCAGGTTGCGATCAGCTGGCTGCTCAGGGGTCCTGCGAATATTATTCCACTGGTGGGTGCCAGGACGGTCGAGCAGCTGGATGAGAATCTCGGCTGCCTTGATGTGCACCTTGATGACGAACAGATGCAACACCTGAATGAAGTCAGTGCCATTTCGCACGGGTTTCCCCATGACATGCTTTCCCAGAGTGGCTCAAGCAGGGCCAAGCAGATAATCAATCACCGGGAGTGGTTTTCGGGCTAGGTCTAGTAGTCTTTGGTCTGAGTGTGGCCAGGTGAAAGTAGATTCACCTGGCGGCTACTCCACCGGCTTGATCTACCGCCCCAGGGCGCGTTCATGGAATGCGGTGTTGTCTTTCAGGCGGATGTAACCAACATCGCCACTTGCTTCAGCGGGGTTCTCAATACTCAGAGCCTCACCGACTCGAGAGTCATCTTCGATGACGTCAATGGCGCCCTTTGCAATATCCTCAACGGTGAGCATGTTGATCATGCCGAGTATGGGCGCTAGCCATTCCGCCGGTTCACTTCCATCACCCGACTTGTTCAAAATAGCGGTATCCGTAACGCCCGGCATTATTGTATTCACGCGGATATTGTGTGATGCCTGAAGTGTGACACAGGAAAACGAAAAATTAATAATTGCCGCCTTTGTCGATGAATACATGGGGTCATTCGGCATGGGGCCAAAACCAGCCGGCGATGCGGTATTGATAACTATTCCACCGCCTGTTCTGGACATGACATCGACAGCTACCCGGGTGCCATACATAACGCCCAGGAGGTTGATTTTCACAACGCGCCCGACTTGTTCTATGGCAACTTCTGGCCAGCCTGGCTCACCCAGCATAATGCCGGCGTTGTTGAAGGCGATATCAACCTGACCAAAGCTCTCCGCAGCTTCCTCGTACAATGAGCGGACTTCATCTGCATTGGAAACATCCGTGTGCCTGTAAACTGATTTTGCGCCTCTCTCAATTATCCCGGCTACGGCGGATTCGCCTTTCACATCGTCTATGTCGCCGATAACGACTGCACCTGCGCCGGCGTCTGCCAATGCATTTGCGATTGCGAGCCCAATACCCGCTGAGCCACCTGTTACAACTGCCACCTTGCCTGCAATGTCCATAATCACGTCTCTAGTATTTGTAGCGAGTATAACGAAAGTTTAGAAGGATGTGGTGTGTGACGTCAGCCCATACGGCACCACCTGGCCCTGTTTGCTAAGAGACACTTCTGCTAATTTAAACCGAAGCAGAGGAGTTTCAAATGAGCATGCTGACGTCACACAATATACAGACCTGACTCACTCCTACGTACCTATCTAGCAATCTGAAGCCTTTATCTTGACCGTATATCGGTCACTATTATTCGGAGCATGATCCCTAGGGTACCACCTTGCGTCCCTTGGAAAAGTTATTGTCCTGCTTCCCTGCCCCGGACACTTAAAACTTACGCGAATCTGCCGCCTCCACTTTTCCGTCATTACCAGCGGGCAACGATCATAATAAGTTTCTCCAGCTGCTAGGGAATTGAGATTCCAGCAACTCCAGTATACATCCGATGGCTCCCCTCTACCCCTGTAGCGAACAATCACCTCTGTTAGCTCAGCGCCTGTGTTGTTTTTCACTTTAACATCAAACTCGTAGGCGTTCGCCTCAAGGCCAATGCAGGATAGACTCAAGAAACTCACTAAAGCCATAAATCTAATCATATCTTCCTCCGTTCAGTAGATGATGTACATCAATCCAATCTAGCTCGTATTTTAATAACGCGGAGAGAACTTAGTCAGAATAGTCCGACATAGCTATCAACTGGTCCTTTAAATGTACCAAAAACACTTGAATTGTTTGACCTACAAAGGTTATTACACCCAAAAGAGAATACTTTCAACTAAGCTGAGCCTCATCGTCAGAATTTCACCCTGTTTCTGACAAACGGTATCCAAAACCTGACAAACTGAAAGAGTACAGGAAACATTAACGCCCTGTTCGGAGAAATCTGCAAGTATGATTTGATGGCACCACTGGCTGCACAAAAGGGCTGGTCAGTCGCAAGGGAGGAATACGACGGGCAATCATTAAGTCTCGCACCATGAACCAGAGAAAGAACCATATGCAGAAAAGTGTCTCTTAGAATTTAGTGCCAGTGGTCCCATATGGGCTGACGACGTACAGCACATTTGCCTTAGGCAAATGCGTCAGAGGTCCTGGGCAACACGAAAGCCGAGGCCGCTGTACCGCCACGACGCGGCATACCTGTAGCGGCTAGCCGAACGCAAGTACGACGGGCCGCCGTCGTGCCAGGAACCACCGCGCAGAACACGGTCCGAGCATGCACCCCCCAGGTGGGGTTCACCATTACCGGGTGTATTTTTGTAACTATCCTGGTAACAATCTTCGACCCATTCCCATACATTGCCGTGCATATCATGAAGGCCAAAACTATTGGCGCTGAAAGAACCTGCAGGCGCTGTTTTCTTATTATCCCACTGGCTGCCACAGCCATCACAATTCGCATTATTACTGCCTATAGAATCCCCCCAGCTGTATTTTGTTGTGCTGCCGGCACGGGCTGAATATTCCCATTCACTTTCACTGGGCAGGCGATAGCGCTTTCCTGTCTTCTTGCTTAACCACTGTACATAAGCCTGCGCATCTTCCCAGCTCACACAGGTTACCGGATGTGTATCTTTTTGAGTATAGCCAGGTGAACGCCAGCTCTTACTGGAATCGTTTTCCCATTCTTTCCCATTCCATACGACGCAACTACTCGATTTGTGTGCAGTTGCACCTACAAATTGCCTGAACTCGGCCACGCTTACTTCATATTTACCCAGTGCAAAGGTGTCAATATGTACCCTGTGAATTGGTTTTTCATTGCCTCGGCCAACACCGTTCAAATCACCCATGCGAAAACTACCAGCAGGTATCAGCACCATTTCCGGGCAAACATCACAGGCTTTACCAGAGCTGCTGATTGCACCACCGCTATCGGTTGCCAGGGAAGCAAGCTGTTGTTTTGCCTGTTCCTGCTCGCGCTGTAATGCTGAAATACGAGTACGGCTTTGTGCCAACATATCGTTGTCGCTGGTGGAGTACGGATTGTCCTCCTTGAATGCCTGTTGGAACCGTTGCCATGCGTTGATCTTTAACTCAACGTCCATATCGTTCTGATCAAGATTGCGCACTTGCTGGAAAGCGTTGGTCATATCATTCAGTTTATTTTGCCAAGCATTCTTTACTGCTTTCTGCTCACCGGCTTGTTTAGTAATGTCGTCAAGTGAAAATTCTGTAGTCGTGGGTGCGTCAGGAGTGATTACCTTCTGGATACTTGAAGGAGTAGTCAGGGAAGCCAGAAATACAAAATCACCTTTATC
>PVBE011580625.1_pt1 | contig 19205 bp, 18 predicted proteins | sample 1631181 | NCBI WGS metagenome assembly PVBE01 (sample SAMN08397723, study PRJNA350692) | Marine metagenome, whole genome shotgun sequencing project. | isolation source: water | place: Pacific Ocean | collected 2012-04 | reverse complement strand
CGGCCGAAAGTACCTGGTAGAGCGACGCTCGCATCAACTGCGCCATGATCCTCCCCGCCGCTACCGCATCGCCATAACTGAAACCACCGGGCAGCCCGACAAGATGCGCCTCGTCCACAATGGCGGGGTTCTCCGTCAGCGTGTTGATGTGCACTGAAAACGGCTCAGCCCCGGCGAGCGAGAATCCTTCCGCCAATTCAAGATCGCAGTTGATACCGGGAGCTGTGATGACCAGCGCGCGAAGCGTCATACCGAAACCCCCGACTCCCACGCGCATCGCAGGGCATCCAGGCTCCACGAAGAGCCTCCTACCGTGAGGTGATCACCGTCATTGAACCTGCCCACGATCGTCCAGTCGACATCGCCTATCCCCGCGAGATCAGACTCCTTCATCTCCAGGAGATAGCGTGCCGGTGTTTCCGTGAAACAGGTGGAATCTGCGGACAGGTCGAGGCCCAACCCGATTCCGCCCGCAAACGCCATTTCCGCCGCAGCCACAAGAATGCCACCCTCGCTGCAGTCGTGCGCCGAGCGGACGAGTCCATCGCTGATGAGCATGTGCACGGCCGCGGCGTTACGAGGCCCGTCCTCCAGAGGCGATGTCGGAAGCGATCCGTCAACGCCCAACAACATCGACAAGTGTGAACCGCCCAATTCAACGCCGCTGTGACCAATCAAAACCAAGACACTGTCCGGCGACTTGGCGTCCATGGTCACGCAAGTGCCGATGTCGCCCACGATGCCGAAACCGGAGATCAACAGCGTCGGCGGAATGCGAATAGTGCGGCCGTCCTCGGTCGTGAACTGGTTGTTGAGCGAATCCTTGCCCGAAATGAATGGTGTGCGATACGCCATCGCGGCGTCGTAGCACCCCTCCGCACATCGAACCAATGCCCCGAGGCTCTCCTGGTCCTTCACGCCCGGCCAGCAGAAGTTGTCGAGGATGGCGATGCGCGAAGGATCGGCCCCAACACAGGTGAGGTTGCGAACACACTCATCCACCGCCACAGCCGCCATGAGCCACGGGTCATCTCGCAATCCGGTCGCCAGTCCATTGCCGATTGCCAGGCCGCGGCTCGAACCGCGAACAGGCGTAATGACCGCCGCGTCCGATGGCCCACCGCCGCCGGGCCCCGCAAACGGTCGAATCACGCTCCGCCCCTGCACTTCGTGGTCGTATTGTTCGATGATGCAGCGTTTCGAAGCGATGTTCGGCATCGCGAGCATCCGTGGAAGAGTCTCCTGCACATCCACATCGACATCCTGTTGCGAGCCCGCCAGCGGTGACCATCTTGCCTCACGCACCGTATCGGGCAGACCGCCGTGCATGAAGGCCATGTCAAGCCGCCCAACCTCGGTGTCGCCAAATCGAAGAATGAGTTCGTTATTGGGAGTTCCAAATTCGCCAAGGTCGCAGAGTTCCACATCGTGGCGATCGCAGATGGCCTGCAACATCGGCACCCGGTCCGAAGAAACTGCCAGCACCATCCGCTCCTGCGCTTCGCTGATCCATATTTCATGCGGCGTAAGACCGGCGTATTTCAATGGCGCGCGATCCAACTGCACAATGGCGCCAAGGTGTTCGCCCATCTCGCCAACCGCGCTGGAAAATCCACCCGCCCCACAATCGGTAATCGCCGTGAAGATGCAGCCTTCCGCATGATCACGTGCTTCCAGAATCGCGTCGAGGGTCTTCTTCTCGGTGATCGCGTTGCCAATCTGGACCGCATGAGAAAACTCGTCGGCGTGCGTGTCCGTCAACTCCGCGGATGAGAATGTCGCGCCGTGTATGCCGTCCCGACCAGTGCGACCGCCCAACGCAATGATCCGATCGCCCGGGCGAGGATCGCCGTCGATCGCCGTCCGTGGCATCACGCCAACGCATCCGCAGTACACCAACGGGTTTCCCACATACTCGTCGTCGAACCAAACACCACCATTCAGGGTCGGAATCCCCATGCGGTTGCCGTAGTCGCGAACACCACGGACAACCTCCGAGAGAATCCGGCGCGGCCGTAGACAGCCTGCTGGCGGCGACTCGTTCTCGAGCTCGCCAACACAGAACACATCCGTCGCCGCAATAGGCCGCGCTGCCAGACCCGTACCCATGATGTCGCGAATACAGCCGCCAATTCCCGTCGCCGCTCCGCCATATGGCTCAAGCGCAGAAGGATGGTTGTGCGTTTCGACCTTGAAACACACTGCATGATCGTCATCAAATGCGACGATGCCCGCGTTATCCACAAACACGCTCAGGCACCAATCAATGCCGTCGTCCATCAACTCCGTCGTTGCTGCCGCCACGGTCGACCTGAGCAGGTTGTGAATCGTGACCGTGCCATCATCGTGGTACTCGTATCCCGGCCGCGACCGATCTGAAATTGGCCCGGCATACCTGATCGTCGCCTTCAACGTCTTGTGTACACAGTGCTCTGACCATGTCTGCGCCAGCGTCTCCAGTTCGATGGCCCGCGGGTGGCGGCCGAGTTCGCGATAGTGCGCCTGGATGGCTCGCATCTCGGAAAGATCCAGAAACAGGTGCGCCTCTCGAGAGAGTTTTTCCATCGCAGCGTCATCGAGGTCGGCAAGCCGAACCTCAGGCACCACCATGTCGTGCTCATGCCCCCCCGGGAAAGTCGCGGGGTGATGTGGCTGCTCGTGAATGCCATGAATGACCGTGTTGGCCAAACACCGCCCCGCAATGCTGAGGGCCTGATCTGGCGTCACACCATGCATGTCATATCGCATGCCCGTTCGAACAGCCACGGGTGTGCCAAGAAGATGCTCAACAGCACGCTCGACCGCCTGCGCCGCCGGATCCATGACACCCGGCAATGGGTGTACCTCGACAATCGCATCCGATCGCATTGGGCTCGCGCCAATCGTCACGGACTCCGTGACAGGATCACACAACAATTCGCTCGCGAGCCGACTCACGGATGCTTCGCTGAGGTCTCCCTCCACAAGATAAACCTGCGCCGTCGCCACTGTCCGCGGCACGACCTCAAGCCCGGATGACATGGCCTGCACCCGCGCAGCGTGCCCGCGAGGATCGCTGCGGCCAGGCGCCGGTCTGACTTCGATGCGGTGCACCGTCATGTACCACGATGGTAGCACCACCTGCAGGCTCCCGGCGATACCATGCCCGATCATGTCAGAACTTCCTCACTTCGAACTCTTCACCGACGGCGCATGCCTGGGAAACCCCGGGCCAGGAGGATGGGCCTTCATTCTTCGCGATTCCAGCGGAACTGAGATCGAACAAAGCGGCAGCGAGTCCCCGTCAACCAATCAACGCATGGAAGTTGCCGCCGTCCTCGCAGCACTGCAGTCCCTCGAACAACCATCCCGAATACACCTCTTCTCCGACAGCAAGTATGTCACCGACGGACTCATGGAGTGGCTTGAGAACTGGATTGCCAAAGGCTGGCGAACCGCAGGCCGAAAGCCGGTGAAGAATCAGGACCTCTGGAAACCACTGGCAGAACAGCGAGAGAGGCACGAGATCACCACCACCTGGATCGAAGGCCACACAGGACACCCCGAAAACGAACGATGTGACCAGATGGCGGTCGCCGCCGCAGAGGCGGCCAAGGAAAGAGGGCCATAGACCCTTTTTACGCTGGAAAACCGGACTACGATGTACGGATGCGGCGACCGGCGATCATCATCCTCGCCCTGTTCGGGTCATCAACGACATTCGCACACAATCACGCACCGCCATGGCTGAACGGCGAAACGCTCGACAATGGCCTGTCGATCGTGATCCACGCACCCTCAGTCCTCCGAACAGACCGGCCGTTCCCGGTCAATGTACAAGTGCGAAACATCGATGCACCCAGCGATGTTCTGGTGCGATCGTTCCGGCTCGACGGACACACCGAGCAAACGCCCTCCACAACCTGGCTCCCCGCACCGAACGGCCTGCTTGAGCGAACCCGCCAACTACAGGAATCATTGCACAAGACGGCATCAAGACACGATCGCCCCGACACACTTCGCCTCGCCAACGCATACGCCTCTGCGCTCCGGTCGCTCACCGAACACACAGCAACCGCCTCATGGATTGTCGACCCACACGACCACAGCGGAGACATTCGCCTCAAGATCGAAATCGAACTTTCCAATCGCACACTTGAACGCACCATCACAGTTCCACGTCAAACCCCCCTCCCAACCGGCGGACCACCACAACTAACCATTGAAGTCGACCGCGACGGCGGCGCCCAGCCGATCCAATCGCCGCGCGGCGCCACGACACTCTGGTGGCTGGCCGGCGACCAACATGTCCACACAACTCTTTCGATCGACGCAGCCGTACTCGACGGCACCGAAGAAGGTCCCTACGAATACGCCGCGATCGCACAGGCCATGGGACTCTCATGGATCGTCTTCACGGACCACTCCAACATCCATGGATCCTGGTTCGGAACAGACTACTACACAGAAGAACAGTTCAACCAAGGACAGGCAGAAGCACAGGCCTACCGGGCCGACAACGACTGGCTGGCGATCTACAGCCAGGAGATGGGGCTCGGCCAACAAGGGTTCTGGGATCTACCCTCCCACATGCTCATGCTCCCGCTCGCCGAGGACCTTCCCGCCATCGTCCCCAACCCCTCCGACGGACTCGTGTTCGGCCACGCCGAGTGCGAAAGTGAACAAGTCATCATCGATCGCATCAACAACGTCGGTGCCTTCGGCTTCATCGCACACCCCTACGACTGGGCCTACCTCGCCTTCTACGAATGGGACTGGAACAACGGCACAACCGGCTGGGCAGGAATGGAAATCTGGTGCGACGCCTACGGCGAATTCGAAGATGACGATCAAGACACATTGAACACCTGGCACAACCTGCTCAACACCATCGGGCCACCCTCCGGCGGCGAACTCCCCAATCGACCCGGCTGGCCCACGCGATTCCCAGTTGCCATCGGCAACAGCGACGCACACGAACCCGGCCTCATCGGCCAAACCCTGACCTATGCGGCCATGCCGGACAGTTCCCGCGAAAACGTGCAAGAAGCCATGCTGGCCGGACGCTGCGTCGCATCCAACGGACCACTCGCCTGGCTTCGAGTCAACGGTGCCATTCCCGGCTCCGTCGCCCTTCTCCCCGACGGCTACAACCTCGTCACCGTCTCCCTGCGAACAAACGAGACCCTCGGCTACGCCGGTGACTACCAGGTCACCATCCTCGTCAACGGAGAAACCCGCCAAGTCATCGAACCCACCGGCATCCCCCTGTACGCCATCGACATGCAGGTCAACGGACTCGGCATCGACGAAAACAGCCGCTTCATCACCCTCCGGATCGATCGCAACGACGGCCAACGACACGCCTTCTGCAACCCCATCTGGCTCCAAATGACCATCCCGGGTGACCTCAACGGCGACGACACCATCAACATCCTCGACCTGCTCCTCCTCGTGGCCAATTGGGGCGATTGCAGCGGCTGCACAGCCGATATCGACCACGACGGCACCGTAGGAGTCACCGACATACTCGCCCTGCTGGCAGCGTGGACCGGATAAACACCCCCAACGCTTGCCCGAAACCACCTCTACCCCTACCATACGCGGCTCGAACCCCGGTTCACCCCCCGGGACAGATCCTCACGAAAAGACCCCCAGAAACACCCCGCATGCCAACGATTAACCAACTCGTCCGCAAACCCCGACGCTCACCCAAGGCCAAGTCCAAGGTCCGCGACCTCGAAGGATGCCCACAGAAACGCGGCGTCTGCCTGCAAGTGCGAACCGTCACACCCAAGAAGCCGAACTCGGCCCTCCGAAAAGTCACCCGCGTTCGCCTCTCCAACGGTAAGGAAGTCACCGCCTACATCGGCGGCGAAGGACACAATCTTCAGGAACACTCCATCGTCCTTGTCCGCGGCGGACGCGTCCGCGACCTCCCCGGCGTGCGATACCACGTCGTTCGCGGCTCGCTCGACGCCCTCGGCGTCGATGGACGAAAACAGGGCCGATCCAAGTACGGAACAAAACGGGGCAAGTAAGAAACCCATCAAGGCAAGTAATCGCGGTGAAGACCAACGGCATTACGCCGACCGCGGTGAACAACAGCAAGCCCGGCACATACCGGGAAGCAGATGAGCCGAAAGGAAGAACGCAATGGCAGGTCGCATCACCAAATCTGAACAGCAACTTCGTCCCGACCCTCGGTACGGTGACAAAGTGCTCGCAAAGTTCATCAACTGCATCATGTACGACGGCAAGAAGGCCGTCGCCCAACGCCTCATGTACAACGCGCTCGATCGCATCGATCAGCGGTTGAAGAAAGAGAAGACAGAGGACGGTCCAGAAACCGCCATCGATGTCTTCCACAAGGCGCTCGAAAATGTCAGGCCCAATGTCGAAGTCCGCTCCAAGCGGGTCGGCGGAGCCAACTATCAGGTCCCCATGCCCGTCACCGCGAGGCGACGACAGAGCCTGACCTTCCGTTGGATCATCCAGGCAGCCCGCGGAGACAAGGGCAAGCCCATGGAACAGCGGCTCGCGAAGGAGCTCTGGGACGCCTCCAAGGGCGAGGGCAAGGCCGTTACGGTTCGCGAACAAACGCACCGCATGGCCGAGGCCAACAAAGCGTTCTCGCACTTCGCCTGGTAAACAGTCCTACCATGCATGCATGGTGGCACTCCTCGCCACAACTCTGATTGCCCTGCTCAGCAGCGGTGATGCGACACCCGCATCTACTGTGCGCGATGCCGAGCGACTGCTCGCAGTCGAAGCCCGTGAGATCGCAGAATCGCGAACTCTTCCTCGCCGCAGCCTCTCCTTCGCTTCGTCGTTCTCGCAGCCAGTCAACGGCGCATTGATAAGCACTCGATTGCTTCGCCCGCTCGACAAGGACCCCGTCGCAGACGCATATATTCGCTGGCAAATGACGGGGTTCGAGACCACGCTACCTGACATGTCGAATGTCGCCTTTGGCCGCTTCCTCGACAACCTTCCACCGCTTCCCACAAACCCGCTTGCAGATCAGAACATTGTTCGCGATCTGGCTACTGCCGCAGGCGCGGAAAGATCACTCGACCCAGCGGAACAAGTTGTCATCGAAGAGTGGTGGAAGAACGCCCGCAGCGACAGGCGGAAGATCGCGCGGCTCACGTTGCCCGGTGTGTCCCTGCGACAGTGGGTCATCGAACAGCGAGCGGATAGTCGCACCCAACAAGTGCTTGCTCACCTGGAGTACCTCATGGCACTCGCGGTAGCCGGATGGCCCATGGATGAGGCTGTAGAAGAAACAGAGGAGGCATTCCTCGCCATCGGCGAGCGAGGCGGCATCCCACTCGACGCATGGCCTCATGTGTCGTCCGTCGCAGAACAACTTGCGGGGATGCGCCGACTCATGGTCGCCAATCTGATTGTGGAAGAAGGGCGACTCAGTGTGCAATGGGCAGACACGGCACTTGACGACTTCACGCTCAGCCGTTTGCTCCGCCGACTGCTTCCACGGGCGAGCGGCAGCGGCGACGGCTTCCTCGGCCACGACCTCGGTGGAGAAAACCCGTGAACGATCGCTATCACCGACAGCGACTGGTGGAGTCATTCGGCAACGCCGGACAGGAGTCATTGGCGAAGTCCCACGCTGCGATCGTCGGCACCGGGGCACTCGGCTGCGGAGTTGCAGACCTACTGGCAAGAGCCGGGGTCGGCGCACTCACCCTCATCGATCGCGATATCGTCGAGGAAACAAACCTGCAACGGCAAGTTCTGTTTGATGAAGATGATGCCGAACGCCACCGGCCCAAGGCTGCGGCAGCGGCAGATCGACTTGAGGAAATCAACAGCCACATTGCGGTAACACACCACGTCGAGGATCTCACGCCGCGCAACGCCGAGCGCCTTCTGGCAGGAACAGACCTCATTGTCGACGGGCTGGACAACTTCGAAACCCGTTATCTGCTGAATGACATCTCCGTCGCGCACGGAATCCCATTTCTATTCGGCGGTGTCGTTGCTGCGCAGGGAAATGCCATGACCATTCTTCCCTCCCACCGAAAGGTGCGCAAAGCGTGGGACACCCGCGTGCAATGGACCAGCGAACAGTCGACACCCTGCCTGCGATGTCTCTTCCCCCAGCCGCCGCCGCCAGGAACCCACGACACTTGCGATACAGCCGGTGTACTTGGCCCAGCAGTCGCGGTCGTCACCGCATGCCAGGCAATGGATGCGATCAAACTCCTCTCAGGCAATGTCGATGCTGTTTCGCGAGCGCTGCTCGTGTTCGACATGTGGTGCAGCGAAAGCAACCGCATGAATACCTCTACCCCAGACGAAGAATGTCCCTGCTGCGGATTCGGCAAGTTTGAGTATCTGGATGATGCAGCCATCGCACAACCAACGGCGCTGTGTGGTCAGGACGCGGTGCAGATTCCCGCATCCAACGATGTCGATCTCGACCTGCCAGGCCTGAAGAAGAAACTCATGCCGCACGGCCAGTTTGAGGACAACGCCTACCTCGTTCGTGGGATGCTGGAACAGGAGCAGTTGGAACTGCTTTGTTTCCGCGACGGGAGAGTCGTTGTGCACGGCACAAGCGACATCAATCGTGCCAGAGCGATTCACGCCCGCTATGTCGGCGTATAATGTCCCGCCCACGATGACGAACATCGAAATCAAACCCGAGCCGCAAGCCACCTGCCTTGAAGGAACGGTGACGCTGCGCACTGTTCGGCGATGGACGCGGCGCGGAACGAAGTTTGCGTGCCTGACCTGCTATGACGCGACAACCGCGTCGTGGCTGGCGGAGGCCGGGCTACCGATGATGCTCGTCGGCGACACTGCGGCCGAGATGATTCTCGGTCACGACAGCACAATCCATGCGCCGCTGGACTTTCTGCTGACGATTACCGCCGCCGTCAAACGAGGTGCGCCTGATGTGTTCGTCATGGGCGACATGCCATTCATGAGTTACCAGGTCGATGACTCTTCCGCAATTCGCAACGCCGGCCGTTTCATCACCGAAGGCCGCGCGGATGCCGTCAAACTGGAAGTAGACGGTAAATTCACTGCCCGTGTCGAATTGATCTGCCGGGCAGGAATCCCCGTGGTAGCGCATCTCGGTTCGAGGCCGCAACAGGCCAAGCAGACCGGCGGGTATGTCACGGCCGGAAGAAGCGCTGAGGCGGCGCGGATCATCGTGGATGACGCTGTAGCAATGCAGGATGCCGGCGTGTCCATGTTGTTGCTCGAGGCAGTGCCGGAGGAAGTTGCCGTGGCGGTTGTCGAGGCAACATCCATCCCAGTCATCGGATGCGGAGCGGGCGGAGTCTGCCATGGGCAGGTCGTGGTGCTACAGGACCTCGCGGGACTCACCCGCTGGCAACCCTCGTTTGCACGACCGATTTCGGACCTTGGAAAGGCTATTTCCTCTGTCGCATCAACATGGATGGACAGGGTCGCCACGGGCGATCTGGGTGATCATCCCTACGCAATGCGTGAGGGTGAGGCCGATCGGCTCGCCAAAGAGTGAACCTGAGGCCGGGTTTTTCCGAAGTACAGAGTAGGTGTCCTTCACGAAGCACAACCCACAGCCACTGCGCGGCTACGGCCCCGCCATCATTCTCGCCTGCGGCCTCATCACGGCCACGGTGATCACAACATGGCTTCTTCAGAAACCAACGGCCGATCCGCCGCAGGTCCTCGTTCAACAGGCTGCGCACCGCCTCTCTCAGAGCGAAGTCATTGGAGAGATCAACCGGTCATTCCGAGATGTGGCGGCGAGGATGCGGCCGTCGGTTGTACACATCAGCGCGTCCCGTGACCTGAACAACCCACGCGCCGCCCGCATCAGCACCGGATCCGGATGGTTGTGGGATGAACAGGGCCACATCATCCCCAACCTGCATGTCATCCACGCCGCCGATCAGATCGATGTGCTGTTTCATGATGGGTCGCGAAAGTCGGCAGAGATCGCCGGCTTTGACGAAACCACCGACATTGCAGTACTGAAGGTTGATGATGATGCGCTCATTCCGGCGATTCGGTCCGAACAATCCCCCGCGCAAGGCGACATCGTCTTTGCATTCGGATCGCCCTTCGATTATCGATTCTCGATGTCGCAGGGGATCATCTCCGGGCTCGGCCGCACAGCAGGCCTGCTCGGCCGCGGCGGATACGAAAACTTCATTCAGGTGGATGCCGCCATCAACCCGGGCAACAGCGGCGGCCCACTGACGAACTGGAACGGCGAGGTCATCGGCATGAACACGGCGATTGCGAGTCGAGAGGTGCAGGTCGCAGAACGCGGCTGGTTCGCCGGTGTCGGGCTCGCCATCCCAATGGACATGATCCTGCCGGTCGTCGAACAACTCATTCGCGACGGCGATGTGCAGAAAGGATTCCTGGGCGTATACATCGCTCCGGTCGATCACCGCAGCGATGCACTCTTCGAATCGGCGAATGTGGAAGCACATGGCGTACTTGTCACCGGGGCTCCCCAGAATGCACCGGCCGGACGAGCGGGCGTCCAGAGCGGGGACATCATTCTCGCCATTGATGATCATCCAACAGCAACGATGTCGCAGTTGCGATCGATCATCTCCTCACGGCAGCCTGGATCGGCCGTAACGGTTCGGTTGTTGCGATGGAATGGTGATGGGGATGTGGCAGAACAACTGGAGATCGTCGTGACGCTCGACAATCTCTATGTCGATGTGTAGCGAGCAGCCAACAGCGCGCGAGCAGCGTCGCTCGCGGGCTCATGAATAATCTGGTCGACCGATCCCTCCTCGACAATGCAGCCTTGGTCCATCACGATCACTTCATCGCAGAATTGATTGACTACCGCCAGATCGTGCGAGATGAACAGGATCGTCAGGTTGAGCTCCGCTCGAAGATCGGCCAACAGGTCGAGAATGCGTGCCTGCACCCGCACATCCAGCGCCGAGGTCGGCTCGTCACAGACAAGCAGGTCCGGTTCGGTGGCGATTGCCCGGGCGATAGCGATCCGCTGCTTCTGTCCTCCGGAAAACTCGTGGGGACGCCTCGCGGCGTCCTTCCCCTCCAGACCGACTCGCTCCAGCAGTTCCGAAACTCGCCCCCGCAGACGCCTGCCGCGGGCGAGGTGGTGTACCTGCAAGGGCTCGGCAATGATGCTCCCCACCCGCATGTGTTCGTTCAGTGATCCACCCGGGTCCTGAAAGACCATCTGCATGCGGCGACGCAGACGCCGCATCGCCCGCTCGCCGAGCAAGTGCATATCCATCCCGTCGAACTCGACGATCCCTCCTTCAAGCCTCTGGAGCCGCAGGATGGCCCGGGCAAGGGTGGACTTGCCGCAGCCAGAGCGGCCAACCACCCCCAGAGCCACGCCCCGATCCAGTGAGAAAGAGACGCCTTGCAGGGCGCGGATCTCCTGCCCGCGGTCCTGAAAAGTCACCCGCAAATCGCTGGCTTCCAACAAATGTGCTGCTTCTGACATGAGTTCTGACGGCGATCATGGTATCTTCGGCCTTCGCACGGATGCAGCAGTACCTCGACCTTCTCCAGCACATCATGGACAACGGGACGGCGAAGGCCGACCGCACCGGTGTCGGCACGCGCAGTGTCTTTGGCTGGCAGACGCGGTACGACCTTGAGCGTGGCTTTCCGCTCGTGACGACGAAAAAACTCCACCTCCGGTCGATCGTTCATGAACTGCTGTGGTTTCTTCGGGGCGATACGAATGTGGAATACCTGAACGAGCACGGCGTGTCGATCTGGGACGAATGGGCTGATGAAGATGGTGACCTCGGTCCCATCTACGGCGCGCAGTGGCGATCGTGGCGAACCCGGGATGGGAGATCCGTCGACCAGATTTCCGAACTTGTCGAGCAGTTGCGATCAAACCCAGACTCGCGAAGACATGTCGTGTGCGCGTGGAATGTGGGTGATCTCGACCAGATGAAACTGCCACCGTGCCACTGCCTCTTTCAGTTTCATGTGGCGGACGGCAGACTGTCGTGCCAGTTGTATCAACGGAGCGCCGATGTCTTCCTCGGTGTGCCATTCAACATTGCGTCCTATGCGCTGCTTACGATGATGACGGCCCGCGTTGTCGGTTTGGAGCCGGGTGAGTTCATACATGTGCTTGGTGATGCGCACCTGTACAACAACCACCTGGAGCAAGCGAAAGAACAGTGTTCAAGGTCACCACGGCCGCTACCGAAGATGGTGATTGCCGATCGCGGGCAGAGCATCTTTGACTTCTCGTTCGAAGATTTCTCGTTGACCAACTACGAACCGCATCCTCACATTTCGGCGCCCGTGGCCGTGTAGCAGACGCCATGGTCGTCGCACTCATCGTTGCAGCAAGCGAGAACGGCGTCATTGGTGTTGACGGCCGGCTTCCCTGGCACCTGCCTGATGATCTGGCGAGATTCAAGGATCTGACAATGGGGCACAGTCTGATCATGGGCCGCCGAACATGGGATTCGATCGGCCGGCCGCTGTCCGGAAGGAAGAACATCGTGCTGACGCGGCAGGCTGGGTTCGAGGCGGTCGGGGCCTGCGTAGTCACGTCGCTACAGGATGCGATTGAGGCGGCAGAAGGCACCGCATTCGTGATCGGCGGCGGCGAAGTATATGGGGCCGCTCTGCCCCTTGCAGACCGTGTGTACCTGACGCGGATTCACGCCGACATCGAGGGCGATACGCTGTTTCCAGCACTTGAGGGGGGATTCTGGGCGTGCATTGACCGGGTCGAACACCCCACCGACGAGCGGCATGACCATGCGATGACCTTCGAGATCTGGTCTCGGGAGGCCTGATTTTGGCCGACTTGGAGCTGCCGGGCCGATAGCAGTCCCGTGTCGCAATCGGCAGGCATGATGGTGCAGACACCGACGAATGAGTGTTGTCCCTTCGTCGAGGAGGGGAACCCTGCGTGCAGTACCCGTTTTACGCTCGGACACTTGGAGCAGGCATGCGATGTGTGCTTCGGCGGGTACCGAGTCTGTCCGGTCTACCGCCGTCTGGTGCGTGTCAATGTGTCGGCGGCACCGCCCAAGTTGACCCTGCATGGGTACTCCACTGAACTACGACCAACAGGTTCGTGATTTCCTCGGGTATCTCCGCGTCGAAGCCGGTCTGTCTGCCGCAACGCTTGAAGCCTATCGGTGCGATCTGCGGGACCTTCAAGGTGATTTGACTGCTTCGGGTATTGACTCGGTGGCAGACATTACGCCGTCGCATCTAGCCGAGCACATTCGACAACTGCACCGCAGTCGCGGCATGCAGCCGTCGAGCGTTGCGAGACATCTCTCGACCATCCGAATGTTCTTTCGGTTTCTTACGGCATCCAACCGGCTGGAGGATGATCCCGCCCATTTGCTTGAGACGCCGACGCGGTGGAAGAGGCTCCCCGATGTGCTCTCGCCATCGCAGATGAAATCACTCATCGAGGCGGCGAATGAGGATGCCGGGCGGCTGTGGCAGAGGGACCGAGTGCTGGTGGAGTTCATGTATGCCGGTGGCATGCGGGCAAGCGAGGTTGTCGGCATTCGCCTTGACGAGTTCAAGGAGGCGATGGGAGTTGTGCTGGTAACGGGGAAGGGAAACAAGCAGCGGCTCGTTCCGTTGGGTAAGCCAGCGAAGCTGGCGGCGGAGCAGTACCTGGAAGAGTTGCGACCGGAACTGATGCGATTTGATGATGGTCGGGATGACAAGCGACTGTTGTTGTCGAACACCGGGAGGCCGCTGGAGCGTGTCGCGGTCTGGCAGATCATCAGGCGGCTTGCAGCGCGGGCGGGGTTGGAACATGTGCACCCACACATGCTTCGCCACAGTTTCGCCACGCACATGCTGGCTGGTGGTGCCGATCTTCGCGTCGTGCAGGAGTTGTTGGGGCACGCCGACATCGGCACGACGCAGATCTACACGCACATTGATCGCTCCCAACTCCGAACCGTCGTCGCCAAATACCACCCCCGCCCCTGAGGGTGTCCGACACCCTCGCCTATAGTGGTGGCATGGTGGTGGTTGCAATAGTGTTGGCGGCGGTGCAGCCGCTGTGTACCCGGGGACACTTTCAGGAGGCCATGGGTCCCGTTCTGGATGATGACCGGCAGCTCGTGGCCGAATCCGTATTCAGCGACTATCTGGAGAGGGCCGGTTCTCTTGAGGACGAAGATGGCCAACGAGCGGCTGTCATGCTGGCCGAATTCATCGCCTCGCTCCATGCCCTTGCCAGTGAGGTGGCGTGGACACAAGCGTGCCGATCCCTCCACACCACCGTGCTTCTGGAGGAACGAGAATCCAACAATCCCTGGCCCGGATGCCCCTGGATCGACCCTTCCCTTCTGGAGCCACCGGCACAGATCAGCAGTCAGATGTACACATTCCTCACCGAAGAGGCTGATCGCGATCGTCGCGATCGCGGAGCCCAACGGACCGCATCGGCCGCTAACGATCTCGACGCCTGCCGCTCATACACCTCCGCTGCCATGGAACGGTGGTCGCAGTGGCAGGATCTGCTTGACCACCTGATGCGGTCTGCAACACCGCCTTTGACCGCGGCCGAGCAACTTGCCTACCGCACAGCCGCCTATCCCGGGCTCGTCCTTGATCCCCAACCCCCACTTGCCGCGCAGTGGATCATGGAGCATGTTGAAGACCCCGATGTGCAACGAGCAGCGAAAACGGCACTCTCGCGATGGCAATCTGCACTCGCGGCGCACCACGAGCGGGAAATAGAGGACATCCGCACTGCCCGATTGAAATACGGGTTCGACCCGTGGTCGCCGGGATGCGGCACCCCCACTTCCAGCGCAGCCATCACGCTTCGAAACAAACTGCTGGCAACATCCGCCAAGACCACTCTCCTCGCTCGCGAAGCCATGTCCCGACTTGAGTCGGTGCTCAGCAAGAAGGATCGCACGGCACTTCGTGAGTACCTCGATCACGCGCCAGAGTAGTGCGTGTCAATGGCCTCGTGCCACTCGTCGGCAGTGCGGGCGGCGATGAATGCTTCCCTAACCGGCTCCCGCTGTGGGTGGTGTTGTGAAAATTTGATGCCGAACTTCCGCATCATGCGTGATGCCGCTCGCTCGCCATGCAGCGCCATGGACAGTTCGAAGTGTTCCAAGAGCACCGATCGCTGCTCCGCGAGCGTCGGCGGCGACATCTCTTTCCCCGCCATCAACGCCCTCGCCTGCTGAAAAATCCACGGGTTTCCAATGCAACCCCGCGCAACCGAAACCCCCTTGACACCGGTGTCGTTCATCATGCGAAAGATGTCCTCCGCACTCCAGATGTCGCCGCTGCCGAAGATGAGGGCATCCGGCATGCTTGCGGTCAACTCCGAAAGAAACGGCCATTGTGACGGGCCGACATATTTCTGCACAACCGTCCTCGCATGCACGGTGGCCCACGCGTACCCGAGGTCGAACGCAGCATCAAGAATGCAGTGAAAGTTGTCGACAGACTCCTCCGAGTCATCAAATCCGCGGCGCAGTTTTACGGTAGTCGGCAGTGACGCCGGTACGGCTGCGCGGACTGCCCGAAGCACCGCAACGGCATCCTCCGGCTCACCCAGGAAGTGCCCGCCCCGCATTCTTCGCCGGATCTTCTTCACCGGACAGGCAAGGTTCACATCAATGGCGTCATACCCCATGCCGCAAAGAATCTCGGCCCCTTCCGCCATCTCCCTCTCATCCGTGCCGATGATCTGGCCACCGATCGGATGATCATCACACGTGAGCCCGCGCTCCTTTCGCAGCATGTTGGGGTCCTCTCGCCGCCGCCCCTTTCCGCCACTGATCAGCGTCTGGTCCAACAAAGCTTCAGTGACGCAGTACGGACAGCCGTGCCGGCGAGCGACGATGCGCATGGCGGCATCGCTGTACCCGGCCAAACCGGCCTGAAAGAAAGGGGCGTCGAATCCCGGCACGGCAGCAGGCACGCGCGGGTCGACCTGTGCACTCGCGATTGTGGAGAGATTCATTCTTGCCGGTCGTGTATGACAATCAGTCCGACCATCGGTTCATGATCGCTGACCTGCAACTCGGCGATCACCAATGGCGTCGGCTCATCGGTCCGCCAAATTCCACCCGCGTTGAACTGCTCGCCAAGATGATCGCGGAATGACCAGAGATCCAGCGTCGCCCGCCCACCGGCGGGAAGATTCCCGACCGCATGGGTGAACTGCTGATTCAGCCACAACACAGCGTGGTTGTAGTCAATGGCCGTGCTGTTGACGATCTGGATGCTGGCACCGTCGCGAAAGACCTGAATCGGTACAGAGTCGCCCGAGTGAAGTGTTCTCGGATAGGCGACTGTGGCCTGCGAAGGCGTATATCCAGCGCCTTGGCAGCCCACCAAGATGGCAAGCAGAGGAACGGATATGGCGGCGAATCGAAACATCCGTGGGCGATCAGTGTACTCCGAACGCCGGCGGCGCCAAATGCCCGAGCACGCCAATGAGATCCGCCGGCCCAACAACGCCGTCACCATCAAGATCGCCGGCGAGGTCATCGCCTCTGCAGCCGTAGGAGTCGATGGCCACGATGAAGTCAATGACATCAACAATGCCGTCCTGATTGAGGTCGGCCTCGCACACATCGAGCATCCCGTCGCGGTCGCTGTCGATCGAAAGACCGAGGAGTACCTCGCATCCATCAGCGATGCCGTTGCGATCGCAGTCATCTGTAGAGATACCGGTCATGAGTAATGGCCGATCTCCCTGCTCTCCGACAATCGTCGTCCGACCACCCTGCAGCAGCAGCGCCGCAGTGCCGTCAAGTACCTCGTCGCGATGCAGCGTACGCAGCCAGTTCCAACCACCCTTGTCACGGAAGAACACTTCCACCTGTCCAGTCGAGCCGCTGACAATGACCGAGGAACCGATGGGCAGGACCCACCGCTCATCCCCATTCGCCATCGCCCCAGCCTGCCGGGCATTCGTGTCGCCGACAAGGCAGATTGACCAGTCGATGAGAACATCGTCATCCTCAGTGGAATCTGCGACGTCATCGCCGCTGGTTTCCTCCGCTGCGTCATCGTCTGCTGGCGGTGGCGTCGTATCGCCACTGGGCGGATCGGAACCAATGGAATCAGTTGATCCATCGCCGCTTGTCGCAGGGCCGTCGACCGGCTTGCCGCCATCAGGCGTCCCATTCACAGCGCAGTCGTCGGCGTATCCGCTGGTGGCGGGTCCAAAGTCGTTCTCACACGCATCGCTGCCACTGGCCTCTGCGGTTACCCAGTAGTAATACAGAATATCCGTCGTGACAGCCGTATCGGTGTAGGCGAGTCCCGTGACACCGGTCGTTCGCAACTGTGCCGTCCATCCTGATGGGGCGGTCGATCGCCACACGGAATAGGAACTTGCGCCACTGACGGCCGTCCAATTCACACTGATGGAACCACAGTTGCCCCAGGATGCCGATACGCTCTCGGGATGGCCGAGTCCTGTGCCCGCATACCCCGTATTGCCCTGGCTGAATTCGGTCTCTCCGCAGGACTGATTCCACGCCTTGACATAGTAGTGCCACACATAGGAATTGGGATTCTCATCGACAACAGTCGTGCCCGTCGTCGATGCGAACCATGACACATCGCTGGGATCCGTATCGACGTCCCGGTAAACGTAGTACCTGGTGGCACCGGGCACTGCATTCCATGTAATCGTGACGCCACAATTCTGGGTGCCATCGGTTGCTGACACATTCTCGGGCGTCGCGGCACCATCCGTCTGTTCGGTCGTCGGCGACGACACCGCAGACTCGTCGCACAGATTGGCCGAACGCACCCAATAGGTGTAGCTCGAACCGGTTGCCACATCGGCGTCCACAAACGCGGTCTGGCCGCCCTCGTACGCCACCGACGCACTCCCGAGGTTTCCTGATGAGGACTTCAGCAGTGTATAGGAGTCAGCATTGTTGACCGGTGTCCACTGCACCGTGATCGATACGCAACTTCCACTTGCAAACACCTCCTCGACAGTCTCCGGATCGCCAACTGCGGCGCCGACAATGGCCCCGGTCGGATCGCTGTTGCCGCAGTCATTACTCGCGATGATCCAGTAGTAGTAGGTCTGCTCCGCAACGATTGCATTGGCGACCGCATCGGTGCTGTCGAGATAGGACTGCGTCATCTGGTCGTTGCTAACTAGCGTCCATGTGGAAGTGTCACTCGTCGTATTTCGATACACATCGTAGACCGCGCCATCCCCGGGATGTTCCCAGGTGACCTGAATCTGTCCACACAGTTCGTGGTTCGTCGCCGTGACATTGGCAGGAACGACAATCGGCGGCTTGGCCATGCCGACATCCGGTGCGCTCCATGCGCTCTCGCCGCACTCGCCGTGAGCCGATACGAAGTAGTAGTACTCGACAAACGCATCCGCATTCACATCGGAATAAGTCGTGCCCGAGGTGTGCCCGATCGATTCTGCGTCATCGCCGGTCGATTCAGTGCCTCGATACACTTGATAGGTCATCGCGTTCAGAACGCTGTTCCATTGAACCGCAACGAATCCGCAGTCCTCGAAATCGCTTGCCCGCACAGTTGTTGGCGCACCAAGATCGCCACTCCAGCCTTCTTCGCCACCACCGCCACTGCTCGGGAACGAACTAATACCGCAGTCGTTCTCCGCGCGTACCCAGTAGTAGTAGGTCAAGCCGATCTCCGTGGAATCATCAACAAATGACGGATCCGTTGAATACCCCTGCAAAGCAGCGGTCAAGGAGTTGTTCTGTTCCGCACGGTACACCGCGTATTGTGTCGCAGTCGCGACCGTCGGCCACGCGAGTTGGATCTCGCCGCAGAGGGTCCCTGCTGTGACAGTGACGGCTGGTGACGCCAGATCCACGGCAGGCCTTCCGGTAGCGGTTGTGCTCGGTTCGCTCCACACACTGCATCCGTTGTCCGACTCGACCCAATAGTAGTAGACCTGCCCGGTCTCCCAGCCACCCACCGGACCGGTGTCCATGTACGGAGCCTGAAGGAGGCCGGTTGCGATGATTGACGATGCGGACACATCACCACTGGTGCCCCGGCGAAGGCGGTAGACAGCATTTCCGACACCTGTATCCCAATCCAGCCAGATTTCATCGCACACCGTGCCGAAGGAGGCTTCGACGCCGGTCGGAATGGTGATGGGTGTCTTTGCGATTCCCGACACTGCACCAGAGTGAAGGTCGGGTGTCGTACAGAACTCATTGATCGACGACACGAAGTAGTACAACGGCACGTCATAT
>PVBE012950221.1_pt1 | contig 19207 bp, 14 predicted proteins | sample 1631181 | NCBI WGS metagenome assembly PVBE01 (sample SAMN08397723, study PRJNA350692) | Marine metagenome, whole genome shotgun sequencing project. | isolation source: water | place: Pacific Ocean | collected 2012-04 | reverse complement strand
CCTTCTTCTTGGTTGGTTTCGCCGCGCGGCGCGACTTTTTGGCCGCGCCCTTATTCTTTTTCTTTGCCTTTTTTGATGCCATGCCTGCCCCGCATTGAGTCCATCGGCCAGAAGCTCAACGCTGTAACGCGTTGTCTCACAGTAAGATAAATAGAATTAAAAGAGCGCTGCGCACCCTCATTCTTCGAGCACAGTGTACGAAAAGCCTACCGAGATTCAGATCCCAGAAAATTCATGTAAGTTTCTTGTACATAAGCAGTTGGCAGATATAGAGAACCCGGATAAACACCCGCTCGTACGGAAGCCAACACAGGCTGAACTCGACCGCACGGTTGGGGCAACGGTATCAAAGTTCTGCGATTTTAACACTTTAGGAAGGAGATGTAAAGTTGCTGGAAGAAAACTATCCCGGATATTTCCACGGGCGCTCACGGCGTACGCTTAGCCCGGCGAGAGATCCGGGTTAGCACATGTCCTTAGGGGTAGGGGACTTACATGTTGACAGAGCTGCTTGGATGAACGGAGTCGACGCCCAGGGGCGCGTCAAATGTTACTCCGCACCCCTGGCCTCAAAGAATTTCGCGGCCCCCTCGTGGCCTGCACTAGTGTGGGCGAGGGCCGTTTTACCTTCGACGAGTGCGCTAAGGTCGGTGCCAGCGCCGACGAGCTTGTCGTACATTTCCGCGTCGCTGTTGTATGCCGCCCAGAAAATGGGCTGCCGCGCGTTGCCCCAGACCTGGCCGTCGACATTCGCGCCTTCTTCCAGAAGCACATCGACGACGCTGGGATGCTGCAATTTTACCGCGAGCGAAAGCAGAGAGCTTTGAAGGATTGTCTCCTTTCCCTCTGCGTCGGTCCAGGGCTCGTAGACGGACATATCGACGAAGATCCGGGTCTTGAGTCCCCGCTTGACTTGCGCGGCATCGCCATTGCGGACGGATTCCTCGATGTTGAGCCGGGCCGCCCGGTCTCTGGACTCGACGACCTCCCGCTGAATGATGGAGAGGACTATAAATGTGGAAACGAGGACGAGAAGCCCTTCGACAAGGGACAAGCCGGCGGACTTGCTGCTAAAGCGACGATGCATGGATTCTCCTTTGGTGTGTGAATCGGTTGCGCGTTGCGGGAGTGGGCCACTGGATCGGTTTTTCATGTGGCGGCGAATGCTGTCCAACCTTCGCTGCTGCCCTGAAAGCCGCACCCAACTCAATCCGAGGCCCCACTTTGGCGGCAATTCTAACAGATGATCTTGGCGAACACGAAGTCCTTGATAAGCCGAGCCGACTGGCGCGGAAGGCGCCCGTAGGCCCCGGCAATGTCCTAACCCGGAGTTCTGAGCTGGCGACCTCACGCTACTGGTAATTGAGGCTACGTCCGGATCGCCTTCTCGAGTTGACTCAGCAATTGCCGGGTGGTTTCGTCCTTTTCCTCTTCGGCGCGAATCTTCTTGCACGCGTGTATGACGGTCGTATGGTCTTTTCCGCCGAAGGCCTCGCCTATCTCGCTGAGCGATAGCGAGGGGACGAGGGCCTTGCACAGGAACATGCTCATTTGCCGGGGGTAGGCGACCTGGCGCTGGCGACTCTGGCCCCGCAAGTCGGAAATGCGCACGTCGAAATGCTCGGCCACTGCGCGTTGGATGGCCTCGACGGTGATCGGGCGAATCTTCTTCCGACCGATGAGGTCGTGTAGGACTTCTTCCACCAGGTCAATGGAGATGGGCTGTTGGGTCAGCTTGCTGTACGCGAGGACGGTGACTAAGGCCCCTTCCAACTCTCGAATATTGCTGGTTACGCTCTCGGCGATATAGCGGGTCATGTCGGCGGATATAGCCTGATCTTCTTCGGCGGCCTTATTCTGCAAAATAGCGACCCTGGTTTCGATATCGGGAGGCTGCACGTCGGTAACTAGTCCCCATTCGAAGCGAGAGACGAGCCGCTCCTCAAGGCCCCGGATTTCCTTGGGGCCGCGGTCGCTGGATAGGACGATTTGCTTGCGCATGTCGAAAAGTTCGTTGAAGGTATGGAAGAACTCTTCTTGTGTCGCTTCCTTTCCTGCGATAAAGTGAATGTCGTCGATGAGGAGTACGTCGACTTTGCGGTATTTCGAGCGGAACCGATCCGTTGAATTGCTCTTGATGCTCTCGATGAGTTGATTCGTGAATTGCTCCGAAGAGATGAACACGGTGCGCGCGCCCGGCATACGGTCGAGGATGTCCTGGCCGATGGCCTGCATCAGATGGGTCTTGCCGAGGCCGGTTCCGCCGTAGAGAAAGAGTGGGTTGTACGCGCGCCCTGGCGATTCGGCAACGGCCAGCGCTGCCGCGTGGGCGAATCGGTTACTGGAACCGATAACGAATCGATCAAAGGTGTATTTGGGATTGAATCCGTTGAACCGCGGTTCGCTGGCCTGGCTTTTTTTGTAGGACTCAGTCTTCCGCCGCGCAGCCTCGCCCGCGCCTTGGGGATTGCCGGGCTCGGGCACGGCCAGTTCTTCGACCTCGCGCGTGGGATTGAACGATACTTCGCGAAAGCCGGGCACGACTTCCCGGAGCGATTCGCTAATCGCGTCTAGATAGTGGTCGCGCAGCCAGGATGCGAAGAAAGCGCTGGGGACCTGTACGACGAGCCTGCCGTCTTTGAGCGACTCGAATCGTGTCCTAGAGAACCAGTTCTTATAGTTGTGCTTTTCGAGTACGGTCTTCAACTGCTCTTGCGCCAATTCCCAAGGATTTCGCTCTTCGACAACCATAGCCCCTCCCAAGTTCCATATTCTACAAGGCATCCATTGTCCACCTCGCGGACGATGTTCCGGGTACGGCGCACGCAGCAACGGAAAACAAATCCCACGACAAGAGGACGCGCCTGCCGCCTTCGTTCGATCCGCGAAGCCCATGGCCGCGGGATTTCTGCCGCCCTGGCCACGACTGTGGAAAAGTTCTCCACAACGTTCTTCGCAACCTAAGCCTGTAGAACCACCCCATGCTTGCGGCGTTCTCCCACGCTTCGCATCCCAGCGCAAAACCCAAGCTCACACCTTATCCACAAGATATCCACCTATCAATAAAATACCTGTAAAATAAGGCGATTCCTCGATAAAGCAAGCAATGAGTTTGCACCACAAACGCCCCACTTGTCAAGATGTTTTTTCTTGTCTTGGCGTCCGTTTGACTTTTCCCCACCGATCGTCTAGAAACTCAAGCGAACATGATTTCATTTCTACGTTCTCTTTTTTCAGTTGCTCTTCCAACAGCGCGAAGCGTTCGCCAAACCGCGCGCCGGCTCTGCGAAGTTCTTCGCCCGGATCGGCCTCGAGAAACCGGGATAGGTTTACGGTGGCCAGGAGAAGATCGCCGAGTTCGGAACGCGCATGGGCGCGGTCGCGGTCGCGCAGGGCTTCGCGGATCTCTTCGAGTTCCTCGGCGACCTTGTCGAGGACGCCGGAGATGTCTGGCCAATCGAAACCCTTGGCCGAAGCGGATTCTTGCAGGACGTAGGACTCGGACAAGGGATCGGTGTTCATCGTGTTTCGCTACCTCTTGAGTTAGTCTTGGCCTGTTCATGGCATTGTAACTTCCGGCGGTGGGGTGTTTGTAGCGCAAGGCCCAGCCTCTGATCTTGGTCCGCTACGACTTTTTGGCATGGGCTTTGATATTCTATAGCGAATGGGGTTCGGTGGACGCGGTGGGGTCGAACCAAGAAAGTCGAGAGGTCATTGAAACAGTTGCTTGCCATAACAATGGGAGACGTAAACGGCGTTGGACCGGAGATTCTGGCGAAAGCCTTCGCGGAAATCGACCTGGGCGGCGGGCGGCGCTTTGTGGTCTATGGAAGCAGCCAGGACTATGTGGCGGCGAGGCGCTGGGCTCCTAGAGCGCCGGATTCCGTCGTCGTATCCAATGCGGCCGAGGCCGCGAAAACCGTGGATGTCATTCCGTTTATCGAGGCGGGTGCGCCCATTCCGGAGCGGCGCCCTGGCCAACTGGACGCGCAGGCTGGGCGATGCGCGATCCTCTGGTTAGAGGCGGCGGTTGAGGCGGCGCAGCGCTATGAGGTGGACGCTATCGTCACGTGCCCGCTCAATAAGCAGGGTATTCATCTGGCGGGATATACGATTCAGGGCCATACGGATCATATCGCGGCGCTCACGAACGCGCCGAATTATCGAATGGGATTGTTTGCGGGTCCGATGCGAATCGTCCACATCACAGCGCATCTCGCATTGTCCGAAGCGCTTCGGCGAGTGGAACGGGAGCGAATCGCGAAGACGATCCGACTTGGCCACGAGGCGCTCGTTCGCATGGGTGTGCCGGCGCAGAGGATCGCCGTAGCCGGGCTCAATCCGCACGCGGGCGAAGGGGGTGCGTTCGGAGATGAGGAGGCAAAGGAGATCGCGCCGGCGGTGGCGCAATGCCGTATCGAAGGTATCGATTGCTCTGGGCCACATAGCGCGGATACGGTTTTTCTTCGGATGAAGGAAGGCGAGTTCGATCTGGTCGTCGCCATGTATCATGACCAGGGCCACATTCCGTTGAAACTGACGGCGATGGACGAGGGTGTGAATATAACGCTTGGAATTCCTATCGTGAGGACGAGTGTGGATCACGGAACGGCCTACGATATCGCCGGCACGGGCACGGCGCGGCACGCAAGCTTGCTCGCCGCGTTGGAGCTGGCGTCGCAGCTCGCCTCGTCGAGAAAGGGAATCGCGCGATGAGGCCGGTCCTCTGCTTCCTGTGTGTGGTCGGAGTGTGCGCTACGAGCGACGCGCAGGTTTTTCGCAAGCATTCGAAATGGCTTACGGTTGGCCCGAACCCCACGGCTATTGTCGCGGTCGATCTGGATGGGGATGAGCTTCCGGAAATCGTCACGGCGGATCGGGGCCGCCTGGTAAATCCGCGCGAATCGCGGCCGGCTCACGATCAGCTCTCCTATCTGGCGGCGAAAGAAAACTTGGAGTACGAACCGCAACCCCAACTGCGCACTGGATTTGGCCCTTATTGCCTGGCAGTGGCGAATTTGGATGAGTTGCGGGCTCCGGACATCGTTGTGGGCAGCTTTCTAGCGTCCCGGCAACGTGACGTGACGCTGTTTCGGAATATTGGAGACCGCCTTTTCGAACCTCACCACTTTACGGTCGATGACGAGCGCCTGGCGTACACGCAACGCCTCGATGGAGATGGTTCGCCCGTGTACACCACGCCAGGAATTACGGCGCTGGCTGTGCGGGATATCAACCGCGATGGTTACCGAGATATCATCGCGACGGGCTGGAGCAGCGATGTCATCGTCTACATGCAGGGAGCGATCGAAGGGTATTTCGAGCGGCCCGAACTTATCGAAGCGAAGGGCGGCCCCCGGGATATTGCCGTGGCCGACTTTGACGGTGACGGCTGGGACGACTTCGCGCTGGCTATGTATTCTTCGGAGCAGGTGGCCCTATGGAAGGGCGACGGGGAAGGTGGATTCGAACCGGTCACACGGTTTTCGTCGCGAGGGCGGTTGCCTCACCGGATTCGCGCGGCGGATATGAACAGCGATGGCGAGCAAGACTTGGTTATCTCTCATTGGGCGGCGGACGATAGCATCGTTATCTTCTACGGCGAGAGCGATTTTCGGTTTGGCTCTTCGCGCGAGATTCTCTTGGGCAGCGACCGAGAAAAGGTTGAAGCGGAAATACGAGACATCGCCGTGGGGGATCTTGATGGGGACGGGCGCCCGGATATCGCGGCAGCCTGTTACGCCTCGAACGAGGTCGTGGTCTTGATGAACCGCTCGAAAGACACGCGGTTGCCGCAACCCTTCGAAGAGGAGCGGCACTCGTATACCAACGGAAAGCCGCGCGCCTTGTGTATCGCCGATTTCAACAACGATAACAAGCGCGACTTGGGCGTTGCCCTGTGGGAAGCGGACCGCGTCGCGCTACTCTTAGGCAAATAGGTTGTCGCGTTAACCTGGATATCTCACCGAGTTAAGCCTGGCCGCGGAACGAACGGATCTTCTTTTGCAGCGCGCCGTACGGACCCGCGTCGAGCGGGCGCCGGCCGAAGCGCACAGTGTTGTACGAGGAGAGGATAGACCGGGCGGCGGGTTCGTCTATCCACGCTTCCGCGGCGATAGCCTCCCGGAGCTCCTCGACCGTCTTGCCGCGGCAGTCGATTCCTCGTTTCCTTAACCGTTGACGGAAGGACATGTACAGGGCAGTGGCGCGCGCCTGATCTCGGGTTAGGGCGCGGCCTTTTCTTCCGCGGGCGCGCGTCAGGCGCACGGCCGTATGCGCCATCAACACCGCACCCGCGAGGAACACCACGGCGCGAAGGGCCCCTGTCGCGTGGTCGAGGGGGGTAGTGGTCCTCTCGCTGGCCTGCCGGCTGTTGGGGGCCTGTTCCCATCCGACGATGCTAAGGGCAAAGCCTTTGAGAAAGGCCGCGCCCGCTTCAGGTCTGAATCCGATCACGTTGCGGTACCAGAAAAGTTTTCCGAACAGAGTCAATTGAGAGAGACGGCGACGGATGTTTTCGAGGGAGAGGCCCGGCTCGGTGGAGGAAGCCGGCGATGGATCAAAAGCGATCCAGCCAAAATCGGGGAAGTAGGCCTCCACCCAAGCATGGGCCATATCGGCGGTGACAGTGTACGAACCATCGCTGTCGTTCCATGCGCCGCCGCGGTATCCATTGACGAGCCGCGTGGGGATGTCAAGGCTTCGTCCCATGAGCGCCAGGGCGCTGGCGTAGAGTTCGCAGTGCCCTGTGCGGGTGCCGCGGATGAACTCATCGATGGGGTTGCTTTCGGGCAATTGAGGCACGTTGAGCGAATAAGTGAAGCGACTGGAGGAGAGCCATGCCTCGATGGCGGCCATTTGATCGAAGGCCGATTCTGAGTCGGCCGCGATTTCTTCAGTGAGCTGCCGAGTTTCTGGCAGTAGAAATTGCCTTGTCAGGTGCCTGTAGGTTCTTCGATCGATCACGTCCAAATAATCCGCGGACGAGTACCGGAGCTGCTCGTCTGTTGGTTTGAACACTTCGGATTCGGCAAGGTACTGCAAACCCGACTTGGTCCGCCTCCCCGAGGCGATCGTAAAATCTTGCGCCCTGCTCCACCTGAGGTGGAGGCTCTTTTGTCCTGCCACGGCGCGGGCCTTTCGTACGAGCGGCAGCGTGGGCAGGCCGCTGTCAGGCGCCCGCACCAAAAAGATGTCTTGGACGACAGGGCGGCCTGCGTGAAGGCGTGGGCGATAGACCCCGTTCTCGCTAACAATCCCGTCAATGGCGGAAAACTTTCGATAGGATTCTCTTTGCTTTGCGGAGGTCCGAAAGATGGGCGGGGACGCGCCGCGGCGGGTCCAGGTGTGACCGACATAGTCATAGTGGTCGAGGGCGGACGCGCGCCAGTACATCGTGCCATAGTAGCGTCCATCAGGCTCTTCGGGAAACTCGACGCGCATAACGGCGGTCGTGTCGAGTTGGATGATCATGCCCGAAGCGATTTCGAGATCGGTCGATAGGTCTGAGCGGAAGTTCGACGAATCCGGTGTGCCGAACAACCCCGCCTCCATGCGTGGAATAGACAGGAAAAGGGTTCCTGTCAAAACGAGGACCAGTGTGGCGATAGCGCCCACCCCGAAGATCATGCGCGGGCCGAACACGCGAAAGGGCTTTGCTTCCGCGCCGCTGCCGCGTTCCGGCGAATCTACGATTTCCACGCTGGCGGCCGGGGCCCCGCTGTCGTAGGCCGTATAGATTTCCAAAGTAAACAACAGCCAAACCGACGACACGACAAACAGGAAGAACGCTACCGCAATTAGGGGCGTGGGCGCCATGACGCTCGAGACCAGGAGCAAGAAGAACGACATGAGGATCAAATGGTTGTAGTTCTTTACGTTCTTTTCGTGAAAAACGGTATACAGTTGGATGAAGGCGACTAGGTAGATAACGAGAACCAGGAAATCCATTCGCCGGTACAACAAGGGCAGCGCGAGAGCAAACAAAAAGGAAGCAGCCCAGGTCATTTTCCGGTAAGAGGGGAAACGCCGGTCGCAGACTTCGGCCATTGGCATCAGAAGCAGTGCGAGAAGGGGGACGAGCAACAAACTGTTCTCGTAGCGATCCGTGGCCGCAAGGCCCATATAGCTAGTAAAGAGCACGGCGGCGGTGGCCACGCGGAGCCCCGCGGAGATTTCGTTACGCACGGATCACTTCCTTAGGGTGCAAGATTCGCGCGCCTCGGAATCCGGCGGAGCGCCCCCACCGGGATGGATCGGGCGAAAGGATGACGTAGCCCATGCTTCGCCTTTCCTCGCCCGGGTCGAACCAGTCATCGCCGTATAGCCTTAGGTCAACGGGCAAGACACGAGCGAGCATGTCTAGGATTTTCAGCGCGTGGGAATTGCCGTCGCCGATGGCGATCCCGCCGTCCGGCGTGGCGATGGCCACGGAATATTGTCGGTTAAGAAAAGTCAATGCGAGAGAGGCGGCTAGATCGATGGCGTCTTCGAATCGATCTTCAAAATCCGCCATAGACTCGACGCGCCGAGTGTCCAGGCCGACGATAATATTATGCGACGTACTCGGCTCGAGATCGCGGACGACCAGGTGGCCGGCCCGCGCGCTGACGCGCCAGGAAATGCGTCGAAGGTCGTCGCCCGGCACGTAATCCCTGAGGCTGAAGAATTCGTCGCTATCGCCTACGCGCAGCCTGGGTGTTTCTCCCATACCTTGAAGCTCGTCAAGCTTTCCCATGCGCACGGTTCGAACTTTGGGGTACACGACGACTTCGGCCCCGTCCCAAAGGATAATCGTTCGCTCGAAAAGGCCAAAGGGAAAAGCGCTTTTGACGACGACGGGGCGCAGCGGGCGCACGCCCCGCTTGGCGAATGCGCCGGAGAGCCGGATGTGAGCCGCCGTACCTCGCGGGAGCGCTGGAATATAGGCCATATCTTCTACTCCGCCGATCCCACCCGTCACACGCAGCGACACGAGCGAGAGGTATCGCCGCGTGTTCGTTACGAAGAGGGAGATACCGAAGCTGTCGTCGCGATGGACGGCGCTGGGCGCTTCGCGCCGTATCTTCACACCCCGCAAGGACAGCCACGTGAGCCCGAATCCAGCCACGAGGAAACTCGCGATCGCGGAAGCGACCAGGTAGAGGATGTTGGTGCCGGTGTTCCACGCGGAAAGTTGGACGAGAAACGCGACTGTCGCGAAAACCCAGGCGGATGGCCGAATCTTCAGGTGGTATCGTGTGTGCAACGGTGCCGGGTTATAGGCGAAACCCACTCTGCCTTCTCCTCTTTCACGAAGATCCTTCCGTCCTACGAACCGAATAGCGCGGTTCCGCGCCTCGACCCCGCCGAAAATGGCTCGGCCTCGCTATCGCGATACTTCTACCACGGGCTGTCAGGGCCGACCTATACGGGGACCGGTACGGCGTTGAGGATTTCCCCAACGATCCGGCTTCGTTCGAGGGCGGGGGCGGTCGGGGTGCTCCCGCGCGATTTGATCAGAATGCGATGGGACATGACGGGGACCGCCATTCTCTTGACGTCCCCCGGCGTAACAAAATCGCGGCCTCCGACTACCGCGATCGCTTGACACGCTTCGTACAGCGCCAGCGAGCCGCGCGGGCTGGCGCCCAACTGAATGTAGTCGTGCTCTCGCGTGGCGCGCACAATGGAAAGCATATATTCGGCAACGCTGTCATCTACATGAACCGCCCGCGTGTAGTCCTGGAGTCTAACAACCTCTTCGGAGCTCAGAACGGGCTTCAGGTCGTCCAGCACTGACGATCCATCGGGACGGCACATGATGCGCAGCTCCGCCTCCCCGTCAGGGTAGCCAATCTCGACTCGGAGGAGAAACCGGTCGAGTTGCGCCTCGGGGAGCATGTATGTACCTTCGTATTCGATGGGGTTTTGCGTGGCCAAGACCATAAAGGGGTTGGGCAGGGCCTTCGTCTTGCCATCGGATGTCACATGGGCCTCGCTCATCGCTTCGAGCAGAGCGCTCTGCGTCTTCGGCGGCGTCCGGTTGATCTCGTCGGCGAGGACGATGCTGGCAAAAATGGGTCCGGGCCGGAACTCGAAGGCGTTGGTGTTGGGTTCGAGAATGGAGACACCGATAATATCGGAAGGGAGCATGTCGCTGGTGAACTGGATCCGGTTGAATGAGGTATCGAGCGAGTGGGCGAGCCCTTGCGCCAAAGTTGTCTTGCCGATGCCCGGCACGTCTTCTATCAGAAGATGTCCGCGCGCCAGCAGGCCGGCGATACAAAGCTTGACGACATCTCGCTTGCCGAAGAAGACGCTCTCGATATTTTCGAGCAACGCGGCGACTTGGCGCTGGGCGAAATCGTCTACGGGGCGCTCCGCTGGCGACGCGCTTTCCTGCAAACTAGGTGCCTCCAAAACAGATACCTCCAGACCACCTGTCGCCAAGTGCCACGGAGTGCGGCATTCCGCACAACCCGGGATTGCGTTTCAAGGTTAACGACCAGGCTGTCGAATTGTATCCTTCGAGAGATAACTTTTCTGGTGTGGACGCCGCCTCCTGTTGAATTCTTCTCTGCCAATCGCGAACAGGGATCAGAGCCATCTGTCAAACCAGTCATCCGCCGCGTCCAGTGCCTCGCGCGTAAACGTGTGCCCATCCTCGTGCGTGAGATCTTGCATCGCCTCCTCCGCCCCGAGGAGTTTGTAGACCTTTTGTGCCCGGCTGACCGCTTTCGCGCAGCTCTTGGTGTTCGAGAGAATTTCGTCGTTGAGCGCGGTAACGATGAACGTGGGGCTCGGCGCGAGGAGGGCGAGCACATCATCCCAGTCGAAGGGGTACTCGCCTTTGGCCACCGAGGCGGACAGCTTGGGCAGCGGCACAAACTTGGAGGCACCAGACCACCGGTCAGGCCGAGCGTCTTCGGCGAAGCGCGTGAAGCCGCAACTGGCGACGCAGGCCTGGACGCGTTCGTCGAATGCCGCGAGGAGCAGCGCGTTGTAGCCTCCGATGTCATGGCCGAGAACGCCGATCCGCGCGGAGTCCACTTCGCGCATCTCCTCGAGGAGATCGACGCAACGCATGTGATCGAAAAGCATCTTGCCGAGAGCGGACTGCTTTGGGTTGTCCTTATAGAAGGCGGAAGTGTCGTAGGGCTCGCGTGAGGAGGAGACGCGTTCGCCCGCGGTGATGCAGTCAGGCGCGATGGTGACGTAGCCGCGCTCGGCGTAATGGCGGGCGAAGGCCATGAGCCCATTGTCATCGAGTCCGGCCGGTTCATCCTTGCCCTTGGCCGTCATTTGGTGACAGCAAATGATGGCGGGCTTCTCGTCATGCGTATCGGGTACGAAGAGCCAGGCTGCGACGCGGGTCCAGTCATCCACGAAATAGTTGATGCGCTGACGGGACACGCCGCCGACATCTAAATCCTCTACGACCTTGACTTGAAGGTCGATAGGGTTCTTCGGCGGCTTGCCCATTACGGCCGTCACGGCGCCTTCGATGCCACGCCGCATCTTGGGCCAATCGCCCAGGCTCTTTAGCTTTGCGAGTTCCGCCACGCTTCTTGCGCTCCGATCTTGAGAAGTGCGCCGGGGCGCGGCTCGCGCATCGACAACTTCATCGGTTCTCCTCTTTGTGGCCGCGATACCGCGGCCCCGCCATGGTAGAGACAGCCTTTCGCAAACGTCAAGTCCGGAGGCTTGCCATCCGGATGCGTCCACCACGCGCGTTGACATGTCCGCGAGCCAAACCGTATCATACACCGTGCCCTCTGGAGAAATCTTGCTTGGGATCGGTGGCTTTCGAGAGATTCTGCTCGGCCGTGACTGGGGGACAAACCGGGCGGCGAGGCATAGCGCCTATGCGTCCAAAAACTTCGCGAATAGCCGAGGCTCTGACTGCAACTATATGGGCAAGGTAATCGCCATAGCAAACCAAAAGGGCGGCGTCGGCAAGACGACAACCTCCGTCAATCTTTCGTCGTGCATCGCCGCGGCCGGTTATTCTGTATTATTGCTCGATCTCGATCCGCAAGGCAACGCCACGAGCGCACTCGGCATTGACAAGGGTGCGCTTGAAAACTCCCTGTACAACGCGCTGATCGATGACGTCCCATTTGTGGAAATGGCCCTTGAAACCACTGTCGACAATCTGGTGCTGCTTCCCGCCGATAAAGATCTCGTAGGCGCCGAGGTGGAACTGGTCGATGTTCCGCGGCGCGAGTATCGGCTGCGCGAAGCGCTCGGGCCGGTTCGGGACGATTACGAATACATCATCATCGACAGCCCGCCATCGTTGAGCCTGCTGACGGTCAACGGCCTGTGCGCGGCCGATGGAGTTCTCGTGACCCTTCAATGCGAGTACTTCGCGCTCGAGGGCCTCAGCGAACTGTTGCAAACGATCATTCTCGTGCGCGACAATCTGAACGCCGAACTCCTGCTTCAGGGTGTACTCCTCACCATGTATCAGCACACGAATCTTTCTAGACAGGTTGTAGAGGACGTGCGTTCGCATCTCGGCGCGAAAGTGTACAAGACCGTCATCCCCCGAAATGTCCGCGTCAGCGAAGCGCCCAGCTTCGGAATGCCCATCATTCACTACGACCCAAAATCGGCTGGCGCGGAGGCGTATCTAGAACTCGCACACGAGGTCATCGCCCGTGGCTAAGCCTAAGAGAAAAGGGCTGGGCAGGGGACTCGGTGCGCTAATCGGGCCGACTAGCGCGGAAGCGGTGAAAGCGCTGCCGAAGGCAGCGCCACCGCGCGTGGCCGAGAACATCCCCAAAGTTCCTGACACGTTGCCCGATGGTTCCCGCCTCGTTCTGCTGGATCCGAGGACCATCGCGCCGAACCCCCAGCAGCCGCGCCACGTCTTTAACGAGGAGAGCCTGCAAGAACTCGCGGAATCCATTCGGCAGGATGGAGTGCTAGAGCCCGTCCTCGTTCGCAAAGGCCAAGACGGCTATGAGTTGGTGAGCGGAGAGCGGCGCGTCAAGGCCAGCATCCTCGCCGAGCTCGATTCGGTCCCCGCCATCTGCCGCCACGTTTCCGACCGCGACATGTTGAAGAACGCGCTCATCGAGAACCTCCAACGCGAAGACCTGAATGCCATCGAAACGGCTCTGGGGTACCAAGGAATCATCAAAGAGTTCCATTGGACCCAGGAAGAGTTGGCGGCGAGCATCGGCAAGAAGCGCGCGACGATAACGAATACGTTGCGCCTCCTCAACCTTCCCAGTGACGTTCAACAGAAGGTGCAAGAAGGCGAAGTCTCCATGGGCCATGCCCGCGCGCTGCTCGCGCTGGACTCGCCCGCGAAGCAAAGCGCAGCCTGCCGTGCCATCATCAAGGACGGGCTATCGGTGCGCCAAGTCGAGAGGCTCTCCGCGCCGAAGAAGTCGAAGCTCTCCTCCGAAACGGAGCCAAAAAACGCGAACGTATCCAAGATTGAAGACGACCTCCGCCGACGCTTCGGCACCCGCGTGAACTTGAAGTCCAACGCGAAGAACCGGGGAAAGATTGAAATCGAGTTCTTCAATCTGGACGATCTCGAGCGGATTTTGGATATGCTCAACCCTTGAAAAGCGCACCGAAGCATCCATGGCGCCTTTCGCCATAAGCCCGGCCACGGAATTCCCGAATCGCAACAAGAAAGAGTAATTTCATGGTTCACATCAGGGCCGCGACCCTTGACGATGCGCGGGCCATCAACGACATATACAACGACGCAATCAAAAACACGAACGCCACGTTCGACACGCAGCCCAAGCCGCTTTTTTTTTCGAGAACAGTGGCTCGCGGTGCGCCAATCGAACCATCCCGTCGTGGTGGCCGAACGGGAGGACCGCGTCGTGGGTTGGGCCTCGCTGAACTCTTACGATGCGCGGGACGCTTTTCGCCACACAGCGGAGCTTTCGATCTATGTGTCCAGCGGAACACGAGGGGAGGGGCTGGGTCGCGAACTGATGGAGGCTATTCTCGCGGCGGGACGCGATACGGAATTGTTAACGGTTATCGCCCGCATCACGGAAGACAATAAAGCAAGCCTACGCCTCCACGAGAACGCCGGATTTCAGGAAGTGGGTATATTACGCGGGGTGGGCGAGAAGTTTGGCGAATTGCTGGATGTATGCATCATGCAGCGGACTTTAGCTGGCAGGTGAGACGAACCCCTAGCCCCGCGCGCCGTAGGTACTGGAAGCACAGGCCAAAAGCCCTGCAAGGGCTTTGTTAACCACATGAAAGACACCACCAACAAAAGTCTCGCAACCGGTCATTGCGAGTCAGAACCCGCTTCGCGGGAAATCGGGAGAAGAACGCGGCGGTAACGTGGCATGAGCTTCCAGCCCATGAATCACGGGCAGGATGCCCGTATCACGAGGCTGACCTTAAATCCGATAGAGCAATCAGGAGCGAGGACTCGAAGCGAGGTTTCACCGGAAGCTCGAAGAGCGCGTCCTTAACAGCCCAATACCCCCCCCCCGTGCCGGGGCGAATTGGGCTAGAAACACGGCTCAGGTTAAGTGGACCATCTGGATGTGAGACCGCCGCCTTGGCGGTCGCTGGTTAGAGAGAAGACTTCCGGCACAAGTCGGTCGACGGGGGCGGCGGTCCAACATTCGTGCTTTTGGACAACAAGAAGCTATGGGATCGCACGTGTTTCTAAGGAGTCAGAACCCGCTACGCGGGATATAAGTAGAAGAACACGAGAAGAACGGGCGACGCCTTCAAACTTGTTTGAAGGCGCCACCCAATGCGCCGAGAATTTGTGTCCTTAACGGGAACAATGACGCAGAAGGTGTGTTCTTGGACTTCTGTTCAACGCGTCGCGAAACGAGGAGCTATGCTTGACATCAAATTCATTCGAGAGAACCCAGACGCGCTCAAGGATGCGCTTGCAGATCGGAACGCGCGGGATATCGATGTGGACGCGCTGCTCGAGAAGGACGCTAAGCGGCGCGCGCTTCAACATGAAGTCGAACAGTTGCGTGCGGAGCAGAACAAGGCCTCCGCGGACATCGGGCGCCTGAAGAAGGCGAAGGAGGACGCTTCGGAGGCCATGGCGGCGGTCAAGGAACTGGCCGATGGGATTAAAGCGGGCAACGAACGCTTGAAAGCAGCGCAGGAGGCGATGGACGCGTTGCTTATGCAGATTCCCAACATTCTGCACGAGAGCGTACCGGTCGGTTCGGACGAATCCGCGAACATCGAGGCGCGCAAGTGGGGCGAACCGACCGCGTTCGATTTCGAGCCGAAGGATCATGTGGATATCGGCGAAGGATTGGGGATCTTGGATTTCGAACGCGCGGCGAAGCTGTCGGGCGCGCGCTTTGGGTTGTCGCTGGGCGCGGGTGCGCGGCTGGAGCGCGCGCTAATTAACTTCATGCTCGATCTCCAAACGAACGAGCATGGCTACACGGAGGTCTTGCCACCCATTGCGGTAAATACAAAAGCCCTGGAAGGAACGGGACAGCTTCCGAAGTTCGCGGACGATTTATTCCGCTTGGAGAACTCTGACCTCTGGATGATTCCCACGGCGGAAGTGCCGCTAACGAATATCCACGCGGGCGAGATTTTCGACGCGAAACAACTGCCGTTGTACTACACGGCGTACACGCCTTGCTTCCGCAGCGAAGCCGGATCGCACGGAAAGGACACGCGCGGCATGCTTCGGCAACACCAATTCAACAAGGTCGAGATGGTGAAGTTGTGCGCGCCCGAGGATTCCTTTGACGAACTCGAAAAACTGACCGCGAACGCAGAGGCTGTCCTGCAACGCCTCGGGCTGCCGTATCGGGTCGTAACGCTATGCTCGGGCGACACCGGTTTCAGCGCCGCGAAGACCTACGACCTCGAAGTGTGGCTCCCCGGACAGGACACTTACCGCGAAATCAGCTCCTGCTCGAATTGCACGGACTTCCAAGCCCGCCGTGCGAACATCCGGTTCCGCCGCGAGAAGAAGCCGGAATTCGTCCATACGCTGAACGGTTCGGGGATCGCCGCTGGCCGTTGCGTAATCGCTATCCTCGAGAACTACCAGCGCGAAGATGGCAGCGTCGAAGTCCCGGAAGTCCTGCGGCCGTACATGGGCGGACTCGAAGCAATCACGAAAGAGTGACGCTCGACGGAATCCAAGCTGGCCCGGGTCTCCCAACTCTTGAGGACAAACCTGCCGTTGAGGATCGGCGTTACCGAGTGGCGGGCGCCTCACACCCTATAGTCGTGTCCGGGTAGGGCTCCGGCGTGCCGCCCAGCGTGTTGATTTCGGTGATGGCGCCCGTGGCCCCGTCGATGCTGAGCACGTTCCAGAACAAGCCTTCACCTTCGGTGGGAACGTTCAACGTGGCGATCAACCCGGTGGAGTCGAACACCTGCACCTGCGCCTCCGATTCGGTCAGACTTGGCGATCCACTGTAATTGTTAATCGAATAGACATACGTTCCCTGTAGAAAACGCTCCCGGATCGTAATGGTTTCCGGGCCAAAGCTGTAGGTGTCATCCACGTCCAGCAAAGCGAACGGGCAGTCATCCAGATTACCGGGCCTGCTATAGTAGATATGGTAAGGTGTCTCTATCGGCAACCACAGATGCGAATCGAGATCTCTCGGAGATCCCCCCCAAGTCAGCACCAGCCGAAGTTCGCCCAAAGCGAGTAGAGGCGAAAGACTGAGGCTGACCACGGCATTTTCTCCCGCTGTCACCTGTACCTCGTCCGCGCTACTCCGCAAGAATCCGGATGCTTGGATTTCCAGAGCGTAGGTGCCGGCGGGAAGCTCCGGAATGCTGTAGTTGCCGCTCGCGTCCGTCGTCACGCTTGTCAGTACAAAACCGTTTTGGATGGCGCTCACGGTGGCGCCCGCCAGCGCAAACCCGTCTGTCGCGTTCGTCACCGTTCCGGAGAGGCTCCCTCCGGGCGACACGGTGATTGTGAGCGTGTTGGACGCCGCCTCGTCCACACCTCGGAACGATTCATACACGGCGGTAATGTCGTACGTGCCCGAGCCGATAAGCTGATACCGCGGGGCGGAATCCGGATCGCGAAGTAGATTCACGGTCTGCGTTAACGTCGCATTCGGTTCCAGCGTATCGAAATCCTCGTCAGCCAGGTTTAGCTTGACTTCATCGCCAAGAAAGCGGACCCGCTCGCCGTCGGACTGTCTCGTAATGTCGAAATACAGCGGCCACCCTTCGAGCACAACGTCGTTCAGCACTTCAATCGGCGAGCTCGATACATTCCGATAGGTGACCACGACCGGGATTTCCTCGCCCAATTCAAACGCTGTCGCTGCCAACTCGATCGTGACTTCGAGCGCCGGGGCTTGTTTGGGAGCCGCCGCAAGTTCGAAAACTTTCCCCCCAGGCGCCGGCCAGTTGGCCGCGTTAAGCCAGCCATCGCGCGTGGCAGTGGTGACAGGCTTGCCGTCACGCTGCAACCCGCCCGCACCCCCGGTGATAATGCCCCCGAAGAGATCCTTCTCTAACTGGTTCCCCTCCTCGCCATCCGTGTCCGTGTCGTCGTCTGGATTCTTCTTGACGTCATCTTTCCAATGAGCGGTCTCATGCAAGATAGTTACCGCCATGATAAGGGTAGTGTTCTTCTTCTGATCCTCGGTGGCCTCCGGACCACAGCCATCCCATATGCCGCTGGCGATCTCGAACTGATCCTCACTTCCGCCAGAGTCGCCCTTATAGACGCCATATTCCTTCGCGAGGACGACATCCTTCAATTCGGGGCCTTTGCCGTCGCCCAATTCGACGGCCAGGTCGGCGTCCGCCTGATTCACCCTCGCGTACGCCGCGCGTCCCGATGCGGACAGGGCGATCTTCTTGGCAAGTTGCATGGCATTGAACAGGCAATCGGTATTGCGGTTCTCCCGGCTCATCCTGGAGAGCGTCCACGGCCCGATAAACGCATAGTCCACATTCATCCAGGAGAAGTGGTCCGTCGTGAACGTGGCGAACACTTCGCCAGCGAAGGTGCCGTCCAAAATCACAGACTCCGCGTCCTCGGGGAGCACCGTCCGGTTCGCGTCCTCGAGCCAGCCGATCCCCTCTTGGTCCCACATGCTGAGTTCCTCGTCGTACGTGTAGATTGGTATTTCTATGTAATCGGTGCCGGCGCTGATATCCTCCAGATCGATCCATTGCGCGCGCGGCACCTGCGAGCGGATCGTGGCGGCCTGCGCGAGGTCATCGACGGGATTTCCATCGACATCCAGCGCTTCCATCCACATGAAGACAGTTGAATTGAGCGGAACCGTGCCCATTTCAGAGAATTCGCCTGGAAACACCTCGGGGACATCGTCAGGGTCGTAAGAGCGCGCGAAAAACGTATCGATCTCAGCGGGCAAGTCCTCGACCACGATGGAGCCGTCCGAGGTTTGGCCCCCTCCGCCTGCCAAGGGCACATCCGCGCCCTGAGGGTTGGGAACGGTGATGACACCCATGTCGAAAGTGTTCGTAAACGTATCGACATCGCCCCACTTGGAGGTCTCCAGCACTGGCAGCGGGTCCGCGTCATAGCTGACTTCGACCAGTACCCGTGCCGGAATTGTGGCTGGCGTCACCTCGAAGCTGAAACCGCCTTCCGCGTCTGTAACGATGGATTGTTGCTTCGCTTCGGCCATGAGTCGCGACACCGCCGAAGGAGTATTGTCGGGAGCGGGCTGGGTCGACTTTGCGTCCGGACGGGTCCAATCGTTCAGCGCCGCTTGTTTCCGCAATTCCAGTTGCGCAAGTTTCGCGGCATCCTGAAGACCCACGCTGACGACGGCAGACGCGCCTACGACAGGATTCCCATCATCGAACAGAACCTGTCCCTGCACGGCGAGAGTCCCCCGCGACACGACCAAAGCGACCGCGCTGCCCGTCGAGTCCACTTCGGTCCCCGCCGGGGGGTTCTGGCTGATCACGGTTCCCGCCGCCACAGTCGAGCTATACTCTTGAGTCACCGTGCCCACAGACAGGCTTGCGTCCGTAATCGCGGTCTCCGCGGCGGCCTGGGTCTGCCCCGTTACATCGGGAACGGTGAATGTGCGTGGAGGACAGCCCAAGAAGAGACAGCTCACCGCGAGTACGGTGATTAGAGCGTTTTAATTTATCATGCCTACGGTGGTATAGTGTGGGCATGAAGCCTACTTCAAACGACCTTCGCAGGCGCGTTGTGGCCGCGCGCGTAGAAGACGGCCAATCCATGGGGCAGATAGCCGAGCGCTTTCGGATG
>PVBE012315554.1_pt1 | contig 19207 bp, 16 predicted proteins | sample 1631181 | NCBI WGS metagenome assembly PVBE01 (sample SAMN08397723, study PRJNA350692) | Marine metagenome, whole genome shotgun sequencing project. | isolation source: water | place: Pacific Ocean | collected 2012-04 | reverse complement strand
GGTCATGCGCGGCATAGAGGCTGGAACAGCCAGTGGAAGCCGAATGGCGTGGCAAATCACCCCTTCCGCGTGCTCCCTATGTGCTCCCTAGACAAAACAATGGCCTAGAGATTTCTCTCTAAGCCATTGATTTAACTGGGGGGCGATGGGGGACTCGAACCCCCGACCCGCTGATTAAGAGTCAGCTGCTCTACCAACTGAGCTAATCGCCCTTAGGAAAGCGGTGCCGTATACCAAAGCACGGGCGCGTTGTCGATAACAAGTCCGCTTCGGCGCTCCGCCGTCCTTATTCGGTGGAGTCGCGCCGCCCGATCGCCACGTCTCGGTGCACGTACACGTTCATCAGGAGCCCGAAGCCGACGAGTACCGTCAGCATGGCCGTGCCGCCATACGAGATCAGCGGCAGCGGCACGCCGACCACCGGGATCAGCCCCATGACCATGGCGATGTTGATGAACACGTAAAGGAAGAAGGTGAGGGTGGCGCCCATGCCGACGAGCCGTCCGAACTGACTGCGGCAGCGCGCCGAAATGGCGATGCCGTAGATCAAGACAAGGGTGTAAAGGGCCAGCAGCACGAGGCCGCCCGTGAGCCCGAACTCCTCGGCCAGCATGGTGAAGATGAAGTCCGTCTGCATCTCGGGCAGGAAGTTCAGGTGGCTCTGGGTGCCTTGCAGAAGTCCCTTGCCGAAGAGGCCGCCGGAGCCCAGCGCGATCTTCGATTGGATGATGTGATAGCCGCCGCCCAGCGGGTCGCTTTCCGGGTCGAAGAAGGTGAGCACCCGCCGCTTCTGGTAATCGTGCAGGAACTGCCAGGTGACGGGTACCGAGGTCACGGCGGCCAGTCCGACGACGGCGAACTTCCAAATCCTGACGCCAGCCAGGAACATCAGGCCGGCGCCGACGAACACCAGCATCAACGCCGTCCCCAGATCAGGTTGGCGCAAGACGAGGGCGGCGGGTGCCGCGACGATGAAAAGCGGCATGATCAGATAGCGCAAGCGTCCAACGCCCTCGATGCTGGACCCGTGGAAATAACGCGCCAGCGCCAGCACGATCGTAATCTTCATGAGCTCGGAAGGTTGGATTGTGAGAAATCCGAGGTCGATCCAGCGCCGCGCCCCCATGCCCGCCGCGCCCGCTACCTCCACCACCACCAAAAGAGCTAGCGCAAGGAGATAGAGCACGTAAGCGTGGCGCAGCCACACGCGGATGTCGATGAGCGCCATCGCCACCAGGACTCCGAGCCCTGCCGCGAAGCGCGTGATATGGCGCGAAGCCCAGGGGTCGAAACTTCCGTTGCCGGCCGAATAAAGCATGGTCACGCCGATCGCCGCGATGCAGCAGATCAGCACCACGAACGTCCAGTGGATCTGCCAAGCCTTCTGGCCGAGGGTCATCTGGGGCGCGTTGAGGCTATCACGGACCATGGTCGGTTACCCACGGCCCTGCCGCGCGGCCGAAACGTCCTCCACGGAACATCCCGTCAACGGGCCCATCGGGGGCCCGGCCTGGAGCCCGCAGCGCTGCGCCGCCAGCAGGATATCGCGCCCGATAGGGGCCGCCACGCTGGCGCCGACACCGCCGTGCTCGACAACCACGGTCACCGCGTAGCGGGGCGCTTCTACCGGGGCGAACCCCACGAACATGGCGTGATCGCGCTGCGCCCAGGGTAGCTCGTTGTTCTTGCGCACGCCATGCTCGCGCTCGGCTTTGGAGATGCGTTTGACTTGCACGGTACCCGTCTTGCCCCCCATCTCGTAGCCGGCCTCTCCGATGCGTGACCGGTAGCCGGTGCCTAGCGGGGAATTGACCGCCCCGGCAAGGGCGCGGTGGATGATCTTCAAGTGGGCCGGGGAGATGCCCAGCGAACTGGGCTCGCGCGGCGGTCGCGGCACAACGCCGTCGGGGGTCACCATGTCTTGGGTGAGATGGGGGACGACCTTGTTACCGCCGTTGGCTAGTTGTGCCGTCATCACCGCCAGTTGCAGCGGCGTTGCCAGCACGTACCCCTGGCCGATGCCGATGAGAAGGGTTTCGCCCATCTGCCAGGGAATGCCGACCTCGGCCAACTTCCACTCGCGGCTCGGCACCAGGCCTTGGCGCTCGCCGGGAAGGTCGAGACCCGACAGGTATCCCAGACCCAGCCTGTGTGCCATGGCGGCGATACGCTCGATGCCGACGCGCTTGGCCAGCTCATAGAAGTACACGTCGCAGGACTGCACGATACCGCCCTCCAGGTCGAGGGTGCCGTGACCGCCCTTCTTCCAGCAATGGAATTTGGTATTGCCCAGCTTCAGGAAGCCCGAACAGAAGAACTTGCTGGCCGGGGTGATGGAGCCCTTTGCCAGGCCGGCTAGCGCCACCGCCATCTTGAGGGTCGACCCGGGCGGATACTGGCCGCCTATGGCCTTGTTGATCAAGGGCGCGCGCGGGTTCGACGAAAGTACCTTCCACTGCTCGGCGCTAAGCCCCTTGTTGAAGGCGTTGGGGTCAAAACTGGGAGTTGAAGCCATGGCCAGGACGGCACCCGAATGCACGTCGAGGACTACCATAGCGGCGCTTTTATCCTTCAGGCGCTCACTGACTAGGCGCTGAAGCTTGAGGTCGACGGTCAACTTGATCTCGGCTCCAGGCTGGCCTTCGCGCCGCCGGAGTTCCTTGATCACCCGCCCGAGCGCGTTGACCTCTACCTGGGAGCTGCCGCCGCTGCCGCGCAGCACCAAGTCGTAGGTTTTCTCCACGCCGGCCTTGCCGATGCGGAATCCCGGGAGCTGCAACATGGGATCGGCCGTCGTTTCGCCTTCCGAGACGGCGGCCACGTAGCCGAGCACCGGCGCCGTCTCCTCGCCGTGGGGGTAGTAACGGATCTGCCCGACGTCGATCATGACTCCCGGCAGGTCGGGCGCGTTGACCTCGATGCGCGCCACTTCCCGCCAGTTCAGGTTGGCGCGCACGGTGACCGGAACGAACCAGCGCTTGCGCCGAACCTCGCGGCGGATGCGACGGCGTTCATTCTCTCCGATGGGGATGATCTTGCCGAGCCGGTCCAGGGTAGCCTCGACGTCGCCGGTGTCGGCGGGAACTACGACAACCTGGTAGTTCTTGCGGTTTACCGCCATCGGCACGCCAAATCGGTCGACGATGCGTCCCCGGGGCGGTGGCAACAGGCGTAGGCTTATGCGGTTTTCGTCGGCCAGGGTCTTATAGCGTTCGGATTCGACCACCTGCAGGTAGTACATGCGTCCGACCAGGGCGGAGAGTAGAAGGAGCTTGCCCCCCGCCAGCATCGCCACGCGGCGGCCGAAAAGCTTTTCGCGGTCTCTGTCCCGGTGCATGTCACTCGAGCCGCAGGAAGGTCCGCTGCCAGCGCAGGAAAATCCAGGCCAGGAGCGGGAAGGCTCCGACCGTCACCACGTATTGATAAAACGCCGCCTTGGGGTTCAGAAAAGCCATATTGAAGATCGATACCAGCAGCCACGACTGCACCGCCGCGCCGGCCGCCACCAAGGCAAAGCCCAGCCAGACGATAACAAAGGATTTTCCCGCGAAAAACCGGCGCTGGGACAACACCACGCCGTAAACGGTCAGGAATACCAGCGCGCTGACGCCGAGGGGCATGCCCGTCAGCGCGTCCTGGAGCACGCCGATCAGGAACACGATGGAGGGGGGCAGCAGGTTGGGCCGGTATATGGCCCAATGGTACACGGCCATGAGGGCCAGTCCCGGCGCTACCCGCTGGAAGTCCGGCAGGTGCATCGGCACGACGCTGAAGATCACCAAAACGAGAGTGAGCCCGAACGGCGTTAGCTTGCGGGCCACGACGTCCAGCCGCTGCCAGAGGGTCGGCCTCATGGCTGGCGCGTCTCGGCGCCCGGCACTCGCTCCTGCGGCGACGGCAGGATTCCCTTGAGCCCGAAGTTGGCGACGCGGACGTATTCGATGCGGTCGCGCTTGACATAGGGCTCTACCTCGATGCCGCCATCGCTGATCAGGGCGACGACGCCGATCGGTAGGCCCGGCGGAAAGGCGCCGCCGTGGCCCGAGCTGACAATGCGGTTGCCCAACGAAACCGCGACACCGGACGGCGGGTATATGAGGTAGGGGCGCTCGGAGTTGTTCCCGGCGAGGATGGCTCGCGTGTTGGTGGATTCGATGAGTACCGGGATGCGCGAGTTGAGGTCGCTGATCAAAAGCACCCGGGCGGACCGGGCGCCTACGCCGTGTATGCGCCCGACCAGCCCCTCCCCGGTAACCGCCGCTTGGCCCTTGTCGATACCATCGCGGGAGCCGGCGTTGACGATCAGGGAGTTGGCGAACGCACCACTGGAGTCGGCGATGACGCGGGCCGTGATAAACGTGGAATCGGAAACCGGCTTGAAATTGAGCAGATCGCGGAATGCCTTGTTTTCGGCGTCCAGCCGGCGCGCCACCGTTTGCCAGTGTAAGAGCCGAGCTCTTTCCTCGCGCAGCCGATCGTTTTCGGCGTGCAGGTCGATCAGGACGCCGACCTGGTCGGCCAGTTCCACGGCCGAGGTGATGGGTTGCGAAAGGACATCCAGGATGGGCGCCAGGGAATCGGTGATATGGATGCGCGCACGCTCCACCAAAAGCACGTCCGCCTTGCCCAGCAACATGAGCGTCGCCGCCGCAAGAACGAGGCCCGTATAAGCGAAGCGATGGACCAAGCCCTTGATCGGCGCCACGAAGCGATAGTTGTTTTGCCAGTTGTCCTTCAAGCCGCTTCCCCCATTTGGCCGCGCGTCAACCACCGCGGGCGGGGGCCCGCCTAGAGGTCATGTTTCAGGCAATACAGTTAATAATTGAATGCCGCGTTTCAATACATGGAAGTGAGAACGTTTTTCAGCATCTTCATTTCCTCCAAAGCCCGCCCTGTCCCCAACACCACGCAGGACAGCGGGTCGTCGGCGAGAGAGACCGGCAGGCCCGTGGCGTTGCGTAGGACGAAGTCCATTTTGGACAGCAGCGCGCTACCGCCGGTCAGCACCACGCCCTTGTCGACGATATCGGCGGCCAGTTCGGGTGCCGTGTGCTCGAGCGCCACCTTGACCGCCTCGATGATGGCGCGGACTGGCTCGGCCAGGCTTTCGGCGATCTGCCGTTCGCTGAGGATGAGTTCCTTGGGTACGCCGTTCATCAGATCGCGGCCTTTGATGTCCATGATCTGTCCCTCGCCGTCCTCGGGCGGGCAAGCGGAGCCGATGTGTTCCTTGATGCGCTCGGCGCTGGCCTCGCCGACCAGGAGGTTATGGTTGCGGCGGATGTAGCCGATGATCGCCTCGTCCATCTTGTCTCCACCGATGCGCACGGAGCGCGAATACACGATGCCGCCTAGCGACAGCACCGCCACCTCGGTGGTGCCGCCGCCGATGTCGACAACCATGGAGCCCGTCGGCTCGGTCACCGGCAGTCCCGCCCCGATGGCCGCCGCCATCGGTTCCTCGATCAGGAAGACGCGCCGAGCGCCGGCGCTTTCGGCGGACTCCTGGATGGCGCGGCGCTCAACCGGCGTCGATCCGGAGGGCACGCAGATGATGACCAGAGGGCTGGCGAAGCTCCTGCGATTGTGGACCTTGCGGATGAAATGCTTAATCATTTCCTCCGCCACCTCGAAGTCGGCGATGACGCCATCGCGAAGCGGCCTAATCGCGGTGATATTGCCCGGCGTGCGGCCGAGCATTTGTTTGGCTTCCTCGCCGACGGCAAGCACTTGTTTCTTGCCGCGCATCTCGGTGATGGCGACGACCGAGGGCTCGTTGAGGACGATCCCTCGTCCCTTCACATAGACAAGGGTATTGGCCGTTCCCAGGTCGATGGCCATGTCCGCCGAAAGAAAACCGAACAGTCTCGAAAACATCAAGCCTCACACATATTCATATCGATAAGCACCGGTGCCGGAGATCGGTTTTCCCGGCACCGGCAACCTATCATACATCTATTCCACGGCCCCAGGGCTAGGCCGAAAGCGCCGCCGGCGCCGATTTCTCGCGTTTCACCAGCAACTTGTTGAGGGCGTTCACATAAGCCTTCACTGAGGCCACCATGGTGTCGGTGTCGGCGCTCTGGCCGTTGACGGTCTTGCCGTCCTCGGCGAGGCGCACTGTCACCTCGGCCTGGGCATCCGTGCCCTCGGTCACCGCGTGGACTTGATAGAGTTGCAGGCGCGCCTTGGTGGGGAAAAGCTCCTTGACGCAATTGAAGGCGGCATCCACGGGTCCATCTCCGGTGCTCTTGCAGCTTTTTATCTGGCCGTCGATCTCCAGGCTGAGTTCGGCCTTGGGCGGCCGGTGCTTGGTGCCGCACAGAATCTCCAGGTCGACCAGGTGCACGCGGTCGTTGGTGCGCACCACTTCGTCGTCGACGATGGCGATGATGTCTTCGTCGAAGATTTCCTTCTTCTTGTCGGCCAAATCCTTGAAACGCTTGAAGGCGTCCTGCACGGCGTTGTCGCCGAGTGTATAGCCCAGGTCCTTGAGCTTCTCCTTGAAGGCGTGACGCCCGGAGAGCTTGCCAAGCACCAGTGTGGACTTTTTTAGGCCCACCGATTCCGGGGTCATGATTTCGTAGGTCCCGGCGTGCTTCAGGACCCCGTCCTGGTGGATGCCCGATTCGTGGGCGAAGGCGTTGGCACCGACGATGGCTTTGTTGGGCTGCACCACGAAACCGGTGATAGTGGCAACCAAACGCGAGGCCTTGGTAATGTTGCGGGTGTTTATGCCGGTGGTGTAGGGCATGATGTCCTGGCGGGTCCTGAGTGCCATGACGATCTCTTCTATGGCGGCGTTGCCGGCGCGCTCGCCGAGGCCGTTGATGGTGCATTCCACCTGGCGCGCACCGGCCCGCACCGCGGCCAGGGAATTGGCCACCGCCAGGCCGAGGTCATTGTGGCAGTGCACCGAAAGTATCGCTTTGTCGATGTTGGGCACGCGGTTGATGAGCATCTCGATGATGGCGGCGAACTCCCCGGGTAGCGCATAGCCAACGGTATCGGGGATATTGATGGTTCTTGCTCCCGCTTTGATGGCGCTTTCCACGCAGCGGCACATGAAGTCATGATCCGTGCGCGAACCGTCCTCGCACGACCATTCCACGTCGTCGGTGAAGCCGCGGGCGCGGCTGACGCTGTCGATCACCGCCTCGTGCACCGCATCCGGTTCGAGTTGCAGCTTGTACTTCATGTGTAGCGCGCTGGTCGAGATGAAGGTGTGGATACGCCCGCGCTTGGCCGGCTTTATGGCTTCGGCGCAGCGCTCGATGTCGGCGCGGGTGGCGCGGGCCAGTCCGCAGACTACGGACTCGGTCACGGTCTGGGCGATCTGGCGGACCGCCTCGAAATCGCCGTCGGACGCGATCGGAAAGCCGGCTTCGATCACGTCGACGCCCATTTCCTCGAGGACACTGGCGATACGCATCTTCTCTTCGAGGTTCATGGACGCGCTGGGGGATTGCTCGCCGTCGCGGAGCGTGGTGTCGAATATTACGACACGCGCGAAATCTTCGGTCTTTTCGGAATCTTTCGATTTGCTCATCTGACAGGTCCTTTCTCATTAGGTATCGCAGGCCATGTTTGGCTCGGCCGCTTCCCCTGAACGCCGGTCACGATGTGACGGCAACGCTCAGGGGCACCTAAGTCGAAGGGCCTCGTCACCAATGGGCAGAGGTTGGGGAAGGGTCGGCGCGGACTTCTGGCGTCCCCGGTTGGCCCCGGCGCACAGCGTTTTCCACGAAGTCGTGGCGTCCGTCACGGCGCTCACCATTACCTTCCGAAATCCCTCGGACCGCTATCGTTGCAAGCGAAATTCCCATAATGCCCCCGAATAAAGGCAGGTCTTAAGGGAAAAAGTCAACAGGATTGTCTAAACCTTTAGTGTAAAGGGGCGGAAAGAGAATGAACTCCACCGCGTCCGAATCCCGAGTTCTCCTCAGTTCTTCGACTTGTCGACCAACCTATCCTTACCGATCCACGGCATCATGGCGCGCAGCTTCTCGCCTACCTTTTCAATGTCGTGCTCGGCGGCGAGGCGGCGCTGCGCTTTGAAGCTGGGCCGCCCGGCCTCGTTTTCGAGTATCCATTCTTTGGTGAAACGCCCCGACTGGATATCGTCCAGGACCTTCTTCATGCGTTTGCGCACGCGGCCGTCGATGATCTTCGGGCCGCTCGCGTAATCTCCGTATTCGGCGGTGTTGGAGATGGAATAGCGCATGTTGGCGATGCCGCCCTCGTAAATGAGGTCGACAATCAGCTTGACCTCATGCACGCACTCGAAATAGGCCATCTCCGGGGCGTAGCCGGCCTCCACCAGGGTCTCGTAGCCGGCCATGATGAGGGATGTGAGGCCGCCGCACAGCACCGACTGTTCGCCGAACAGGTCGGTCTCGCATTCCTCGCGAAAAGTGGTCTCGATGATGCCGGCGCGCCCGCCGCCGATGGCAGCGCCGTAAGAGACGCCGACCTCCAGCGCGTTGCCGCTGGCGTCCTGCTCGACGGCCATCAGGCAGGGAACGCCGGCGCCGCGCAGGTATTCGGAGCGCACCGTGTGGCCCGGCCCTTTGGGCGCGATCATGAAGACATCGAGGTCAGGGCGCGGCTCGATGAGCTGGAAATGGATGCTGAGGCCATGAGCGAAAGCGAGCGCCGCGCCCTTCTTAAGGTTGTCGCGCAGGTGGTCGTTGTAGAGACTGGCCTGACCTTCGTCCGGCGTCACGATCATCGCCACGTCGGCCCACTTGGCAGCATCGGCCGGCGACATGACCTCGAAGTTGTCGGCCTGCGCCTTGTCGGCGCTGGCCGAGCCCTCGCGGAGCGCGACGGTAATTTCCTTGACGCCACTGTCGCGCATGTTGAGCGCGTGGGCATGGCCCTGGCTGCCGTAGCCGACCACGGCCACCTTCTTCGACTTGATCAGGTTAACGTCGGCGTCTCGATCATAATAAACGCGCATGGCGATCTCCCCTCGACGGGGCGGCGGGAGCGAGCCCCCGCCGCCCACTACTAAATTTCCCCTGGCCCCCGCGCGATGGCGGCAACCCCGGTGCGCGCTACGTCGACCAGACCCAAGGGTTCCATAAGGTCGATGAATGCGTCCAGCTTGCCGGTATCGCCGACGATCTCGAAGACGAAGGACTCCGTGGAGCTGTCCAACACGCGGGCGCGGAAGATGTCGGCGATGCGAAGGCTTTCGACTCGCCCGTCTCCCGTTCCCCTGACCTTGACCAGGGCCAGTTCGCGTTCCACGTGGGGCCCGGAAAGCGTCAGGTCGTTGACGTCGTGCACCGGCACCAATCGCTCCAGCTGCGCCTTGATCTGCTCGATGATCATCGGCGTGCCGGAAGTGACAATGGTGATACGCGAAAGGCTTTCGCGGGGGTCGACCTCGGCCACGGTCAGGCTTTCGATGTTGTAGCCACGCCCCGAAAAAAGCCCGATGACGCGGGCCAGGACGCCGGCTTCGTTATCGACGAGCACCGAAATCGTGTGTTGTCTTTCGGTCTCAGGTTGTGAAGTCACGTTCGTTTGCTCCCAGGTTCGATGCCCGGCGCGCGGGTCCAAGCGGGCGCCCGCGCCAAAGAGTATGGCGGATTACGATGCGTTTCCCGATGGGCCTTCTATCAGACCAGCACCATCCCTTCCTCGGATGAGGGTTGCTCGGTGTGGTCCTCGGGGCCCAGCAGCATCTCGTTATGGGCCGCTCCCGAGGGGATCATGGGGAAACAGTTTTCAGTCTGATCGACCCGGATGTCGGCAATCACCGCACCATCGGCGGCGATCATGTCGGCGATCACGCCGTCGACCTCGGACGGCTTGGTGGCGCGCAGGCCGACGGCGCCGAAGGCCTCCGCCAGCTTGACAAAATCGGGCATGGCCTCCATGCGGCTTTCCGAATAGCGGCTGCCGTGCATCAGTTCCTGCCACTGGCGCACCATTCCCATGTACTCGTTGTTGAGGATGAACACCTTCACCGGCAGGCGGTACTGGGAGATGGTGGACATCTCCTGGATGTTCATGATGACCGAGGCCTCGCCGGCGATGTCGATGACCATGGCGTCCGGGTGGGCGACTTGTACGCCCATCGCCGCCGGCAGGCCGTAACCCATGGTGCCGAGCCCGCCCGACGTCATCCACCGGTTGGGCTTCTCGAAACCGTAGTACTGGGCCGCCCACATCTGGTGCTGCCCAACTTCCGTGGTGATGTAGACGTCGCCGTCCTTGGTCGCCTCGTAGAGCCTTTGGATGGCGTATTGCGGCTTGATGACCTTGTCGGAGTGCGCGTATCGCAGGCAGTCGCGCCCGCGCCAGCCGTCGATCTCCTTCCACCACCTTTTCAACGCCTTGCCGTCGGGCTTGGCCTGGGTGGACTTCCAGACCTTAATCATGTCCTCGATCACGTGCGCCACGTCGCCGACGATGCCGATATCGACGGCGACGTTCTTGTTGATTGACGAGGGGTCGATATCGACGTGGATTTTCTTGGAGCCCGGCGAAAAATCGGTCAATCGCCCGGTGATCCGGTCGTCGAAGCGGGCGCCGATGTTGATCATGACGTCGCAGCCGTGCATGGCCAAATTGGCCTCGTAGGTGCCGTGCATGCCGAGCATGCCGAGGAACTGACCGTCGGACGCGGGAAAAGCGCCGAGCCCCATGGCCGTAAGGGTGCACGGGTATCCAGTGAGCCGCACCAGTTCCGTGAGCAGCTGGGAGGCTGCCGGGCCTGAGTTGATGACGCCACCGCCGCAGTAGAATATCGGCCGCTTGGCGGTGGCCATGAGTTTCACCGCCTCCTTGATGAGGGCGAGGTCTCCCTTGACCCGGGGGTTATAGCTCTTGTGCTTGACCTTGGAGGCGGGAACGTACGGACCCGTTGCCAGTGCCACGTCCTTGGGCAAGTCGATGACCACTGGGCCCGGCCTGCCGCTGCGTGCCACGTGGAAGGCCTCGTGGATGGTTCTGGCCAGTTTGCCGACGTCCTTGACCAGGTAGTTGTGCTTGGTGCACGGGCGCGTAATGCCGGTGGTGTCGGCTTCCTGAAAAGCGTCGTTGCCGATCAGGTGCGTCGGCACTTGGCCGGCGAAGCAGACCACGGGAATGCTATCCATGAGGGCGTCGGTCAGACCGGTCACCGCGTTGGTCGCGCCGGGACCCGAGGTGACCAGAACGACGCCCACACGGCCGCTCGAACGGGCGTATCCTTCCGCCGCGTGTACGGCGCCAGCCTCATGCCTGACCAGAATGTGGCGAATCTTGTTCTGCTGGAACAATGTGTCATAGAGGGGCAGCACGGCGCCTCCCGGATAGCCGAAGATCACATCCACGCCCTGGTTCTCCAGGGCCTTGATGAGTATCTGCGATCCGTTCAGTTGGTCGTGGGCCATGGTGCTTAACCTTTTTCCACCCCGGGGTGGGCTAAATTGCCGCTTGAAAACCGCACACCCCGCCTGTCTCGCGGTGTCGGGGCGGCTCGCGGGAGACGCAAACTAGTCTTTCACGTCTGTCCGGTCAACAGAAACTGCCGAATAAATGAAAAGATTTTTGGGGTAATACTTTTCGAATATTGCGCGTTCAGAGTCTTGGCGTCGCTTATCTGGTGGCGCAGCCAGGTCATCTGCCGTTTGGCGTAGTTGCGCGACGCCCGCCGCGCCGCCTCTTCCGCCTCGTCGAGGCTGATTTCGCCGGACAGGTGGCGGCGCAGTGGCGCCACGCCGACCGCCTTCATCGCCGGCAGCGCGGGGTTCAGGCCCAAGGACGCGAGCGCCTTCACCTCGGCGAGGGCACCGTTTTCCATCATCGCCGTGAACCGCCGGTCGATGGCGGCGTACAGAATGTGGCGCGGCGGCGCCAGGACAAGGGTACAAAAGCGCGCCACCGGCCGGGACCCGTGTTCGTCCCGCCAGTCGGCCAGGGAGCGTCCCGTGGCGCGCACCACCTCGAAGGCGCGGATGAGGCGTTGCGAGTCCCCTTCCGGGATGGCTTCGGCAAAGACGGGATCCTCCTCGGCTAGCCTGGCGCGGAAGGCGCCGCCGCCGAGCTCGGCGTGCAGTGCCCGCGCCTCGGCGCGCACGGTGCCGGGGATGTCGGGAACGGCGGTGAGCCCTTCCATCAGGGCCTTCAGGTAGAGCCCGGTTCCGCCGGCGACAAGGGGCAGCCTGGAGGCGGCCCGCACCGCCTTGATTTCGGCCGTTGCCTCCTTCAACCAGCGCCCCACCGAGTAGGAGTCACGAGCCGGGACGGTCCCGAACAGCCGGTGCGGGGCCCGCGCCTCGTCGGCGGCCGTGGGGCGCGCCGTCAGCACCCGCAACTCCCGGTAGACCTGCATGCTGTCGGCGTTAATTATAGTGCCGTCGAACGCCTCGGCGACGTCGAGGGCGAGGGCCGACTTGCCGCTGGCCGTCGGCCCGGCGATGACGACGACGCCTGGGAGAGCGGAATTGATCATCCGGCCAGCGCGTCAATCTAGGGGGTAGGAAATCAGGCCGTCGGCTAGCTTGGGTTCGAACCACGTGGACTTCGGCGGCATTACGTCGCCGGCGTTGGCAACCGCCGTGAGGTCCTCCATGCGCGTCGGGTAGAGCGAGAAGGCGACGGCGGCCGCGCCGCCATCGACGCGCTGTTCCAGAGCCTCGAGTCCGCGGCCGCCACCGACGAAATCGATGCGGGAATCAGACTGGGAATTGCCGATTCCCAGGATAGGCTCCAGGATCCGCCGGGACAGAAGGGTGACGTCGAGCCGCGACACCGGGGACGAGCCGGAAGAAGGTTCCCGATTCGGATTGATCCGGTACCAGCGTCCGTCGAGATACATGCCTATCTCGCGGCGTCGCGCCGGGAGAACGGGCGCCGGGCTGGGGGCCACGTGGTAGATTTCGGCCAAGCGCGCCAGAAACCCTTTGCCGTCGAGGCCACCCAGATCGCGGACCACGCGGTTGTAGCCGAGGATCCGCAGTTCGGTGCTGGGGAACGCCACCACCAGGAAACCGTTGTAGGGCTCGTCGCCGCGGTGGCCCGGATTGGCGGCGCGTCGCCGGGCGGCGACCCGCGAGGCGGCGGCGCAGCGGTGATGGCCGTCGGTGATATAGAGGGCGTCCATTTTGGCGAAGGTCCGGGTCAGGCGCTCGATGCGGTCCGTCTCGGCGATGGACCACAGCGTGTGGCCGATGCCGTCCTCGGCGGTGACGGCGAAGTCTGGTGCTTCCTTGGCGATTTCCGCGTACTCGGCCTCGGCCTCCGCCGAGGGGGGATGGGCGAGCATCACAGGGCCGGTATGCGCGTTGACCGCCTCCATCTGGCGCACTCGGTCGTCTTCCTTGTCGGGCCGGGTCAATTCGTGGCGGCGGATGCGCCCACTGTCGTAGGCGGCAATCGGCGCCGTGGCGACGATCCCGGTTTGTGCGTGCCCGCCGTCGGTGAGGCGGTATAGGTAGAGGAAAGGCTCGGGGTCGCGGCGCAGCACCGAGCCTTCCATCATGCGCGCCATGTTCTCCGTCGCCTTGGCATAGATCTCGGGGGCATAGCCGGCGGTCTCCGGCGGCAGGTCCACCTCGGGCATGGAGATGTGCAGAAAACTCCAGGGCCGGTGCCGCGCCCGCTGGCGTGCCTCGTCCACCGTCAAGACGTCGTAAGGGACGGCGATCACGTCGGCGGCGCGCTCCGGCGGCGGGCGCAACCCGGCGAAGGGACGGATCAGCCCGTCGGCGTCGTCGTGCTTTTTCGATTCTCCGTTGGCGGACAATTCAGGTCCTTCCTGCCCGACCCGCGGGCCCATCGCCGAACACGGTATGGTGCGGGACGGGATCAACCTTGCGCGATGCGCAGGGCCACGAAACGCAGGCCCCCCCGTCCCTTGAGCAGCATCAATACCGATTTGCGTCCCGATTCCTTGGTCTTTTTCACCATTTCCAGGACCTCGCCCGGCGTCGTCACTTCTTGTTGGCCCAGTTCGACGACCACGTCGCCGGGGCGGATGCCTTTTTTGGCGGCTGGTCCGTCTTCGTCGACGGAGACGACCACCACACCCCTGATATCCTCCTTAAGGTTGAAGCGCTCGCGCAGGCGCTTGGTGGCGGTCGACAGGGTGAGGCCCAGGCTCTCGACTTTGTGCTCGCCCTGGTCCTTGCCGCTACCGCCGCGCGACGCCACCTTGGGCTGGTCTTCTTCGAGCTCGCCGACCGTAACCTTGACCGTGACCTTCCTTGAGTCCCGCCACAGCAACACCGACACCGGCTTTTCGATGTTGGTCTCGGCGACGATGCGCGGCAGCCTGCGCATGTGCGCCACTTTCTTGTTGTCGAACTCGATGATGACGTCACCCGCCTGGATGCCCGCCTTCTCAGCGGGGCCGTCCTTGATGACGTTGGCGACCAGGGCGCCTTCCGCCTTTTCCAGTCCCAGGCTCTCGGCAATTTCCTCGGAGACCGTCTGGATGTGGACCCCAAGCCAGCCGCGGCGCACGTGCCCGTGCTTGATCAACTGGTTGACTACCGGCTTGGCCACCGCGGCAGGAATTGCGAAGCCGATGCCGACGCTGCCCCCCGAGAGCGAGAAGATCGCCGTGTTGATGCCGATGACCTCGCCCTTCAGGTTGAACATCGGGCCACCCGAATTGCCGCTGTTGATGGAGGCGTCGGTCTGCAGGAAATCGTCGTACGGTCCGGCGTTGATGTCGCGTCCACGCGCCGAGATGATGCCGGCCGTCACGGTGCCGCCCAGGCCGAAGGGATTACCGATGGCGACCACCCAGTCCCCCACCCTGACGACATCGGAATCCCCGAATTCGACCGGCTTCATGCCGTTCGACGGCTTAACCTTCAGTATGGCGATATCCGTCTTCGGATCGCGCCCCACCACTTTCGCCTCGAGGCGGGTGTCGTCTTGCAGGATGACGGTGATCTCATCGGCGCCTTCGATCACATGGTTGTTTGTGAGTACGTGGCCGGCGTTGTCGAGGATGAAACCGGATCCCAGTGACGTCGCCTTGCGGCGGCGCTTTTCGGGGCGGTTGTGGTCGAAGAACTCGTTGAAAAAATCCTCGAAGGGCGATCCTGGCGGGAGTTTCGGCCGCTCGACTCCGCCACGGCCTTCGACGACCTGGGTGGTCGAAATATTGACGACGGACGGCAGTAGCTTCTCGGCCAGTTCGGCGAAGCCGTCCGGTGCCAGTTTCGCCTCGACCGCGGTTGCGACGGTGGCCAGCGCCAACACCAAAAGGCCGCCCCACACCCAGGCCAAACTGCCGGTTGGTCGATCAAGCCGGTGGGTACCCAACCGGCTATTCCCTGCAAAGGTCTCCATTGGGTTGTTCTGTCCCTATCAACATGTTTGCAACAACTATACGAATTAATTTGGGCGCTTGCGAATTTGTCATGGTGGAAGCCCCCTCACCCGCGCACCAGCCAGACGACGCTAACCCCCGCCACCGCCGCCACCAGGCCGACCGTGCGCAGGTGGCTGACGGGTTGTGCCAGCACGTGTAGCATCATCTTTTTCATGGACTCGGGGAAAAGCGTGTACAACGATCCCTCAATGGCCACGGCGAGGGCAAGGGCGGTCAAGAGATCGGTCATGGGGGCTCCCCTAGCGTGCGGCGTCCGCCCGTTCATTCGTTACCGCGAACCCCGCAAGGGACACGCCCTTTTGGGCAATTTGCGCGCGTCCGCGGGCGTGCGCAAATGCCGCCATGGCGCCAAGCCTTAGTTGTCTTTCCCGGGTTCGGTACCGCCGGTGAGGTCGTTGAAGAAGCGCAGGAAATCGCTGTCCGGCGACAGCACCAAGGTGGTGTCCTCGCCTTGCAACGCCTCGCGGTAGGCGGCCATGCGGCGATAGAACTTGAAGAACTCGGGGTCCTGTCCGAACGCCTCGCCGAGGATGCGGTTGCGTTCGCCTTCGCCCCGGCCGCGCTGGATCTGGCCCTGCCGGTTGGCCTCGGCGAGGATGACGGTACGCTGGCGGTCGGCGGTGGCGGTGATGGTCTGCTTGATCTCTTCACCCTCGGCGCGCAGTTGGTTGGCGATGCGCTCGCGCTCCGAGCGCATGCGCGCGTAGACGTTGTTGGCGATCTGCTCGGGCAGGTCGGTGCGTACGATGCGCACGTCGACCACCTCGATGCCGAAGGCGCCGCCGGCCGTGTTCACGCGATCCTTGATGTTGCCCATGATGTCGTCGCGCTTGGGCGACAACAAGTCGGGCAGGGCGTGCCGGCCCACCACCTCGCGGACGCTGGAGTTCAGGGTGCGGCCCAAACGGTCGCGCAGGCTTGATTCGTTGTTGACCGATTGCAGGAAACGCAGCGGATCGACGATGCGGTAGCGCGCGAAGGCATCGACGTTGATGCGCTTCTGGTCGGACAGGATCACTTCCTCGGGCTTGGGGTCGAGGTCCAGGATGCGCTTGTCGAAGTGGACCACGTTCTGGATAAAGGGGATCTTGAAGTTGAGTCCGGGGTCGCGGATGACCCTCGTGGGTTCGCCGAACTGCAAGACGATGACCTGCTCGCGCTGGTCGACGGTAAATAGGGCGCTGGACGCGACAACGCCGAGGACGATGACGATAATGCCGATGATGGCGAGGGGCAATTTACTCATTTACTTGTTCTCCCGGGCGCGTTTTTGCAACTCGGGCAACGGCAGGTAGGGAACGACGTCGGTCCCGTCCTTGCCGCTGTCGATGATCACCTTGTTGGCGCCGCGGTAGACTTCCTCGATGGTTTCCAGGTAGATGCGCTGCAAGGTCACGTCCTTGGCCATCTTGTAAGTCTGATAGACGGAAAGGAAGCGCTTGGCCTCGCCCTCGGCCTCCTTGATCAGGCGTTCCTTGTAGGCGGTGGAATCCTGGATGATCTTGGCCGCTTCGCCGCGCGCCGTCGGAACCACCTTGTTCCGGTAGGCCTCGGCTTCGTTCTGTTTGCGCTCCTTGTCCTGGCGGGCGCGCTGTACTTCGTTGAAGGAATCGATCACGGCGGACGGCGGTTCCACCTGCAAGAGCTGCACGTCGCGGATGAAGATACCGGCGCCGTACCGGTCGAGCATCGCCTGCATGACTTCCTGGGTCCTGTTCTGGATGCCTTCCTTGCCTCCGGTCAGGGCTTGCTCCAAGGGGGTCTGGCCGATGACCTCGCGAATGGCGCTTTCGCCGACCGCCTTTACCGTGATTTCGGGATTGCGGATGTTGAATACGAAATTGGCGGCGTTGCCGACCTTCCAGAAGACCGTGAGGTCGGCGTCGGCGATGTTCTGGTCTCCGGTGATCATCAAGCTTTCCTCGGGAATGTCGCGCTGTACGGCGACACGCCTTCCCTCGTTGGCGCCCCTGAAACCGATGTCGATGCGGTTGACGCGCTCGACGTCCGGCGTCATCACGTTGCCGATGGGCGTGGGGAAGAACCAGTGCAGTCCGGGGTCCGTGGTCTGGATGAACTTGCCGAACAAGAGAACCACGCCTTGCTCGCCTGGCTGCACCTTGTAGAACCCGCTGGCCAGCCAGATGGCGGCCACGGCGAGGACGGCCAGAACAATGCCCCGCATCGTGCCCAAGTTGCCGGGCATGAAGCGTTTCAGCCGGTCCTGGCTGCGGCGCAGCACCTCCTCGATATCGGGGGGTTGCGGTCCCGACGGTCCACCACCCCAAGGGCCTTGTCCGCCTTGCGGGTTCCAAGCCATGCGATTATGTCCTCTCTACGGCTACCGTTCGATCCGGGCTTCTATCTGGAATTGCGACCCTGGTTTCTGTAGCTATTCTAAGGTGAGAAACCACAGCCAGCGTTTCCGCTTTATAAGCTAGCTTGGCGATTGGCGCAACGGTAGGCCTGTTGACGCTTTTGTGTTTGCGAACAGGATTTGGAGAGACCGCTTATGGCCGAGGTTACGGAACAACAAGTGCTCGACGCCCTTAAGGACGTCGCCGATCCCGACAGACAACAGGACGTCGTCAGCCTGGGCATGGTGTCGGGCCTGCAGACCAAGGGCGGCCACGTCGCCTTCGCCATCGAGGTCGATGCCGATCGAGGCCCCCACATGGAGCCGGTGCGCCGCGCCGCGGAGAAGGCCGTCCATGACCTGCCCGGCGTTCTTTCGGCCACCGTGGTGCTGACCGCGGAGCGCCCGGCCAGCGGCGGCGCGGCCTCGGGCCCGCCGCCCGGTGCGCCGGGTCCGGGCCCCGGACAAGTACCGGGACAGGCACCGGGACAGGCGCCCCTTCTGGCCGGGGTCAGCGCCGTGATCGCCGTGGCTTCGGGCAAGGGCGGCGTCGGCAAGTCGACGTCGGCGGTCAATTTGGCGCTTGGTCTGGCGGCCGGCGGGTACGCCGTCGGCATCATGGACGCGGATATCTACGGGCCGTCCATCCCACGCATGCTGAACGTCAAGGGTCAGCCGGCATCGGTCGACGGCCGCACCCTGGAGCCCTTGGAAAACTATGGCGTCAAATGCATGTCCATGGGCTTCCTGGTGGAAGAGGACACGCCTACCATCTGGCGCGGCCCGATGGTCATCTCGGCCCTCGAGATGATGATGCGCGACGTGAACTGGGGCGCCCTCGACATCCTGGTCGTCGATATGCCGCCGGGAACGGGCGACGCCCAGCTCACCATGTCCCAGCGGGTGCCGCTGGCCGGCGCCGTGATCGTCTCCACGCCCCAGGACATCGCACTTATCGACGCGCGCAAGGGGCTCAACATGTTCCGCAAGGTCGACGTGCCCGTTTTCGGGATAATCGAGAACATGAGCTACTTCGAGTGCCCGAAATGCGGCGAGCGCTCCGAGATATTCAGCCACGGCGGGGCGCGCCTCGACGCCGAGCGCCTGGGCATGGACTTCCTCGGCGAAATTCCCCTGGACATCGCCATCCGTGAGACTTCCGACAGCGGCCACCCCATCGTCATCTCGCAGCCGGACAGCACGCAGGCCAAGGCCTACCGCGCCATCGCCGAGAGCGTGTGGGAAAAGGTGGCGGCGATCGGCGGCAACGCGGGGCCGCGCATCGTCGTGCAGTAGAAGGGGGCCGGGCGCCAGTACACCAAGTCGGCGTTTCGGCCCGCTCTCACGGCGATTTGAGGGTGATGGTGCGCTTCCGGACCTTTGCCGTAAAACGCCCTATCCGGCGCCGAACATCTTCTTCAGGTTGTCGAACCCGGCTTGGTAAATGCCGCGGACGACGTCGGCGGCCTCGCCCTCCGTGCCGCCGGCGGGATCGAACTGGCTCG
>PVBE010445521.1_pt1 | contig 19207 bp, 20 predicted proteins | sample 1631181 | NCBI WGS metagenome assembly PVBE01 (sample SAMN08397723, study PRJNA350692) | Marine metagenome, whole genome shotgun sequencing project. | isolation source: water | place: Pacific Ocean | collected 2012-04 | reverse complement strand
TTTTGATGATTTTGATGAAGCCATGATATTGAAAATATCTCTCTCTCCTGAGAATTACGAAAGCGTTAAATCAGCATTATTGAACCTTGGTGAAACCCTTGAATCTGGCCTTTTATCGGTGCTTGGCCTAGATGTTTGATTATAAATGGCGCCTGGCTGACGGGTATAGTAAGGAAAACCAACATATAAAAGTTTTCGGTAGTTTTGTTTGCGGAGGAGGCTCAACTATGGGGTATAAGTTGGCAGGCTTCGATCATCTTGGAGGTATTGAGATTGACCCGAAAATCGCCAAAATATATAAAACAAATCATAAGCCAAAATATATGTTTCAAGAGGATATAAGATTATTCAATAGCAGAAGCGATTTACCAGAAGAATTATTTAACCTTGATATTTTGGACGGATCGCCACCATGCACCAGTTTTACGACGTCAGGGACTAGAGCGAAAGATTGGGGCAAGGAGAAGAAATTTAAGGAGGGCAATATATTACAAAGGCTTGATGATTTGGTGTTTGCTTATGTTGATACCATTAAAAAATTGAAGCCAAAGGTTGCTATTCTTGAGAATGTGAAAGGGTTGGTCAGTGGGAACGCAAAGTCCTACGCGAAAAGAATTCAAATTGAAATGAGCTCCGCAGGGTATTTTGTTCAGGCATTTGTTTTGAATTCAGCGACTATGGGGGTTCCACAAAGAAGAGAAAGGGTTTTTTTCATTGGATTAAGAAGCGACTTTCACAAGAAGAAATTAAAACTTTCCTTTGGCTTGAACCCCATTCGCTTTTCTGATGTATATGAAAACGGGGGAGTTGGATTAAAGAAAATCACTGACACTCAAGCCCATTATCTTTCCAATTCAAAAGCAAGCGAAAGAACTTTGGCACACGTGAGGCAACGTTTATCCGGAAAATTCTCCGGCTTTAACGATAATATTCTTAATATGATTAATGTATGCCCAACAGTTACCGCAGATGGGAAGCTTCTTATAAGAAAAGAAAACAGATGGGTTTCTAAAAGAGAGGTATGTCTTCTTGGGTCCTATCCTTTGGATTATGATTTCATGGATATTGATCCCATTTATCTCATAGGAATGAGTGTACCCCCTGTTATGATTGCAAGTATTGCACATGAAATTTTCAATCAATGGCTGAGTTGACAGTATGACAAAGAACAAAGGCGGCAGACCAATGAAAGTAATGAGCCAAGAAGACATTGACCAGGTTGAAAGACTCGCGACAGTATTGACAAAGGTTCAATTGGCTGACTATTTTGGAATGAGCAAACAAACATTCCAGGCAATTGAGAAGCGACAACCCGAGGTTTTTAGCCTGTATAAAAAGGGCCGAGCAAGAGCCATTGCCGGTATTGCAGGCAATCTGGTCAATCAGGCCAGAGAGGGCAATATGACCGCCGCAATTTTTTATCTGAAAACTCAAGCCGGTTGGAAAGAAACCCAGGTCATTCACGCTGAGGCTAGGGACGTTAAAACATTTACAGATATGTATGATAATGGCGACACTGAATCCAAACCTTAAATCATTCTGGCTTGATGATGATGGAAAATTTAGGCCGGCTCGCAACAGGGTTCTTTATGGTGGTCGTTCAAGTTCTAAATCCTGGGAGTTCGCAGGGCGGGCGGCAGGTATTGCCCAGGAATTCAAATCCCGATTTCTTTGTGTTCGCAGGTACCAAAGCAACATAAAAGATTCGGTGTATACTCTGATCAAAAACCAGATTGAGAATTTCGACTTTGCTGGATATGAAATACAAGCGAGAACCATCGATCATATCAATGGCTCTGAATTTGTCTTCTATGGCATCGAACGCAATATTGAGGAAATCAAGTCGTTCGAGGGTGCTGATGTTTTATGGATCGAAGAAGCCCAAAATCTAACGGCTGATCAATGGGCGATACTTGAGCCGACAATCAGAAAAGAGGGGTCAGAAATCTGGTTGAGTTTTAATGGTCGCCTTGTTTCTGATTTCGTCTGGCAAACATTCGTTCTTAATCCGCCACCTGACACAATCGCCCATCGTATCAATTATCTCGATAACCCCTTTCTTTCAGATACCATGCTTAAAATTATCGACGAAATGAAGGCAAAGAATCTGGAACAATACAAGCACGTCTATCTTGGCGACCCACTATCCGGCGAGCATGACGTAATAATAAAAAGTGCCTGGATTGATGCGGCAATTGATTTTCATCTTAAAACCGACCTGGATTTGGACGGAGCAACCATAATCGGATATGACGTTGCCGATTCAGGCGATGACAAAAATGCAACGACTTTGAGCAAGGGACGCATTGTTATTGATTGTCAGGAATGGCAAGGCAACGATAATGAATTAAAAAAATCAGCGGACCGAGTTCGTTTGTTAGCCATCAAAGAAAATGCCTTTGTCATTTATGATTCAATCGGCGTCGGTGCGCACACTGGGTCAACCCTGCAAAGCGAGGGCTTCACTAACTTCGCGGGGTTCAATGCTGGTGGCAAGGTTTTGAAGCCGAGCAGGAAATATCATGGCGTCAAACAAAAAGATTATTTTTCAAACTTAAAAGCACAGGCTTGGTGGATGATCGCTGATCGTTTCAGGAAGACTTATGATTGCGTCGAGAACGGAAATACGATGTACCAGGCGGAGGAATTGATTTCACTTTCTAGCTGCATTACAAATATTGATGCACTGATTTCTGAATTAATAACGCCCAAAAAAGATTTTGACAAAACAGGTAGAGTGAAGGTCGAAAGCAAATCTGAGTTATTGAAACGCGGGATTAAATCGCCAAATAGGGCAGATTCGTTTATCATGGCGCAATCTATTGGATTAATCATGCAGAATCGGGTAAGCGATTTGCCGGTGACAGGATTTTAATAAAATGCCAATTAACACAAAGCGCGACGGGTATGATCTTGCGGTCGAAAAATCACAATTAGTCAGAGATTTTTCGGCGGGAGAATTTATTGTAAAATCGCGGGGCGAATCATATCTTCCACGATTAAGCGGTCAGTCAACTGCCGATTATGAATCATATCTTGGTCGCGGATATGTCGTGCCGAGCGTGTCGCCGACAGCGATGTCAATTATCGGATCGATCATGCGAAAGCCCCCGATGTTCAATGGTGGTCTTGACTATCTTGCTAATAATGTCGATGGCAGCGGCACCGGACTCTCTGCTTTTGTGAGCACCATGATAAGCGAATTACTCTATGCGGGGAACGTTGGTTATCTGATCGAATACTCAGACAATGCTTATATCAAAACCTATACTGCCGAGAACATTATAAATATCTCGTCAGAGTTTATCGTCCTCGCTCAAACTTATTCAGTTGTTGATCCGAAAGACAAATTTCAGGTGACGAACAAAATAGAGTATTTAGAGTTGACGTTTAGCGATGGTTATTATGTTCAAAATATATGGCGCGAAGAAAAATCAGGATGGAAAATTGTCGGAACATTTGAACCAGTAAACCGAGGCGAGCAATTAACAGAGATTCCTTTTGTAATGGTGTCACTCAATAAGTTAAGGTCGTTGGATGACGATCCGATTCTATTGAACCTGGCAAATATAAATTTGGATCAGTACAAATTATCGACTGATTTGCGGCACGGTCTGCATTGGACAGCACTGCCGACTTTGTTCTTATTCGGCGAACTGACAGACGAAAATGGTCAGAAAAAATCAATTGTGCTCGGTGCAGGTTCAGCGAACACAATCGGAGACACAGATGCTCGAGCTGAGTTACTTGAATTTTCTGGTGCAGGCTTGGCTTCAATCAAGCAGGCAATTGATGATGATATAACAGCGATGGCAAGCATTGGCGCGAAGATGCTGATGTCGGGTGGTGGTGGCGTTAAGTCGGCAGAAACTGCGCGCATTGATGCCTCAAGTGAAACGGCAACATTATCAAACATCGCGGATACAATTGATTTGGCAATGTCCAGATTATTAGAAATAATTGCAGACTGGACTGGATTAGCGGAAAGCACATTCACAATCAATCGTGATTTTATTGATATCAAATTGGATTCACAAAGCCTGCTTGCGTTGCTCCAAACATGGCAGTCGGGCGGCATGAGTTTGGATTCGTTTTTGTACCAACTAGAAAAAGGTGAATTGCTTCCGCCGAATATTGATTCGGAAGCCGAAGCTGATCGGATTGAAACAACTGGCAATGATTTTTAATGCCGACTGTCGCTGACAAATATCAACGCCATGCACATTATTTGGAAAGATATTACAATGGTCAGGTGAATAAGTTCCTGCCGTTTCTTAAAAGGGTCCGCGAAGATTTATCAGCCGAGCTTTTGAAAACTAATACGGTTATGTCGAAAAAGCAGATCAAGGCCAAACTTGAATTTGTTAATCGATTGGTGCTAAAAGAATTCGGCGAATACACTGATGATATTATGGCAGAGGTGGAATTGTTTGCAGCGCAGGAAGTTGAATTTGCTACGCTATCAATTGCCGATGGTGTTGCGCTTGAAGTTATCGCCCCGTCATCAACTCAGACAATCGCAGCAATCAACGCCAAGCCATTCAATAACATATTGTTAAAAGATTATCTTAACGAATTCCCAAAGGACCAATCCAGGGCGATTCGCAACGCGGTATCGATTGGGTTTTATGAGGGTAGGCCGACGCCAGACATCGTTGAGCAGATTGTTGGTACAAAAGCTCAGGGGTATAAAAACGGGTTTCTAAATGTTTCAAGGACATCCGCAAGGCGTATGGTTCGAACGGCTTTGAATCATACGGCATCAGTGGCAAGGGACATTGCATTCGAAAAGAACAAAGATCTTGTACCTTATTACCGATGGACCTCAACGCTCGATGGACGAACAAGCGCAATTTGTAAGGCGCGGGACGGTCTAATATACAAAGTGAGAAAGGGGCCGACGCCACCGGCTCATTTTAATTGTCGATCCTCTACGGTTCCGATGTTCAAAAATGAGGTTGATCCAAAAACGTTGGCGCAGAGAAAAGATATTACGGGTTCTCGTGAGAGTGTTGACGGACCGGTTGATGCTAACCTGAATTATAATGATTGGCTGAAGAAACAATTGAAAGGATTTCAAAATGAAACGCTCGGTAAAACAAAAGCAGATTTATTCAGAAAAGGGGGCTTATCAGTTGATAAGTTCGTCAACAATGAGGGGCAGGAATTAACCCTGTCTCAGTTGAGAAAAAAGTTTCCCGCAGCGTGGGAAAAAGCAGAAATTTAACCAGAGGAAAAATTAAATGCTTAAGTACAAAATAGGAAAAGATGCGTTCGATGATTTGTCGGATTTAGAAAAAACATTCTATAAGGCCGACGGCGATCAATATCAAATAGAGATTGAAGGCGTTGTTGATAAAGCCAGGCTCGACGAATTTCGTTCAAGCAACGTAGAATTGTTGAAGGAGGCTGAAAAATTTAAGGGCGTCGATCTTGATCAATACAGGGATGTGATGGAACAGCAACGGAAGATCCGTGACAAAGAATTGATCGATAAAGGCGATTTCGATACTTTGTTGACGGAATCTACTAATTCGATGCGATCAGATTTTGAGGCTAAAATTGCAACGCTCACCGAAGACAATGAATCTATCACCAAGAAATATAATGCGCTTGTCACCAAACATGAGATTGAAGGTGCCGCGACCAAGGCGTTTACAGAACACAAAATTTCTCCCGATGCTCACGATGCAATCATGGCGCAAATCAAAGGAAAATTTTCTTTTGACGGCACCCAGGTAATCGCAAAAAATGGTGATGTTATCGAAGCCGGTGAAAATGGAAATCTGACGGTCGCAGAGTTTGTGAAGGGGCAACCAGAGATGTTCAAGGTTCAGAACATTGGCGGCGGCGGGCAAGGAGCAACAGGCAAGCCGGCAGCAACGAGCGTTATGACATCAACTGAACGGATTGCGGCGGCACTAAAAAAAAGAGGATGAAGTGAGATTGCGAGGAATACCTGGAAAGATAATCGGGGCCGAAGCCCCGATTGCTTCACACTTTGTCAAATTCGTCGGGGTCCATATCGGCGATCATTTCCAACGCCGCGCTGAAATATGCGTCATCGTCATATTCCTCAATCCTGCCCTCCGCGATATAGCTATCTGCCGTGTCGGTTCCAAACTTAAAAGCGCCAAGCTGTTGCGACTCGGGAAGGGCGTCTATGAAATCATAAAATTCATCTTCTGCGTATCCCAGCTCAATACCACGCCTTGCCCGAGCTTCCTGTCTTTTTCTAGCGGCTGTTTTCTCCAAGGACTCAATCCAGCCTCCAAGTGTCATTTTTTGTTCGGGATCTCTGGCATCGTTGTTCATTTTCTCGTTCATATTTGAACCTCATTTATTAATTGAAAATATATAATATAAAATCTATTGCTAGATTGCAAATGGTTTTAATGAAATAACTGGAAAAAGGCAAAATTAATCAAAAAAAATAATGAAATCCCGACGCGAGACGATTATTATTAGGTCTCTTGGGGTCAGTGACCCCACAAATCACAGCGGTGCTGATCCAAAAAGGCATCATTTTTTGTGCCTTAACATTTTTCAAGGGGCAAAAAATGGCTACACAAACATTAGCGGAAGCGCAGAAATTAATTACAAATGACATGATTGCGGGCGTTGTTGAGGACGTACTAACAACAAATCCCGTATTTCAGGTTTTGCCGTGGACTGGATATTCAGGTCAAGCGATTTTGGTCAATCGCGAGAATGCATTGGGAGATGCAGAGCACCTGGCAGTGGGCGGAACGATTACTGCCAAAGCTGCCGCAAGTTTTACGCAGACGACATTCACCGCAGTAACAACAATCGGCGATGCAGAATTAAACGGTTTGGTTGCGGCTCAATCCGCATCCGGCGGCGTTGATCAATTAGCGGTTGAAATAAGTTCAAAGGCGAAAAGCGTCGGGCGACTTTTGCAAACTGGCATTGCAACCGGAACAGGTACGAGTCCACAGTTGCATTCACTACACACGTTATGCGATTCCACACAATACACAACAGCGTCGGCTGGGCAGGCTTTGAGTTTTGCGCTGCTTGACGAACTGCTTGATCTTGTGAAAGCCAAAGATGGCGAGGTCGATTTCTTTATGCTTCCAGCCCGGACTCTGCGCTCGTACCGAGTACTGGTTCGTGCACTGGGCGGCGTGAATGAGGTAATCGCTTTCGATATGGGCGGCGGACGAACACGGAATGTGGACGTATACAATGGAATTCCGATGTTCCAGAATGATTATCTTTCTATCACCGAGACAGCAAACGGGGCCGCTCTTACAACTGGCGCGCTCACCTCGGTTTGGGCGGGTTGTTTTGATGACGGTTCAAGCAAAATCGGTTGCGGCATGATTCATCCCGAAGGAACTGCGACTGGTTTCGACGTCACAATGGTCGGAGAAGCCGAAGCGAAAGACGAAACGATTGCGCGAGTAAAATCATATTCTAATTTCGTTTTGTTTAATCGTCGCGGTCTTGCTCGGTTGCCATCAATCAACAACTAAACTCCAGGCATTGGGGGGATACGTCCCCCCTTTTTTGTTCAATTAATTGGTGATTGAAATGGCAGATAAAAAAGAAATTAGCAAGAAAAACAAACTGGTTGAAGTGAAATTTGATCCAAAGAAACTCGGCATTCCTTTTGATTCAAAAACGATTTATGGAATTGCGGTATCTGAGCGCGATAGAAAACTGGTTGGTAGAACGGAGGAATCTATTGCGAAGGCGATGAAAGACGCGGGTATCCTTTGAGTATCTTGACTGAAATCATAATTGCTCAAGGCGTTACTCGATGGCCTTGGTGATCGAGGACGGGACTCAAATAGAGAACGCGAATTCATATGCAACCGATGCAGAATTTTCCGCTTATGCAGCCGCAAGAAATTTCACAATTCCTGCGTTAGAGGCTGATCGTGACGTGCTAATGATCAAAGCCATGGATTATTTAGCTGACATGGAAAGTGAGATGAAGGGCGTTCGTGTTTCAAGTTCGCAGGCTGTGTCATATCCTCGCAGCGACGTATTGACATATGGATTTATAGTCAATTCAGATGCAATACCGCAGAGTTTGAAAAACGCGCAAATGGAAGCAGCGATTGCGGCATACACGCAAGAACTTCTGTCCAATGCTGTTGTGAACAATGTGCAGAGTGAGGCGGTTGATGTTATCAGTACCAGTTATTTCGATGGCGGCAATGATAGCAGGATTAAACTCGATAGAGTGATCGCGCAGCTCAAGCATTTATTAATTGATAATAATCAATTGTTGAGGGTGTGATGGGATATGCGGCCCAAATATCAACCGCGTTAAAATTGATCACTCAATTCGGAAAATCAGTCACATTGACTCGTGAAGACGATGGAGCGACTTATAATCCTGTCACCGGCACAATGAGCGGGGGTTCAACAACGAGTCTTACTGGCGTTGGTGTTTTTCTCAATTATCAGAACATCGAAATTAATGATGATATCAAAACAACGGATCGGAAAATGATTTACCAGGGTGATGCTTTGTTAATTGGTGATAAGTACGGGACTGCGAGGATTTATGCTTTGAGCAATCTTGACCCCGACGAAAGCGGGGCAATAATAACAACAGCGCAGATACGCCAATGATTTTTGATGTCGAGTATTTTCAAGAAAATCACAAAGGACATTTGACCTCAATAATTATTGATGGAAATTCCGTCGTGAATAATTGTGTGGCGATTGATGTTGATGAACAGAGCGTCCAGTTTTATCAGTGCGGCAGTGATGGAATATTAAGTGAGGTAATTGATACCATTTTCCCGCGCAATTGTTCGATTATTTCAGATGGTATTTATATTGGCGGCTGGCATGAGTGAGACTAACTTAAGAGCGGCACTGGATAACCATCTTCACACAATGGCAAGCCTGCCCGATGTTGATTGGTTAGGCCAGGGTTTAGATCAAGCGGGCCAGATTTATTATTCGGTCAATGTTCTCCCCGCAGAAGATATTACTGTCGGCATGGAATCAGGTGGATCAAATGTTCTTGCAGGCATTTATCAAATAACGGTTAACGTCCCAAAGAATTCAGGGAAGGCAGTTTATATGACAGAGATAGAAAAGATCAGAACACGATTTGCTCGCAGCCAAGTGATGACATATGACGGGACAACTGTTGCTCTACATAAAGTTTTCTCATCAGCAGGAATAACGGACGAAAATTATTTAAGATTCCCTATCTCAATTATTTATAGAGCGGCAATATGAGTTTCAGTGCTGATATTCAAAAAGCTATCGAGAAATACAAGATTGGTTTCAATGACGTTGTAAGGCTTTCGTTGCTCGACTTAACCCGTTCAATTGTTATGATGACGCCGGTAGATACCGGCAGAGCACAAAACAACTGGGAGGCAGATATAGACATGATTCCCACAGGGACAAATAACAAAACTCGGCCTGCTAGTGCAGTAATCGAACAGGCAGAGAGCAAAACACGCAGGGCGGGCGGAAATATTTATTATTTGGTCAACAATTTATCGTACATAAGAAAATTAGAAGGAACGGGGGTTGGCGATGGGTACTCAAGGCGCGCCCCGAACGGCATGGTGAGAGTGTCGTTACAAAACTATCCGCAGTATTTAAAAAACGCTGCGGAAAATTTAACTTAGAAGGAAAAATATTATGGCAATTCAAACTAATGCAAGCACAACAATCGGGCTTGTCGCTTCTTCACCGGCAACGCATGATTCAACGGGATTTGCGGCTCTGACGTTCGTCGATATTGGCGAGGTGGTTTCAATCGGCGAACATGGCGGCACGGCAGCGTTAATCACTCATTCGCCGCTGGCCTCTAGGACCGTACTGAAGCACAAGGGCTCGATCAATTATGGCACTATACCGATTGGATTTGGTCTTGATATTTCAGACGCCGGTCAGGTTTTGCTTGAGGCTGGCGCGACTGGGACTAATGTTGATGTTGATCATTCAATCAAGATCACCTACCAGGACGCGAGCGTCGAATATTTCGAAGCAAAGATCATGAGCTACACACGGAATCCGAGCACAATTGACGCAATTGTTTCAGGTACCGCATCGTTGGAGCTTGTCACGAGTATTGTGGACGCTTAAACTATAGTCCAGAATACGGGCGGTCACGGTCTTATCAGCGTGACCGCCCTCCATATTTGACTGATAAGAAAACTGATAAGGAAATGAAATGTTTAATTTAGAAATCGGTGATGATGCGAAAGCGGCACAAAAATTTGTACCAGAGCATCCGAATCCAGCGATAGGCACTAGTCATGGCGTGGCTTTGTTTTTGTACGGAAAACATTCGCCTCAGTATCGAGATGCGGTTGCTGCGACAATGCGGCGGCAGAAAAAAGGCGAGCTTTCTCTGGCGGAAACAATCGATGAAAGTGCAAAATTCATAGCATCTTGCTGCGAGGATTACGAGGGCGCGAAGGACGAAAACGGTAAAAAGAAAAAGTTCAACCGGCGAGAGCTGGCTGATACTTTAGCGAGCGAGGACTATAGATGGATGCGAATCGCTTGCGAAAGATTCATGGCGGAGGATGATAATTTTTTTCCGCTGCTAGGGAAGAATTAACGAAATATGTTGCGCGTTTGGCCTGGTTGAATTTTAAAGACGATACTTGGCAAAAAACGAGAGGGGAATTGCTATCCGTTTCAAATCCTCATAAAGAATTGCCGACAGTAAAGATCGCCCCATACTTGTTACAATATTGTTTTGAGGTGGGAATGGTCAAAAGCGGAGCGATGGGTGCGGTTCCTGTCGAATGGATTGATCTTGCGGCATGGGTCAGTCTGTCAAAAGTTTCTTTGCATCCAGAAGAGGCAAATATAATTATTGATTGTTCGAGGGTTTATGTTACATGGCTATCGAAGGCCAAAGATTTGAACTGTGCGGCCCCGTTTCCCGACGTCGTTGATGAGTGATCGGGTATGGATATATTTACGTTAGGTGTCAAAGCCGACACAACCGATATCAAAAAGGGTGAGAAAGATTTAGATAATTTTTCTGACGCAGCCGATAAAACTTCCAAAAGTGTTGGCAAAACTTCAAAAAAAATTGAGGCAATGCGGAACAATGTGAACATGGCTGGAACAGCCATTGCAACATTCGGAGTAACTGCAGCAACCGCACTCGGAGCAGCCACAGTTTCAGCAGGCAAAGCGGCGAAAGAAATTCAAGTCTTTGCTCATGCATCTGGTCTAAGCACCAAAGAATTTCAGGACGCAGCCTTTGCCGCCAGCACTGTCGGCTATGAGCTGAAAGATTTGTCGGATGTGTATAAGGATTTCCAAGATCGTGTTGGTGATTTTCTTACTGCCGGTGCAGGGCCAATGGTTGATTTTTTTGAACAGGTCGCGCCAAAGGTCGGAGTTACTGCCGAGGCATTCAAAAACCTAAGCGGCAAGGATTCGCTTGAACTGTATGTGTCCAGTCTAGAAAAAGCAAAACTTTCTCAATCCGAGATGGTTTTCTACATGGAAGCCATGAGTGGCGAGTCTACAAATCTTTTACCCCTGTTAACAAATAACGCGGAGGGTTTTAATAAATTAACAAAACGTTCAGATGACCTGGGATTATCACTCAAAGATTTTGAAGTTGAAAATCTTCATTCAATGAATGTCGCACTTGGAGAAATGGGGGCCATTAGTGCAGCGACTTCAAATGTTATTGGTGCAACATTCGCTCCCTTCCTGACTGATCTGGTCGAGCAATTTAATGCAACAGCGTTAAGCGGTACCGAAGTTCGCGAGATGTTCTTTGAAGTTGGCGATGTTGTTGTCCAGGTTGCCGGTGTGTTTGCCAATGCAGGGCGAGCAACCGAAATCATGGGATTGGGATTGGCTGCAATTGCCATCACAGGAACCGAGGCTTTCAATACGTTCGATACTCGCATTGCTCAATTCCTCACAGACTATCGAATATTCTCATTCAATATAGATATTGAAACAGCCGATTGGATTAATGGGATGATCAGAACTGCCACTGGCGGTTTTAATGATTTGATCGACATTGCCAATACTCACCTTCCTGAATTCCTGCAAAAATCCCGAATTGAATTTGACGTAATTGATACAACAGCGTGGCAGCTATCACTTGATGTATTAATTGATCATTCAAAACATCTTGAAAGCGAATTAGTTGCAAGCAATGAAGCAATTGCTGACGCTTGGAGCAACGTACATGATCTGATGATGGAACCCCTGCCATCTGAAAATATTCAGGGATGGTATGACGAAATCAAACGCGGAATAATCGAGGTTGCAGCAGTTCAGGCCAAAGCAGATAAAGAAATTAAAAAAGCAAAAAAAGATGCCGATGTTGATTCTGAAAAACTAACAGCGAAAGAATTGCGACGCCAAAATGATGTTAAGCAAACGCAAATGTCGGCAGTTACCGATGAACTTGCGTTCTTCAAAAATATGATGGGCGAAAAGAGCAAAGGGCGCGAGGCCCTTCACCGAGCCGAGCAAGTGTTCTCCGCCGTTGAACAAGCATTGTCGATGCAGAGCGCATTGATGAATGCCAAGGAAGCGATCACATCCGCTTTCGCCGCCCCATTCCCTGTGAATTTTGCAGCAGGTGCAGCAATGATTGCCATCATGGCGAGCCTTGGTTTACGCTCTGGCGGTTCGGGTGGTGGTTCAATTCCTTCTGCCGAGGAATTGCAGAGCACACAAGGCACTGGGACATTGCTCGGGAGCGATGAAAAATCACGCAGCATTCAAAACGCACAAGATCGGTTTGAAGACCTATCAATTGATCAGCTCGCTGAATTGCGCGGTATCCGCGATGGCATCATTACACTGTCCAGCAGCATTGAAAAGCTCGCCCGCGACTTTGTTGGTGGCGGCGGTGTTGGCAGTTATTCTGGCGAAACAGGGTTGGTCAGTACAACCCTGGGTGGCCTTTTTGGATCAAAAACAAAGGAAGTCGTTGATTCCGGAATTATATTTGTTGCCCAATCACTGGGAACAATTATCGAATCTGGCATTGTTCAAGCGCAGAGATATTTCTCAATATTGACAAAAAAGAAATCTTTTTTTGGACTGTTTAAATCTGAGAGCGTCGGTATTGCAACAGAGGCATTAGATGATGCAATACGAGAAGAAATGGCTGGTATCTTCGCACATATTGGCGAGATCGTTTTGGAATCAGCGGAGGCACTAGGATTCGAGGAAACGACTGTCACTCTGCCTAGTGTGCTAGACGTAGTGGGAGATGGATGGGATATTTCGAATATTCGGGGTAGCTATGGTTGGTATGGTGGCGATATATTTGAAACAGTTTTCAACGATGTTGTCATGTCGCTTGACGATGCAATTGCTTCCTTCCAAGTTGATATTGGGCAAATCAGTTTTGAAAATATGAGCGGTGAAGAAATTCAGCAGGAATTAGAGGCGATCTTTTCTCAGCAGGCAGATTTGATTGCCGAGTATTTAGTTCCGTCAATCGCAGAATATCAAAAAATAGGCGAAGGACTTTTTGACACGCTGACACGAGTTACTTATGAGCAAGTCATTTTTAATGATGCAATCGCAGCGATGGGAATTAGCCTAGCTGATCTCGCTAGTACTATGCAGATTGAAATTGCTCAGAGCGTATTGAGCATTGTGGGAGGCGCACAAGAACTCGCAGAATTAACCGAACAATTTTTCAATGATTTCTATACTGAGGCTGAACAATTTGAAATGCTTGCTGGTTCGCTCAACGATGTTCTTAGCGGGCTCGGTTTATCGATGTTTGAAAGCAGAGAATCATTCCGAGAAATGGTTGAGGGTGCAGATTTAACGACCGATGCCGGTCAAAGACTGTTTGCTCAATTGTTAGAAATTGCGCCGGCAATGAATGATTATTTTGATGTACTGGATGATAGCGCAGCCGAAGAAGCAGCAGCAAGCGAAAGAACTTTGGCAGAGGCACAGGCGGACGCGGCGGTAGCAGCAGCGGCACTTACCACCGCGCAGCAGACTTATACTGATCAATTTTTGACGAATGCAGAACAGTTTGATTTGTTGAGTTCAGATCTTGAGGGATCATTAGCCGACCTTGGTTTGTCTATGTTTGAAAGCCGTGACGCTTTCCGAGATTATATTGGTGACATCACTCAAGCCGATGCCGCACTTCTTGAACTGCTCCCGTTGCTGGATACCTACTTTGATCAACTCGAAAGCGATGCGATTGAGGAAGCAGCAGCAAATGCAAGAGATCTGGCAGATGCTCAAAAAGAACAGGCGATAGCAGCAGCGGCACTTGCTGATGCCCAACAGGTTTACGTCGATCAATTTATGACAGGCGCAGAGCAGTTTGATTTATTGAGCGCAAACCTGGGGGAATCGTTAGCCGATCTTGGGTTATCGATGTTTGAAAGCAGAGAGTCATTCCGCGAATACATTGGTGACATCACTCAAGCCGACGCAGCATTGCTTGAATTGCTCCCGTTATTGGACGCTTATTTTGATAAGCTTGAAAGCGATGTTATCAGGGATGCAGCGGCGACAGAGGCCGAGCTTGCAGAAAGTCGGCAGGCAGAAACAGCCGCAGCCGCGACACTTGCCGCCGCCCAACAGGTTTATACTGATCAATTTCTGACAAATGCAGAGCAGTTTGATTTGTTGAGTTCAGATCTTGAAGAATCATTAGCTGATCTTGGTTTATCGATGTTTGAAAGCCGTGACGCTTTCCGCGAATACATTGGTGATCTCACTCAAGCCGATACCGTATTGCTTGATCTGCTCCCGTTGATTGATGCTTATTTTGACAAACTAGAAAATGATGCGGCTATCGAAGCAGCAGAGGCTCTCGAATCATTAGTTACAGCGCAAGAGGCAGCAGCGGCAGCAGCAATCGCACTTACCACCGCGCAGCAGATTTATACTGATCAATTTATGACAGATACAGAACAGTTTGATTTGTTGAGTTCGGAACTTGAAGAATCGTTAGCCGATCTTGGTCTTGCGATGTTCGACAGTCGTGACGCATTTCGTGAATATATCGGTGATCTCACTCAGGCTCCAGCAGCATTGCTTGAACTGCTCCCATTGTTTGATCAATATTTTGACAAACTCGAAAGCGATGAACTTGCTGCCGCAATAATCGCAGCCGAGGAACTTGCAGAGGCCACTAGACTCGCAGATGAAACCGCAAACGCGCTTGCCCAAAGTTTGCTCGATCAGGCAGAAGCATCCAAAGCACTGATTAAAGAGCATCAGCGTCTTGAACAAATTTACATTGATCAATTTATGACGGGCGCAGAGCAATTTGCATTGTTGAGCGCGGATCTTGAAGAATCGTTAGACGGTCTTGGTTTATCGATGTTTGAAAGCCGCGATGCTTTCCGTGAATATATTGGTGATGTCACTCAAGCTCCGGCAGCACTTCTTGAACTACTCCCGTTGATTGATGATTATTTTGACAAGCTCGAAAATGATGCAGCTATCGAAGCGGCAGATGCCCTCGAGTCATTGGTTGCAGCGCAAGAAGCGGCAGCAGTCGCAGCAAACGCACTTGCTGATGCCCAACAGACATATATTGATCAATTTATGACGGACGCAGAACAATTTGCATTGTTGAGTGCGGAACTTGAGGGATCATTAGACGATCTTGGTCTTGCGATGTTCGACAGTCGTGATGCTTTCCGTGAATATATCGGTGATCTCACTCAGGCTGATGCAGTATTGTTTGAACTGCTCCCGCTGATTGATCAATATTTTGACAAACTCGAAAATGATGCGATTGAGGAAGCGGCGGCGCGAGAGCAGGCTTTAATAGATGCTCGCGAAGAAGAGGCGGCAGCAGCGAACTTGTTAACCCAGGAACTTGAAGCGGCGAATATGGCAGCAACTCAAGCAGCAGAGGAACTTGCGCGAGCGATTGAATCATTAACCGATTCGCTGATCGTTTCGGCAAATTCTGCTCTTGATGGATTACAGACCGCAGTTGCAGTTGAGCGTGATATTTTATCAGGCGGTCTTGAGGAATCTCTTGCGAACATTGCAATCGACTATGAGGCGAGAAGAAGGAATGCTTCTGCAATCGCGAACGCACAGATTGAATCGCAAGAAAATCAACTCGCAATAGTCAATGAACGAGTGTCCGAACTTGCTGGATTATCTGGTTCAATTGCCTCTGCGCTTGGTGGCGTCTTTGCTCAAAATAGAGGCAATGCAAGGGATGAGATTGCAGCGGCAATTGTTGCCGCTCAATTTGGTGAGTCATTAACAGGCCGTAGCCTTGAGAGTGCGATCAGTGTGCTGACGAACATAGATGCGGCTGGTTTTAAATCTCAATTAGAACTAAATATTGAAAGGGCGCAGACAAATCGGCAATTGGAACAGCTTGGTGATTTGACCGCAGGGCAATTATCCGAAGCAGAAAAAAATGCTCAATTGATTTCATCTCAAATTGAAACCATCATAAGGATTGCCGACGAACAACAAGAAACCTATGATGCGTGGCAATCTCGTGACGAAGAAGCAGCGCGTCAGCAATATGATTTAGAAATTGAGGCGTTGGATGCGTTGGTTGCAAACGCTGAAGCGGAATTGAATCATTTGCTCGGAATTAACGAGGGCGTAGCAAGTCTTGCCGAGGCTCAAATCGCCTTCAATGCGTCAATTGAATTACTGGCTAATCAATTAATAAATCAATCAGCGAGTATCGAGGAATTAAATGAAGCGAATATGACAGCCCAGGCTCATGCGAACGCGGCAGCAATACCAGATCAGAGTTCGGGCGAAGACGTGATGAAAGCGGTTGCGGTGAGCAGCCATAAAACAGCCAAGATACTTTCGCGATGGGATGGTGATGGAATGCCGGCGGAGACAACAGCATGATTATTATCAAGCCTATTACGATTAATGATGCCGTATTGACATCAAGCGATGTATCAGAAGTTGATGAAGCGGAATATAATCCAGCGACGAGTTATGCATTGAATGCAACAGTGATGCGAACGACTGATACCGTGCACGGGATTTTTATATCGCTTCAGGCGGCAAATGTTGGCAATTCACCAGAAGACGATGATCAAACTTCTCCGGTTTTTTGGAGCAGAATTTCCGCTACAAATCGGTGGGGAATGTTCAGTGATCAAATTAATGATCAGACCGAGCAATCAAACGTGATTACGGTCGCCCTGCTCCCTGCCAGTTTAGTTAACGGCATGACGTTTTTTAATTTAGAAGCGCAGAGTGTCAATGTGACAATGAACGATCCGACAGAGGGTGAGGTTTATAATGTCGATTTTGATTTGGTGGCTGATTCGGGCGTAAATAATTGGTATCTGTATTATTTCGAACCGATTTTGAGACAAGGCACCGTCGCTGTTTTAGACCTGCCGCCCTATATCGCGGCGACAATAACGGTCACGATCACGAACGTGGGTGAGACCGCAAAATGCGGTTTGCTTTCCTTTGGTGCACAGGCCCAGCTCGGCATAACAAATTATTCAAGCGGCATCGGCATCACAGATTATTCACGGAAAGAGCGGGATCAATTTGGAAATGCTTTAATCGTGCAAAGGAATTTTAGCAAACGGGCGGATTATTCCGTGACGGTAGCGACGAGTTATGTTGGATATGTTCAGGACCAGTTGTCACAATTGCGAACGGTTCCTCTCTCGTGGATCGGGGCGGAGGAATATGAATCGACGGTAATTTATGGATATTTCAAGGATTTTAGCGTAGTCTTGTCGAATCCAAGCACTTCGCTTTTGAGCATTGATGTGGAGGGGTTGACCTAGAATGGCGTCATCAATTACAGCGTTACCGACAGCACCGCAGCGCACAGACGCACCGGCAACATTTGTGACGAATGCCGATGCCTGGGTTGCGGCACTCGGGACATTTGTCACTGAAGCAAATATAGTTGCGAGCGAAGCCGAAACAGACGCAGCAACAGCAGCAGCAGCAGAGGCTCTAGTAACACCAGCCGCCACAATTGCAATTGCGTCGTCAAATTTTAAGGGGGCATGGTCAAGTCTGACCGGCGCATTGAATGTCCCCGCGAGCGTCGGGCATAGTGGCTTGAACTGGATTCTTCTATCGAATCTGGCAGACGTCACATTAAAAGAACCTGGCGTTGATGTTGAATGGCAGAAAGCCGGCGGCGGGACGAGTGTCGGAATATTAATGTTTTATGGAGCGCAACAATAATGGCAGCAATAGTATCTCAGGGCAGCTATTCAGCAAGCTCGATCTCAACAATATTCACAGCGACAGCAGACTGTACAGTTTCAGTTTCAATTACAAATAAGTCTGGGAGTACTGCGGCTATCACTGAGATCAGCAGATCATCAGGAACGACCACTGATGTGACTGGATTCCTTCGTGGCGATTATTCTCTCACTGATAATTCAACAATAGAAATAACTGGCATTGTCCTAAATTCAACAACCAAATATTTGTTGCTTACAAGTGACCAAAATTTGAATTATGTTATCTCGGGGGCGACTCACTAATGCCTACTAATATATTCCCCACACCCACCAGTGACAAAGAACCACGATGGCCTAACGCTACGATGCCGACCGTATCTGCGGGAGGTGGTCGGCAACCGATGTTCCCACACTGGCAAACGCGGGTACAGTGGGGAACCTCTTCTGGTATGTATTTCCCAGGTTTTTCAGATGATGCGGCGGCAGGTAGCACTATAAAAATAACTTTTGAAGCAACGTATGGGCGGTATATTACACGATTGGATTATTTTGATAAAGACGGGACTGCGATTACTGATGGCGTGTGGAATGGCGGATTTACTTACGCTGAAGTCACAGACGCGGAGGCTATAGCTGGTTATATGATGGATGAGGTTGATGAGTGTTTGTACTTTTTAGCGGTAAACACCGACACTTCTCCGCACCAATGGAAACTTTGTTCTGTTGATAAGGAGGGCGTGGTCAGCGAGGGGAATTCATGGGAAGACCCTAGCGGCACCAGTTTTGATATTCCTGCGGCTGTCTCACGCTACCTGTATATGGGGGCGCTATCTCGAACCGGCGCAGATCAAGATGGTGATTTTGTTTTTCTGCACACAGGCGCACAGATTGGTGTTGATGGAATTGGCAACCCCTATCGAGGAGCGATTATGACGTTTGCAGAATCCGACGGAGCTTTGACGGAGTCACATTTGTGTGAAGCAGATACGGGCCTCGGTGGATATATTTTTTACCATATGGGTTTCGGCCCCACAAGCAACAATATCTGGATG
>PVBE012123746.1_pt1 | contig 19209 bp, 17 predicted proteins | sample 1631181 | NCBI WGS metagenome assembly PVBE01 (sample SAMN08397723, study PRJNA350692) | Marine metagenome, whole genome shotgun sequencing project. | isolation source: water | place: Pacific Ocean | collected 2012-04 | reverse complement strand
TTTTAAATCAATTGATTCGTCGTAGCTCTCCAACGCTTTGGGAAATTGACCGGAATTGAGGTAGATATCGCCTCTGATATTAGTGAGTTCGGGACTGTCCGGGCGCAACTCCAAGGTCGCGTTGATGTTGTCGATGGCTCCGTCAGTTCGTCCCATAGCCGCCAATGCTTCTGCTCTCAGGATATAGACACTGATTAAGTCGTCGCCCTGTAAGTCGCCGACACCCAATGCTTTCGTTGTGAACTCAATCGCTTTTTTGAAATCACCGTCAACGAGGGCGTTAATGGCTTGGCTGGTAATCTCAAGGCCGGTCTTGCCGTTGCCTGACGGTTCATCGGCTTGCGCCACACGCTGAATTTCGACCGTTTCGTCGGCAAAAGCAAATCTGGCGATGAGACTACTGAGGGCTAAGACAAAAAATATTCGCAACATGACTGCCTCCAAAATCGCATGACAGCTCTAAGATAACAACAACGCGTCATTTGACTTCAGTTTACGACAAGTTGGCGCCTTGCACGAGGGCGGCGTCCCCTAATTCGTGTGCGGCAAAAGATCCTAGGTTCGTCCAAGCGCTGGAGGTCGTGCCCAACATTTGATGGCCCGGTTGGGGCCGCAGCGCACGGTTTTATTTCAAAACAAAGTTTTGCTGCTCCGGGCTTGCGTAACGACACGCAGTATAGGGGAAGGTGACGACATGAAAGTCGGGATGTCTACTGCAGGCTCAGCGTATTGATGGTAGTAAGCGGCAGTTTTGGTTTCGGTACGGGGCGCCGTCAAGTCGTTTGAGACGGGTTTCGGAACGGGCTTAAGTTCCGGTGTGATTAAAGGCGCCAGTTTGGGCGCCGGTGATGCGGCTTGATCTTGCTTTGTTTTGGGCGCTGGCTGATCAGAGGACTCGGTTTTGCTCAAACCGATGATTGGGCCCGTCCGGATCGCTGGCGTCAACTGCTCCTGAACCACGACGGTACTTGGCACATAGTGTGCGCCGCCTTTCATACCGATATCGGTGGTTAGTTGGAGCGGCACCGATGAATTGGCGATGCGGGCCCGATAGACCTGCATATTTTCCAGAACGCGTTGAACATAGTTACGTGTTTCGTCAAATGGAATTTTTTCGATCCAGTCAATTGGATCGACGTCGCCATCCCGGGGATCGTCATAATCTCGAATCCACGTGCGTATCCGATTGGGACCAGCGTTGTAGGCTGCGGCCGTGAGAATGAATGAGCCTTCGAATTGTTTGAGCAGATCGCCCAGGTGAGCGGCGCCGAGGGCGATATTGTAATTGGCATCCGTGAGTAGGCGATCCCGGCTATAGGGCATCTTGTGCTTTCGTGCGATCAGCTTGGCGGTTCCCGGCATCAACTGCATAAGGCCGCGCGCGCCGGCTGGACTCAGCGCTTTCGGATTGAATTCACTCTCTTGGCGCGACAGGCCAAATATCAATGCTAAATCCGGCCAATTTGATCCCGCATTGGATTGGTTGATGGCTATGAGCGGGTAAGCCTGTTCGAGCAAGAAGATGTGTTTGAGGCTGGCGCGTTTTGCCACGCGCAGCGACAGTTCGTGATGGCCCAACTCCGTCATTAGATCAGCCAGCCCGGCGTAATCACCGTCGCTGTCCAAACTATCGGCGAGATGGAATACGAAGACCCGCAGCATCTTTTTCTGTTCCGCCAGGTCGAGCAATCTGACCGCTTTGATAATGTCCTTTTTCTCGAACGCAGCGCGTTCGGCAGCAAGGCGTTGATAATTTGCGGGCAAGACCAGCATGCCATCGCCTTTGTCAAGTGCTTCGCTGGCAAGTTGTCCATAGAAGGCCGTTGAGTACTGGGCCGCTTCGCGATAGTAGGCCTGGGCTCTCTGGGATTCGCCCGATGCTTCGGCTGCACGCGCGCTCCAATACCGGGCCCTGGCCCGACTGATCGGCGTGCTGACGGCCGCATATAAAATGTCAAAATGCTCGGCCGCGGCAAGAGGGTCGCCAAGGAATCTGAGGGCCAGCCAGCCTGCCATCCATTCGGCTTCGGCATATTCCGGGCCTTCGGCGAACCCGTGGCGGCTGACAATATCATAGGCATCGGTATACCGATGCTCCTTTATCGAGCGACGCGCCAATATTTGGCGTTCGTTCCACCATTTCGCCGGCCGCAAAACCACTTCATCACTGCCAGACGCGCGGACCAGCACATCAATTGCGTTGTCGTCCCTTTTGGCGCGACGGTGCCGGTTGACCTGCTGGTAGATCAATGCGGGGTGATCGCGTAGTTCGCCGGGTAGCTTTGAAAGTGTCCGGTCAAGACTTGCGCCCCATATCAAGGAGAGCCGAGTTTCCGCAACGGCCTTGTCATTTTTTGCAAGATGAGGGAGTAATCGTTGCGCCGCGTTTGTCCGGCCGTACCAGAGGAGTCGGTCAAGGCGCTGTGCATGATCGTCCTTCGAAAGGAATGAGTCGTAGTCGGCTAGAATTCGTTTTTCCAGCTTCGGCGACAACGTGTGCTTAACCCAAGCGTCGCGAATCCAGAGCTGGCCAAATTGAGACTTGCCGATCGCCAAATAAGCTACGCCGAGGCGGACCTTACCTTCACCAGTAATCGGTTCTTGGCCTGCAAAAAGCGAAATAATCTGTTGATCGGTTGCCCCTTCGGGGAGTTCTTCTTCAGCACGCTGCAGCAATTGTGAAAGCTGCGGCCAGTCAGGGTTTTCGTTCACAAACGGAATAATGTCGGCATAGGCCACGCGGGCGCCGTTATCCTGATAGTATAGCCACCGGATGATCTTTTCTGGCACGGGGCTTTCAATGGTCAACACGGTTTTGAGTGCCGTCGACCACTGCCTTCGGTCGGCTGCCTTGAGCGCGTGTTTAAAGATTAAAATCTCGTTATCGGTCAGAATAGTTGAGTGCGGCGGCGGAACCGGCTTGTGCTGCGGAACCATGGCCACCGCAATTTCGGAGGCGCTCGCGGGTGCTATTACGGCACCGGCTAGGAAGGCAAAACCGGAAATGAAAGCCTGAAATCGATCTATAATCTTTTTAATCATTTACCGAAGCTATTGTTGCTAAGCATTAATAAAATAAAGTTTTTATAGTTTTCAATTTTACCAATACAGATAGAAAACTCGGCGTTAAACCACCTCCCTTAGAAGAATCGCCCACTCACGTGTTCTAGCCTGATGATAACTTTACGTTAACCAGCAATCCACCGCGCTTAACCGCAACGACATTTTGCCATGTGCGGCCTCTATGGCAATCGTCCTGCACCCAGTTCGTGGGGGCGAGACGAATGGACCGCCTTGCTTACCCTTTGGTCTGGAGCTATCGTCCAGAAAGACGGCCGGACTCCAAGGGAATTGCGGTTTTCGTATCCTTTGGCCAGCTGTGGCCGTGCGAGGGACACCGGATGTTTCAAGGATCTATTTGCGCGTTGATCACGCCCTTTAAGGATGGACAAGTCGACGAAGCTGCTTTTACGTCTTTGGTCGAATGGCAGATCGAGCAGGGCACCCATGGTCTGGTGCCGTGTGGAACGACGGGCGAGTCCCCGACGCTCAGCCATGATGAGCACGAGCACATTGTCGAACTGTGCGTCAAGGTAGCCCACGGCAGGGTTCCCGTTATTGCGGGGACCGGCTCCAATTCAACTGACGAAGCCATCCGCCTGACCCAACATGCCGCGGCGGTGGGCGCCAACGGCGCGCTGGTCGTGACACCCTATTACAACAAGCCGAACCAAGATGGATTGATCGCGCATTACAAAGCTCTGAATGACTGTGCCAATATTCCCATTATCATCTACAACATACCGGCACGCAGCGCCATCGAAATGCATGTCGAAACCATGGCCGAGCTTGCGAAGCTACCAAACATAGCGGGAGTGAAAGACGCCACCGCCGACGTTACGCGCGTTACGCGTCAGCGCATGACTACCGGCAATGAATTCATCCAGCTCTCGGGCGAAGACGGTAGCGCGCTCGGGTTTATGGCTCACGGCGGTCATGGCTGTATTTCGGTGACAGCGAACGTTGCCCCCGCTCTATGTTGCGAGTTTCAGGTTGCTTGTCTTGAGGGTAACTATGGTCGCGCATTGGAATTGCACGAGCGATTAATGCCGTTGCATATTAACTTGTTCAAAGATACAAATCCCGCGCCCGTAAAATATGCCGCCTCCGAACTTGGTCTCTGCGCTAACGAGTTGAGGCTTCCCCTCATACCTGTCGGATCGCGGGTTGAAGATTTGGTGCAGCAGGCGATGCGCGAGGTTGGCCTGCTCTGATGGTCTGCTGATTGTATCAAACTCCGCTCATGGCAAAATCGTCGAAGGACTCTCCCGGGATCAAAGTCATCGCGGACAACCGCAAAGCGCGGCGCGACTATTTCATTGATGATGTGGTCGAGGCAGGCCTGGTCTTGATCGGGACGGAGGTCAAGTCGTTGCGGGGGGGGCACGCCAGCCTGTCTGACGCCTATGCTGCGGAAGAAGATGGCGAACTCTATCTTCTGAATTGCTACATCCCGGAATATGCTAGCGCGAACAGGTTCAATCATGCGCCGCGCCGCCGCCGCAAATTGCTGCTGAACCGCCGTGAAATCAGAAAATTGGCCGGTGCGGTTCAGAGAAAGGGTATAACGCTTGTGCCGCTCAAACTCTATTTTAATGAGAGAGGTATTGTGAAAACAGAAATCGCACTAGCACGCGGGAAGAAACTCTACGATAAGCGCCAAACCGATAAAGATCGCAAGTGGGCGCGCGATAAGGCACGGCTTATGCGGGAAAAGGGCTAGAAGCCACGGCTCCGCTTCGTCATTGGCCGAGATATGCCTTGATGCTGTCGAACACCTGTCGAAACATGGCTGGCGTTAGCCGACCCGTATTGGTGTTGTAACGCGAGCAATGATAGCTGTCGAACAGGGCGATTTCTTGTGGCAGGCGATGCTGCGCACCGTGGCTAAACGGAAAACTGACACGCTTTTCTTGAAACGCGCTTACGAGACTTTCATGGGCAATTCGCCCGACTGCCAGGATCACTCTTAGATTGGGCATGGCCTGAAGTTGTTTCAGAAGAAAGGGACGGCAATTCTTAATCTCTTGGCCCGTCGGTTTGTTTTGTGGCGGCACGCAACAAACCGCATTCGTGATCAAGCAGTCATTGAGCGACAGGCCGTCATCAGGGCGGGCATCATAACTGCCTTTGGAAAAGCCAAAATCGTGAAGCGTCTCATAAAGAAGGTTGCCGGCAAAATCCCCGGTGAAGGGGCGACCGGTTCGATTGGCGCCGCGCAGACCTGGCGCCAATCCAACGATTGCGAGACGGCCTGCGATGACGCCAAACGACGGGACCGGCGCATTGAACCACCCCGGTTGCTCAGCCTGATTATCTGATCGAAAGTCAGCAAGCCTTGGGCAGAGCGCACATGCAGCGTCAGGTTCTGAGTGCACTACGCTCAAGGTAGTGCGCCCAAGCGAAAGTCTGGGTCCCTACACAGCCTCGGAAAAAGCGGGAGAGTCTTCATGCGCCTACTCATCCGCCATCCCCAAGACGTCAATCGCGAGTTCAATTTCTATATTCCTTTAATTTCCTTACGGCCATTGGCGTCGGCGAATTCTTTGGTGGGCTTGGTCACAACCGTATAGCCATTGTAGTCAAGCCAATCAACGAGCAGACGGATCAGCAAGCAATCGTAATCATCGAACATGGCTGTGTAATAAAACGCTCTCACCATATGGCCTTGTTCGCGGAACAGCTCAGAAGGCGTCTAAAGTCGATATCGAATTCGAGGGCCCGGCGCGGTGGCATAGAGATTTGTACCATCTCTGAACAGACTGATACGCTCGGTTCAATAGAAATCCATGAGGCTCATTCTTTTCGAAACTCGCTCAAGAAATGCTCCCCGGCGAAGAACTATCGACCAGCCGCTTGAAGATTCCCAGGTTAGTGTCACATTCCTGAAGACGCCAGGTTACAATATAGGGCATCATTTTCTCGTATAAGTGCCGTAATTCCAAATCAAATGAGAGTATAAATTATTGGCCATCTACATCGGTCTTGGTGCAAATCTGGATGGCCCAAACGGTGCACCCCAGACGACGTTTGAATTGGCGCTCAACCAATTCTCGGCTTGCCGGATGGAGATTGTGGCTCAATCGCGCTGGTATTTGAGTGAGGCCGTACCGGACCCCGCGGATCCTCCCTTTACCAATGGTGTCATTGAAATCAAGACTAATCTGGCAGCTATAAGCGTGTTGTATGAATTGCGTGGCATAGAGCGCGCCTTTGGCCGGGTTCGGGAGCGCCGCTGGGCACCACGGGTTCTGGACTTGGATCTGTTGGATTTTAACGGCATTTCGCGCGCGGGCGGCGAGTCTGATGGTTTGGAGTTGCCCCATCCACGCTTGCATTTTCGCGCTTTTGTACTTCTGCCGCTAAAGGAAATTGCTCCGAATTGGAGTCATCCAACCATGCAGAAATCGATTGATCAACTGATCCGCAACTTGCCGGAAACAGCCAAAGCTGTTGCAATTTAGGTTGAATGGCAGGAATCGCGTCTTGCTTTATCGTTCCTTAGGCCATAGATACTAAGGAAATACATCAATTTGGAGACTGCCGCATGGCCCGTGTTACCGTCGAAGACTGTGTAGATAAAGTGACCAACCGCTTCGATCTCGTGCTTCTTGCCGCACATCGTGCGCGTGCAATTTCGGCGGGGGAACCCCTGACGATCGATCGGGACAATGACAAGAATCCCGTTGTTGCATTGCGTGAAATTGCTGAAGAACAAGTCCAGCCGGATGACGTGAGAGAAGCGCTCATACACTCCATGCAAAAGTATGTTGATGTTGACGAGCCTGAAGAAGATGAATTGGCTCTCCTGATGCGGCCAGATGTGCCGGAAGAAGAAACTTTGACAGAAGAAGATCTCATGCGTGCCTTGCAAACCGAATCTGAGATCCGTCGTGCGCAAGCTGAGCAGGCACCGCCTGAAGTGGAACAAAATGTGAAGGAAAGTGAGCCGTTTTGACGGTATAACCGATCGAAAGGCTGCGCTCCATTCCCGCTATGTGACGCCAGCCCACAACTCCGAAATATGTGCAATGGAGTCTCGTCCGCTTAACTCATGCGGCAATCTAAGATTCATTGCTGACTTGAGAGAGATTCCCAGTTCAGTGAGGCGAGGTCATGCTGAGACAGTATGAGCTTGTTGATCTCGTAAAGTCGTATGACCCGAATGCCGACGAGAGGCTATTAAATCGGGCCTATGTCTTTGCCATGAAGGCTCATGGCCAGCAGACTCGACTGTCCGGCGACACCTACTTTTCCCATCCCATAGAAGTCGCGGGCATTCTGACAAAACTTCAGCTTGATACGGCGACAATAGCAACGGCGCTGCTCCACGACACGATAGAGGACACCAACGCATCTTCTGATGATATCGAAGAGCATTTCGGCGTGGAAATTGGAGAACTTGTCGAAGGTGTGACCAAGCTTTCAAACATTCACTTTACGGATCAACAGTCCAAGCAAGCGGAAAACTTTCGGAAGTTCTTTTTAGCAACTTCAAAGGATGTTCGCGTGCTGCTTGTCAAGCTTGCCGATCGTCTCCATAACATACGAACGATTTCCCATCACCCCAACGAAGATAAACGTCGTGATATCGCGCAGGAAACTCTGGAGATCTATGCGCCGCTTGCAGGGCGCATTGGGATGCAAGGTTTTAGAGATGAATTTGAAGATCGCTGCTTCGCGGTTTTGTATGCGGAAGCCAGAGACTCTGTCGTTAAGCGATTGAATTATTTGAACCAGGAAAGTGGAGACAGTATCGAAAAGATTACAAATGAGATTCGCAAAAGCCTTGAGGAGCGGGATATTCATGCTCTGGTTTACGGTCGTCAAAAGCGGCCATTTTCGGTTTGGCGCAAAATGGAACAAAAGGCTATTTCGTTCGAACAATTGTCCGACATTATTGGGTTTCGGGTAATTGTTGATAATAATGCGCAGTGCTACACCGCTCTTGGCGCCATCCATGGTTGTTGGAAGATGGTGCCGAATTTTTTCAAAGATTATATATCCACGCCAAAACGCAATGGCTATCAATCCATTCACACGACCGTGTTTGGCCCCGACGATCAGCGTGTCGAGCTGCAGATCCGTACGAAGGAAATGCACAAAATTGCCGAAACAGGTGTAGCCGCTCATTGGGACTATAAAGAGCGTGCCTATATGATCGGGGAGGATGCAGGAAAGGCGAGAGATCGCAACGCCACCCTCGTTGCATCAAAGAAGCTGCGGGAGTCGTTGTTCGATGAGTTGCAAAGGCTTGCCGATCTCTTTGATGCCGAAGAAAGTTCAGAGATCTTTCTCGAACACACCAAGATGGAGATGTACTCCGATCAGGTTTTTGCGTTTACGCCAAAGGGTGATTTGTTCAACTTGCCTCAAGGGGCGTCAGTCCTCGACTTTGCCTATGCCGTGCATACCACTATTGGGGACACGTGCGTCGGAGCAAAGATCAACGGCAGGCACCGGCCACTGAGAACCAGATTACAGAATGGCGACAGCATCGAGATCATCTGTTCGAACGCTCAGATGCCAACACCGGATACAGAATCCTTTGTGATCACGGGGCGAGCTAAATCAGCCATTCGGCGTCGCATAAGACTGGCCCAACGCGAGGAATTTATCGAATTGGGTCGCAAAATGCTTGAGGTGGCGTGGCGCAAGCGAGATCTGACCTTTGCCGAAGAAGTCTTGGGGACAAGCCTTGTTCAATTGAATGCAACAAGCACAGAAGACCTCTTTGTCAAAGTCGGCAGCGGGTCTATGTCGATTGACGACGTTGTGGATGTCGTTTTCCCTGGGTCCATCAGACCTAAAACCAGGTGGCTCGATGGGCGCCGTCCGCTCAGCGCGCTCTGGCCGATTCGTAGCACCGCACGTGAAACCAAGAATGCGGTCCCGATCAAAGGCCTCCAGCCCGGACTTGCATTGCGTTTCGCCACCTGTTGTCATCCTTTGCCTGGCGATCTGATTGTTGGCATCAGCGCGCCCGGGCAGGGCATGATCGTTCATCGCCTGGGTTGTGAAATCTTGAACGGCCTCGACGACGAAGGCCTGAACCTCCAATGGGAGCCACTTGCAAAAGATGAGGGTGCTGCCATTGGTCAAATCTTTATTGTCGCCACTAATGAACCTGGCGTACTTGGCGAAACGGCGACGACAATCGCAAAACACGAAGGCAACATCACCAATGTGCGCATCATCGGGCAAGATAAGCGATATGCTGAGCTCGAAGTTGACATTGCTGTGCGCGATGTTGATCATTTGGAAACTATAATTTCGGAACTGGGGTCGATGTCTGTTGTGATATCCGTCGAGCGCTCGCTGCGCCGTGCTGCCCCAGACTAGCGGGGCGGCTTCGGCCGGCCTCGGTGATCAGCGCGATGGCCAGCCGTCTGTTGTCAGGATGGCAGCGGGAGCCGTGCCTCTTGGCTTACTCGCGGCTTTTATATGCTATGTTCCCGTGCGCATAGCGGTGGTGGGGTTTCAAAGAAGCCGCCGCCAACGGCCAGCGTAGGCATCTGTTTCATAGAAGCGCCTTGAAAGGTCGGTAACTTGCAAGGAAAGAAATGCGTATGACCTTAGACGCTCAAGTAATGCCACGATTAGGTGTCAACATCGACCATGTTGCGACCATTCGCAACGCGCGGGGCGGAAAGCACCCGGATCCATTGCGCGCGGCGGCGGCAGTCGCTCAGGCGGGCGCTGACGGCATTACGGCGCACCTGCGCGAAGACAGGCGTCATATCGGTGATGATGATATTGCCCGATTGCTGCAATTCGTTGACCTACCCCTCAATTTGGAAATGGCTGCAACTCCGGAAATGCTTGAGATTGCATTGCGCCATAAACCTCATGCGTCATGCATCGTGCCGGAGAAGCGACAAGAACTGACGACCGAAGGCGGTCTTGATGCCGTGGGCGGGTATAATCTTTTGGCGCCTTTTGTACGTCAGCTCAAGGGTAGCAAAATTCGCGTCTCGCTATTCATCGACGCCGATCCCAATCAGATCTCAGCGGCTGCGCTATCAGGTGCAGAGGTGGTCGAACTCCACACTGGCCCCTTTTGCGACGAATTCTTGGAAGGCAATACACGACAAGCCAAACGAGAGTTGGAGCGACTCATGCGAGGAGCCACGCAGGCGCACGGTTTGGGCCTTGAGGTTCATGCCGGACACGGCCTGACATTTGATACAATTGGGTCCGTGGCAGCTAGTCCGGAAGTGACGGAACTCAATATTGGTCATTTTATTGTTGGCGAAGCAATTTTCAGTGGGCTGGATTCTGCCGTAAAACGAATGCGGCGTTTGATTCACCAGGCGCGAGGTGATGCCAGTGGGATTCAGCCCGCTTGACAAAAAGAACTTTTCCCCATGATTCTCGGAATAGGCAACGATTTGATCGATATTCGTCGAATTGAAAATACGCTAAACCGTTTTGGGGATCGGTTTACGTACCGAATCTATACGGAAACTGAGCGTGCCAAGAGCGATCGGCGCGCGAACCGTGCTGCAAGTTATGCTAAGAGATTTGCGGCCAAGGAAGCATGTTCAAAGGCGTTGGGAACCGGATTTAGTCAAGGGACACACTGGCGTGACATGGGAGTTGTAAATCTTCAATCTGGGAAGCCGGCTTTGGTACTGACGGGGGGGGCTAAAAAAAATTTGGAGCGGCTCATTCCTCGCGGGCTTGTCGCGAGAATCGATCTTTCGCTGACCGACGACTTTCCGCTGGCTCAAGCGTTCGTCATAATCTCCGCAGTTCCCGAGAAATAGGTTTTAAGATCTTGGAAGTGGCTAAAACGGTCTTTACTTTAAAATACGTTAGATGGAAATTTACTCAGGCCATTAGAGAGGTGAGCAGAGAGTTCGTATGTCGGTAAAATTAGACGAGGCGAAGAAAACAGGTGCGAGCCTCTGGGCTGAGAATCTAAAGACGATTGGTTTCGCGTTATTGGTCGCAATCCTTATAAGAATCTTATTGTTTCAGCCGTTCAATATTCCGTCAGGCTCGATGAAACCTAATTTGCTTGTCGGAGATTATCTGTTTGTATCCAAGTTTTCCTATGGGTTGAGCCGACATTCATTCCCGTTTAGTCCACCGATTCTTTCGGGCCGGCTATTTGGAACAATGCCGGAAAGTGGTGATGTCGTCGTGTTTAAGCTACCGTCCGATGGCCGCACGGATTACATCAAGCGGGTGATTGGACGTCCGGGCGATAAGATACAAATGATCCAAGGTGTTTTGCACATCAATGGTAACCCAGTATCCAAAGAGCGCGTCGACGACTTTATACCGACGAACAATAACGGCATAGCGGGCCGCGTTCCCCAGTATCGCGAAACGTTGCCCAACGGCGTGACCTATACAACGCTAGACATGAATCCCAACGGGCGCGGCGACAATACGACTGTCTTTTCCGTTCCTGATGGGCATCTTTTTATGATGGGTGATAATCGAGACAATTCATCAGATAGCCGTTTTGCTGTTGGATTTGTTCCTTACGAAAATCTTGTGGGCAAAGCACAGATACTCTTTTTCTCGACGGATGGATCAGCGGCAATTTGGCAGTTTTGGGGATGGCCGAGTGCGATCCGTTGGAGTCGATTTTTCAACAGCGTGGAATGAACGAAGTCTTAACAGTCAAGCGAATAGAGCAGCTCGAAAAGCAAATCGGCTATCGTTTTCGCGAATCCTCACTTTTAATTTGCGCAATGACACACGCGAGTGCAGCGACGGCGGTTTCCGTTCGCAATAACGAGCGGCTAGAGTTCTTGGGCGATCGGGTTCTTGCGCTTTTGGCGGCTCAGGCGCTCATGGACCATTATTCTGAGGCGGATGAAGGAGGGCTTGCTGCACGACTGAACGCGTTAGTGCGTAAAGAAACCTGCGCCAAGGTTGCCAGTCAGTTGGATCTTGGGGCTTACCTGATATTGGGCGAAGCAGAGAGCCAATCGGGCGGCCGCGAAAAGATGGCGATCCTCGGTGATTGCTGTGAAGCAGTGATCGCCGCGATCTATTTAGACGGTGGCTTTCCGGCGGCACTGGACTTCTTTGAAGCAAATTGGTCGTCCTTGGTTGCGGACCTGGACCGCCCCCCGAAAGACGCCAAGACGGCCTTGCAAGAATGGTCACAGGGCCGCGGGCTGGCGACGCCGACATATCGGCTTGTGTCACGGTCGGGCCCCGATCATCAGCCGACATTCGAAATCGAAGTCAGCGTCGAAGGTGAGGATGCGGAGCGTGCGAGCGGCACCAACAAGCGCATTGCCGAACAAAACGCAGCCGCCGTGCTGCTTGTCCGTCTGGGCATCTGGCAGAGCGGACAGACGACGTGACGATAGACCCCGCACGCACAATGCGGTGCGGCTTCGTGGCCGTCGTCGGCGCACCCAATGCCGGCAAGTCCACGCTCGTCAATCGATTGGTGGGATCGAAAATCTCGATCGTAACCCACAAGGTTCAAACTACGCGGATGCGGATTAGGGGTGTCGCGATCACCGGCGATAGCCAGATCGTCCTCATCGATACACCAGGGCTCTTTGAGCCGCGGCGGAGGCTCGATCGAGCAATGGTTACCGCTGCGTGGAATGGCGTGTCGGACGCGGATGCCAGTGTTCTTATGATCGATGCGCGGGATATGCTTCAGTCGGGAGCGACAAAGGATGCCACGGCTCATAAGATTGCAATTAAGCCTGAGATCCAAAAAATCATCGATCAACTTGGATCAACCAAACGCAAGGTGATCCTGGCATTAAATAAAATCGATGCGGTCCCCAAGCCTCTGCTTTTGGAAATGACAAATGAGTTCAAGGGCGAAGATGTCTTCAACTCAATTTTTATGATATCGGCGCTGAAGGGTGATGGTGCCGATGACCTCAAAAAACATTTGGCTGAGATCGTTCCGGAGGGACCTTGGCTCTTTCCCGAAGATCAAGTTGCCGACCTTCCACTCCGCAGTCTCGCAGCTGAGATCACGCGCGAAAAACTGATTTTACGTCTTCATCAGGAGTTGCCATATGTGTCTACCGTAGAAACCGAGTCTTGGACGGAAAAGAGAGATGGCAGTGTAAAAATTGAACAGATCATTTTCGTAACCCGTGATTCTCACAAACCCATAGTTCTGGGTAAGAAGGGGCAGACGTTGAAAGACATAGGCCAGTCCGTGCGGGTTGAAATGGAGCAAGTATTTGCTAGGCGCGTCCATTTGTTTCTATTCGTTAAAGTGCGAGCCAAGTGGACGGAAGATCCATTACGCTACCGTGCGATGGGGTTGGAGTTTCCGAACGAATAGACTCTCTTGGTAAGAAATGGCCTCTTATGGACCCTTTTTGAATGGAGTGGACGGATCAAGGCATTGTCGTGGAACTACGCCCTCATGGCGAGTCGTCCGAGATTGTTCAGGTTGTAACCCGCGATCACGGACGCCATGCGGGCATTGTCCGCGGCGGTAAGTCGAGACAGCTCAGAGGCGTGCTTCAACCGGGCAATAAAGTGAGCGCCACCTGGCGCGCGCGTCTGGCCGATCACTTGGGAACGTTCACCATTGAACTGTTGGCGTCCCACGTCGCCTCCATCATGACGGATGCGATGGCGACGGATGCGCTCAGCGCTGCCTGCGCCATGGCCACCTCCGTATTGCCCGAGCGCGAACCCCATGGGCCCGTGTTTGAAGGTTTGGATATACTCATTGGCTCTTTAGATGATAGTCAAGTCTGGCCCGCTTTGTACGTGCGGTGGGAACTTGGCTTACTTCAGGAGTTGGGTTTCGGCCTCGATCTTTCAATCTGCGCAGTCACAGGTCAAACGGAGGGTTTGACTCACGTTTCGCCCCGCACGGGCCGAGCAGTGTGTGCAGAGGCTGCCAAGCCCTATGAGTCTAAGCTGCTTCGGCTACCGTCTTTTCTGGTTCGCAGCCAAATGGAATCGGTTAGTAATAAGGATATTGAAAGTGGACTCACGATCACCGGTCATTTCTTGGAACGTTGGGTCCTCGTTCCCCATGGGGCAAAACTGCCGCCGGCTCGCGATCGGTTTCTTGAACGGCTGCTTCGATAAATAGGATCAAGAGACACCACAGCATTAAATTCGACTGGTCAAATGGCGACTAAAACTCAAGCGTGATGGGTATGGCAATAAAAACACTCAAGAAAGATAAAATCTTTGATGAGCCGCTTGGCGAAGCTTTGAGCGAACGTTACTTGTCGTACGCGCTTTCCACGATTGTAAATCGGGCGTTGCCCGATGTGAGAGACGGCTTAAAACCGGTCCATCGCCGATTGCTTTACGCGATGCGCCTTCTCAAGCTCAACCCGGGATCGGGTTTTAAAAAATCGGCGCGCGTCGTTGGTGACGTTATGGGCCAATTTCATCCCCACGGAGATCAGGCCATTTATGACGCGCTTGTCAGATTGGCGCAGGATTTTGCCGTGCGCTATCCGTTGATCGACGGCCAAGGCAATTTTGGAAATGTAGACGGCGATAGAGCAGCAGCCATGCGCTATACCGAAGCGCGCCTCACCGAACACGCACACGCCCTGTTAGAAGGGATCGATCAGGACACGGTCGATTTTCGAGAAACCTTTTCTGATGATGACCGGGAGCCCATTGTTCTTCCGGCGGCTTATCCCAATCTCTTGGCGAATGGCTCGTCTGGAATCGCGGTGGGCATGGCGACGAGTATTCCGCCGCATAATATCGGCGAATTGTGTGATGCGGCCTTGCATATGATCAAGCATCCGCGAGCAACGGTGGACAAGCTCTTGAGTTTTGTGCCCGGTCCCGATTTTCCAACCGGTGGCATTATCGTCGAGCCGCGCGGCGCGATCAAACAAACCTATCAAATGGGAAAAGGTAGTTTCCGTGTCCGCGCGCGATGGGAACGGGAAGAAGGGTCGCGCGGCGCATGCTTAATCGTCGTAACCGAAATCCCGTATCAAGTGCAGAAATCACGGCTCATCGAAAGAATTGCCGACCTCATTCAACTGCGAAAACTGCCCTTAGTTGCTGATATTCGCGACGAATCGGCGAGCGATATTCGACTCGTACTCGAGCCCAAGAGCCGAACCATCGATCCTGCGGTTCTTATGGAATCGCTGTTTCGCCAAACCGATCTTGAAACACGTATATCGCTCAATATGAATGTGCTGGATGGCGGCCAGGTTCCGGGCGTCATGAACTTGGCTCAAGTGTTGCACGCCTTCCTGGCTCATCGCAAAGAAATTCTCAAGCGCCGATCGAAATATCGGTTGGGGAAAATCAAGCATCGGCTTGAGGTGTTGGATGGCTATCTTGTTGCATATCTCAACTTAGACAAGGTCATCAAAATCATTCGCACCAACGATGAGCCGAATCCAAAGCTTATCAAGATCTTCAAACTGACGAATGTGCAAGCCGAGGCCATCCTCAATATGCGACTACGGTCGTTGCGCAAGCTGGAAGAGGTTGGGCTTAAGACCGAACATAAAAATCTTACCAAGGAACGGCGCGAACTCAATGCGTTGATGAAGTCGGACAATCTTCAATGGAAGCGTATCGCGTTGGAAGTTCGTAAAGTGCGGGAGAAATTCGGCAGCTCCAGCGAGATGGGGGGGCGACGAACTGATTTTGAGGATGCACCTGAGCTCAAAGGCATTTCCGACGACATTATGACCGCCAAAGAACCTATCACGGTCATTTGTTCTGAGAAGGGCTGGATCCGAGCCCTTAAAGGCCACGCCGAACCAGGGCCGGATAGTAAGTTCAAAGAAGGCGATAAGAGCCGCTTCTTTTTTTATGCGGAAACGACGGACAAACTCGTTCTTTTCGGTACGAACGGAAAATTTTATACCCTCGACGCGGACAAATTACCCGGCGGTAGGGGTCATGGAGAGCCGGTCCGGCTTATGATTGATTTAGGAAACGATCACGATATTGTCGCTTTGTTCAAACATGTTCCGGAACGCACGCTCATTGTCGCCTCCACCAAGGGGCATGGACTTCAAGTCAAGGAAGACGATGTCATTGCGAGCATGCGGGGCGGCAAACAAGTACTCAACGTATCGGGAGATGTTGAAGCGTGCGCGTGCGCCGTCGTTGACGGAGACACGGTGGCGGTTGTTGGCAACAATCGAAAGCTGCTTTTGTTTCCCATAGATGACGTGCCCCAGATGACCCGCGGCCGCGGCGTTATTTTGCAAAAGTATAAAGACGGCGAGCTCTCTGACGTGACAGTCTTCACATTCGAGGATGGGTTAATTTTTCAGCCCGCCGGAGGGCGCCGCAAAATCTTTAATGAGATCAATGATTGGCAGGGCAAGCGCGCGCAAGCTGGCCGTATCGCGCCGCACGGATTTCCAAAGAACCATAAATTCGGGATTCAGATATAGCCGAGATCCGTCAATTGGCTGCGTCGCTTGGCTCTAATCAGCAGGGCACTCTGTCTCTTGATGGGGACTAGTCTGCGCGCGCCGCATCGCGCCTAAAGGAAATTTATTTGTAAATTAACTCGGGCAGCCATGTCGCGATGCTTGGAAAGAGCGCGAGCACGGCGAGCGCAATGACTTGAATGATGACGAATGGAATTGCGCCTTGATAGATCTGTGCTGTTCTGACTTCGGGCGGTGCCACGCCGCGCAAATAGAACAAGGCAAATCCGAACGGTGGAGTCAGGAATGATGTTTGTAGATTGATTGCCATCATAACCCCGAGCCACACCGGGTCGACTCCCATCTTGAGAAGAACCGGCGCCACGATCGGCACGACGACAAATGTGATTTCAATAAAGTCCAAAAAGAATCCAAGAAAAAACATAACTGCCATGACAACGATCATGGCCCCCAAGATTCCGCCCGGCATGGAATTTAAAATTTTGTGGATGGTGTCGTCTCCGCCTAGTCCGCGAAACACAAGACTGAACAGAGCCGCGCCAATGAGAATGACAAAAACCATGGACGTAATTTTCGCAGTCCTGGCCACGACATCTTGTAAAACACCCGATTCAAATGTACGCCGCAGGCTGACCATGACGCCCCCAGCCGCCACGGCGCACAGAACGAAGGCCCCATAGATTGCGTTCTGTTCTGTGGGGGACGTCAGGTCGCGCGCTAGGCGCAGGTCGAATAGGGTCGTGAATGTGACCAATGCTAGCAACGAGGCTGCGGCCAGGCGGATGGCAAATGGTTCAGCCGAATTGTTGCGCTTTGCATTTGTGGATGGGGTCTGCCGGTCAGATTGTCTATGCCCCCCCAAAAACAAAGCGCCCAGGGCACCGATGGCGGCGGCTTCGGTCGGCGTTGCGATGCCCCCCAAGATTGAGCCCAAGACCGCCACAATTAAAATGAGGGGTGGCAACAATGCGGAGCTAATCTCCTTATAGAGTTGCCCGCGGTCTTGTCCTAGCTCCCCTTTGGGAATTGCTGGCGAGGATGCAGGATCGAAAATCGCTTTAGCTATTTGATAGGAGATGTAAAAGCCTACCAACATGAGTCCCGGAAAGAGGGCGCCCGCAAAAAAGTCGCCAACCGAGACGGACTCCGGCGCGAAGATCATCTGTTCCAGTTGGGCTTTTTGATAAGCATTGGAAATTACATCGCCAAGAAGCACGAGGACGATTGACGGCGGTATGATCTGGCCAAGTGTGCCCGCTGCACAAATTGAACCGGCGGCAAATGACGTGTCGTAACCGCAGCGCAGCATCGTGGGCAGGGATAAAAGACCCATAGTAACGACGGTGGCTCCGACAATGCCCGTCGAAGCGGCGAGCAATGCACCAACGATGGTAACCGAGATTCCTAAGCCGCCGCGCAACGTGCCAAAAAGTTTGCTCATTGATGTCAGCAACTCTTCGGCCACTTTGGAACGTTCGAGCATCACCCCCATAAAAATAAATAGTGGAACGGCGATAAGGACCGTGTTTGTCATCGTGCCAAATATACGTTGAGGCAGATTGCTGACGAAGGTAAAGTCAAAAAAGTCAAACATGACGCCTACAGCAGCAAAAAGAAGCGCCACACCGGCGAGCGAGATGGCTACTGGATAGCCGGCCAGCAAGACTATGCAGGCAACCGCAAACATCAAAAGGTCTATGCCGACAGTCATGTTTGTGAGGACGTATCCTTATTAAGGGAAGGTCTACAGCGCTGGCGAGTTATTCTCTGTTCTGGTGTCTGGGGTGCTTCGCCAATCAGGATGAATGCGGCGCGAATGTTAAGAGAAAGGCCCTGCACCGTCATTAACCCGGCAAACATCAGGATTGCAAACTTCAGGACAAATATTCCGGGAATTCCGCTCGTCTCCGGCGATGTTTCTTTGACGCGCCAAGAAATTTCAAAATAGGGGTAACCAAGATCCAATATCACGTACATTACGGGAAATAGAAAAAGGTAAGTGCCGAGGAAATCAATTAGCGCCTTGGTTTTTTCTTTTGCCGCACGATAAAAAATATCTACGCGGACGTGGCCATCATGCAATAGGGTGTAGCCGGCTGCCAAAAGAAATAGTAGTCCGTACATATACATGACGGATTCTTGAAGCCAAATCCAACTTATGCCGAAAACGTAACGCTGGACCACAACAACAGTTTGGACCAGCACCATCGCGAGCGCGAGCCAAGACACTGTCGAACCAACGAGATTACTGAACGAATCAAGAAACCGCGCGATTCTCTCGAGACACGAGCTCAAATTGTTTAGTTTCAATCGGAATAACTTGCGGCCGACAAGAAAGATGAGCGGTAGAGCCAGAATTAGAATGGACAGAGCAGTGATAGATGCAACACCGGCGCTGATAAGGATAAATCTCATATGCTTAGATTGGCTTTGCGGTCCCTTAGGAGTCTGGCCGCTTCTTTATCCATAGTCAAACGGCAGACGCCGCGCGGCCCAAAATCCCTCTTCGGAAATCTCCGACCAGGAGGAGACATTCGATCGGGTTTGCAAGAAGCTCTCATAAATTCTTTTGCTCATATTATCTGTTTGGCCGGCTTCCTTGACCACCTCTCCGCACAGACGACCAATCTCGGTCAATATTTCACTATTGAAACGCTTTAACTGTACGCCATGCTCATCAATCAGTGTACGAAGAGCTTCCGTATTAAACCGATTATACTCTGCCAGATTGCGGCTGTTCTCAGCTGCGCAGGCATCTTCAATGATGCGTTGTTCGCCAGGTGTTAAA
>PVBE010223555.1_pt1 | contig 19212 bp, 16 predicted proteins | sample 1631181 | NCBI WGS metagenome assembly PVBE01 (sample SAMN08397723, study PRJNA350692) | Marine metagenome, whole genome shotgun sequencing project. | isolation source: water | place: Pacific Ocean | collected 2012-04 | reverse complement strand
CCTCGCGGACAGCCTCTTGGGTACCTTCAGGCTCTTTGAGCTGGATCAGCTCCGGAAATCTGGTTGCTCGCATGGGGTGCTCCCGCCTCAAAATTGCCGATCATCGCAAAAGCCGGAATTTGGCCTTCGATTGTTATCTCTACGTTAGCTTCAAATACAGGAAATTTCAATACTGCGTTTATTACAATTACTTATGAAGATTGAAAGGTTATTCGAGGCTTAAGGGGCGGCCGAAGAACGCCAAGACGGCGGTCGCAAGCTCATCGCCTCGTGTCTCGGGAAGCATGTGCCCACCGCCCGCCAGCTCGACGAGGCTGGAACCAGATATGCTTCGCGCCATTTCGCGGCCGAACCAGGCCGGCATCAACTGGTCGTCTTCGGCCGTCACGATCAGCGTGGGACAGGCGATTGCCGGTGTAAGTGGGCGGCTGTCGTACGACAAAATAGCGTTCAGCCGATTAGAAATCTGCTCGGCATCCTGCGGTGCTGATTTAGCTTGTTCCGCCATTCGCTCGAAGCCTGCTTCATGGGCGCGTCGATACGCGGGCGGAAACAGCAAACTCGCGTTGAAGCAAGCGTAGTGATAGGGATCGAGCCCACGTGCGGCAGCGATACGCAATTGTTGCATCGTCGTCAGATGGGCGTCCGCGTGCGTCCATGGCGACACGAGAATCAAACCGTTTACCCGCTCCGGTTCGCCCGAAGCTACCGCCAGCCCAATGCCGCAGCCGGTGGAATGGCAGCAGAGGTGCGCCCGCGCGATACTCAAGTCATCTAGCAGACCAACCACTTCTTCCGCCCGTTCCGCCATGCTCACAACGCCCGAGGCGAGTGCGGGAGCACTCTGCCCGGTGCCCCGTTGGTCGTAGCGAATGACCAGGAAGTCGTCGGCAAGCGTATCGATGAACGGCTCTATCCCGACAGGACCGCTACTTTGCGGCAGTAGCATCACCACCGGGCTTCCGCTCCCGATGGAAGTGTAATGGATATCGCCACCCGCAACCTGCGCCATCGGCATGCGGCATTACCTCAGCTTTGCAGCAGCAGCGGTATCGGCGCCGCGGTGACGAGCTTGCGGGTGGTCCGGCCCAGGCCGAACAGGGCGTCCATATGGTTGTCGCCGAAGGCACCCATGATCATCAGGTCGGCGGAGATCGAGCGGACCGCCTTGATGATGGCACGGCCGCGCCCGCGCGCCGTCAGTCGCGAGCCGTCGAAGGGGAGATGCTCGGCCGCCACGTCATGAAGTGCGAGATATTCAGTGACCGCCTCCGGTTCGGCGTATTCGTTGGCGGTGTTGGTCAGCAGATGTACCCGTCCTGCCGCCTGAAGTAACGGCAGCGCCGACCGTAGTGCGCGGGCGGATTGCACGGTACCCGTCCAGATCACCGCGACGATGTTGCCGATTCCCGCCGGCGCGGTCGGCGGCGTCACCAGCACCGGGGCACCGGTCTCGAACAGCGCAGTGTTGAAGGCTTGCGCATGCGGCCCTCGTTCTTCGGACAAACGCTCGACGATGATGGCGTCGTAGAAAAGGCCGAAGGCATTGATGGCGTCGTCCATGGTGCCCCGGACGTCGACCCACCGGGCTGACGCCATCTCGGCGCAAACCTCGTCGAAAGCGCTCTTGACGGTACCGCGTCCGGTGCCGTCGATGGCGTCGTCGAGCAATGCCGCCGAGCCGTCCGGCAGCACCGAGATCGCGGCTCCTGCCGGCCTCGGATAAAGGACGTCGAGATGTGCGCCGGCGAGGTTCGCGAAGGCCGCCGCCGATTTCAGGGAATCACGGTCGTTGTCGCTGCCGTCGATAAAGATCGCGAGCCGTCTCATTGCAGTCCCCCCTCGAGCCTGGTTCGCGGCACCTACCTCGTTACATCTAGTCGCCCGATCGTAAGTGTGAAGGGTAGCGTGCAAAGCCGATGTTTGCCATGTCGTCTACAGTACCGGGTCGTTCGGGTCGCCGCCGCCGAAGCCGTGCATGCGGCAGGCCCATTGCAGACCGATCAACGCGCCCTTGATTCGGGGCAGTAGAGCCAAGATCAAGAGTACCGAAAACGGCAGCCAGAGCAGATATTGTGTCGCCACCGGCGGCGACCAGAGGCGTTCCACCAGCAAGATCGAGGGAACCACGACATGGCCGACGAGCAGAATCGTGAAGTAGGGCGGCGCGTCGTCGGCGCGGTGGTGGTGGAAGGCTTCCCGACAGTTGCCACATGTCGCCTCGACCTTGAGGAAGCGACGGAAAAGGGGGGCACCACCACAGTGTGGGCAGCGTCGGCGAAAGCCACGTAGCAGGGCGGCGGGGAGTGGTCGGTCCGCCGTCATTTCCGTCTTCCGCGTCGGCCGTGCGGCGTGCGGCGCGGCGGCCGGCCCCGCTTTTGCCGGGACGGCACCGGGGCTTCCTTCTCCTCCCAATCGGTCAGCCGGAAGACCAGGCTGCCGGTGACGGTGTCGGCTTCCAGAAGCTTGACCCGAACCCGGTCGCCCAGGCGATGGCGCCGTCCGGTGTCCTGGCCGATCAGGGCCCGCGCCGCCTCGTCATGGACGAAGTATTCCCGGCCGAGACTGCTGATCGGGACCAGGCCGTCGGCGCCGGTCTCCTCCAGCCGAACGAAAAGGCCGGCCCGCGTCACGCCCGCGATCGTGCCATCGAACTCCGCCTCCACGTGGTTCGCCATGTAAGCGGTCAGATAGCGGTCCATAGCGTCGCGCTCGGCCGCCATGGAACGGCGCTCGGTCATCGAGATATGCTCGGCGATGGCTTCCATCGCCTCGAACTCGTCGTCGCCGAGGTGGCCGGGGCCAAGGTCGAGGCCGCGGATCAAGGCGCGATGCACCAAGAGATCGGAATAGCGCCGGATCGGCGAGGTGAAATGCGCGTAGCGCCTGAGTGCGAGGCCGAAATGGCCGATGTTGTCGGGGCTGTAGAGGGCCTGGGTCTGCGCCCGCAGCACCGCCTGGCTGACCACCTCGATCTCCGCCGTCTCCCTGGCCTTGGCCAGAGCCCGGTTGAAGAGCTTCGGCCGGACCACCTCGCCGAGCGAGATCGACAGCCCGAGGGTCTCGAAGAAATCCTTCAGCGCCCGGAGTTTCTCCGCCGTCGGGCTCTCATGGATCCGGTACATGCACGGCATCCGAAGACGCTCCAGCTCCTCCGCCGCGGCGACGTTGGCGGCGACCATGAATTCCTCGATCAGGCGGTGGCTGTCCAGGTGGGCGCGGGGCCGGACGGTGGCGATATGGCCGGCATCGTCGAGCACGACCTGCAGCTCCTTGAGTTCCAGGTCCAGCGGCTCCCGCCGGGCCCGGGCCAACATCAGGGCGTTCCAGGCACCGTAGAGGGGCGCGATCCGGTCTTGGAGCTCTGGCATGGCCAAGCTGGCCTCGCCATCGTGCGCCGCCTGGACCTCTTCGTAGGTCAGCCTGGCATGCGAGTGGATCAGCGCCCGCTCGAAACGATGCCCCAACTTGTCGCCTCGCGCATCGAGCCGGATGGTAACGGTGAGGGCGGCGCGATCCTCGTTCGGGCGCAGGCAACAAAGATCGTTGGAAAGCCGCTCCGGCAGCATCGGCACGGCGCGGTCGGGAAAATAGCTCGAATTGCCCCGCTCCTTGGCGGCCAGGTCGAGGGCGTTGCCGGGCCGAACGTAATAGGCGACATCGGCGATCGCCACCACGATCCGCCAGCCGCCGGGATTGTCCGGGTCGTCGTCGGGCGCGGCGAAGACGGCATCGTCGAAGTCGCGCGCATCGGCGCCGTCGATGGTGACCAATGCCAGCGCCCGAAGGTCGGTGCGGCCCTCCAGGTTCGCCGGTTCGGCCGCCTTAGCCTCGGCCAGTGCCGCCGCCGGGAACGCCACCGGAATCTCGTGTGCCTGGATCGCGATCTGGGTCATGGCGCGGGGATCACCGAAATGGCCGAGCCGTTCCACCACCCGGGCCTCGCGCAAGCCGAGCCGACCGCCAGGGACGACCTCGGCCGCGACCAACTCGCCACGACCGGCGCCGGCCAGGTTTCCGGGCGGTACCACCAGGTCGAATTTCTGCCGCCGGTCGCTCGGCATCAGGCGCCAGCCGCCGGCGACTTCGCTCAACACACCGACCACCCGCGTCGTGGCGCGCGGCAGGCGGCGGATGATGCGGGCCTCGTAGCCATCCTCGGTACGGGCGAGGCGAGCCAACAAGCGTTCGCCCTCGCCGATCGCCGGGCCCTGGTGGCGTTCGTTGGCGAGCACGATCGGCGGTGGTGGATCATCGTGCGACCAGGTCGCCGGGCGGGCGTGCAAGACACCGTCGGAATCAGCCAGCGTGACTTCGATGACGGCGACGCTCGGCAAGCTGCCGAGGCGCTGGACGCGGCGTCGGCGGCCCCGCTCGATCAGCCCTGCCTCGCCGAGTTCGCGAAGCATTGCATTGAGCGCCGTCCGGTCGTTGCCACGGACATGGAAAGCACGCGCGATCTCGCGTTTGCCGACGGTCTCCGTGCTCTCGTTGATAAAGCGCAGAACCTCCTCCTTGCTGGGCAAGGGGGCCGACTTGGCTGCCTTTCGGGCCATCGATCAGTCGGCGTCGGCGCTGGCGGTGCTCGCGACCTTGCCTTTCGGCTTGGCCTTGGATTTAGCCTTGGTCTTGGCCTTGGTGCCGGTCTTGGCCTTGGCTTTAGGCTTGGCTTTGCCCTTGGCGCGGCCCTTGCCTTTGCCCTTGCGGGCGGCCCGTTCGGCCAGCAGTACCAAGGCCTCCTCGAGGGTGATCTCGTCCGGCGTCTTGTCTTTCGGCAGCGTCGCGTTGATGCGCCCGTGTTTGACGTAAGGCCCATAGCGGCCGTCCATGACCGCGACCGCTTCGCCGTCGTCGGGATGCGCGCCGAGATTCTTCAGTTCGGTCGGCCCGCGCCGTTGACCTTTGGAATTGGCCGCCTCGGCGAGCACGGTGACGGCGCGATTGAGGCCGACGGTCAAGACTTCCTCGGTACTGGTCAGCCGCCCGTAGCGACCGTCCATGCGGAGGAAGGGGCCATAGCGGCCGATGCCGGCGGTGATCATCTCACCACTGTCCGGGTGGGCGCCGACCTCGCGTGGCAGTGCCAGCAATTGCAGCGCCATTGCCAGGTCCACCAACTCCGGTGCGATGTCCTTGGGCACCGAGGCGCGCTTGGGTTTTTCGTCGCCCTCGGGCTCGCCGAGTTGCAAGTAGAGGCCGAACGGTCCCTTGCGCATCGAGACGGCGAGTTGGCTTTCCGGTTCCAGGCCCAGTTCCTTCGGACCGTCCAGCATCAGTCCGCTGTCCTCGGCGTCGTTGTCGCCGGCGGTCAGCGGCCTGGTGTAGCGACAGTCGGGGTAGTTGGAGCAGCCGACGAAAAAGCCGAAGCGGCCGCCCTTCAGGCTGAGACTGCCCTTGTTGCAACCGGGACAGCCGCGGGCCTGGCCGTTCTCGGCATAGAGATAGGGCGCCAGCAGATCGTTGACCGCGTCGAGCACCTCGCGAACCCGGAGCTCCGCGGTGGCACCGACGGCGGCGGAGAAGTCGCGCCAGAAATCCGCCAACACCTGGCGCCATTCGATGTGACCGGCGGAAACCTCGTCGAGCCGGCGCTCCAGATCGGCGGTGAAGTCGTACTCGACATAGCGCGGGAAATAGCTTTCCAGGAAGGCGATGACCAGCCGGCCCTTGTCCTCGGGAAAGAAGCGGTTGCGTTCCAGGCGGACATAGCTGCGTTCTTGCAGGACCGAGAGGATCGAAGCATAGGTCGAGGGCCGGCCGATCCCCAATTCTTCCATCCTGCGGACCAGCGTCGCCTCGGAAAAGCGCGGTGGCGGCTCGGTGAAATGCTGCTCGGGCGTCACCGCCCCCCGGGCCAGGGAATCGTTCGTGGCGACCTTCGGCAGCCGCTTGCCATCCTCGCCGTTCTCGTCGGCGGTATCGTCCTTGCCTTCCTCGTAGAGCCTCTGGAAGCCTGGGAACTCGATCACGGTGCCGGTGGCGCGCATCGTCACCGCCTGGCCGGCCGGCTGGATGTCGATGCTGGTCCGTTGCAGGCGGGCGCTTTCCATTTGGCTGGCCAGGGCGCGCTTCCAGATCAGCTCGTAGAGCCGCCACTGGTCGCGGTCGAGGCGATCGCCGAGATCGTCCGGCAGCCGCGACAGCTCGGTCGGGCGGATCGCTTCGTGCGCCTCCTGGGCGTTCTTGGCGCGGCTTCGGTAGACCCTCTTCTCGCCCGGAACGAAGGCATCGCCGAAGCGCTGGCGAATGACCTGGCGGGATTCCTGGATCGCTTCCTCGGCCATCTGCACGCCGTCGGTCCGCATGTAGGTGATCAGGCCGATCGTCTCGCCGCCGATATCCAGGCCCTCGTAAAGCCGCTGCGCCACCTGCATTGTGCGGCTGGCGGCGAAGCCGAGCTTGCGCGAGGCTTCTTGTTGCAAGGTCGAGGTGGTGAAGGGCGGCTGCGGATGACGCCGGGTCGGTTTGGTTTCCACCTTGGCGGCGCGGAAGTCGGCGGCGGTCTCGATCGCCTGTACGGCTGCCATCGCCGCGGCCTCACCGGCGAGCGAGAATTTATCCAGTTTATCGGTGCCGAGGTGGGTCAAGCGGGCGGTAATGCTTTCCTTCGCCTCGGTCTGGAAGACCGTCTCGATGCTCCAGTATTCCCGGGGTTGGAAGAGCTCGATCTGGTTCTCGCGTTCGCAGATCAGGCGTAGCGCCACGGATTGCACCCGCCCGGCCGAGCGGGCGCCCGGCAGCTTGCGCCACAAGACCGGCGACAGCGTGAAGCCGACCAGATAGTCGAGGGCGCGGCGCGCTTGCTGGGCGTCGACCAAGTCCATGTCCAACTGTCTGGGGTTGGCCATCGCCTCCAGCACCGCGCGCTTGGTGACCTCGTTGAAGACGACACGCTCGACCGCCACCGCATCGAGCTTGTTCTTCTCTCGCAGCGCCTCCAGCACATGCCACGAGATCGCCTCGCCTTCACGGTCCGGATCGGTCGCCAGGATCAGTCGATCGGCACCCTTCAGGGCCTTGGCGATCGCCGTCAGATGCTTGGCCGAATCCGGATCGACCTCGTAGATCATCTCGAAGTTCTCGTCCGGCTTGACCGAGCCGTCCTTCGACGGCAGGTCACGGACATGGCCATAGCTGGCGAGGACGACGTAGTCCTTACCCAGATACTTGTTCAGGGTTTTCGCCTTGGCGGGTGATTCAACGACGACGACTTGCATGGTCGAAACGGGTCCGAGTTTGGCCGAATTAAGGAGTTTCCCCTGCCGACCTAGCGGAGCGATACCCGATTTCCCGGGTGGCGATCCAACCGACCGGCCAAGTCAAGCTCAAGCAAAATGGTTATTACCACGGGCGGTGTCAACTCGCTCTGTCGGATCAATTCATCCACTTCCACCGGCGTCGGCCCCAGAAGCCCGATCAAACGGTCGCGGGCGGCATCGAGATCGGACTCGCTCGGCGCCACCGTGGCGGTGCCGTCGAGCGGGCCGCCCGAAGGCTCCTCGATGCGCCGCTCGCGCATCCGGTCCAGGGCCTGCAGCACGTCGTCGGCGCCTTCGGTGAGCTGTGCGCCTTGCCGGATCAGACCGTTGGCACCGCGGGCGCGTGGGTCCAATGGCGAGCCCGGCACCGCGAAGACCTCGCGGCCCTGCTCGCCGGCGAGCCTGGCCGTGATCAGCGAGCCCGATCGCGGCGCCGCCTCGACCACGACGACGCCGAGCGACAGACCGGAAATCAAACGGTTGCGCCGGGGGAAATGGCGCGCCGTCGCCGTGGTTCCGACGGGCATCTCCGAGATCACCGCCCCGACGGTGACGATGTCGTGGTAGAGGGCTTCGTTTTCCGCCGGATATATCACGTCGACGCCACCGGCGAGAACCGCGATCGTGCCGCCGTCGAGGGCGCCGGCATGGGCCGCCGCATCGATGCCGCGGGCAAGGCCGGAGACGACGGCGAGGCCGGCGGCGCTGATCTCGGCCGCCATCTGGCGGGCGAAACGCTGACCGCTGGCGGGAGGCATTGCGGGCCCCGACCATCGCCACGCCTTCGCGTCCCAGCAGGCTCCGATGCCCTAGCACCGAAAGCAGCGGTGGCGGATCGGCGATGGCGCGCAGCAACCGCGGGTAGCCGGGCTCGGAGAGGGCGATCAGCTCGGCGCCGGCCGCCTCCGTCGCTTCATACTCGCGCTCGACCTCCGCCATGGTCGCGAGGCGAAGCCGCTGGCGGCCGCCGCGGCGGGCCAGTTCCGGCAGCGCCTCCAGCGCGGCGGCGGCGGAGCCATAGCGCTCCAGAAGCTGGAAAAAGCTGACCGGGCCGACGTTTTCCGAGCGGATCAGCCGCAACCAGTTGCGACGTTCGGTCCGCGATAAGGGTCCGTTGCTGGCCTGCATGGCCGGCAGCTTGGCCAACTTGCCGGGAATAGTCAACTTTCGGTAGTATTTTTCGACTCTTCCGACGGGCTCTTGCGGCCCTGGCCGATCTTTGGTTCTTCGCTGCGGAGGAGCCTGCGAATGTTGCTGTGGTGGCGCAGAACGATCAGTACCGCCAGCGCCGCCGCCAACTCCATTCGTTGCCAATCGGCCAGCCAATAGGCGTAGACCGGTGCCGCCAGCACCGTGCTCAGCGAGGCGACCGAGGAGTAACGCAACAGTCCGGCGACGGCGAGCAAGGTCAGACAAGCGGCGAGGCCGACCAGCGGCGCCACGGCCAGCAGGGTGCCGAGGTAGGTCGCGACTCCCTTGCCCCCCTTGAACCTGAGCCAGAGTGGAAAGCAATGCCCGACCACCGCTCCGCCACCGGCCAGAACGGCCATGTCCTGGCCTACTATCCCAGCCGCCAGAACGACTGCCGAACCTTTGCCACCATCAAGCACGAGTGTCAGTGCGGCCAGTGTCTTGTTCCCGGTTCGTAAGACATTGGTTGCGCCGATGCTGCCGGAGCCGATGCTGCGAATATCGCCCAATCCGGCGAGCCGCGTCAGGAGCAGACCAAAGGGGATCGAGCCGACCAGATAGCCGATCGCCAGCGCGGCCAGAAAGGGCCAGGTGTAGCTCCAGTCGCCCAGGGGATCGACCATCCGTCAGGCCGTTTCGGAAGCGGTATAGACGCTGCCGCCGGCGACGACGGTGCGCCAGGCGGCACCCTGTACCGGCCGGCCGCCGAAGGGGGAGTTCTTGGATTTGCCGTGGAAGGCGTCCTCGTCGATCTGCCAGGGGCGGTCGAGATCGAAGACCACCAGATCGGCCGGCGCGCCCGCCGCCAGCCGACCGCCTGGCAGGCCCAAGAGCCTGGCGGGAGCAAGCGTCATCTTGGCGATCAGGCCAGCGAGCGGCAGATGTCCGTTATGAAAGAGTTCTAGTGCCAGGGGTAGCAGGGTCTCCAGTCCGACGATGCCGCTCGCCGCCTGTTCGAACGGCAACCGCTTGCTTTCCACGTCCCGGGGCGTATGGCCGGAGGCGATGACGTCGATGGTGCCGTCGGCCAAGGCCCGGACTACGGCACGTCGGTCGTCCTCGCCGCGCAGCGGCGGTTCGGTCTTGGCGAAGCTCCGGTATTGGCCGACCGCGGTCTCGTTGAGGGCAAAATTGTGCGGCAACGCCTGCGCCGTGACCTCGAGGTCGCGCGCTTTCGCCCAGCGTAGCGCCTCCGCGCTTTCGGCGGTCGAGACGGCGGCGGCGTGGTAGCGCCCGCCGGTCAGCTCGACCAGGCGGAGGTCGCGCTCGAGGAGAATGAACTCGGCGGCCTTCGGGATTCCGGTGAGGCCGAGCCGGGTTGCCACCTCGCCCTCGTTCATCACACCTTCGGCGGCGAGCGAGGGTTCTTCCGGGTACTGACAGATCAAGAGATCGAAAGTCGAGGCGTAGCTGAGGCAGCGCCGCATCACCTGGGCGTCGGCCACGGCGCGGTCGCCGTCGGTGAAGGCGACCGCGCCCGCCGCCGCCAACAGGCCCATCTCGCTCAGCCGCTCGCCCGCCAGGTCCCTGGTGATCGCCGCCATCGGCAGGGCCCGGACCAGGGCGGTATCCCGGGCGTGGCGGGCCATGTACTCGACCAGGGCGACTTCGTCGATAACCGGGTTGGTGGTTGGCATGGTGATGAATGTGGTGATGCCGCCCCGGGCGGCGGCCTGGCTGGCGCTCGCCAAGGTTTCCAGATGCTCGGCACCGGGCTCACCGACGAAGACCCGCATGTCGATCAGGCCGGGCGCCAGGACGCGGCCGGCGCAATCGACCGTTTCGATGCCCTCTGGTACGCCGTCGGCAAACAGCCCCGGTCCGAGATCGGCGATCTCTTCGCCCTCGACCAGCAGCGCCCCGGGCGCGTCCAGACCGCTTTCCGGATCGAGCAGCCGAGCGTTCGTATAGGCGACCCGGGCGCCGCTGTCGCCCTTCATCCCTCGCCGCCTCCGGGCGCGTTCGGCAAATGTCGGGCGAGCGATTCCAGCACCGCCATCCGCACCGCCACGCCCATCTCGACCTGCTCGCGGATGGCGCTTCTGTGGATGTCGTCGGCGACCTCGCTGTCGATCTCGACGCCCCGGTTCATCGGCCCCGGATGCATGATCAGCGCGTCCGGCTTGGCGTAGGCCAGTTTCTCGCGGTCGAGGCCGTAGAAGCGGAAGTATTCGCGGATCGACGGCACGTAACTGCCCTTCATCCGTTCGGTCTGGAGGCGCAGCATCATGACGATGTCGACGTCCCGCAGCCCCTCGGCCATATAGTGGTGGACCTCGACACCGAGGCGCTCGACCTCGGCCGGCAGCAGCGTCGGCGGCGCGATCACCCGGACCCGGGCGCCCATGGTGTTCAGCAACAAGATATTGGAGCGGGCGACCCGGCTGTGCAGGATGTCGCCCGAGATCGCGACCACCAGGCCGCCCAGGCGACCGAGCCGGCGGCGGATCGTCAGCGCGTCCAGCAAGGCCTGCGTCGGGTGTTCATGGCTGCCGTCGCCGGCGTTGATGACCGAGCAATCGACCTTCTGCGACAGCAATTCGACCGCGCCGGAATCGGGGTGGCGGACCACCAGCACGTCGGGGTGCATGGCGTTCAGGGTCATCGCCGTGTCGATCAGGGTCTCGCCCTTCTTGATCGCGGAGCTCGCCACCGACATGTTGATGACGTCGGCGCCGAGCCGCTTGCCGGCCAACTCGAACGAGGTTCGGGTGCGGGTCGAGCTTTCGAAGAAGAGATTGATCTGGGTCCGGCCTCGAAGCAGCGACTGCTTCTTGTCGATCTGCCGGTTCTGCGCCACATAGCCGTCGGCGAGATCGAGAATGGCGATGATTTCGGGTGGCGAAAGTCCCTCCATCCCCAGGAGATGGGGATGCGGGAACAGGCTCGGTCGGGCATCTTGCATTAAAGGAGTAGTGTATAGGTGGCGTGCCATCGCCGCACAAGGCCGTTTCGGAAGGGCCGAAAAACGGCCGGTTGGGCGCGGCTTCTTCGGCGGCGGGACGACGCGCCTCGCGAATCGCGTCTAAAACCTCGGGAGATGATCCGATGGGCGAGCAAACCGACGGCGTGAACCCGGCCGCCGCGAGCGGTCCCGGCGAGGCGCGGGGTGCGGTCCTGATCGACCAGGTCGCCGACTGGCTGATGGACCGGGCCCTCGACCGCACCGAGATGGAGGCGTTGATCGCCGGCTGCTGCCAGCGGCTCCATGGCGCCGGCGTATCGCTGGTCCGCGCCCACGTCGCCTTTCGGACCCTGCATCCGGTGTTGCAGGCGCGGGGGTTTACCTGGCATCGGGGCGGCGGCGTCGAGACCACGGGCTTTCGCCACGACGTGGACACGGGTCTCTTCGCCCGCAGCCCGCACCACCACATGCTCGAGAGCGGGGTCTCCCTGTTTCGGCGGCGCTTGACGGGCGACGAGGCGCTGCTCGATTTCGACGTCTTGTCCGATCTGAAGGACGCCGGCGGCACCGACTATCTCGCCTACATCGTAGCCTTCGAAACCGGAAGTGGCGACGGCATCATCGGTTCTTGGGCCTCGGACCGGCCGGGCGGCTTCAGCGATGGCGACATTCGGGCCTTGCTTCGAATACAGCGGCGCCTGGCGGTCGCCTATAAGGTCGCCATCAAGGAACGGATCGCCCAGGACGTGCTGGCCGCCTACCTCGGTCCAGAAGCCGGTGCCCGGGTTCTCTCCGGCCAGATCCGGCTTGGCGACCACGAGCGCATCCACGCCGTCATCTGGCTGAGCGACTTGCGCCGCTCGACGGCGTTGGCGGCGGCGCTTCCGACCGAGGACTACCTGGCGGCGTTGAACGGTTATTTCGACTGTACCGCCGGCGCGGTGCTGGAGGCGGGCGGCGAGGTCTTGCTGCTGCTCGGCGACGCGGTGCTGGCGATCTTCCGGACCGACCAGGGATCCGGCGATGCCGCCGAGCGGGCGCTGGCGGCGGCGGCGGCGGCGGAGGCGCGGCTGCGGGCCTTGAACGCCGAACGCGCGGGCCGAGGCGAGGCGGCCTTGGCCTTCGGCATCGGCCTCCATGTCGGCGATGTGGTGTATGGCAACATCGGCGTCGCCGAGCGCCTGCAATTCACCGTCACCGGTGCCGCCGTCAACGAGGTCGCCCGGCTGGAGGCGCTGACCAAGGAACTGGAGCGGCCGGTGCTGGCGAGTGGCGCTTTCGCCGAACTGGTGAAGCGCGCCTGGGAGCAGCTCGGCCGGCACCAGGGCCGGGGCCTGCCAACCCCGATCGAGGTGCTGGCGCCGCCGGCCGCGGGCTGAGCCGGTTCAGGCCAGTCGGATATTGTCCAGCGCACCCTGCAGGATGTAGGCGGCGGCCAGCTTGTCGACGAGTTCCGCCCGGCGCTTGCGGGTGGTGTCGACCTCTTGGATCAGCATCCGTTCGACGGCTTGCGTCGACAGCCGCTCGTCCCAGAAGGCGATCGGGATCTCGCGCTTCTCGAGCAAGTTGACGGCGAACTGGCGCACCGATTGGCAGCGTGGCCCCTCGCTGCCGTCCATGTTGATCGGCAGGCCGAGCAGCAGGCCACCGACGCCGTGTTCATCGATCAGGGCGAACAGGCGCTCGGCATCGGCCCGAAACTTCGTTCGGCGGATCGTTTCCAGCGGGCTGGCGATGCTCCAGCGGGTGTCGGAAAGGGCGAGGCCGACGGTCTTGGCGCCGATGTCGAGACCGAGCAGGCGGCGGCCTTCGGCAACCGTCTCGCGGAGTTGGGTAGGCTTGCTTAGCAACATCGCGAATGTTAGGTTCCGCGCGCATTTTTCGGCGCTTTCGAGGGCCTTCGGGGCTGGCGCCGAGGACAATTCCAAAGGTCCGGGGAAACTCGCACATGTCGGTCGACAAGGCCACCGTCAGACGGATCGCGCATCTTGCCCGGATCGGTGTCGAGGAGGCGGAACTGGATGCCCTCGAGGCCGAGCTGAACAATATCCTGGCCTGGGTCGAGCAGCTGGGTGAACTCGATACCGACCAGGTGGCACCGCTGGCCAGCGTCACCGACGAGGATCTGGCCTGGCGCCCGGACCGGGTCGCCGACGGCGGCTATGCCGACGACATCACCGCCAACGCGCCGGACGCCCACGACGGCTTCTTCGCCGTGCCCAAGGTGGTCGAGTGATGGCAGCGCTCACCGAACTCACCATTGCCGAGGCGCGGGACCGGCTGGCGGCGGGCGAGGTCTCGGCCCGGGAGCTGACGGAAGCGCATATCCGGGCGGTCGAGGGCGCCAGGGACCTGAACGCCTTCGTCACCGAGACGCCGGAAAAGGCGCTGGCGATGGCGGATGCCTCGGATGCCCGCCGGGCCGACGGCGTGGCCGGCCGGCTGGAAGGCATACCGGTTGCGATCAAGGACCTCTTTTGCACCGAAGGCACGCAGACCACGGCCGGCAGCCATATCCTCGACGGCTTCCGGCCGACCTACGAGAGCACCGTGACCGCCAACATGTTTCGGGCCGGTGCCGTGATGTTGGGCAAGACCAACCTGGACGAGTTCGCCATGGGCTCGTCGAACGAGACCAGCTACTACGGCAACGTCGAAAATCCCTGGCGGGGCCGGGGCGATAATCGCTCGCTGGTGCCGGGTGGCTCCTCCGGCGGCTCGGCGGCGGCGGTCGCGGCCGGCATCGCGCTCGGTGCGATCGGCACCGATACCGGCGGCTCGATCCGCCAGCCGGCGGCCTTCACCGGCATCGTCGGCTGCAAGCCGACCTACGGGCGCTGCTCGCGCTGGGGCATCGTCGCCTTCGCGTCCTCGCTGGACCAGGCCGGACCGATGGCCCGCACGGTTCGGGACGCCGCCATCATGCTCGGCGCCATGGCCGGCCACGACCCGAAGGACTCGACCTCGGCCCGGCGCCCCGTTCCGGATTTCGAGGCGGCACTCACCGGCGATATCCGGGGTCTCAAAATCGGCGTACCGAAGGAATACCGGCTTGACGGCATGCCGGAGGAGATCGAAACCCTCTGGCGCCAGGGCCGCGAGTGGGCCGAGGCGGCCGGTGCGAAGATCGTCGACATCAGCCTGCCGCACACGAAATACGCACTGCCAACGTATTACATCGTGGCACCGGCCGAAGCCTCCTCGAACCTGGCCCGCTATGACGGCGTCCGCTATGGCTTGCGTGTCGACGATGGCGACTTGACGGCGATGTACGAGGGGACCCGCGCCGCCGGCTTCGGGCCCGAGGTTCGCCGTCGCGTTCTGATCGGCACTTATGTGCTGTCGGCCGGCTATTACGACGCCTATTACATCAAGGCGCAGCGGGTTCGCCGGCTGATCCGCCAGGACCTGGAGAGCGCTTTCGAGGCCGTCGACGCGATCCTGACGCCGACGACGCCGAGCCCGGCCTTCGCCTTCGGCGAACGTCCGGACGACCCGATTTCGATGTATCTGAACGACATTTTCACGGTGACGGGCAATCTCTCCGGCATTCCCGGGATCTCGGTGCCGGCGGGGCTGAGCGAAGCCGGCCTGCCGCTCGGCCTGCAGGTGTTGGCGCCCGCCTTCGACGAAGAGACCATGTTCCGCGTCGCCGGCGTGCTGGAAGAGGCGGCGGGCTTCCAGGCCCGCTCCGATCCCTGGTGGCGGAGCGCGCCATGAGCGAGGGCAACGCCAACCATGTCCAGGGCGCGACCGGCGAGTTCGAGGTCGTGATCGGCCTCGAGATTCATGCCCAGGTTGCTTCCGAGGCGAAGCTCTTCTCCGCCGCCGCCACCGCCTTCGGTGCCGCCCCCAACAGCCAAGTCAGCCTGGTCGACGCGGCGATGCCGGGCATGTTGCCGGTGATCAACGCGGCCTGCGTCCGGCAGGCGGTGAAGACCGGTCTCGGCCTCGGTGCCCGGATCAACCGGGTCTCGATCTTCGACCGGAAGAACTATTTCTACCCCGATTTGCCGGCCGGCTATCAGATCTCGCAGTACAAGGATCCGATCGTCGGCGAGGGCACGGTGGTCGTCGACCTGGTCGACGGTAGCCGCCGCGAGGTCGGCATCGAGCGGCTGCATCTGGAGCAGGACGCCGGCAAAAGCCTGCACGACCAGCATCCGAGCCTGACCTACGTCGACCTGAACAGGGCCGGTGTCGCCCTGATGGAGATCGTCTCGAAACCCGATCTGCGTTCGGCCGAGGAGGCCGGTGCGTATGTCCGCAAGGTCCGCGCCATCTTGCGCTACCTCGGCACGTGCGACGGCAACATGGAGGAGGGCTCGCTACGTGCCGACGTCAACGTCTCGGTGCGCCGCCCGGGCGAGGCCCTCGGCACCCGCTCCGAGACCAAGAACCTGAACTCGGTGCGCTTTATCGAGCAGACGATCGACTACGAGGCCCGGCGCCAGGTCGACCTGATCGAGGCCGGCGGCGAGGTGGCGCAGGAAACCCGCCTCTTCGATACCGCCACCGGCCGGACCCGGGAGATGCGCTCCAAAGAGGAAGCGCACGACTATCGCTATTTCCCCGACCCGGACCTGTTGCCGCTGGTGCTGGAGGAGGACTTGATCGAGGAAATCCGTGCCTCCCTGCCGGAACTCCCAGACCAGAAGAAGGCTCGCTACACGGCTGAGCTCGGTCTCTCGGCCTACGACGCCGGCGTCCTGGTCGCCGACAAGGAGATCGCCGATTTCTTCGAGACGGTGGCCGAGGGGCACGATGCCAAGGTCGCGGCCAATTGGGTGATGGGCGACTTCTTCGGGCAACTGAACCGGGCCGGCCTGGAGGTCGGGGCAAGCCCGCTCGACGCCAGGCAGCTTTCCGGCCTGCTGCACTTGTTGGCCGACGGTACGCTCTCGGGCCGCCTCGCCAAGGACGTTTTCGAGAAAATGTTCGCGACCGGCCGCGGTGCCGATGCGATCGTCGAGGAAGAAGGGCTGCGCCAGGTCTCCGACGAAGCTGAGATCGAGGCGCTGGTGGCGAAAGTGATCGCCGACAATCCGGACAAGGTGGCCGAGGTCCACGCCGGCAAGGACAAGCTGGTTGGCTGGTTCGTCGGCCAGGTGATGCAGCGGAGCGGCGGCAAGGCCAACCCGCAGCGCGTCAACCAGACGCTTCGCGCCAAGCTGACGCAATCGTGAGCGGCGGCGCCCGGCGCTTTCGGCTAATGAGTTTTCTTTTCGGGAGGGACCGCGCGTGACGAAGCCAATCGATGTCTATTACTGGCCGACGCCCAACGGCTGGAAGGTGAGCATTCTGTTGGAGGAGCTGGGCGAGCCCTACACCATCATCCCCATCAACATCGGCAAGGGCGAGCAGTTCGAGGCCGAATTCCTGAAGCTCGCGCCCAACAACCGGATGCCGGCGATCGTCGACCACGAGCCGCTGGGCGGTGGCGATCCCATCCCGATCTTCGAGTCCGGTGCCATCATGGAATATCTGGCCGAGAAGTACGGCAGGTTCATGCCCCAAGACAGCCGCGGCAAGTATGAGGTGCTGCAGTGGGTCTACTGGCAGATGGCGAACCTGGGGCCGGTCTCGGGCCACAACAACCATTTCCGCCACTACGCCGCCGACAAGAAGCAGGAATACGCCAAGCAGCGCTTCACCGACGAGTGCAATCGGCTCTACGGCGTCATGAACACCCGCCTCGCCGACCGGGACTATCTGGCCGGCGACTATTCGATCGCCGACATGATCTCCTGGCCCTGGGTCGTCGGCCACGAACGCCAGGGACAAAGCCTCGACGATTTCGCCAACCTGAAGCGCTGGTTCGAGGCGATCCAGGCCCGCCCGGCGGTCGACAAGGGGCGCAACGTCGGCAAGGAATTGCGCCGCCAGGGCCAGATGAGCGAAGAAGAAAAGAAAGTCCTCTTCGGTCAACGGTCCAGCCCGGCGGTGGAGTAGTTCGTATTCGATGCGCCGCCGTGCCATGTCCCCCTCGGAGGAGTATTCTCGAATTCCACCGTTAGAGCTTCAGCGTCATTCCCGCGAACGCGGGAATCCAGGATTCGAGCGCGTTTCTGGACTCCCGCTTTCGCGGGAGTGACGATGGAGTTGAAGACGACGATGGAGTTGAAGATAGAGAGGCGGAAATGAACTCGGATAGTCCAACGTGGTCGCCGCGGACCAAGGCGGCGCAGGCGCTCGGTTGGGTCGACGAGCGGACCCGCGCGGTGACGCCGGCGATCCATCCCTCGACCACCTTCATCCGCGATGCCGACAACCAACACCGCGCCGGCTACAGCTATTCCCGCGACGAGAACCCGACCTACGATCAGGCCGAGGCGCTGTTGGCCGAACTCGAGGGCGGCGCGGGGGCGATGCTGTTCGCCTCCGGCATGGCGGCGGCGACGGCGGTCTTCCACACCCTTCGCGCCGGCGACCATGTGGTGGCACAGGAGGTGATGTATTGGGGCCTCCGGCGCTGGATCAAAGATTTCGCGGATCGCTATGGCATCGAGGTGAGCTTCGTGGCGACCTGGGACCTGGACGCGCTCGCCCAGGCGGTCCGGCCGGGCGCGACCAAACTGGTCTGGATCGAGACCCCGGCGAACCCGATGTGGCACGTCGTCGACATCGCCGGGGCGGCCGAAATCGCGCACCGGGCGGGGGCGCGGCTGGCGGTCGACAGCACGGTGGCGACACCGGTGCTGACACGGCCCTTGGGCCTCGGCGCCGATCTGGTGATGCACGCCGGCACCAAGTATCTGAACGGCCACAGCGACGTCGTCGCCGGTGCGCTGGTCACTCGAGAGGCCGACGAAGATTGGCAGGCGCTGGGCCTGGTCCGTCACGACGGCGGTGCCGTGCTGGGTCCGTTCGAGGCCTGGTTGCTGCTGCGCGGTATGCGGACGCTGCCGCTTCGGGTCGTGGAATCGTCACGCACCGCGTTGACCCTGGCGCGGCGGTTGGTCGGCCACGATCGTGTCGGCGAAGTCCTCTACCCGGGTCTGCAAAGTCACCCGGGACACGCCCTCGCGGCGCGGCAGATGGAAGGCGGCTTCGGCGCCATGCTGTCGATCCGGACCAAGGGCGGCGAGGCGGCGGCGATCCGGACCGCCGCCAACGTGGCGCTCTGGAAGCGGGCGACTTCGCTCGGTGGCGTCGAAAGCCTGATCGAGCATCGCGCCTCGGTCGAGGGGCCCGGCACCCCGGTGCCATCGGACTTGTTGCGCCTCTCGGTCGGTCTCGAGGACCCGGACGACCTGATCCAGGATTTGGAGGCCGCCCTCGACGCGGTTTGAACGCGACCCCGACCTTCACTAAGCTCGCCCGAGGGATCGGGGACCGCCAATCGAAGGAAATACGACATGATAGAGCTTTACACCTGGAAGACCTCGAACGGCCGCAAGGCGACCGTGATGCTCGAGGAGTGCGGCCTCGAGTATAATCTGCACCCCATCAACATCGGCCAGGACGACCAGTTCACGCCCGAATTCATCGCCATCAACCCGAACAGCAAGATTCCGGCGATGATCGACACCGACGGCCCGGGCGGCAAGCCCTACACGCTCATCGAGTCCGGCGCGATGTTGATGTATCTGGCCGAAAAGACCGGCAAGTTCATGCCGCAAGAGATGGCGGCCCGCTACGAGGTCATCCAGTGGCTGATGTTCCAGATGGGCGGGATCGGCGGGAACAATCTGGTTGACGTACCAAGCAATGCGAGTGGCCTGCCCCCAAGGTTTGTACCACGTCCTAAGTTAGTCTGTTTGCCACCTGTTCTGAGGCCCGGTTCGGTCGTAGCCCATCAGTTGCGAAGGCCGGAACGGGCCGGTGGTGCAGAATGGTCTCTGGCGCCGGCGGTCT
>PVBE010460046.1_pt1 | contig 19216 bp, 17 predicted proteins | sample 1631181 | NCBI WGS metagenome assembly PVBE01 (sample SAMN08397723, study PRJNA350692) | Marine metagenome, whole genome shotgun sequencing project. | isolation source: water | place: Pacific Ocean | collected 2012-04 | reverse complement strand
GACCTTGTGACTTGATTCCGGATCGATGGTGAATGCAGATTCGTTAACCGTGTAAGTCCAGTTCTTCGAGTCCCCGAAGTCCGCAGTCAGATTGAGGGTCTCCATCAGGTTTCCCCTGTTGATCAAGGTAACTTCGATTTCTACCGAATTGCCCGGAGCGGCCTCGAAGTCGGTTGACCCGATGAAGTCGATTCGATGGTCGGGAGCGACTTGAACGTACCACTCGCTGGTGGACAGCAGCGTTCCGTTGTAATGGGCTGTCAGATTGAAACTCTGGGAGACATCGGCCCTAGCGAGAAGGCTTGCCTTGGCATAGACCCTGACAATCCCCTGCGAGCCGGGCGGGACCAACTGGGTTGTGTTCATCTCACAGACCCCTTGCTCGTTGAAGCAGACATCGAGTTTGTCGCCATCCGAGGTGTGTAGAGATAGATCGAAGGTGATGTTTGTGTTGCCAGTGTTGTTCAGGACTGTGATGATGGTCTTCTGGCCAACCCTGTTGGTCTCCGAGAGGTCGGGAATATCAGTGGAGGCGATTACCGCGGTGGATTTGGAGGGGTAGAACTGTGCTGAGACGACCTCGGTTAGTCGGATAAGCGCTGGTGCATAAGCCAGCAGTTCTCCGGTTTCAGTAGAGTTCGCGTAGACCCAAATTTCGTGGATTTGGTCGGCACTGGCTGATGCGGGGGGGATTGCTGTTACTGCAACTGAGAACTGGTCTTGGTTGGCCCCTCCGGTCTGCCCTTGACCGGAGAAAAGATTGGTTTTGGACTGGAGCATGTTCGCTGCGGAAGAGGCTAGGGAAATCGTCCAGCCTTCCTTCGATACATACCCCAACGTGAAGTTTGCTACGTCGTTTCCTGTGTTCTTGAGTGTGAGGTTTGCAACGATGGGGGTGCCCGGGTCGCCCACGGCCACTCCTGAGGCGAACATCTCTGCCGACCATATCTCGTGAATGTTTACAGAGACGTCGGCACTATCATTGATAGAGATGGTTCCGGGGAAGGTACCCCAATCAGATGTGGCTTTGAATGAGAATGTGAGTGTGCCTGCGGACGGGTATGGATAGTCGGCATTAGAATTGAATGCCAGTGCGACCGTCCCGTACCCAACCTCTCCAGGCTCCAATTCCATGGTGGACGGGGCAGCAGTCGCAGTCCACCTCAGTAGCTCATCGGAACTGGACCCTTGCAGAAAGGTATCCTGTTCGAATGACATGCCGTTGTAGAAGTCCGACCCCACTTCGGGAGACAATGAGACTTGGGCCAGAGTGTCGTTTGACCCGAGGTTATGCACAATGGTGACTTCAAAATCGACCCACCGATTGAAGTTCCCCGCAATGATGTCGTCCACTGTGATGTCATTCGCCCCACCTGTGATGGTGATGTCCAACTCGACGACGCTGTCGATAAGCAGCGTAGTCTGGTTCGTCGCTGGCACCCCACCTTCCAAGGGAATAGCTTGAACGATCAGATCGACCTCCTCTATGGATGAAACCTTCCAAGACGGGTTGAGAGGCATCGACAGATCCGGGGTGGAGATGGTTACTGGGATTGCCCGTGTCTCGTTGGGCAGTAAGACATCGGTGATAGTAACCGGGGAGTGAATGTTCCAGAATGGTATCGCTTCTGTTGCCCCGACGTCTATCTGGTACTGAGCCGGTGCGGTCCCGGTGTTCTTTAGCGTGTATTCCAGGGTCCTATCGGTCCCCGGTGTGAGGTTTGCGTAGTTCTCTCCCAATTGATGGCTGTGGTTCTGGAAAATCTCGGAAGAGTAGGTCCCCCCAGCCATCACCATGGTTGTGGCTTGTAGTACGTATCCAGCGGTTTGGCTTTGGATGGCCACTGTGACCAGTACAGAGTCGCCGTTAGCAGCGTTGGCCGGAACGTCTACGTTGATTTGTATCGCCTCTGTATCTCCAGCTGCTACGGTTAGAGGGGATGATGATGGGTAGATTGTGTCGGAGGCATTGACCCAGTAATCCGTGGGTGCCGAATTGTTCGACTGGGTTACCACGAAGGAGTCGTCGACCGTGCCAGAGTTCTGCAAGATGTAGTTCAGAACCGTCTGAGAACCCGGGTCGACGTTCCTGTTGTTGGCAGGAAGCAGGGAAGCCCTGAGTGCGACGAAATTAACTATCCTGGATTCGATGGTGACTGTTTGCTGGGACACCCCTGCCACCAATAGGCTGCCACCCAACGTGTAGTCGCCCTCTAAGTTAGAGCCATCGAAGGAGAGTGTGATGTTGTGCGGAGTCGGTGGGCTTGCTAGGCTTCCGGGAAGTAGTTGCTCGGTCGAGGAGGATATGGGAACGCTTGGGCCGCCTAGGGAAGGGGTAAGAGTGAGTTGGGCTGTGACATCGACAGGCTGGTTTCCGGTATTCACCGCTGTAATGGCACCGGCCCACATAGCTCTAGCCAAGGATGTGCCGTCCTCGGGCAGGGAATCGGCAATGTCGGTGGCGTCTTCAACAGCAACAACGTTGACGTTATTGAGGGACATAACGTCATTGCTAGAATTTGAATCCGAAGGAGATGAGTCGTCCTCCCAAGTGGCGGTGATTTGCAATCCGGAGCCTATCACGGAGGAGGCGTCCCAATAGAGCAGGTGATTGGCTCCTGCCCCGGGATTTAGAGTCACGGTTCTGTTGTCAACCAGTACTCCATCGACCTTCAGAGTGATGTTCCCCTCTGCCTCAGCGCCACCGATGTTCAGAATGCCGACTCTGATTATGTGATTCTGAGGTGCTAGTGTAGGGACCCCAGAGACAAGAACGGAAGGTGTGGTGACATGGAGATCAGTAACTGCAACGTCAGGCCCCCCACTTTGTCGGCCGGAGGTCATCATCGAAACATCTTCTTCTGGTGGGCCCGGGATGCCTGCCAGCAGGGGAGATAGGAAAAGTAAGGCGACTAGAATCGTGACCTTGCTAGCCCTATCCGTGGCCTTTTGCGAGTAAGTGGCAAGGTTTGAGATGACTTGTGTTCCCATCGCTTCCGCTCCCCTCCTCGTAGAGGAGACTAACCATCATTATGAAACAACCGGAGAAAAAAAGTGACCTCTGTGGTTGGTAAAGGGTTACGACCGATGTTATGAAAAGTCACTGCTCACGTTCGGTAACGTGGCGGACGCTGTATCCATCATTATCATCGTGCTTATTCTGATGGCCACGTTCAACGGCTTGTTCAGAATAATGCGTTCTCAGTCCAGAAGAACCATCCTTCCATCAACAAGAAGGAACGTGCCCGATGAGATTCTGGCTGGTGCGGTTTCGAGAAGGAGCAGGGCCAGGGGCAGAGACAGGTCTGGAAGTCCAACCGTTGCAGGTTCACTGGGAGATGGTTCTGAGGCGATAGGCCCTGGTGTCCAAGAGGCTGAAATCTCAACAAAGGGAGCTACTGCTCTGGAGAAAAGGCTCGAGAGAGAGGGTGCGAAGAGGGGCTCTGTCCAAATTAGCCTGATGTGGGACAACTGGAATGACCTTGACCTCCATGTAATCACTCCCTCTGGAGAGCACATCTACCACGACAACAGAACCTCAGGTTGCGGGGGGGAATTGGATGTCGACATGAATTTCAAACCAACTTCAAAGTCTCCTGTGGAGAACATCGTTTGGACGAAGACGCCCCCCCCGGGCGTTTACAGAGTCGGGGTGAGGCACTACAAGATCCATACCAAGGGAATTTTATCGTGGGTCCCCTTCCTATCTAGGATTCATAGGAAGAATTCTACCGATTTCACGGTAAGCCTGACCATTGGGGAAAGCAAGCGTTTCTACGAGGGTTCGTTGGTAAAGAGCAACGACCTGCAATTTGTCGCGAAGTTCGCTATAGCGGGTCCCGATGGGGAGGTCCCTGAGTTGACATTGCCGCAGGAAGAGGAAGCCCAGGAAGATTTCACTGAAGCTAGAGACGTGGATGCTCTCCGGAGACGGGTTGGGACGGTTCAAGATGGCGTCTCAGTCGATCTAAGTTGGGAGGGTGAGGGCGACTTGGGGTTATCCATTGTTGATTCTGGCGGCGAAAAATTGTCCTTCTTCAATCCCGAAGGAATGGGTGGTGGGTCATTCGATATCTCTAATTTCGACCCTAAATCTGGAAGGAGGTCTGTTTCATGGGAGACTGCCCCTCCTGCTGGGTCTTATTCCATACTCGTGAGGCATTTCGAAACCGACGGGGAGCCTGCTGAAGTTGGCTTCAAGGTGGTTGTAAACAATAGGGGGGAGTCTGAGGAGTTCTCAGGCGTGGCACAACCAGATGGTTCCGAAGTAGAAGTAGGAAGTTTCCAAGTCTAGTTAACCCAAAGTCCTTGGATGGTTAGTATTCTCCTCATCCACTGGAGTTTCTCCATTTTCAACTCAACCTGTGTGCTACCTGACCATCTACCCACGGAATCGGACCTAGTGCCGAGCATCTTGATTCGATTATTGCTAACTCCAAGTGCTGTTAGTATGCAAGCTGCACGATCTCCATCTGTGAATCCCCCGGGGTTGTGCATTCCTGGGATGTTTCCCGGGGTCTGGTGAGTTAGGATTAGGTCAGGGGGGGTTGCCTGTTCTTCTGCGAACTCAAGTAAAGAGGCCCAGTCACTACGATTGTCCCCATGTGCATGTAGGAAAATGGGAACCGACCTCCGGACCGCTTCAATCGTCCCCTGTCCCCCATCGGCATCGCTTACAATGAATGCCACTCTGGACCATGCCTTTTCTGATAGTGAACCGGGAATCTCGGAAATAACTCCTGCTGCACCGTCAGCAGCCACTATCAAAGTTGGTTCTGCTAGTATGCTCACCAACTCTTCTGGCTCGATTGCGGCCCCGAGAATTGCAACATGGGCCTTACGTATCACAAGCCTCCTGTATATCCTCGAAAGTGAGCCGGCTCTGTTGTGTCTGGCCCATTTCTCCAAGAGAGAGTCTTCGACCCTGTGCACCATATCTCGTGCGCTCTCTAAGTCATCGGACTCGTCCCAGCCAAAATGCTTCCTCACATCTTCTTGCAAACCGACCAATGAGTGCAAGTAAGGTTCCAGAACGGTGGGGCTTTGCGAGTACGACATGCTCTCCAGTGGAAGGACTCCGTAAGTATTGAAGAACCCTCTTGGAAGTCTGATAGGCGTGCCAATGCCCATCAGTGCTCCGGAAATCGATGACGAGGGGCTTCTTGCCCGCTATCCCTTCCTCCCACAAGGAAGCACGTACATCAGATCGATGCTGGATGAAAATGGCATTACTGTTGAGGACCTGATTGATGCTCCCTGGTTGGAGGACGTCAGGGTAAGGGGGATGTTGAGGCTCGTGGATTCCGTTCTACAGCAGGAAGGGGATGGGGCGTCATCAAGCATTGACATCTCAACTGATGTGGGGAGGATGACGGAAGCTCTCTCCTTCCTTTATGCGATGCTGATAGTGTGCGCATCTTTCGACGAGCGTCTGCTTTCAAGATGGATAGAGGGTGAGTCAAGCAGAGCCGACAGGCTGCTTGGGATGGACTCGGACAACTTCGAGTTGATTTCATCCTCATTCCTCTCTGGGATAGTTTCCAAGGTCGATTCAAGGGGTTCGGAGGATTACTGGATCCCTATGGTGGATTTCATCGAGCTTAGTCCCAAGATTTCTGGGAAATACTGGAGGTTGGTTAACAGGCCTCTGAGGGGGGGCTGGGTGTGCTTGGACTCTGGTGCTGGTGAGTCGGGCAGAGGAAGAGCCTCTCGACTAATCAAAGAGAGGATTCGGGAGAGCCTTAGGGGGAGTTGCGAGGAAAGGATGGAAAGGATGGATGATGAATTTGCTGCAAAGTTCGCAGACCCGGTGGATAGGATTGTTGGTCTCCTATCCGAGAGAGTCAGGGAAGAGATGCCGATGACTGCAGCAGTTAGGGATGATTGGCCCCCCTGCTTCGAATCTGCCGTTTCTGAATTGAATCAGGGAATCAACGTCAACCACGTTGGTAGGGTGTTCCTTGCTGCCTTCTCCCGATCCATTGGTCTGGATCAGGAGCAGACATGCAACTTCTTTGCAAATGCTCCAGACTACAACGCCGAAACTACGGCTTACCAAGTGAATCAGATCTACGAGAGAGAGTACACCCCCCACGGTTGCTCTGCTCTGAAGACCAATGCACGATGCCCGGTTCAAACTGGAGAGGATCGGTTGTGTGACCAGGAATGGTTGAGTCACCCATTGAAGTATATCAGGGCAAAGCAGAGGAGGAGGTTCAATTCTGAAAGGGACGAGCCCCCTGGCAATGATAGTGCCCAAAGCAGCAGTTCGGCCAATTCCTCATAAGTGGGTGCTCCCCAACCACCTCCACGGGGGTCGCTAAGATAGTACGAACACTTGTTCTCACGATCGACAGGGATAACGACCTGGGAGTGAAATCTGGAATCAGAGGACCTGTAGTAGGGAGGAAGTCGTGCCTGACGGCTGCTCTCAGACTGGGGATTGCAGATCCGGAGGAGTCAGATACGAACGCTATTCTAGGAGCCCTCCACCATCACGACAGGTTGGCTGAGGGGGCCAGTGCTAGTGATGAGGTCCAGATAGCCATACTCACAGGCGACGTTCGTGTTGGGCCTAGGAGCGACAGATCAATTGCTAGCCAATTGGACGAAGTCATCCAGGACTTCCAACCAGATGCAGCCGTGCTAGTTACCGATGGTGCTGATGACGAGGCTTCGCTTCCGATAGTGACTTCGAGAGTGAGGGTAGACACTGTTGAGAAAGTGATTGTCAGACAGTCGAAGGGGATCGAAGGGACCTACTACTACATTGTGAAGGCAATCGAGGACCCCCGATTCAGATCGAGATTGCTCGTTCCTCTCGCGGTTTTCCTAATCATCATCGGACTTGGGCTTATCCTCCCTAATGGGATCGCCCTGATAGGGTCCCTACCCCTTCTGATTGGACTGTGGGTTTTGGGCAAGGGATTAGGCCTGGAGGCGCAAATGGAACGTGTGGCAATGGAAATGAGAGACAGTGCCACGGGTGGGCTTTTCTCATCATTGCTCTGGGGGATGTCGATAGTCAGCCTGTTTCTGGCAGTTGCTACCATATGGGCTGGTTGGGACGACCCAGTGCCCGAACAGTCTTCTCGATTCGAGCATCTACTGGGCCTATTTGATGAGGTTCTGCAGTGGGTCGTTGGGGGTGCACTATCTTTCTTGCTGGCGCTGGGTGTACTGAGATGGAAGGAGGGTTCATTCACTGGAAGGAGTGTTCTGCTGATTGGTCTCGCTGTGGTAATCTACACATTCTTGGCAGCAACTATTGACGTGGTCCTAGCGATTTCTTCAGGAGAGCAGTATAGCCCCACGTTCGATCAATTAGGGAATGATTGGGGCCTTCCCATCCTTTCGATGGTGATGTACTACCTCCTCAGGACTATCGTGCAATCGTTTGTCGAAGACGACGAGATGGCACAAGGAAACCGATTCTGGGGTGTCTGATGGGAGACGTCAAGGCATCAATAATCTGGAAGGGCGAGTTGGATAGGGGAGAGGCGCTGCTAGCTGCAATTTCACCCGATGACCCTGACGATTTCAGTGTAGAGTTGATGCGGGATGGGAATCGGGCACAGTTGAGGATTGTTGTTTCCTCTGAAGGCCTGGGGAGGTCAAGGGCCTCTGTAGATGACATTCTGGCCTGCCTAGCAGCGGCTGAGTCTGGTTTGGACTCCCTCGGGTAATTTCTTATCGAAAACTAGGACCATTCAAGGAGGGGTTTCCATTCGAACGGATGTGGGAAGGCTGCCGCACGATAGATCTCACCTGCTAATCCGACCCGAGGCACCCGGAGTACCCACCAAACTTTTCCATAATTCAATCACAAGGTGGTTGACTGCCCACCTGTCTGACGACATGGCATTCGACGAAGGTTCTGGGGGGGTTGTAGAATCAATGGCCTACTCGAAGGGAGATGGGTTAGTTTGTGGGAAAATCCCGATCGGTATTCTGGTAGAGGATTTCTTTCCAAGTTGCAACCTCAATTGGTTTGTAGGGGATGGAGATGTGGTTTCCACAGGGGATAGGGTTCTTTCGCTGAGTGGTCCCTCTGCGAGTGTGCTAAGTTGCGAGAGGGCCCTCCTAAACATCCTAGGCCGTCTCTCAGGGATTTCAACCCTGACTTCCGAATGGGTGAGGGAGGCTAGAGGTATCGGGGTTGCCAGTACAAGGAAGACTGCTTGGGGGTTGTTGGACAAATGGGCCGTTCACGTTGGCGGGGGGCTCACGCATAGGCTTAGCAGAGGGGATGCGCTGATGATCAAAGAGAATGACTTGGGTGTGATTTCGACAGATAGCGGCTCTGGGGATTCAATTCCAACTGCAATTTCCTCCATTGACTTAGAAGCCAATGCAGAATTCACTGTAATTGAGGTGCAAGGACCCGATGAGGCAATTATTGCTGCTAGAACTTGGTCAGAAAGTCAGATAGCAAGGAATGGCACAGAGCCAATTGTGATTCTTCTGGACAACATGGGGCCATCCGCATGCGGGAGCACCGGGGAGGTTCTGAAGAGCCTGGGCCTTAGGGAATGGTGCATCCTGGAAGGATCCGGTGGAATCAAAAGAGAGGATTTGCCGTCTTGGGCGGAATCTTCAGGGGTCGACGTTTTATCCTCAAGTGAGGTGAATATGAATTCAGGGACATTGGATTTTTCCATGCTAATAGAGGGGATTTGATGGCCGAGATACCGGACAGCCACCCTAGGAAGAGGTCCCTGCTATCTCGTGAAAAGATTGTTCAGGGGAGTGAAAAGGGCCTTCTGGCCAAGTCCGCAATGATAGCTCATGGGAGAGGGGAGGCGTTTGACTACCTATTGGGAGAGAGGACGAGTGAATCGGCAGGGTCAGCAATCAGAGAGTCTGTGGCTCGTCTAAGAAAAGCCGACAAACCCGTTATCTCCGTAAACGGTAACACGGTTGTTCTAGCAGGGAAGGGGGCATTGAGGTTGGCTGCCGCTCTAGGGTGCGCAATTGAAGTGAACCTCTACTACAGAACTCCAGAACGGGTTTCCGGTCTGCTTTCCCTGTTGGAGGAGCAGAGGAGTTCGGTATTGATGGAGCCAGAACCACCGGGGTTCGAAGGGGACTGGCTCGAATCGGTAAGGAGAGTGCCTCTGCTTGGGAGCTCCCCTGACTTCAGAATAGAAGGCCTGGAGGGCCCTCGCTCAAATTGCACCGAGGCGGGGATTGGGTCTGCTGATTCCATTCTGGTCCCTCTGGAGGATGGTGATAGGTGCGAAGCCCTGGTTAATCTTGGCAAGGAGGTCATAGTGATAGATCTAAATCCACTCTCCAGGAGTGCCAAGATGGCCACTGTGACTGTCGTGGATGAGGTCTCGAGGGCGTTCGATGCCATGCTCGCTGAGCTTGTTGCAAACCCTAACTGCGCCCCGACTGAATGGGACAATTCGTCCGCTCTCAGGAGCGCAGTTGTTGAAATCGGCGATTACCTGCTAAGCAAGTCCTAGTCCGCCTATCCCGACATCTCCTGGAGGATGGCTGAGCATCTTGACGAGATAGCCTTGCCAACTTCAGTGGTTGAGGCCCTTCCCCCTAGGTCGTACGTAACCGGGCCTCCCTCCGACATGTGTTCAGATATTGCACGTTCCAGGACATCCGCGCACATTGTTGCCTTCTCGTCATTATGACGCAATCCGAGTGAGTCGAACATCAACTGGACAGAGGAGATAGAGGCGATTGGGTTGACTTTGTTCTGCCCGGCGTGTTTTGGACTGGAGCCATGGACTGGTTCGAAGAGCATGTGGTCATCACCGATATTTGCACTTGCTGCCATTCCCATCCCACCTTGGAGGACAGATGCAAGATCAGTTGCAATGTCACCGAACATATTTGGGAGAACGACCACATCTAGATCCTCTGGATTTCTAACGAGCCACATTGTGAAAGCATCGATGAATGCTTCGTTAGTCTCTACTCCTTCAAACTCAGAGGCTACTTCCCTGAATACCTCGCGGAATAGTCTGCACCCCCTAGTAACGTTGCTCTTGTCGACGCAAGTTACCTTCTGTGTGGTTTTTAGCCTGGATTGCCTTCTCTTCGCGAGATCGAATGAGTATCGAATTACTCGCTCGCTCCCCTTTCGTGAAATAGGCCTAACATCCCATCCTACCTCTCCCTCTAATCCGGGAAACCCATCGATAACCAACGGCTCGTCTCTTTCGTCCCCCCTCGCTGCCATCCCAGATCTTCTGAGGAGTGCGTGGTAAAGGCCCTCTGTGTTTTCTCGAACCATTACAATATCGACCAAGTCGTGGTCCCATACATCAGAGAATGTTCCGTGAACCTTGTGTTTCACTCCCTTGTATAGCTTCACTGGCCTCACATTTGCGTATAGGTCCAGTGCGGACCTAAGTCCCAACAGGGCCTGTCCACCAGCAATATCCCCATTCGGCAGTGTCGCCCCGGGCCACCCAACTGCCCCAACCACAATGGCATCAGACTCATCGCGACAGAAATCGAAAGACCCCGGTGGCCACTCCTCGCCAGTGTCGAGATAGTGCTGACCCCCACAAGGAATCTCAGTCACTTCGAGTGAGATTGCCCCGTTTTCTTGGAAAACCGAGAGGACACGCTTGACTTCTTCCATGACCTCGCGCCCAGTCCCATCTCCGGGTAGTAGGGTCAAACGGTACGGGGCCATGGCTTCGGCAAGACCTTTTCATTCATCAATCCGACCCCATGTAGAACTGAGGTTTCTGAGGAGATAATTGATAGCCGGTCAAATGAACAACGAATGCATGGACACCGACTCCGAAGAAGGGCAAGGCGGACCGAAGATTGACATCAGGACTCTACCAGAGTCGGTTTCTCTGCTATGGGAGTCCATGCTAAGGAAGAATCCCAACTGGGACCTAGCCAAGTGGCTAGACGATAGGGCCAATGAAGAGTTGGAGTTATTGGAGTCTCACCTAGGAAGAGAGAGGTTGAGGTACGAACAGCGCCTGCACAGGATTGAGAATCTATCTAAGCAGATGAAGAGGAGGCGTGAGAGCATTAGCGGATCACCTACTGCAGACCCAAATCAGCGGAATCTGTTCGATGTCTACGAACCCATACCTGCTAACACGGCTCTTGCCGGAGACGCCGATGCGGAGATAGGCCCGTTGGTGGATCTTGGAAACCTGTCTACCGATGACGATTTACTGCTAGCATACATCAGTCAGAAGATTCTGATTGCTATTGAGGACTCGAGTGGCAGGGGAGAGGGTTTGCACTTTGACGAAATAATTCAGCTTCTCGAGTCACCTGGGATAGGCTCTGAAGATATCGATGAGGGTTTATCTTGGCTACTCCAGAATAAAGAAATTATCGAGATCGAAAGGGACGTGTTTATTGTCGACTGATGAGAAGCCTGGACGTGGGCAATACAACCATTGAAAGAATAAGAGCGAGTCGGGTGAACTACCTCATGACAAGCGAGACTTCAGGGTGGTACGCTAGACTCGACCACGAGTGCCCCGAAAGGACCGAACAGATTGAGATTTGGCTAGATTCTTGGTTAGATGCAACCAAGAAGAGGCAGCCAATTGCAGCGGCACTTCCAAAGAATTGGCCGACCCTTCCAGCCGGTCTTCTCAGCAACCCAGGCAACGTACTTGACCACTTATTGGCGAGGTTCGACGCTCAAAGGGACGGTCGTTCTCCTAGAGGGGTGTACGCACCTCCGGCAAGATTTGTCGATGCTGTACTGCATGATGAGCTGCACCATGGAAATAGCAGGAAGAAGGAGCCGCCTGCTACCCTTTCTCTAGCTGCATTACCACCTAGCTTCAGAGGGTTTGCCAAGCAGTTCAACGAGGACATCAGCGATGATGGGACGATAGATGGGGGGGACGAGTCAACGAAGAATCGGACAGAATCTGGGATTCCAATTCCGTTTGCAGATCCCAGTGTTGGTGCAGGGCTCTTTGCAGAAAGGATGCTGAGAATACATTCCGAAAGGCTAGCGAGCCATTCTCCTAATGAGAGGAGGGAAGACACTCTGCGATTATTGGAGGGGTTGCAGCTAGTTGACACTACTGAGGTAGCCGTTAATAGTGCTAGAAAGAGGATAGTGATCGTTTTGGCGAGGCTTGGCCTTGTGGACCTGGATGGTGAAGGCAATGAAGGCATGATTGGCCTGAGTGAGGCCGAGATGATCGTCGAAAGCAACGTCAGATGCATAGACCCGCTCATGGGAGAGTGGCCATGGAATGAAAGGCCGATGCTGCTGATCACTCGTCCCCCCTGGCTTAGGATAAAGGACAGGTTCAGAGGGCACCCAGAAGGAAGTTCCCTGAGGAAGGAGCTTTCCAGCCAACTAAGAGAGTTCAGAGGGGTAGATGGTAAGCCAAGGTTCTCGGCCATAAAGGGAAACGTGAACCTATACAGGCTCTACATAGAGAGGTCACTGCAGATTTCTCAGAATGGTGGTAGAGTGAGGCTAGTAGTTCCAAGTTCAGTTCTCCGGGAAAAGAGCAGCCTACCCCTTCGAAAACTCCTGGTGGAATCTAACAGTTGGGATTCTGTCTGGTCGTTCCCAGAAGACTCGAGGCTCCTTTTCGGGGGTTCGCAGGGGGTGTCGGTAATCGGTATCACCGTCGGTGAAGACACCGATGTTCTGACTAGTTTCGGACCACTGATGGTGGATGACATTGCTCCCGGGAGGGGGCTTACGTCCGATGCTCCGTTCTTCGAGCTTGAGAGGGGGCCTTGGTCCTCATGGACGGACGCTTCTTGGGCAGTTCCCAAGATGCCCAGAGACGAAGTTGACAGAGACAGGACAATCGGGGCAATTGGTAATCTTGCCGATAAGCCCAGATTGGTCGAGGAGGGGACTGGTCTGAATCCCAGCGGAAGAGCGATCAAGGTCAGAGTTGGGGAGGTAGAGAGGTCAGTTTGGAAAAAGGAAATCTGTGACTGGTCTGGCAGTACGGGAGAGGTCCCATTCATCAGGGCGGCTCACATCAAATTCGTAGATGGCAGAGGAGTTCTCGAACACCCGGCATTTGAGTCTGATACGGACACTAGGAAATCTGCATGGAGAGGGCCTAGTGAGATGTCGGTGCAAAGCAGAATTGTTTGTCAGTCCGTTGTAAATCCTCAATCTGAGAGGAGGCTGGTATGGGCAGTGGTTCCAGAGGGTTGCGTTCTGGGGAACTCGGTTAGCTTCCTGGACCTACCAGAGCAAGTCACTGAAAGACTGACTGAGAGGTTCGGTTCTCTCGAGGGGGGTCTGAGTTTCTTAGCAGATCAGTTGAACTCGGAAGACCTAGACCTGTGGTCCAGAGCATGGGCCGCAAACAACAACGTGAACAACTACGAGATTGAGATGCTTCCTTTCGAGATTGAAGAGGAAGATTCCTCCTACTCCTTAATTAGAGGCGAGGGGCATCTTGATTGAGGAATGCGGATTTCGGTTTCCTAGTTCCGGAAAAACGCTCATTTTGAGAATGGATTAATATCCTTGGTTTGCATACGCGATACGTTCCCAACTCGGAATTGACAAAGGAGAGACGTATGGGAATAAATCCAAAGATTGGCATCACAGGCCTGCCTCGTTCTGGAAAATCCGCTGTCCTACAGAAGGTAGTGGACATGATTACGGAAGAGGGGAGCGGTTTCAGAAGGACCAGGGGTCCTTCGCCACCCGAGCACGTGGTAGGTGGGATGAGATGCGAGCCCGTCATAGAGAATGGGGAGAGGGTCGGTTACGCCTGCGTCAATATCCTCACGGGCGAGAAAGGAGTTATGGCTCACAGGGAGATTGACTCCAGGAACCGAGTTCTCGGGTTTGGAATAGACCCCACAGAGATCGACAGGGTTGGGGTTCCTGCGATAATGGACAGCATTGGCAATTGTGAGATTCTAGTTATTGACGAGGTTGGGAAGTTCACCGTTGAGAGCGAGGGTTTCGTCAATGTGGTCAGACTGGCCCTTCAGCATGACATGCCGACCCTGCTCACTCTGCACAAGAAAAGTAGACACCCGCTTCTCCAGGACATTAGGAGGAGGGACGACGCGAGGATTCTGGAGGTCACTCCGGTCAACAGGTCCCTTCTGCCATACAAGATTCACAAGCTTATCCAAGAGTTGTGAGTGATTCTTCGGTCAAGTTGATGCGAAATGCCGGTTGGGACCGGTCATGGAATCTCCCTCGTCGAGATTGACTAGGGTGCTCGGGGGGTTCATCCTCACCCTGATGGTGATGGCTTCGATTGTGGTTATGGATGCGGGAGAGTTGGTCTTCTCAGACGCGTTGGTGGCTGCCCCAGTAGCTATTGGCGTGATTTCTTCAATCCTTCTGATCGTTATGATTGCAGGCAAGAACCGCCCACATGGTGGCTGGGTGACGGACTCTTGGATTAGCAGGGAACCAGAGGGAGAGATGAGAGAGAGGCTTGAGAGAGAAAGGGACGAAGCTAGCATGCAAGACATTGGTTCCAAGTGGGCTAGGATGGAGATGAGGCATCTCGAGTCTAAACACGGTGAGGAGTAGGGAGCGAAACCTTGACCCTGTCCCCCCCGCACGAATGGCTGGGTGAAAGTGTGGGAGACGTTCCTAGTGATTTGAGATACACCGAAGAACACGAGTGGGTGAGGGTTGAGGGAGACGAAGTCAGTATCGGCATTACAGACTTCGCTCAGAACGCCCTGACCGAAGTTGTGTGGGTAGAACTGCCAGAGGTGGGCTCTGTCGTAGAGGTGATGGAGTCCTTCGCTAGCGTCGAATCGGTGAAATCGGTCAGTGAAATATACGCGCCCGTAGCAGGTACCGTGACTGAAGTCAACGAATCCCTCGAGGACGCTCCGGAGAGGATCAACGAGGACCCGTATGGCGATGGTTGGATTTGCAAAATCAAGACGGGCGAGGGTGTTGACTTGAGTGGGCTTCTCGACTCGGACAGTTACTCCGCGTTGATCGGAGAGTGAAAATGAGCGAAATCAGGAGCGTTCACATTTACGTAGACGGGTCTTGCAGCGAGAACCGCAATGTGTCCTCGGAGACTAGGGCTGGCTGGGGCCTTTGTGTGATTGTCAATGACGGGGGCCCTGGAAATGGCAAAGGGCACCTCCTAACTGAACTGAGTGGGGAAGTGGTTACAAATGAAGAAGCGGGTGGCTATCTGGGAGCCGAAGTAGGTTCGAACAATACTGCAGAGCTGTCGGCGATTGCACACGCACTGAGATGGATTCTGAGCGAGTCTGAGGTAGATTCAGCAACCATCAGAGGGGATTCAAACTACGCACTAAACATAGCCTCTGGTCTGTGGGAAGGAGAAGGCAAATCAGGCACTGGCTAGAAGAGTCAGCGATTTGTGGGACGAAGTCTCGGGAATAGTGACCCTAGTGGGGGAGCACGTGCCAGCACACAGGGGACACCGATGGAACGAGAGAGCTGACCACCTTGCTTTCCGTGCTATGCAGGGTGATTCCCCTCTTCCTCTGCAGTTCTGGAAACCCGGTCAGAGATAGTTTCAGTCTTCCTTCAGAGGCCCTAACAAAAGATAGACGTAAATCGCCTGCAGAGTGAGAAGAAGGCCGACTAGGGTCAGGACAAGACCAGTTGGCTCAGGAAGGTATGGCTGCAATGGATTCCCCGACACCCAAGCCAAGACAAGAGTGGTCACGGCCGCAGCGAAGACCCGTCTGACCGATTCCTCGGGAGTCTTCCACAAGTCGATCCAGGGAACCAATCCCTTCCTCTTGAATGTGTATCTGTACCATGCGACATAGCCCAAGGAAAGGCCTGCGATTCCAATCACCCCAGTAGAGAAGCCCGAGTCATCCCAAGGACCGCTAGGAGCGATTCCGAAGAACAAAGAGTCCAGAATCATCAGCGCTGAAGCAACTGCAAGGGGAAGCCACTCAGGATCGTGTGATTCAGTGCCCGTCTTCTCTTCCACGCATTGACGGAGCCGTGCCGTAGTAATGATGTATTGCTCCTATATGGGAGGGACGAGCAGAATGGCCAGTATCCGCTTCCCTGACGTGGTCGAAGCCTCGAAGAGGCTGGATGGTGTTGTTCTGAGGACCCCCGTGGTTAATTCGGAGGAAATAGACGAAATGGCTGGAAGGAGGGTTTTCATGAAGTGCGAAAACCTTCAGCACATTGGGGCATTCAAATTCAGAGGAGCGAGCAATGCCGTTAGGATGCTTGGCGAGGATGCCGATGCTGGCCTGTGCACCCACAGCAGCGGCAACCATGGCCAAGCGGTTGCATTAGCAGCCAAGCAGAGGGGGGTGCCGGCATTCATCGTGATGCCCAATAATGCTCCCAAGGTGAAGGTAAACGGGGTCAGAAGCCATGGGGCCGAGGTAATTCTTTGCGAGCCGAACCTAGATGCGAGAGTTTCCACAGCGAACTCGGTTCTGGAACGGACGGGTGCTACTTTCATCCATCCGTTCGACAATCCGAACGTCATTGCTGGCCAGGGGACAGCAGCAAAGGAGATGATCGAGGATTGTGGTGTCAAACTGGATGCCGTCCTATCGCCTATCGGGGGCGGGGGGTTGATGTCAGGAACTTGCATATCCACTAGGTCTCTGCTTCCAGAAGCTCTGATCTTCGGAACGGAGCCCGAAGGTGCTGATGATGCTGCTAGGTCATTGGAGTCTGGCAAATACGTGCCGCAGACTGGACCTGATACGATATGCGACGGTTTGCTCACGAGCATGGGGGAAATCACGTGGCCGATCATCAAGAGCCACGTGGAGGAAATAATCAGGGTGAGCGATGAAGATGTCATGGATGCGATGACTCTGCTCCACGAGGTATGCGGGATGATAGTGGAGCCTAGTGGGGCCATCTCCCTGGCCGCGGTTCTGAAGGAGGAGTTCCGAGCCAAGGAGGGCATCGAATCGATTGGGATAATCCTGTGTGGGGGCAACGTGGACCCCGAGAACCTGCCGTTCACCGTGGAGTAAAGTGCTAACAGATAATAGTGCAAATGATGGCCGGATCACATGGCTCTAGTTTTTGAGAGGATAAAATCGACGCCCGGCGAAGCACTGCTTCTACTGACTGCCCTGGTAACACTGGTTTACTCGTTGAACTTCATGTTCTTCTCGGCGTGTTACACTACTGGGGGTGAAGGGTGCTTCACCTTGCTTGACAATGGTGTGCCAAGTTTCCAAGCAACAGGGCCACCTGGTGATCCGGCCTTCGGTGCTGGCGCGCCAGAGTTTGCGTTCAACGGCATCCTGATGTTCGGAATTTTCATGTCGACCATGCTGATTCTGAATGAGGGTGCTCGTGGCATGTGGAAAGTGATGCTCCCCGTACTCGCTGGACTAGTCGTAGCTAGCGCGGTAATCTGGATGTTCTGGAACGATGCAAGCGAGTCTAGTGAGGCTCCCAAGTTCCTAACTCCCATCGTGACCTTGGCTTATGCAGGCGCGTACATGATGCTCCGTTCTGAGGACGAGGTTGACGAGGGCTTGGACTCGCTCTCGTTCGGTATCGGCATCAAGGACCCAGTGGCTCTGATGGGAATGGTAGTAGTCATCGCCACGGGTATGTTCTACGTGTTCAGGCAGATATTTGACCCGGAATCCGTAATTGAAGCAGTCACACCAGGGTCTTGGGAGGATGGTCTACTAGCTCCCACGAAAGTAACTGTGGCCTTCACTGGCGCTCTTCTACTGACTTACGTGCTATGGGCAGTCGTTATCCTGACCCAAGGAGCCAGGGGGATGTGGTCAGTAGCGCACCCTCCACTCTTCGCATTCCTTACCGTGACGATAGCCAACTACTTCGGTTTCGTCTTCGGTCCCATTAGACATTTCTCAGAGCAGAATGAGATGGATGCGATTTCGGGACCAGCGACCATGCTAATATTCCTCCTGGTCTACCTCAGACTCAGGGACGAGGGAATCGAGGACGGCATGACCTTCCAGGGTGAGCCGCTGGATTCGAGGGGCTTCGATAGTTTCTTCGTGATGGGTGCAATCGTGATATCGGCAGCATTCATGATCGTAGAGATTTCAGGTCTGTGAATAGGTGGAGCACGAGCCGGGATTTGCACCCGGGTCCATGGATCTGCAGTCCATTGCATAGCTGCTCTGCCACTCGTGCTTGCCCCTGCCGAGCCTACTTTCTTTCTTGAAGACTATCCGAGCGTCGGCATACCTTCATTGAGTGGCTACACGTGTGAAAGGCATGCCTCGTGTGTCTTCCCGGTTCGAGGGTCTGGGTGTCGGTTTCGCCCCGTACCTGCAGCCACCGGGTCCTGGGGTGATCAGGTGGACGGTGGGGGAGCCCGGCTTCGACACCCCGGCCCCGATCATAGATGCGGCAATCAGCGGGCTCGAGGCTGGGAAGACGAAGTACACAAGGGGACCCGGTTCGATGGACCTTTGCGAGTCGGTATCGGGCTACCTCATGGAGCACCATGGAATCGATGCGCCTGCTGAAGATATCGTCGTCACCCCCGGCGCGAAGCAGGCTCTGCTCTACTCCTTCCTGATTACGACCATGCCCGGCGACGAGGCGATCCTTCTTTCGCCTTCTTGGGCGTCCTACGAGCCCATGCTGGAGTTCATCGGAGCGAAGCCCGTTCACGTGAGGGTGAACATGGAGAACTTCCATCCCGACTTGGATGCGATCAGGGAGGCAATTACGGACAAGACCAAGATGATCCTGATCAACTCTCCTTGCAACCCCACTGGTGCTGTCTTCACTCCCGATGAGATCGCCGGGATTGTGGAGATCGCAGTCGAGAATGACCTCTGGATAGTCTCTGATGAGATATACGGGAGGATGATTTGGGTCGACTGGCCCCACGTCTCACCCTCGACCCTGCCGGGCGGTAAGGAGAGGACCATAGTGGTCAACGGGTGGTCCAAGTCGTGGGCGATGACCGGGATGAGAGTTGGGTTCCTAACAGGCCCGAGCGAGGCGATGAGGGCCGCCGTGAAGAGCCAGGCGAACTCCGCGTCGCACATCCCGACTTTCATGATGGACGCGGCTAGAGTTGCTCTGGAGTGCGAAGACTCGCTCCTGGAATTCAACGTGGAGTACCTCAAGAGGAGGGAGATGATGATGCGTGGCTTGGACTCACTGCCTGGCATCAGGGTACCTGAGCCCGAAGGCGCCTTCTACGTCTTCGCAGACGTCACAGGAACCGGAATGAGTGACGTTGAGTTCGCTGACGGGGCCTTGGAGGCCGGGGTTCAGCTGATTCCTGCATCACTAATCACCGGGGGCGAGGGT
>PVBE011112316.1_pt1 | contig 19219 bp, 19 predicted proteins | sample 1631181 | NCBI WGS metagenome assembly PVBE01 (sample SAMN08397723, study PRJNA350692) | Marine metagenome, whole genome shotgun sequencing project. | isolation source: water | place: Pacific Ocean | collected 2012-04 | reverse complement strand
GAGGGTCTTAAGGCTAAAAAGATCAAAATAGCTATTCTATCTAATGGAACTCCAGATCTTTTAAAAGGATTAGTTGAAAGCAATAATATTCAAAATTATTTTGATGATATTTTTTCTATCGAATCTGTTGGAATATATAAACCTGAGCCAAAAGTTTATGAAATACCGATTAAAAAATACGGTTGTAAACCAGAAAATATTTGTTTTATGAGTTCAAATACTTGGGATGTTTCGGGTGGAGGAGTTTTTGGTTACAAAGCAGTATGGGTAAACCGTCTTAATAAAGTTTTCGATAAACTAAGTTACAAACCAAAATTTGTTATTAATAATTTAAAAGAACTACTTGAAATTATATAATTATATAAAAGGATAAAAAATGACAAGAGTTGTAAAAATTGAAAAAACTGGAGAACCAGAAGTTTTAAAATTTGAAACAATCAAACTGGATAAACCAGACCCAGAGGAAGTTTTAATTGAACACAAAGCAATAGGATTAAATTTTATAGATACCTATCATCGTTCAGGTTTGTATCCTGTGCCATTGCCATCTGGAATGGGTACCGAAGGTTCTGGTGTTATTAAAGAAATCGGATCAAAAGTAAAAGATTTTTCAGTTAACGACCGCATCGCTTATGCTGGTGCTCCACTTGGTTCATACTCATCAGAAAGGATTTATCCAATTAAAAATTTGGTGAAAATTCCAAATTACATAAATTTTGAAATAGCTGCTACCTTAATGACAAAGGGTTTAACCGCTTACTATTTGCTCTATAAAACATATCCTGTTTCAGCAAATCAGACTATTTTATTTCATGCTGCCGCTGGCGGTGTTGGTCAAATATTCTGCCAATGGGCTAAAAGTTTAGGTTGTAAGGTTATTGGAACAGTTGGTTCCGATGAAAAAATTGGGATAGCTAAAAAAAATGGTTGTGATTTTATAATAAATTATTCTAAAGAAAATTTTGCAAAAAAAGTTTTAGAAATTACTAAAGGTAAAGGTGTTCCAGTTGTTTATGATGGTGTGGGAAAAGATACTTTTGAAGGCTCAGTCGAATGTCTAGCTGAAAGAGGCATGATGGTATCTTTTGGAAACTCATCAGGTCCTGTCACAAATATAGATGTAAAAAAAATGATACAACCAAAAAGTCTTTATTTTACAAGACCTACTATGTGGCATTACTTAGGAACAAAAAATGAGTTACAGGAGGGTGCAGATAAATTGTTCGAAAATATTAAAACAGGGAAAATTAAAGTGGAGATATTTAAAAAATATAAATTAGAAGAAGTTGTACAAGCTCATAAAGATCTGAAAAAAAGAAAAATTATAGGCCCAGCAATTATTGTTCCTTAATGGAAAAATTTCAAATATTTATTCAGTTAACAAGACTAAATAAACCTATAGGTTTTTTACTTTTATTTTGGCCCTGCATGTGGGGACTTACTCTTGCCTATTATTTTAGCGGAGAAACAATTTTATATTTAAAACATATAATGTTATTTTTTTTAGGGTCTGTTTTAATGAGAAGCGCCGGTTGTATTTTTAATGATATTGTGGATAGGGACTTTGATAAAAAAGTACAAAGAACAAAAGAAAGACCAATTGCATTGGATAAAATATCAATTATCGGAGCTCTCTTCTACATGGTTTCTCTCTGTTTGATTGCTTTACTAATTCTTTTGCAATTTAATTTTCTTACTATAACACTTGGATTAGGTTCGATGATCTTGGCTTTTGCTTATCCCTTTATGAAGCGCATTACTTACTGGCCACAACTTTTCTTGGGAGTGGCTTTTAACTGGGGAATAATCATGGGTTGGTCATCAATATTAAATAGTATATCCATTGAACCAATCATTTTATATGTTGCGGCCATATTTTGGACACTGGGTTATGACACCATTTACGGATTCCAAGACATGCATGATGATGAAACTATCGGCATTAAGTCAACGTCAATCAAATTTAGAGATAATGCAAAAGTTTTTGTTGGAACTTGTTATAGTTTATGTGTTTTATTTATTTTAGTATTATGCTTTATGATGGAAGTAGATAAATATCTTCTAATATTATCAGTATTCTTTATTTTATCTTTAATTTATCAAATAAAAATTTTTAAAATTGATAATCAAGAATCTTGTCTTTCCGCTTTCAAAATTAATAATTTAACTGGCGTTTTTGTTTTTGTATTTATTTTTTCATTCACAATCTTATGAAACCGTCTATTTTAAAAAAAATCTTATTAAGACTATATAATTCTTATGTAAAAGAACATCTTGGTAAAATAATATTAGCTCTTTTCTTATCTTTTGGAGTCGCCGGTGGCACTGCAGCAATAGCGTGGTTGTTGGATCCAGCAGTTAAAAAAATTTTTATTGATCAGGATAAAACAATGATGTTGTTAATACCAACGGCTATTGTGCTAGCGTTTTCTATTAAAGGTTTATCTTTATATTTTTCTAGAATTGCTTTGATTAAAGTAAGTCAAGAAGTCAACAGAAAGCTTGGGGTTCAAATGACTTCTGGTATTTTAAAATCTGACATTCACACGATAGAATCAAAACATTCTGGACAATATATTTCTCATTTTATGTATGACGTAGGATTGATAGCAAATATGGTTGGCACTGGAGTCTTAAACTTAATGAAAGATTCCTTAACTTTAATTGTTTTGGTTGGTGTGATGTTTTATCAAAATTGGAAGCTTGCATGTTTTGCTCTGATTATGATGCCCCTCGCTGCTATTGTTGCTAAATCTATGGGAAAAAGACTTGGAAAAGTTACCACCGAAAGTGCTGTAATTTCTGGAAACTTATCCACATTTTTGGGTGAAATGGTCAAAGGATCAAGAATGATAAAAATATATCAGCAAGAAAAATTTGAATTTAATAGATCAAGTAAAATATTAAAATCATATATGGAAAAACAAATTAAGATTGCTTCTGTAATAATTAGAGCAACTCCAATCATGGAAGTTTTAACAGGTATAATGATTGCCGGATTTATTTATTACACTGGAGTTATGGTTTCCAGTGGAGAAATTGAAATAAACAATTTTTTTTCCTTTCTAACTGCAATGATGTTAGCTTATCAACCAATTCGATCATTGGCCACTATTCATATGCTTTTTTACCAAGGGGCGGCTGGAGCAGAAAGAGTTTTTAAAGTTATAGATACCGAAATAAGTATAAAAGAAATAGATGATTTGCCTAACTTAAAAATTGAAAAAGCGAACATAGAATTTAAAGGTGTAAGTTTTTCTTACCCCACAACTAAAGAGGATGCTATTAAAAATATCAATATTTTAATCGATGGTAACAGTACTGCTGCACTTGTAGGTCATAGTGGTGCTGGAAAGAGCACAATCATCAGTTTGATGCCAAGATTTTATGATCCAAGTAAGGGAGAAATCTATATCGACGGACAAAATATTCGTGATGTTAAACTATCTTCTTTAAGAAAAAACATATCCTTGGTTAGTCAGGATATAATATTATTTGATGATACTGTTCGTGCAAATGTAGCTTATGCAAACTTAGGCGCTAACGAAGAACAAATCAAAAAAGCTTGTGAATTTGCTGCTGCGACTGATTTTATTGAAAATTTACCACAATCATATAACACTGTAATTGGGGAAAACGGCATTAGGTTATCAGGTGGACAAAAACAAAGAATTTCTATTGCCAGAGCAATTTTAAAAGACTCTCCTATAATCCTTTTAGACGAGGCAACTTCATCATTAGATGCAGAATCTGAAGAAAAAGTTCAAAATGCAATTATAAATTTAACCAAAAATAGAACCACGTTAGTTATTGCTCATAGATTATCAACAATCGTCAGATCAGATAAAATTATTGTTCTTAAACAAGGAAAAATAGTCGAAATTGGTAAACACAACGACCTTCTCAAAAATTCGACGATCTATAAAAATCTGTATGGCAAACAACTAAGCGCAAATTAATTCATGCATTTTTGGTATAAATTCTCTACGTACCTTTTTTACCCCTTCATTCCTATTTACTTATTTTTAAGAAAATTAAAAAAGAAAGAACATCCTACAAGATACAAAGAAAAATTATCTCAAATAAATGTACCAAGAGGTGAGGGTTTTTTATTGTGGTGCCATGTAGCAAGCGTTGGCGAGGCTATGAGCATTTTACCTTTAATTGAAAATTTTGAACAAGAAGAAAAAATCAAAAAAATTCTTATTACCACAATCACCCTAAGTTCTGCTCAAGTTTTGCAAAAAAAATTTGCACAAAATACAAAGATAATTCATCAATTTTTACCTTTAGACATTCCTAAATTTGTAAATCAATTTATAGATCATTGGTCTCCCAATTTATCAATTTTTATTGACTCTGAAATTTGGCCAAATTTAATTTTTCATGTAAAAAAAAAAAATATTCCCTTGTTGCTTGTTAATGGAAGAATAACAAAAAAGACTTTTTTAAGATGGAATTTTTTGAAAAAATTTGCAAAAAAGATATTTGAAAAATTTGATTTGTGTTTAGTGGCTAATAAGGAAACCGAAAATTATCTCAAAATATTAGGTGCAAAAAATATTAAGAATTATGGTAATCTTAAATTTGCCAAGATAAAATCTAATTTTGAGAATAAATTAGATTTAACATTTTTAAATAAGATTAAAAATAGAAAAATTTGGTGTGCATCAAGCACCCATTTATCAGAAGAAATTTTCTGTGCAAAAACCCATATAGAACTTAAAAAAACCTATAAAAATATTTTAACAATTATTATTCCAAGGCATATAGATCGAGTTAAAACAATTTCTGAAGATTTATCCAAATTAAATCTAAAAATTATTTTTTATAGTGACTGGAATCAAATTAATGATAATACAGATATATTACTAATTAACACATATGGTGAAGCTGTAAAATTATATAGCATTTCAAAATGCGTTCTTCTCGGTAAGTCCCTAGTAGAATCTTTAAGAAATGATAGTGGGCAAAATCCCATTGAAGCAGCAAGACTTGGCTGCAAAATCTTTCATGGACCCAACGTAAGCAATTTCACAGATGTTTATGAATATTTAAAATCTTTAGGTGTTACAAATGAAGTGTGTAGTCCTGAAGCATTAAGCCAATCTCTAGTTGAAGAATTAAAGAAGGACAAAATAAATAATAAACAAATTGAAGAAAAAATAGAAAATTATGGCGAAAATACACTTAATAATGTGCTCAACGAAATAAAAATATATATTAATAGTTAGAGATGAAGTTTTTTAAACCTAAGTTTTGGGATAAAAATCAGATTTCTTCTTTTTCCATTTTGCTTTTTCCTATCGCCTTGTTGGTTAAGTTAATAAATTTTTTTATACGTTCACTTGTTAAAAAACATAATTGCTCCATACCAGTAATCTGTGTTGGGAATATTTATCTAGGTGGGACTGGAAAGACTCCTTTTTGTATTGAATTATTTTCTATATTAAAAACTATGAGCAAGAAACCAGTTTTTATTAGAAAAAAATATGATTCTTTTCAAGACGAAATAAATTTATTAAAATTTGTGGGACCTATTTATGAAAGCAAAAAAAGAATAAATGCTTTAAATGATGCAATTCACAATAATGCTGATGTTGCTATTCTTGATGATGGTTTCCAAGATCTTTCAATAAAAAAAGATTTATCAATCATCTGTTTTAACGAAAATCAATGGATTGGAAATGGTCTAACTATACCTGCTGGTCCTCTAAGAGAAGAGTTGTCAAGTTTAAATAGAGCCAATCTTGTCATTATTAACGGAAAGAAAAACATTAATATTGAAAATAAAATATTTGAAAAAAATAAAAAAATAAAAATTTTTTATATAAAATATAAACCACAAAATATTGAAGAAATAATAAACAAAAAAGCTGTGGCTTTTGCTGGAATTGGCAACCCTGTTAATTTTTTTAATTTATTAAGAGAGGAAAATATAGATTTATTACATGAAATTAGTTTTCCAGATCATTATGATTATTCTGAAGAAGAGCTAAAAAATTTAATAACAAAAGCAAAGAACAGTAATGCTGTTTTGTTAACTACAGAAAAAGACTACTTAAGAATTAGTGAAAATTTTAGAAAAAACATCTTTTATATCAAAATAAAAATTGAAATAGAAAACGGAAATAAATTAGTTAAAGAAATAAAAAAAGTTATATGAAGCTTATTAAGTATTTTATTGAATTTATATGTATAATTTCTTTGTTTTGCATCTTTAAAATAATTGGACTAAAGAATGCATCAAATCTTGGAAGTGTCCTTGGAAAATATATTGGTCCCTATTTCAGATCAAAAAATGTAATTAAAAAAAATATTAAAATTGCGTTTGGTGATATTGATAAAGAAAAAGAAGCAAAAATTATTAATAGCGCTTGGTCAAATATCGGAAGAACTTTTGCAGAATATATCTTTTTAAAAGATTTCAGATTTAACAATATTAATTACGACCATATTAAAATTAATGGATCAAATTATCTAGCTGAAATTAAAAAAACTAATGAGCCAGTAATTTTTTATTCTGGTCATTTTGCAAATTTTGAACTTATGGCAATGGAGTTAGATAAATTTGGTATTAAATGCGCTGCAATTTATAGACCTCTAAATAATTTTTTTTTAAATCCTATTATGGAATATTTAAGAATGAAATACATATGTCCAAATCAAATACCAAAAGGTCGGATTGGCATGAGGGAAATAATTAGTAGAATTAAAAATGGTTATAGCATTGCCTTAATGGTAGATCAGCGTGTAGGAGAAGGAGCAAGAGCACCTTTTTTTAATGAGCCCGCTCACACAACTACAATCCCCGCCCAACTTACTTTAAAGTATAACTGTAAGTTAGTACCCATTTTCCTCGAAAGAAAAGTAGGTATAAATTTTGAAATGACCGTTCATGAACCTTATAAGATACAGCAAACAGGAGATGTCGAAAGAGATACAAAAAATATCACTTTAAAAATTAATCAGACTATAGAAAAAATGATAATTAAAAATCCATTACAATGGATTTGGCCTCATAATCGTTGGAAGTAATGATAGATTTAAGCAGAACCGCCTGGGATAGTTTTATTAGATGTAAGAGATGTTTTTACATTGAAAGAAAATTAAAAATTAGACCCATTGGAATGCCTGGTTATCCCATTAATAGTAGAGTAGATGCTCTATTAAAGGGAGAATTTGATATTTATAGAGAAAAACAAGAACCTCACCCTATTTTTAAAAAACATAATTTAAATTTTGTTCCATTTAAAATGGACAAAGAAAAATTAAATGATTTTAGAAATAATAGAAAAGGTGTAAGAGCAAAATCTGTTAAAACAAATTATACAATTTATGGAGCTATAGACGATTTGTGGCTCAACAAAGACAATGATGAAGTTATCGTGGTAGACTACAAAGCAACATCAAATAAGTATGGAATAGATTATGTAAATTCAAAAATGACCTATCATAAAACCTATTTAAGACAGCTCGACTTTTATGCTTATTTATTAAAACTAAATAAATTTAAAGTTTTTAAAACAGGATATTGGATTGTTTGTAATGCACAATATAAAGATCAAAAAATTTTTGGTGGTAATTTAAATTTTAAAATTGATCTGTTGTCTTATAACATAAATACAGATTACATAGAGAATACATTGGTAGAACTAGAAAAGTGCTATAACAGTAGCAAAATTCCTCTACCAAATTCTGCATGTGATACTTGTAGATGGCAAAAAGAAACTTCAAAACTCTAATTCTTAATATTAAGAACTGTTGCTGGATCTAACCTAGTTTGAAACCAATTAAGTCTCACATCTAAATGTGCCCCTGTTGCTCTTCCAGTCGATCCAATTGTTCCAATAACATCTCCCTGTTTTACTTGTTGTCCTTTCTTAACCAATATTTTTTGCATATGCATGTATAATGTAGAAATACCATGTCCATGATCAAATATTAAAGTTCCACCCGTATAGAATAAATCGGGTTCTGCTAAAGTTACCTTGCCATCTAACATGGCTTTAATTTTTGTACCTTCATCTGCAGCAAAATCTAATCCATAGTGTGGCCACTTGGGTTTGCCATTTAAAATTCTTTGGCTTCCATAAACTCCAGAGATAATAGCATTTTCAACAGGGACTATAAATTTTTTTATAAAAAACGTTAAATTGCTATCTATTGCTCTAGCTTCACCTATCCATTTATTTTCTCTTTTGATTCTTTCGTACACTTCCTCGGGTGGGGTTACTTTTTTCTCTTCCAGTCCATCTATTTTTTGAATATTATATTTTCTTTTTTGAACTTTTTTTACAATTTTTTGTTTATTGCCATTTTTATTTAATGTGATTACAACGTCATATTTTCTGTCTCTACCCAATCCAAAAACGAAATGGCCATCAGAGGTAACTTTTACTTTTTTTTTATCAATAAATACCTCAGAGTCTGGTTCAGTTTTTCCAAGAATAAATGAACCCTGAATAAACTTGCCATCAAATGTGACCGCAAAACTTGTGGTTGTAATAAATAAAAATAATAAACCAATTAAAATTCTCATTTTTTATTTAGTTCTTCATATCTTTGTTGGGCTTCTTTTGGTGAAAAATAGGCTTCTTGTAGTTCAATATTCCAATAAGTTAATTGATTAAGGGGAATATTTTTTCCTGAAACTGCACAAACAACATAATCGCCCTCTTCAATAATTTCAAAATTATTTGGATTAAATTTAAGCTTTGCTTTATTTCCATTCATGTATATTTAATTGTTGATATATCTATAATATATGAATTTAGCAGTCATTGGTAGTGGTGGTCGTGAACATGCTATTTGTTATAAGCTAATACTGTCTCCAAAAATTAAAAAATTAATTTGTATACCAGGTAATGCTGGTACTCAAAAAATAGCAGAAAATATAAAAGAAGACATTTCAGATTTTAACGCTCTTTATCAAATAATAAAAAAACATAACATTGATTTGGTTATTGTTGGTCCTGAACAGCCTTTGGTTGATGGACTTGTCGACTATTTAAATGATAAAAAAATTAGAGTATTTGGTCCTGATAAGTTTGCCTCACAGTTAGAAGGTTCAAAAGCATTCATGAAAAATTTATGTAAAAAAAATGACATTCCAACCGCAAATTTTGATGTTTTCAATAATTTTAATGATGCCGCCAATTTTATAAAAAAAAATGGAGTCCCAATAGTCGTTAAAGCTGATGGCCTGGCTGCTGGAAAAGGAGTATCGGTATGCACTTCAGTAGAAGAGGCCTTAAAAAATACCAAGGAAATTTTTGATGGAAAATTCAAATCTTCTAATCAAGTAGTTTTAGAAGAATGTCTAAAGGGAGAGGAGTTAAGTTATTTTACAATAGTTGATGAAAATTCTTATCATTTTTTTGGCAGTGCCCAGGATCACAAAAGAGTTGGCGAAGGAGATACGGGTCCGAATACTGGAGGAATGGGTGCTTACTCTCCAGCACCTTTGCTTACGCAAAAACTTGAAGAAAAAATCAAAAAAAAAATTATAGAACCTACTCTGAATGCCATGAAAAAATTAGATCATTCATATAAAGGTTTCCTATATGCAGGTTTAATGATCTACAAAGATGAACCGTATTTAATTGAATATAATATTAGAATGGGTGATCCGGAATGTCAGGTACTTATGATGAGATTAAAAACCGACTTGTTGGAAATTATAGATTGTGCAACTAAAAACAAACTAAATAATTTGAAAATTGAGTGGATTAAAAAAAGCTCTATCACAATTGTTTTGTGCGCCAAAGGTTATCCTTCTAATTATATTAAAAATAGTGAAATCAAAAATTTATCTAATGTTTTAATAGATAAAAATAATCAAATATTTCATGCTGGAACTTATGAAAAAAATAATAAAACTTATTCTAATGGTGGAAGAGTATTAAATATAACTTCATCATCGGAAAGTTTAATTGAAGCTAGGAATAAATCTTTAATTAATATAGACAAAATAAATTGGTCTGATGGTTTTTTTAGAAAAGATATCGGCTGGAGAGTAATAAATAAAAAATAACTATGAGAATTATAGCGGGCAAACTCAAAGGATCAATGCTTTATATGCCAAAAGATAAAAATACTCGACCACTTAAAAATCTTGCTAGAGAAAGTATTTTTAATTTATTAACTCATTCAAAAAAAATTTTGTTCCAATTTGAAAAGTCAAATATTTTAGATTTATATTCAGGAACAGGATCGTTCGGATTAGAGTGTCTATCAAGACAAGCTAAAAGAGTTTGTTTTGTTGAAAAAGATAAGAATGCAATTGAAATTTTAGAAAAAAATATCAAAAAATTGAAACTAAGAGAGAAAACAAAAATATTTTTTAATGATGTTTTTAGTTTAATTGAAAAACAAAATATTTTTGAATCGCAATTTCAACTTATATTTTGTGATCCACCTTTTAAAAAAATAAATATAGAAAAATTAATTAATTTAATTTTTAATAGAAATCTATTGCAAAAAAATGGAATTGTAATTTTGCACAGAAACAAAAGTGTTAAGGAAAAACTACCAGATTGTTTAAAATTAGTAGATGAAAGAATCTATGGAATATCAAAAATAATTTTTGGAAAACTTTTATCTTGATAAAATTTTTTTTGTCTCAATTTTTATTTGTTCTACCGCTGGTTGATCAAATGGATTTACATTCATTAAACGCGCCAAAAGAATTGTTTCTAAAACAAAAAATGTAAAAACTGAACCTAACTCACTTTCATCGTTTTTATTAAAAATAAAATGCCTATATTGAATTTTTTTTTTCTTAAAAATATTTTTTGTTGCTTCGCATTGAGCATTAACAATAGATTCTATTATTCTATTCTTTTTTACTGATGAACTAAAAAAAGTAAAAAATTTATCTTTAGGTCCATCTAAATAAAGCTGCAGAAGACTATGGTGATCTTTGGGGCATGTTGAAACTATCGGAGTAACGCCTTTTCCCTTTTTTCCTAAACTTTCGCCTACGAGTTGTTGATACCATAAACATAAATCATTTAGTCGTGAGTCATAATTTAATATTACAGAATTTTTAACTTCCTGCTGGTTTAAAGTATAAATAGAAGAAACGTTATTAATCAAAGAAGATACAAAATGTTTATTGCAAATTAGTTTTCGCAAATTTTTGAACTTAGTTATATTTAGATTCATTAATGCGGCTGGAAACATACCCACTTCAGACAATACTGAATAACGACCACTTATAAAATTTTTGTATTCAATTACTTCAGCGTTATATTTGTTGGCAATATTCATTAAACTACTATCTTTAAACTCTGAAATAATGATTAATTTGCCTTTTAATAAAGATTTAGAAAAAATTAAATTTAAGTTTGTTAGTGTTTCTAGAGTATTACCTGATTTGGAAATAATTATAAAGCAGGAATTTTTTAATCTTTTAAATTGTAAATGTAAATGTCTATCTAGATTATCAAAAAAAAATAAGTTTTTTTTAATTTTATCTTTAAAAAAACTATAAATAGTTTTTGTTCCTAAAATTGATCCTCCTACTCCAATTACAACAATATTTTTATATTTAAAAAATTTTCTAATTGTTGTTGTCGAAAAGTCAAATGTGTAGTTTTTTTCATAACTTTGAAACAAGGGAATTTCAAAATTTTTTATATCTGTCTCGAGTGATTTAAAAATTTTTTTTGTATTTTTTAAATTTTTATAAAAGTTTTTTGAATTAAGAAAAAAATTACTTTTATTCAACATTTATTTTTTTTTAATTTGCTGTAGAATTGACTCCTCTACAGAACTTGCGGAAGAGGAAACGCCTTCATCTGAAGAGATTTTTTTTAATGTCTTTTCAAAACTTGAAATTTTTTCCTTAGCTGCTCGTTGTTCGTCAGGCGTCGGTAAGCTTTCATAATCTGGCGGCAAAATAAGCGGATTTTTTTTTTTAACTAAAAATTCATCAGTAGATTTTTGTTTTTGACCAGTTATACCTCGTTTTACTGAATCCCAAGTATCAGCACAAGATGTAACTAAGAAAATTAGTGCCAAGAAAAATATTGTTTTCTTTTTAAGCATTTTTAGACATCTTTTTTTTTTTGAATAACTCTACAAATATTAGGCCAATTATACCTATTGTAATAAAAATATCAGCAATATTAAATATGAACCAATGAAAATTACCTAAATGAACATCAATAAAATCTGGTACGGCATAATAATAAATTCTATCTAACAAATTGCCTAGAGAACCGCCTATTATTAATGCAAATAAGTAAATATAAATACCTTTTGCTTTTAGAAGAAAAACAATAAGAACAACATTTACTATTGTAATTATAGCGGTTAGAATATGATAAAAAATATTTGTTTCTAGTGACGCTAGACCAAATCCAATTCCTGTATTCCATATCAAAAAAAAATTTAAAAATGGAAATATATAGAAATCAATATCTGTTCCAGTCGACTGTAAATTTATTAAATATATTTTAGTTGCTCTATCGATAAAAAATACAATTAAAATAATTATAATTTTTTTCATGAAAAAGTTAATTTTTCAAACCGCAGTTGTTTCGCTCACAAGGTGTCTCCAAAATTTTCCAACATCTAGAACATTTTTCTCCCTTAGCTTTTTTTACTAAAACTTTGATATTTTCTATATTTTCTAATTTAAAAAAATTATCATCCTCAGTCATAGGTTTAGCTTCAGCTTTTGAGGTAATAAAATATTCTGATAAATCAACGCCACTGCTAACTTCTAAGTATTTTTTATCCAGATAAACTTGAATATCAGCTTCTAAACTTGAGCCGATTTCTTTACTTGCTCTTTTAATTTCAATTGCTGCGTTGGTAACATTTCTTATTGTTTTTAATTTATCCCATTTTTGAAACAATTTTATATTCTCCCATTTAGCTGGAATATTTGGAAAAGTTTCTAAATGAATACTTAAGTTATTATCTTTGTTTAAAATTTGAAAAATTTCTTCAGTTGTAAAAGATAATATTGGGGCTAGCCATTTTAACAATATATCTAAAGTTAAACTTAATAAATTAATACATATTTGTCGTTTAGGAGATTTTATGTCATCACAATAAAGAGTATCTTTTCTAATATCAAAATAAAATGCCGATAAATCTAATGAACAAAAATTCAGCAATACTTTATAAAGTTTATGAAAATTATATTCTGCAAAATATTTTTTAAAGTTTTTATTTAGAACAAAAATCTGATGAAGCATAAAACGTTCAAGTTCTGGCCACTTCTCAATTTCTTTAGAATTTAGGTCAAAATTGATTTTTTGATCCTTTAAATTACCTAACAAAAATCTAAACGTATTCCTAATTTTCCTATATGATTCGGCGTGTTGTTCTAAAATTGAATAATCTAATCTTAAATCTTCAGAATAATCAGAGGCCGCCACCCAAGCTCTCAGAATATCAGCGCCGTATTTCTTAAGAATATCTTCTGGTGCAATTATATTTCCTGTGGATTTGGACATTTTTAAACCCTTTCCATCAACTACAAAACCATGTGTAAGAATACTATTAAAAGGAGCTCTACCTCTAGTACCACAAGATTCTAATAATGATGTATGAAACCAACCTCGATGTTGGTCGGAACCCTCTAAATACATAGAGGCGGGCCAAATTAAATCTTTCCTTTTTTCTAAAACATAACTATGAGTAGCGCCACTATCAAACCACACTTCAACGATATCGCTAGACTTAATGTAGTCCTCCTTTTTGTATTTCTTTCCTAAAAATTTCTGCGGATCATCAGTAAACCAACAATCAGATCCTTCTTTTTCATAAATTTTAGCAATATTTTCTATTACCTCTAGATCTTTCAAAGGTTCTTTGGTTTTCTTTGATACAAATAAGGGAAGTGGAACTCCCCAAATCCTCTGCCTTGAAATGCACCAATCTGGTCTAGTTTCTATCATCGACCTAATTCTATCCTTGCCTTTGGCAGGATAAAATAAAGTTTTATCTATTGCTGCGAGCGCTTTTTTTCTCAAATCTTTTTTCTCCATAGAAATAAACCATTGGGGTGTAGCTCTATAAACTAGCGGTGCTTTCGATCTCCAAGAATGAGGAAAACTGTGTTGAAGTTTACCGTTTCCCAACAAATTTTTGCTTTCAGATAATTTTTCAATTATTAAATCGTCGGCTTTAAAAATATGCATTCCTGAGAAAAAAGGTATTACGTCAGAATATATACCTGCATCATTTAATGTATCAGGCGCTTTAAGACCATGTTTCAAACATAAATTAAAATCATCTGGACCATGACTTGGGGCTGCATGAACAATTCCTGTTCCTTGTTCAAGCGTAACGAAATCTCCCTCTAACATGGGCACATCATAATCATAACCTAAATTTATAAAGGGGTGACAACAAATAGTATTTTTAAACTCATTGCCCATAAATTCTTTTAAAATTTTAAAATCTTCAAAATTACATTCCTTAGAGACTCTGTTTATAAGCTCGCTAGCTATTACTATATTTTTATTTTGAAAATTTTCAGAGTCCTGACCAACTTGAACAACTGAGTATTTAATTTTACTACTATAAACCAAAGCTCGATTAGCTGGAATTGTCCAGGGAGTAGTGGTCCATATTATAACATGGCCTCCTTTTAAAAATTCTTTGTCAGTTTCTTTAATCACAAAAGATGTGTAAATAGTATTGGAAGTATGATCTTTATATTCTACTTCAGCATCTGCTAACGCCGTCTTTTCAACTGTTGACCAAAGAACAGGTTTAAAACCTTGATATAAACTTCCATCTAGTAAAAATTTCCCCAGTTCTCTTACTATTTGTGCTTCAGCATCATAACTCATTGTTGAGTAATGATTTTCCCAATCTCCTTCTACTCCTAGTCTAGTAAATTCTTCAATATGAACTTTAATCCATTTGTTTGCAAATTCTCGGCACTCTAACCTAAAATCTTTTATTGGCACTTCATCTTTGTTCTTTTTATTTTTTTTATATCGTTCTTCAATTTTCCACTCTATGGGTAATCCATGACAGTCCCATCCAGTAACGTACACCGAATCTTTTCCATCCATCTGATGAAATCGCGTAATCATATCCTTAAGAATTTTATTAAGAACTGTACCCATATGTATATGTCCATTTGCATATGGTGGACCGTCATGTAAAACGAACTTCTCTTTACCTTTTCGAGATTCCCTAAGTTTTTTATATAAATTTAATTTTTTCCAATTTTGTAAAATTTTCGGTTCTTTATCAGGCAAATTTGCCTTCATCGAAAATGAAGTTTTGGGTAAATTAATATTTTCTTTGCTCATAATACTAGCTTTGTTTTTAAACTTTTTTTTGCAAAAATCACATCTTTATTCATTCGCCTTATTAAATTTATTGAATTCTTAAATTTTTGTTCTCCTCTTATAAATTTTAAGAAATAAATTCTTAGTCTTTTTTTATATAGATTTTTTTTAGTACCAAATATATTCACTTCAAGTATAATTTCTTTACCTCCAAAAGTTGGCCGATATCCTAAATAAGCAACACCATTCAAGAAAAAATTTTTTGTACCTATTGAAATTTTAACTGCATAAATTCCAATTTTTGGTAATACATAATTCTTGATGTTGATATTACATGTGGGATATCCCAACTTTTTACCCAATTTTTTACCCTTTTTAACTACCCCTTCAATAAACCAAGTTCTTGATAATAAAACATTTGCCAAATCAAGATGACCATTTTGTAAACTTTTTCTTATTAGGGTAGACGAAATTATTTTCCCCTTATATTTAAGTACTAAAGTATTTACTAATCGATAATCATACTTTTTGCTAAACTTTTTCAATAAATGTACATTACCTTTTCTTTTATTACCAAATTTAAAATTGTTGCTTACAAAAATTAACTGCGGTTTTATTTTTTTATAAATAATATTGTTGATGAATTTTTCTGCAGTTATTTTTGAAAAAATTTTATTGAATTTAATATTTATTACAAAATCGACTCCATATTTTTCAAAAAGTTGAAATTTTTTATTTTCAGAAACCAATCTATAATTTTTAATATTTTGATTAAAAAACATCACTGGTAATGGAGTAAATGTTAATATCCCAAATTTAATTTTGTTTTTTTTTGCATATTTTTTTGCTTGTTTAAAAACTTTTTGATGGCCTTTGTGGACACCATCAAAATTTCCTATGGCTATCGCGGAATTCTTATATTTTTTTGTAATAATTGTATTATTAAAAATTTTCATATTTTACCAGGTGAGATTTTCTTGATAATAATTAGTTTTGCTTTTGTATTTCTCTAAAATTCTATCGTAATCGTCTAATGGCAAATCAATAAATTCATCTTTATGAATTCCTCCAGTTATAAACAATGAATCAAATTTCATATTATTGGCTCCTTTTATATCCGTACGAACATTGTCCCCAATAGCAAGAACAGTCTCATTTTTTTTTATACAAAAATTATAAATTGCTGGATAGGGCTTGCCAAAAAAAGCTACTTTTCCACCAAGTTCTTCGTAAATTGCAGCCAATGTACCTGCGCAATACTCTTTGCAAGAACCGCGATGCACTATCAAATCCGGATTGGTACAAACCATCTTCAATTGAATATGTTTTTTTAAAAGATTTTTATAATAATCCAACGAATCCCCTTTGTCTTCAAAAAATCCTGTACATAAAATAAAATCAGACTCTTCTAAACTACTTTTGTTTTTTTCAAATCCTCTAAACAAGTCATTGTCTCTTTTGGGGCCAAGATGGTAAAATTTTTCTCCATAAATGTTCTTTTCTAAACTTCTTAATGCAGCTTCTCCAGAAGTAAAAACAGTTTTAGCAAAAATTTTATCCATTTTTAAATTTAATAAGAATTTTTCTACATTTTTTGAAGGTCTTGGTGCATTGGACAACAAAACAAATCTTTTGTTTAATCTGTTTAGATTTTCTAAAACTTCGATTGCCCCGGAATAAAGTTGTTTCCCGTTGTGAACAACTCCCCATAGATCTATTAAAAAAACATCATACTTATGATAAATTTCACTCAATCCTTTAATTGTTCTTTTTGTCATAGTTTGCCATTAAGGATCAAAAAATACACCATTTTGGTTGATTTTTCGTCACAATTAAAAAAATTTTTTAAGTGGGCTTGAAATTTCAGAAACTCATCTCTATATGATTAAGTCGCTAGCAAAATAAGGAGTATATTTAATATGAAATTTAGACCTTTACATGATCGTGTTTTAATTGAAATTTTGGACAGTGAAGAAAAAACCTCAGGTGGAATAATTATACCAGATACAGCAAAAGAGAAACCTCAAGAAGGAGAGATTGTAGCTGTGGGTCCGGGCGCAAGATCAGAAGATGGAAAAATCGTACCTATGGACGTTGCTGTAGGAGATATAGTTCTTTTTGGGAAATGGTCTGGTACTGAAGTAAAAATTGATGGTAAAGAATATAGCATAATGAAAGAATCTGACATTATGGGAATTTCAAAAAGAAAAAAATGAATTTAAGGAGATAGAAAATGGCAAAAATCGTAAAATTTGATACGGAAGCAAGAACTAAAATGCTGCAAGGAGTAGATACACTTGCAAATGTAGTTAAGGTGACTTTGGGACCTAAGGGAAGAAATGTCGTTTTAGACAAATCTTATGGCGCCCCACGTTCAACAAAAGATGGTGTTACCGTTGCTAAAGAAATTGATCTTCAAGATAAATTTGAGAATATGGGCGCTCAAATGGTTAAAGAAGTAGCAAGTAAAACAAACGATGAAGCAGGAGATGGCACCACAACCGCTACACTTTTAGCGCAATCAATCGTTAAAGAAGGTTGTAAATATGTCACTGCTGGAATGAATCCAATGGATGTTAAAAGAGGACTTGATAATGCTGTTGCGCATGTTCTTGAAAAAATAAAATTGTCCTCAAAAAAAGTTAAGACCAATGATGAGATTGCTCAAGTTGGAACAATTTCTGCAAATGGTGAAAAAGAAGTTGGAGATATGATTTCAAAAGCTATGCAAAAAGTTGGGAATGAAGGTGTAATTACTGTTGAAGAAGCAAAGGGAATAGAAACAGAATTAGATGTTGTAGAAGGTATGCAGTTTGATAGAGGATATCTTTCCCCTTATTTCATAACTAATGCAGACAAAATGACTACCGAACTTGATAATCCACTTATTCTATTACATGAAAAAAAATTGGCCAATTTACAGTCAATGGTTCCATTGTTGGAATCTGTTGTTCAGGCTGGACGTCCTCTTATGATAATTTCTGAAGATGTTGAGGGTGAGGCTTTAGCAACTTTAGTTGTAAACAAATTAAGAGGTGGTTTAAAAGTGGTTGCTGTTAAAGCGCCTGGTTTTGGCGATAGAAGAAAAGCAATGCTAGAAGATATTGGAATATTAACGGGTAGCCAGGTAATCTCGGAAGATCTTGGGATTAAATTAGAAAATGTAAAAATAAATGATCTTGGATCTTGCAAAAAAGTAAAAGTTGATAAAGAGAACAGTACCATTGTTGGTGGATCAGGTAAAAAAACTGACATCGAAGCAAGATGTAATCAAATTAGGCAACAAACTGAAGAAACAACTTCTGATTACGATAAAGAAAAACTTCAAGAAAGATTGGCTAAATTAGCTGGTGGAGTTGCTGTAATCAAAGTTGGTGGCGCAACCGAAGTTGCAGTTAAAGAGAGAAAGGATAGAGTAGAAGATGCTCTGAACTCAACTAGAGCTGCAGTAGAAGAAGGTGTTGTTGCTGGAGGTGGATGTGCATTACTTTATGCCTCCCAAGACTTAGATAAAGTAAAATATAAAGGATCTGATCAAAAAGCTGGAATAGACATCGTTAAAAAAGCTTTGGAAGCACCGATAAGACAAATAGTTGCTAATGCTGGCGTTGATGGATCAATTGTTGTGGGAAAACTTTTAGAAGGAAAAAAAGTAAGTCAGGGATATGACGCCCAAAACGAAGAGTACTGTGACATGTTTGCAAAAGGAATTATAGATCCGACTAAAGTCGTAAGAACGGCTCTTCAGGATGCTGCATCAATTGCTGGTTTGTTAATTACTACTGAAGCAATGGTTGCAGATAAACCAGAAGAAAAAGATTCGGGTCCTGCTATGCCTCCTGGTGGAATGGGTGGTATGGGCGGTATGGGTGGAATGGGAATGTAATCGTTCCAACCCAAATCAAAATTCAAAAAGGGCAGTTTTTACTGCCCTTTTTTTATGCCTGTCG
>PVBE010402090.1_pt1 | contig 19219 bp, 19 predicted proteins | sample 1631181 | NCBI WGS metagenome assembly PVBE01 (sample SAMN08397723, study PRJNA350692) | Marine metagenome, whole genome shotgun sequencing project. | isolation source: water | place: Pacific Ocean | collected 2012-04 | reverse complement strand
TATCGTCCGTGACGAGGTCAAGCTCACCGAGGGGGAAGCCAAGGGCGAAGTCCACAAGGTCGAACTTACGGACGGTCGTTTCATCAACGTGGGTGTCATCGACGTTCCCTCTTTTTACGCCGATTTCGACGCTCTCAAGCGCGGCGATTCCGATGCCAAGAGTACAACCGCCGACGTACAACGCCTGATCGACGAGATGGTTGAGAAGGATGAGATTGCCGGGATCATCATAGATCTGCGCTCCAACGGCGGCGGCAGTCTCGAAGAGGCAATCTCGCTCAGCGGCCTGTTCGTGCCCAGCGGCCCGATCGTGCAGGTGCGACGCGTCGGTGGCATAGTCGACGTGCGCGAAGATTCGGACGACGGCTTCGCCTATGACCTGCCGATGCTGGTGATGGTCAACCAGCTCAGCGCTTCGGCATCCGAGATCTTCTCCGGTGCCATACAGGATTACCAACGCGGTTTGATCGTCGGCAGCGTCGGCACCCACGGCAAAGGCACCGTCCAGACGGTGCTCAAGCTCGATCGCATGAGGTCGTTCCGCGACAAGAAACCGGGCGCCATCAAGTTCACCATGGCGAAGTTCTACCGCGTCACCGGCGCCTCCACTCAGAAAAAGGGAATTGCACCGGACATCGCGTTTCCGTCGTTTCTCGATCACATGGAATTGGGTGAAGCAGAGCTCGACCACGTGCTGAAATGGGATACGATCCAGGCGCAGCCGCTCAACCGAAATTTCACCCCGATCACACCGTACGTCGAGGAACTCCACAGACGCTCCGATATACGCCTGGCAGAAAATGAACTGTATCAGCACCTCGTCGAAGACATCGCTGAATTCGGCAAGCGCCGGGCCGAAAAGCACATCACGCTGAACCGGGAGAAGCGGATCAAACTGCGCGAGGAAGAGGAGTATTGGACGGAACGCAGCCAGGCTGTACTCGGCAGTGATCGCGACGACGACGACGAATCTGAGGATGACCCCGGGGACGCGCCCGAGGAGGCCGAACTCAAAGACGATGTCCAGAAAAACAATGAGAGCGAGGAGGATTTCCCCGACGTCTATCTTGACGAGGGCCTCGCACTGATGGGCGATCTCGTCGAGATACTCGATCGCGACAACAAGCTCACCAGCAACCACATGATCAAGCAAAAAGGGTTGGAATGAAAGGCATCGTCCTGGCCGGGGGCGCCGGCACGCGACTGTACCCGCTCACTCGCGTGGCCAGCAAACAGCTGCAGCCGATTTACGACAAGCCGATGATCTACTACCCCCTGTCCACCCTCATGCTGGGTGGCATCCGGGAGGTGTTGCTGATCTCGACGCCTGAAGATGTGCCCCGGTTCCAGGAGTTGCTCGGCGACGGCCGCCAGTGGGGCATGAACATCGAGTACTGCGTCCAGGACGAGCCCCGGGGCATCGCTGAAGCGTTGATCCTCGGCGAATCATTCGTTGGCGACGACAATGTCGCGCTCATCCTTGGCGACAACGTTTTTTACGGCAATCTCAGGATCCTCGAGATTGTCGAGAACTTTTCAACCGGGGCCCTCGTGTTCGGCTATTACGTCAACGATCCGACGCGCTACGGGGTCGTCGATTTCGATGCCGACGGCAATGTCCTGAGTATCGAAGAAAAACCGGCAACACCGCGCACCAACTACGCCGTCCCGGGACTGTACCTGTACGACAGTACAGCGGCTGCCCGGGCCCGCGCTTTGGAACCATCGCCCCGCGGCGAACTCGAGATTACCGACCTCAACCTTGCCTACCTCAGCGACCGCGCGCTCCGGGTGCAGCTGCTTGGCCGTGGGCTGGCCTGGCTGGATACCGGCACCCACGCCAGCCTGCTGGATGCGGCCGCCTTCATCGGCGCCATACAGACCCGCCAAGGCCTGAAAATCGCCTGCCTCGAAGAGATCGCCTATGTCCGCGGATTCATCGACCGGACCGAACTCAACACCGTCGTCGACACGATGCCCAACGGGCCATACCGCGAATACCTCGAGCAGCGATTCGCCAACGAGTAGTCCTTTGCTGCCGTGGAACAGCCGGCCGCGGCCAAGCAACTACCCCCAACTGGTCGTTGCCCAGACGGCGAACACCTCGGTCACGTACAGGTTGTGCAAGAACGCGTAGCTGTACAGCACTGTCGTTGCCCACAACAGCAACGAGGCATACGGCCGCACATAAATCGTTGCGGCCAGCCCGAAGACAATCTGCGTCAACTTGCCGGCAATCGGCCCGCAAACCGGCCCCAACCACGCAGCTGCCCAGAAAATGCCCGGGTGTACCTCGCCCATGTGATGGCGCTCGTACAGCATGAAATGCGTCGTGCTGATACAATCCAACGCCGCCGCCGCCACCAGGGCGATGATCGGCAGCCGGTACTGGCGCAGAAAGCCCCGGCTGTTGCGGAGGAATTTCAGCCGCACGGCTTTGAGTTGTCGCAGATTCTTGTCGCTGTAGAGCTTCACTGTCGGCCCCGTTTCCGTGTTCCATTAGAACGCCTGGACCGGGGAAAGTTGCGGTCAATTGTAACCGCAAGGTAACGTCGCGGTTCAAGGCGACTCCAGCAACTCCTGCAACTGCGGATTGAGGCGCGGTTCAACCTTCTTCTGGATGAGCGCGCCGACACTGATCTCGTACTCCCGGCGAAGAAAAGGGATCCAACGGCTGTACACCTTGACCGCGATCGTGGCCTCATAGTTGGTGACGACCGCGAGCTTGCCGGCGAGACGCTGGGTCGCCGTCATTTTGTTCGTCGGCAACGCTCCGATCTCGATGTCCCGGGGATCGATTTCGAAACGCCGCGCCGCCACCGCGGCAATGATTTGTGCCTCGATCGCGTCGCGGTTGGACAAATCCTCCTTGATCCCCTGGGAAATCGTAAACAGATCGTTGTTGAGATTGGTCGCGTGGTAGCTCTCACGCGCGCTGCAGACCACGTAACAGCCACCAGCCGCAGCCAGCAGAAGCACCAGTGCAAGAATGATCTTTTTCATCGCAGACTGAGATGGGTCAGCGTATCGGTCTGCAGGTCGAGCACCGCAACGCTTGGCTCGGCCGACCGATAAACGGCGCCTGGATTGATGATGCGGGTGTTGCCGATGCGCTCGTCAGCAGCAACGTGAGTGTGACCGGTAAAAACATAGTCGAACTCGCCACAGGTGGCGGCGTAATCCCGGCGGCGACCATCGTCGCCGTGAACCAGTGCGATCGTCTTCCCGTCAAGTTTCAGCCGTCCGAAAGCCCCGAGGATCGAGACCTTGACGTCGGCATGGAAATCGGTGATCTCGCTGTTGTACTGGTCGACGTTGCCGAGGACAGCATACACCGGCACATCTTTAGGATCAAATACCGCGGCCAGTTCGATGAGCACGCCGTCCGAACCGAGGTCGCCGCAATGCAGCACGGCCGCGATCTGCTGCGCCGCCAGGATGTCGCAGGCGTTGCGGGTTCGCATCACATTGCCGTGGGTGTCGGAAAGCAGTCCGAGTTTCATGGGGCCAATGCGGGTTCCGGTATTTCCGTATCCAGCACGGACGGCAGCGGCGCCGCCAGCGCGTCACGATACACCGACTGCAGCTCGACAGCACCGATATGCGGCAGCGGCCGGGCCGCCCTGGTTTCAACCGCGAATACCGCACCGATGCCATAGATCCGGTTCAGGTGCAGCGCCAGATCGGGTCGCGACACGGCTTTCGCCGCCACGTGTCGAATGCCGCGCCGGTCGGATTGCGCCAACGCCGCGACCCGGGCCGCCAGTGCCGGCGCCCATACGGCCGAGCGGCACTCGTCGGCCACGACGGTCATGCACAACCCCTGCCGCTGCCGGTGGCGCAGCCAGTCGAGATGCCCGCTGCGGCCGTCGAATGAATCGCCGATGCCGGGCCCCGCACGCACCACCAGGGCGTCCGGCCGGGCTGCCAGCACCAGCGCCTCTGCCGCCACCCGGGTCTCGCCGTAGACCGAGATCGGGTCCGGCGTGGACTGCTCATTGTACGGCCCACTGTCGCCGCTGAAAACATGGTCCGAAGAACAGTACACCAGCCGCGTGGTTGGCGGTAAATGTTCCAGCAACAGCCGGATGCCATCGACATTGATCCGCCGCGCCCAAGCCGCATCCGCCTCACATTTGTCGACGTCGCAGACGCCCGCGCAACAGATCACCGTGGAAGGCGGCGGGCCTTCGAACATCTGCCGGACATCACCGGCCTCATCGAGATTCAGCCGCCGCCAGCCGGCACAGCGTACACTGTTCGCAAAGCGATTGCAGAATACCGTGAGCCCGGGCAGCGGCAACTGCGCAAGGTGCCACCCGAGCATCGACGTGCCGCCAAGCAGGTGGATCGCAGCCGTCATTTGAGAAGCTTGTAGGCCGTGATCAAAGGCACGTCCTTCGACAGGCGCTGGTCCGGCGTGAGCTTGGCAACAGCCTTGTAGGTGCTGCCATCCTGCGGCGCGCTGAAATCCGGCAACACGCCCTTCGACTGCCAGGAAACACCCCGCGGCGTGTACATTGCGCCAATGATGAACTTGCAGCGATAATTGTTGTCCAGCGTATATGTCTTTTCGATCACCGACTTGCCGTAGGTGCCGGCGCCGACGATGGTGGCGGCCTTGTGGTCGCGCAGCGCCGCCGCAATGATCTCGCAGGAGGACGCCGTGTTCTTGTTGACCAGCAGCACAATCTCAAACTCATACGGCGTCTCGTTCGACGAGACATATCGCTTCTCCTCCTCCTCGCCGGCCTCGCCCAGCACGGTCGGCGCCTGGCGCTGCTGCAGCCGCAGCAATACGCTCTTGTTCGCCAGAAACAGCTCGGCAAGGCGCAGGGATTCCATGAAGACCCCGCCCGTATTGTCGCGCAGGTCGAGAATCAGTTTCTTGACGTTTTTCGCCTGCAGCGCGTCGAGCTCGACCCTCACCTCGTCGGTTATCCCGGCGGTAATCTTGTGAATCTCGACGAAGCCGATCTCGTTCGGCAGCACCGCGACCGATAGATTCACGGTCTTGAACGCTTTCAGCTTGATTACAACATCAAAAACCTGCACGTCCCGTACGATGGTGAGCTTCACTTCAGTGCCGATCTCGCCGCTCATCATGCTGTCGACTTCGCTCACCAGTTTGCCCTTGAGCGACTCGCCGTTGACGCGCAGGATGCGATCGTATGGCAGCAGCACACCCACCGCCGGCGAACCTGGCAGGACCCCGGTCACGGAGAGGCTGCCATCCCGCGGGCTGAACGTACTCTTGACGCCAACGGAAACCTGCACGCCCTTGAGATTGTTCCGTACCTTGTCGTAGTCCGCCGGCTTCCACAGCTTGCCCAGGGACTTGTTCCCAGGTGGCGAGACGTGGCGCAGCATGCCCGTGATAGCAGCGTGAAAAAGGGCTTCTTCGGTGATCTCGGTGGTATAATAGTTCTCGAGGATGAGGACCATGACTTCGTGGAAACTGTTTTCCGCATTCGGAAATTCCTGGTCGAGGGCGACAGGAAAGAAGGAACGCGGTTCGGAATCTTCGGCACAGGCCACCGCAGCTGTCAGCAGGATCAGGAACAGGCATCGACTCATGACAATTCTCCGGTTGTCAGGATTTCAGCAACCACATCTCAGGGGTGAAACTGTTGTCGCCCTCACGCCGCCGGCCGGACCGGCCGCCGAGCAGGCTGAAGCGGCAATCCTTCGCCGCACGCCGCCGGCCACGTCCGTGTCGGCAGCCGAAGCATCACCGGCCGTCGCAACAGTGGCGGATGCGGCGAAAAGCGAAAGACCGAACGTCTGTGTGCCGGTCACGATATCAGGCACTCGATACTGTCAATGACATTCTGCGGCGTGATGGTTTTGAGGCATTCATACGGTGCATCGGTACGCCGGCAGGTGCGCTGCAGGCACGGTGAACAAGGCAGAGGATGACGCATGACCACCCAGCGGCCGCCGAGCGGTCCGGTCGCAACAGGATCTGTCGAGCCGAAAATCGCCACCCCATCCTTTCCCAGCCCCGCGGCCAGGTGCATGACACCACTGTCGTTGGTCAAGACGCAGTCGACCCCCGCAAGCACGTACATTAATTGGGCCACCGACGACTTGCCAGCAATGCTGGCCGCACCACGGCAATCGGCGATTGCCGACATCGCAACCGCCTCCTCGCCGGGGGCGCCGCAGACGATCACGCGCCCGTGTTGCGCGGTCCACCACCTGGCGACCTCATTGAAATAGCCGACCGGCCATTGCTTGGCCGGGCCATAGGCCGCCCCCGGAGCGATGGCCAGGAGGCGCTCGTTGGCGGGCACCAGCGCATCCATGGCGGCGCGAGCTTCGTCGGTAAGCTGCGGTTCCAGTGCCGGATAGTCCGTATGCCAGTGACGGCTGCCGCAGGCAGCGGCGAGCTCCAGGTATTTGCGTGCCTCATGCTCCTTGTCGTGGCCCGCCTCCCGTCGCCATTCCGGCAGACGCCCGCGAAACATCCAGGTGCGGCCACGCCCGGCTCGGCCGACGATATACCCGCCGCCGCTCCGCCACAGATCCCAGGCCGCACCGAACGAGTTTGGCAGCACGACCGAAACACCAGGCTCGGCGGCGCGCACCTGGCGGCGTTCGGCAGCGGACAGGCGGCGGCCGGCAAAGGTGATTACCTGGTCGATCCATGGTGCCGAGCGCCACAGGTCGGCAAACTTTGCCGGCGCCAGCACGGTCGTGCGACCGCCCGGCGGCACCAGATTGCGCAACCGGTAGACGCCGGGCAAGGCCATTACTGCGTCGCCAAGCCAGTTGGCCGAGCGGATCAGCATCCCCTGACGCCAGTCGACCGGGCTGAGATTGATCGGGCACGGGCAGCTGTAGCCTCCGATCACCGGACGATAAACATTTGTCTCGACGGCGTTCAAGAGGCTGGCTTGCGGCGACCCGTTTGTTTGCCGAACCAGAATATGCCGATCACAATGAACAGCAGCAGGAACGGGAAGCGCACGAAGATTTTCGGGTAGAACAACGCCGCCAGAAAGACGCAAACCCAGAGAATCGTCAGCAGCATGTGCTGCCGGCCGGCCTGGCGCGGTTCGGTGATGATTGGCGGTTCGTCAGTCATGTAAGTATTGTAGCGTGCATAAGTATGGCACCTCGAAACTGCAGCGAATATACCGCCGATGGCAGCCAAAAAACAGAAACATCCGTTACAGGACAGTGCGGAGTTCGCGCCGAACCCGTTCGACGCGTTGTCGGGCACCGGCCTGCCGGCCGGGCCGACCGACCCGGAACCGCCGGGGCAGCGGGCTCCAGCGGCAGCTGATTTCATCGTGCATCGCGAGCGCCAGGGGCGGGGCGGCAAGGAAGTGACCTTGTTGACCTGCAAGAGTGGCAGCGAGGATCTTCAACTCCTGGCGCGCACTTTGCGCCGGCATCTCGGCACCGGCGGCACCGTGCGCGATGATGTTATCGAACTGCAGGGCGACCAGCGTCAGCCGGTGGCGACCTATCTGCGGGCCGCCGGCCACCGCGTCCGCGGCGACCTCCAATGAAATACCCCAAATAGGGCCAAGGCTTCAACTGCCCCGCGAGACCCCGATATTGTCCGCCTCGACCCCAATTATATCGGGTTTGGGAGTTATGCCGTGAATAACTGCCGTGGCGGCTGCGTCGAACGAAGGAACAGATTGAATTCTCGACGCTTTTGTCATCTCTCGAATCTTCGGGGATCTCCTGAACAATTTCTGCAAACTTCTTGCTGTCCTGGTACTGGGATGCCTGTATGTCACGCCGGTGACCGGCCAAACGTGTTATTCCTATGGCGCCCGCGTGTGCTACTCCGGCAGCCGCGGCGGAACGACGGTCATATGGTCACGGGGCTACGAGGCCGGCCGCTACCAGGAACGCCGCGTCCATGAAACTCCAGCCCGGCAACGACGGCCGTCCACCACGAACCGGGTGTATTACATCCGCGTTCCCAAAGCACGCCCGCAACCGCCACGTTACGCAAGTTCGCCGACGATCGGGCGGCTCGAATCCACCGGCATCGAGGCGATCGAAGAATCGGATTATGAGCTGCCGGATTTCTATTTCCCCGCTGAGCCACCCGAAATCGAGACTCCACAACCCCCTGGCCCAACAGCGCCGACCCATGTTTCGGCGGGACGAACGGCATGGCGTATTCTGGCCGACGGCCGGGAAAAATTGGCCTTCACCGCTTTTGGCGAACTGTGCAGTGAATATCCCGGCCACGCCCAATACAAGCTGGGCTACAGTCTCGCGGCGGCAGGGGCCGGCAACGATCGCACGGCGATCTGGGCCATGCGGCGAACCTTCGCGCTGGCGGCAAGCGGCGTCGGTCCGATCCCGATCAACGCGAACTTGGCCAGGGTGCTCGATCGGATCGCCGCTTATTACGCCGATTTGGCGGCAGCGCCAATGACCAATCGCGACGCCAACTTCATGCTGGCGGCAGTCAACTACCTGCGCCACGACATCGAGGGCGCACTGCAGGCGGTCGAAACAGCGCGGGCATACGGCGACCTGAACCGCAGCACGATCAATCTGCGCCACATCCTCCTGGCGGACGCCAACGTGCTGTAGCGCCCATGACCGGCGCCGCGCCTTCACCGCCGTGCCGGCATCAGGCGAATTCAGTAACCCGATGGTACGGAATCCATTCGTAATTCAGACCGTGCGACTCCGCCTCGTCGATCAACGGCCCGACGACGTGGCGCGGTTCGTAGCGTGGCGAAATATGGGCCAGGATCAGGCGCTTCACGCGGGCTTCGTGGGCCAGGTCGAAAACCTCCTGCAGCGAACAGTGCGTCGGGCCTTCGCGGTCATCGGCCTTGAGAAACGTCGCGTCGTGGATCAGGATGTCGGCGTCCTCGAATTCGCGCGGGTCGATCGGCATCGTATCGCCGGAGTAGCAAAGCCGTTTGGCATCGTAATAGTCGAATTTCTCGTCGTCCGGCATGGCCGCGAGCTCGTGGCCGGGCTTGCCAGCATGCACTTCCTTCAGACGTTTCCGGCTTTCGATGATCCGGTAACCCAGCGGCTGGTCACACGGATGCACCACCTCGATCACCTCGCAAATGCGTCCTTTGCGCAACTCAATCCGGTCGCCGGCAGCGATCGGTATCCATTCCAGCGGATACTTGACATGGTTCCCCATCATGCGGTCAACCGTCTCGCGGATCAGCGCTATCGACCGGTCGCGGCGCGGGTAATAGATGCTCAGGGGCTTGGCATTGTCGCCCTTGGTCGACTGGCGCAGGCTGATCAGCAACGGCAGCCCGGTGATGTGATCGATGTGGCCGTGGGACAGAAAAATCTTCTCGATCGCGAAGATGCCGGCACGCAGGTACAGCGCCGCACCTTCGCCACAGTCGAACATCACGCGGTCGGGCGCGTAGAAATACCAGTTCGAGTAGAGGCCCTTCGAATATGCTTTGATGATCATGGACAGGCAGTGGCCGGTGGCTGATAATGGGAGAAGCAGCAAACGGAAGATAACCCCTGCGACAGTGCTTTCCAGATTAAACGACGGTTACCCGGCTCCCGAAATCCGTTGACCACGCGATCGCCTGCGGAGCACATTCAGCCGGTGCCGGATTCATGCGGCCGGCCCCCGTCCCGCAGGTCAGCGCCGGCAGCAGCATGGCCGCGAGGATGCGATGAGGATCGATCATTTCGACCTTGGAAAGCTCGGAGAAGGTTTCAAGTTGTATGGTAAGACGCGATCGATCGAATTTCGAGAACCGGATCAACCATGAGACTTGGCGCTACTGTCGCGGATTATCTGTGCGCCTCGGATGCCGAGGCACACATTGAAGAATGCCGCAAGCACGGCTATCGGGCGGCGCCGTGCCCCGAGGTTTCGATCGAAGAGGGTGACAGGATTCGCGACATCAAGCAGGCATTTGATGACGCCGATATCGTCATCGCTGAAGTGCCCGCCTGGGTCAATCCGATTGATCCGGACGAGCACCGTCGACGGGCGAATCTCCAGACGATCGCCCGACAGCTGGCGCTGGCCGATGAACTGAATGCGGTTTGTTGCCCGACCGTCGCCGGCTCATACAACGAGAGTGACGATCCGGACGCCCACGCCGGACATCACCCCGGGAACTTTACGCCGGAGGCATTCGACGCCGTTGTCGAATGGGTGCGTGCTGTCCTCGACCAGGTAAAGCCAAAACGCACCAGGTTGACGCTGGAAATCTGCCCGTGGACGATGCTCGACGGACCCCGGGTCTACCTGCAGCTTATCGAGGCGATAGACCGTCCGGGCCTGGCGGTGCACCTGGATCCGGCCAACTGCGTGAATGATCCGCGCACCTATTACGGCACGACCGCGATGATCAACGACTGTTTCGATCTGCTCGGGGCGCGGATCCTTTCCTGCCACGCCAAAGACGTACGCTACACGCTGGACGCCCGCACCGTGGGAATCGAAGAGGTGGTTCCGGGACGGGGTGTGCTCGATTACCGGACGTTTCTGCGGCGCATCGAGCAACTGTCGAGCGAGACGCCGCTGATCATCGAACACCTCGCCGGCAAGCACGAGTTCGACGAGGCAGCAAGATACATCAAACAGGTTGCGCGGGAAGTCGACGTCAGCCTTTAGCCTGGAGTAAACGGTGAACGATCTTACCGGACAAGTGGCCGTAGTGACCGGCGCCAGCAAAGGGATCGGTCAGTCATTGGCGATCGGGCTGGCCGCCGCCGGCGCGCAGATAGCCGTCAACTACAAGACCGACGCCGACGGCGCCGAGCAGACTTGCACGCAGATTCGCGAAGCCGCCGGACAGGCCCAGGCCTTTTGTGCGGACATCGGCTGCAAATCCAGCTTCGAAGCGATGATCGATGATGTCGCAGCCCATTTCGGCCGGCTCGACGTGCTCGTCAACAACGCGGCACGCACCCGTTTCGGGCCGCTGGACGAGGTTACCGAAGCGGACTTCGACGACGTCGTCGATACCATTTTGCGCGGCCCGTTCTTCGGATCCATCGCAGCGGCAAGGCGCATGAGGGAAACGGGCGGTGGTTCGATCATCAATATCAGCTCCATCGCGGTCCGGCAGATCATCCGCTTTCACAGCGCCTACACCATGGCCAAGGGCGGCCTCGAATCGATGACCCGCCAGCTCGCCCTGGAACTGGCGCCCGGCGTCCGCGTCAATGGCCTTGCCCCGACGGCGACGAACAACGTGCGCAACCTCGAATATGATCCTGAATTCCCTCAGAAATGGGGCGACGTGACACCTGCGGGCCGCTGCGCCGAGGGGAAGGATTATGTCGGCCCATGTGTCTTTCTCGCCAGTCCCGCGGCCGGATTTGTCACCGGCCAGATCATCTATGTCGACGGCGGCTGGACCCTGCAGGGCTGGACCCCCGAGATAAGTGACTTCGATTTCAGTGCGGATCGGGACCGGGGGTAAAGGCGGCGCATGCGCAATCAAATATCGATGATCGATTTCAACTGCGATTGGTACTTGCGGGACTGCAACCTGACGCCCCGCTCGACGCCCGGAACGATGAGCAGGGAGGACGTCATCGCCTTTCTCGGCACGCTCGACGTTGATGCGATAGAGGTGATGTACGACTATTGGAAGGATGTGCCCGCCGCCGCGGTCCGTGCACTCGCCGCCGAAGCGGGGTTGCCGATCGGTTGTTGCATCTTCATGCACGATCTGGTACTGCCCGCAACCGAACGAGCCGCCGCGATCGAACAGGCAAAGCCCATCCTCGACCGCACTGCCGAGCTGGGTGCGCCGTTGGCCATGATCGTGCCCGGGCTGGTCAAACCGGACTACGCCCTCGATGACCAGCGCGACTGGATGATCGACGGACTGGCCGCCTGCGCCGAGTTGGCCAAGTCCCGCGACCTGACCCTGCTCGCCGAGAACATCGACATGCCGGGAGCCCGCGAGCTGATGGGCAAAGGAGCGGACTGCCGCGCCATCTGCGAGGCCGTCGGCTCGACCGCGTTTCGCCTCATCTACGATACCGGCTGCACGGAAATCATGGACGAGGATCCCATCGACGCCTTGCGCCAGATGGCACCCTGCATCGCCCACGTCCATGTCAAGAACTTCCGTCGTCTGCAGCCGGATGAATCGGCGCAGCGCTCCTTGATATCAGAACGCGCCATCCACTGCGCCGGCTGTGACCTGGACGCGGGCGAAGTGGAGTTGGGCAGGATATTGAAGGAGCTGGCACTTTCAGGTTACGACGGAATGATCGCAATCGAGTACCAGGGCGAAGATGATCCGCACGACGCCCTGCCCCATAATGTGCAGGTTTTACGAAACTTGCTCGAACCGATGTGACGAGGCGATGCCATGCCGGGGGCCTGTCCCGGACGAATGGCACTGACACGAAGACGCGGATGCTTGCGTGAGCCCGCATTCGGTCGGCGGTTCAGCCATCGACCAGGGTCTTGTAGGCGTCGCAAACAACGTCGAGCTGCCGGTCGAGCGAATAACTTTCCGCGATGAAGGCTGGCGCCCGGGCAGCCAGCCTGTCGCGGGCATGCGTATCGTGAGCCAGCGCATGGATGTGGGTCGCCAACTCACCGGCGTTGCCGTTCGAGAAGTAAACGACCGGGGCGTCGCCGCCGCAACGGTTGCCCGGCACGTTGCTGGCAATTACCGGCACGCCGGCGGCCAGCGACTCGAGCAAGCTGTAGGACAGCCCTTCATAGGCGGACGGCAGCACCGTGAAATCGAGGCCCGGCAAGAAGCGCTCGGCCTGTGGCCGATAGCCGAGGAAGCGGACGGTTCCCGCCAGGCCGAGTTCGTCGCAGCGCTGCTGCAGCGCCAATTCCAGTTCGCCGTCACCGAAACAAAGCACCTGGAGGGACTGCCGCTCACCGGGTGCCATGATATTGAGGGCTTCGAGCAGCTGCGCATGTCCTTTCTGAGGCGCCAGGCGGGCCAGCACGCCGATGGCGGTCACGTTGTCATCGAGCTGCAGCTCGCGGCGCGCCGTTTCGCGGTCCAGCAGCCGGGTTGCGAACTCCGCAGGAATGCCGTTGGGCGCCACCCGCAGCCGCGACGCCGGGACGATGCGGTGGGCCAGGGCCTGGTCCCCTTCCGCCGCGGAAATACAAAGCAGCAGATCGTTCACCGCGGCGCGCTGGCGCTCGAGCAGGATCGCCATGGTGCGTATGAACGGCCCGAGCCCGTCGAAAACGAAGGCGTGCGGCGTGTAGACGGTGCGAATGTCAGCACTGACCGCCTTGGCCGCGGTACGTCCGAGGTAGCCGGCCTTGAAACAGTGGGCGTGCACGATCTGCGGCTGCTGCAGCCGGATGATACGCTGCAACTCTTTGTGGGCGGCGTGGTCACTGGCGGTCGGCAGCCGGGCGAGCGGCACCTCGAAAACTTCGCAGCCGTGGCCGCGGAACATCTCCAGGTCGTCACCGAAATCCGCTTCGGCGCGGTTCGGTGAGACGATCACGTCGACCTCGAGCCCGCGACTGCGGAGTCCGCAAACAAGCTGGCGCACGTGCTTGCGTGCACCGCCGCCGGTAGCTTCGAGAATCTGCAGGGCCTTCATCGACGTTCCCGGTGCCGGGTGGTTCATTGATAACTGTTGATCGCGAATTACCTTAATGAATATAAATCGTTTGCGCCGTACACAAAATACGTCCCGCTTGCAAGGTCATGAAGCGACCGCTTCTGACAAACTTCTTTCTGCACCCGGAATAAACTCGCGTGCCAGGGCTCTCCCGGAACCTGCGCCTGTCAGGAGTTTCACTCTTATGCCAGACAATATCCTGAAAGCCATCACGGATGTCGGGTTGATCCCGGTCATCCGGGTGAACTCGGCTGATGACGCGCACGCCGTTGTCGACGCCATCAAAGCCGGCGGCATCAATGTGCTCGAAATTACCATGACGACGCCGGGCGCCATCGAGATCATGCGCGATGTCGCCGCCGCGTCCGACGACATCCTGCTGGGCGCCGGCACCGTGCTCGACGCCGAAACCGCACGCCTGGCGATCCTTGCCGGCGCCAAATTCATCGTGACGCCGACGCTCAATCTCGACGTCATCCGTATGGTCAAGCGCTATGGCCTGGTGGTCTGCCCGGGCGCCCTGACGCCGACCGAGGTGCTGACTGCATGGGAGGCCGGTGCGGATGTCGTCAAGGTCTTTCCATGCGACTGCGTCGGCGGGCCGGCATACATCAAGTCGCTCAAGGGCCCAATGCCGCAGGTCAAGATGGTGCCGACGGGCGGGGTCAATGTCGATACCGCCGCAGACTTTCTCAAGGCCGGCGCCGAGGCGCTCGGGGTCGGTTCGTCGCTGGTCGAAAAGAAGGCCGTCGACAGCGGCGACTGGGGCCGGATCACGGACCTGGCAAAACAGTTCCGGGAAATCGTGGCCGCGGCCCGGGCCTGAATAGAATAAATAAATGAATAAGTGAATGAGTAAGAGCAAGAAGAAAAAGAACGCGCCCCAGCAAAGCCTGCCGGTCTCCCGAGCCGATGTGATCACGGTGCTCGACGCACCGGACTATCAACCGCTGGACTTGGCCGGTATGCTGGAGGCGCTGGCGCTGCCGGCGGAGTCCGCAGACGCGCTGGCCAACCTGATCGGCGGCATGATCGACGACGGCATCGTCGTCAAGCTCAAGCACAAGGGCTTTGCACGCACAACCGACGCCGACCTGCTGATCGGCGCGATCTCCTTTACCAAAACCGGCCACGCGTTTGTGGCGGAGGCCAACAGTGGGCGCGAAGTGTTCGTGCCGTCCGGCCGCACGCACACGGCGCTGCCGGGCGACAAGGTCCTGGTCCGCATCGACCGGCGCGGGCGGCGTCAGCAACCCGACAAACTGGCGGAAGGCGACGTGATCCGGGTGCTGGAGCGTAATTGCCGGTCAATTGTCGGGACGCTGCGCAAGGCGAACAAATGGTTCTATGTCGAGCCGATGCAGGCAAGTTTCAAGCACGATGTGATGGTCCCCGGCAAGGGCGGCGGCCGGCTGGGCGACCGCGTGCTGGTCAACCTCAGCGACTGGGAAGATCCACGGCTGAGCCCGGGCGGCGAGATTGTCGAGGTGATCGGGCCGGCGGACGACCCGGCGCTGGACACGCTGTCCGTGATCAAGGCGTTCAACCTGCCGGAGGCCTTCCCGCCGCCGGTTGTGGAGCAGGCGCAGTCGGCGCGGATCCCGAAGAAAGAGATCGAGCGCCGCCAGGACCAGCGGAAAAAGTTCATTTTCACCATCGACCCGGAGGACGCCAAGGATTTCGACGACGCCATCTCACTCGAGAAGACGCGCGACGGCAACTGGCGCCTGGGCGTACACATCGCCGACGTCAGCTACTTCGTCAGCCGCGATTCCGAGCTGGACCGCGAAGCAACGAAACGCGGCACCAGCGTGTACCTGCCGGACACGGTGATTCCGATGCTGCCCGAGCAGTTGTCGAACGGCCTGTGCAGCCTGCGGCCGGACGAGGATCGCCTGGCGTTCTCGGTGTTCATGACAATCAACGGGGAAGGCGAGATCCTGCGCGCCTCATTTGCCGAGACGGTCATCTGCTCGCAGCTGCGCTTGACTTACAAGCAGGCACGGTCGGCGCTGGACGGTGACCAGGAAGCGATCGCGGCGGTACCCGGCCTCGCCAAACGCGTCGGGCTGCTGCAACAGGTCAACACGGTGGCGCGCGCGTTGCGGCATCGGCGCTTCAGTACCGGGGCGCTGGAGATGCATATACCCGAAGTGAAGTTCAAGATCGGCGCCGACGGCCGGATCGCGGAGATCATCCTGTCAACGACGGACGAGGCCCATCAATTGATCGAGGAATGCATGCTGGCGGCGAATGAAACGGTGTGCCGCGAACTGACCAAGCGCGGGCGCCTGCTGATCCATCGGATCCATGAGGAGCCGGACCCGGAGAAGCTGGCGGAGCTGGAAGAGACGCTGCAAATGGCCGGGTTCGAGGCCGGTGACCTGACCCTTCGCCGCAACCTGCAGCAGGTGCTGCGTGAGATCGACCGGACCGACCAGGGCCATGCCTGGAACGGCGCCGTGCTGCGGGCCTTCAAGCGGGCCCAGTATTCGGCGCAATGCGTCGGGCACTATGGGCTGGGCAAATCGCATTACTGTCATTTTACCTCGCCGATCCGGCGCTACCCGGACCTGATCGTGCACCGCGTGCTGAAGGCCCTGGTAAACCGCCGCAACCCGCCGTACAGCCGCGAGCACCTCGCGGAAACCGCCCTGGCCTCGTCACGTTGCGAAGACAAAGCCGTGGAAGCAGAGCGGGAAATTGTCGATATGAAGAAGATTCGTTTCTTCGCCGAGCAGCTGGCGGGCGGGGACCTGCAGGAATACGACGCCGTGGTCGTTGACGTGCGCAATTTCGGCGTCTTCATTTTTATTCCTGCGGTGCAGGCGCAAGGCATGATCCATGTCTCTGAACTGCGCGACGACTTTTTCGACTTCAACCCGGTGCGCATGGAGCTCAAGGGCCGGCGCAGCAATGAAAGTTACAGCATCGGCACACCGGTGAAGGTGGTGATCGCCAAAGTCGACACGGAACGGCGGTTACTGGACTTTTTCCCGGTCAGGCCGGCGGCAGAGCGAGCGAAGAAATCAACCCGGGCGGCTGGCCAGTCGCCAGCGCGGCGCGGCAAAAAAGAACGCGGCCGGGGCAGAGCCCCGCAGCGCGGCGGACGCGGTGGCCGCAGCGGACGGCGACGCTGAATCCGCTACCGGGCAACGCTAAATCAACTGTGTGAATGGTCTTGCGATGAATACGAATGGTGTTAAACTACGCACTTTACGTTTTTTCGCTCGCCATTGAGTTCGCCGCGAACAAGGTAGCGGCAGCAGATGGCGGCCGTACCGGAATAACGAGGACAGGGGCTGTATGAACCCGACATCCAAACGACCAGAGTATCTCGGCCTGGCAGGCTCGGCACTGGCGCTGGCGCTGCTGCTGGTTGCCGCCTGCGTGAGTTTTTTCTGGGCCCACAGCCGCATCATCGAGACCGCCTGCCTGCCGCTGCAAGTGGCATTTGTATTCGGCCTGGTGGCGTGGTGGTACGCCCGCATGCGCCGCTACGAGGCAGTGGAACAGGAGGACCAGGAGCGCTTGCGCCGTGATTACGACCGCAACGACCTGTTCGATGACCAGGACGAAGCACTGAAGCTGGCAAAGGAAACGCGACGGCAGTTCCAGAAGTATTTCATCCCTGGGTTCACCTTCATCTTCGGCGGCATGGTCCTGCTGTCTGTCTGGGGGCTGCTGTACCGCTGGAGCACGATACAGAACGTAACTTTCGAACGCTCCCCTCTCGACGTCGCAGGCCTGTGCTTCTGCATGGTATTCCTGTGCCTGCTGGCGGGCAGTTATTTCAACGGATTATCCCGGGAAAAGGGCTGTCATTTCCTGCGGCCGGTCGCGGCCTGGCTGCTGATGACCTGTGCGGTATACGCCGTCGCGGTCATCGTAATGCTGCTGGAGCACTTCAGCGTCGGCACCTACGACATCCAAATCGCCAAAGTCGTTGCCTGGGTCATCTTCGCGTTCGGCATCGAGATGATGATCAACTTCGTGATCGAGTTCTATCGGCCGCGCGGCAAGAAAGACGAGATCCGCCCAGTCTACGAGAGCCGTATCCTGTACCTGGTCACGGAACCGGGCGGCGTCGCCCGCAACGTTGCACAGTCACTCGACTACCAGTTCGGCGTTGCCGTGTCGGAGACCTGGTTCTACCGCTTCCTGGAGCGCGCCGCCCTGCCGTGCGGCATCCTGCTGATCATTCTGTTTTTCCTGCTCGACAGTTTCGTGATGATCGAGGCCAACGAGATGGCCGTCAAGGAACGTTTCGGTGACCCGGTCGATGGAGTGCTCGAACCCGGACTGCATCTCAAGTGGCCGCGGCCAATCGAGAACGCCCGCATCGTGCCGGTGAAGAAAGTACAGAAACTCGAGCTCGGCATCGACGACGAAAACAACGGCGACCCGCACGGGGCGGCACCGCCGGCACCCGGCATGGAGGAAAGGAAAGCAGCGGACCCGACGAAGTTCATCCCGTGGGACAAGGAGCACCACGACAGCGAGCGCAAGTTCGTCGTCGCCAGCCGCGACATGCTGGAAATGGGCGATGACGTACCGTTCAATTTCACCGCGGCGAGCATTCCGATCTATTACCAGGTCCGGGCGGATGCGGAAGGGATTCGCCAATACCTCTACAATTACGAGAACCCGGACGACGTCTTCGAGAAGATCGCCAGCCGCGAGGTCGTCAAGTTTCTGGCTTCGGCCGACTTCATCGAACTGCTCGCCACCGGGCGGCTGCAAGCCAAGAGTGACCTGGAGGGGCTCCTGCAGGACGCCCTGGCGGCGGCCCAGCCGCCGCTCGGCATCGAGTTGATCTATGTCGGCTTCAGCGAGTTGCACCCGTCGATCGACGTCGCACCGGCATTCCAGGAAGTGATCATGGCGCAGGAACAGAAGTTGACAACGATTCTCAACGCCGAGAAAGAGGCGATCACCGCCCGTACGCTGATTGCCGGCGCCGCCGCGAAGCGCAAGAACGACGCAACGGCCGACGCCTATTACAAGACCAAGGTTGCCGGGGCGGTCGCGGCAAAATTCAAGGACCAGCGCACCGCCTACGAACTGGCCCCCTCGATCTACAAGCTGCGCTCGACTTTGGACGTGATCACAGAGAGCATCGGCAACAAGGCAATCTATCTGATCCAGACCGAGGCCAAGCTCATCTTCGAGGTCGATTTCAAAGAGCAGATCCGACCGGGGCTGATGGACTACGATCAGTACAATCCGGAAAACAAAAAGTAACTGCAGCTCAACTGCGAGCCCTGAAATACAGGCGTGAAAGGAGGGAAAAATGGCTGAGGACAAACGGGTTTTTCAACATTGGCCGGTCATCCTGATGGTGCTTATCGTGGCCGCCATCTTTCTGATCAAGATGCTGACCTATCAGGTGGATACGACGGAGTATGCCATCGTCCTGCGGTTCGGCGAACCACAAGCCGAAACAGTGCGACCACGGGCTCCGGGGCTGCATTTCAAGCTGCCGTGGGAAACGGTCTGGCGCCAGGACAACCGCGTGCAGTGCTTCGAAGGCAACATGGGCGAGTTCGAGGAGATCATGACGGCGGACGGCAAGAACATCGTCGTCAGTGTTTTCATCGGCTGGAAAATCGGCAGCGCCGCCGAGGACCAGTTGATGTTCATGGAAAAACTCGGCGACCTG
>PVBE010726114.1_pt1 | contig 19220 bp, 14 predicted proteins | sample 1631181 | NCBI WGS metagenome assembly PVBE01 (sample SAMN08397723, study PRJNA350692) | Marine metagenome, whole genome shotgun sequencing project. | isolation source: water | place: Pacific Ocean | collected 2012-04 | reverse complement strand
CTGGAAAACCGTCAATCAAGGCGCCGCGAGCGAGGTTTGGTGGTTCCAAATGAGCGAGTTGCAACGACGAGTGACGGTTTTCCAGGGGCAACCCGCAGGGCTGCGAGCCTGTTTGCGTCCGGCGGTGTTATCGCTCGCTCATGTAGCTCGGCTACACTACGCTCACTCCGCCTTGCCGGGCCACAAACAGGCTCACAGCAGAGGCGTACATGAAAGATAAACAGGCCCTAGTCGTCTGCCGTCGTTTCTTTAGATTGCACCCGGAGGTTTCGCCATGCTCGATAAAACAATCACCGAAACACGCAAGGTTACCTGTGCGATGTGCGACAACGCCTGTCAGCTCGAAGGTGTCGTCGCCGGCGGCATCGTCAAGAAGATCAAAGGCGACTTCGACAACCCCATCGCCCCCGGGGCCGTTTGTGTCAAGGCCGCGCACGCCCCGGAAGCTTATGGTCATCCCGACCGTGTGTTGTATCCGCTCAAACGGCGCGGACGCCGCGGCTCCGGTGAGTGGGAGCGGATCAGCTGGGACCAGGCTTTGGATGAGATCGCCGCCAAGCTCAAAACCGTTGTCGAGCGCTATGGACCCGAAGCGCTAGCGGTGTGCTCCAATGGCTGGAACACCTCCGTCGAATCGGGCTCCATACGGCGCTTCATGAATCTCCTCGGTTCGCCCAACTTCGTCTCCGGGGTTGCCCTGTGCATGGGCAACACGGCGGTCATCAACCGTATGACCTACGGGTGGTACCCGGCACCCGATTTCGAGAACACCCAGTTGGTCGTCATGGGTGGTCACGTAACCAGCCAACACAGCTGGAGCGGAATGTATATCCGCCTGCAGCGGGCACTCGAGCGTGGCGCCAAGCTCATCGTCATGGACCCGCGCGAGAATTCGCTGGTCAAGGACGCGGCACTCTATCTGCCGGTCCGCGGGGGTACCGATGCCGTCATGTACATGGGCTGGCTCAACGTGATCATCGAGGAAGGCCTCTACGACAAAGCCTTCGTCGAGGACTGGACGGTCGGTTTCGACCAACTCAAAGAACGATTGCGGGAATATCCGCTCGATCGTGTCTCCCAGATCACCGGTCTCGATCCGGAGCTGATCCGTCAGGCCGGGCGCATGTATGCGACGAGCGGTCCTGCCGTCATGCCCTGGGTACCGATGCTCGATAAACAGATCAACAGTACCTCGGCGATCCGGCTGCAGGCTATCTTGCGTGCCATCTGTGGTCACCTGGACGTACCCGGCGGCGAACTCTTGTGCGGCTATGACCCGGACATCATCCCGGAAGTCGATATCGAATTACACGAAGAACTCTCCCAGGCGCAAAAGGACAAGCAACTCGGGACCGGCACCTACAACGCCTTTACCTATGAAGGGACCGCGGCGCTGAAAGGACCGACGGAAAAGGTCTGGGGACGGCCGTACGCCAATATCGTCACCGGCAGTTTCATGGCGCATCCGCCATCGGCATTTACCGCGATGGCCGACGGCGCTCCCTACCCGGTCAAGGCTTTTATCGCCACCGGCAATAACCCGCTGATGAGTTACGCCAATCAGACGAAGATCTATAAAGCGATCCTGAACCAGGATCTCGTGGTGACCTTCGACCTGTTCAAGACGCCGACCGCGCAGTTGTCGGATTACATCCTGCCGGGCAACAGTTGGCTGGAGCGCGATCACCTTCATGACCTGTATGGTTGGAGCACGGTCCATTTCGTCTCCCACAAACTGATGGATGCGCCCGGGGAGTGTCGCGGCGGTTACGAACTCTGGCGTGGACTCGCGCAGCGCATGGGATTCGGGGAGCGATTCCCCTGGCGGACCACCGAAGAACTCTATGACGAGCGCCTGCAGGGCACCGGCATGAACTGGGCCGAGTTTTCCGACACCTATACAACCTACATCCCCGAGTTCAAGTTCAAGAAGTACGAACAGACCGGCTTCGCGACGCCTTCCGGTAAGGTCGAGCTCTATTCGAGCGTGCTCGAAGACCTGGGCCACGACCCGCTACCGTACTATCGCGAGCGTCCTCAGCCAGAGGGCTTCCCGTTCATTTTGTTCGTCGGCATCCGCGACGATGAGTACTATCAGACTGGCCAGCGGCAAGTGAAATCGCTGCGTCAGCGCGGGTCCTACCCGGTATTGATGATCAATCCTGCCGACGCCGCCGAGCACGACTTGGTCGACGGTGAATGGGCCGAGATCGAATCGCCCGCCGGGTCGATCAGTCTTAAAGTCGGTACCCGCGCGGAGATCCCGCGCGGCAGCCTCCGGATCCCCCGCGGTTGGTGGTTCCCGGAAATGGACGAAGGCGGTGAGTCGTTATCGGGTGCGTGGTTGAGTTCGGACGCGGTGTTGATGCCGGACGACGACGACTATCTCGACCGCGAACAGGGTGTCGCCGATATGACCTGCGTTCCGGGCAGAATCCGGTCGTGCCCCGAGCCCGAATGGGTGGAGCGCGCGAAGCAGGCAGGATTCATTAAGGAATAGTACCGATCAAAGGGGCAGACCCCTTTGATCTATTTGCTTGAACCCACGGCGGTACTCACCAGCCGATCGATAAACCGGTCGAGGCGGTCCGCCGGAAATTGGGTGAATTTCATTTGCGCCAGCATTTGGGCGGAACCGACGATTAACCACGCCTCAGAGTCAGCGTCGACGTCGGAAGCGATCTCGCCTTCCTCTTTCCCTCGCTCTATCGTTTTGCCGATGATGGCGAGGATGCGATCCTGGAAGGCGAGATATTGCGGCCATACGTCTTCGCGGATCGCGGTGCTGAGGTCGAGCCACACGCGGGCATAGTCGGGGTGGGTATCGACGGCATTCGCGAATGCCCGGACGTGTTCCCGGATCTTCTCCGGCGCTGGCTTGTCGCCGCTGTGCGCGCGAACGGCCAGGTCGGTCTGGAACGCCGCGACTTCATCGAGTACCGCCCGCATCAACGCGACTCGTGTGGGGAAATAGACGAACGACGTGGATACGGCGACACCGGCCGCGTTTGCGATCTCGGCGTGACCGGCGCGCCCGAGACCGCGGCGTGCAAAGACCGCGAGCGCGTGCTCGAGCAATTCCGCGCGCCGCACTTCAGGGGTTAATCTCCGCCGCGGTGCTCTATTAGCCGCCACCGCCTCCTTCTCCTCCTTTATCCATCGGTCTGCCTGGAAAACCTTAATGATAACATGCTGCAATGCATTATTGACAAAACTATCAGTAGTGCATATTCTCTATTGATAAGTTTATCAGTAGAGTAAATCAAACCGGAGGAGACTGAAGATGAGTGTTGCCGATACAGTCGAAAAGCTGCAGCCACTGCCGAGCGCGAGACCGCTCCACGAAGAGGCATTGTCGGCCTACGAAGCGTCATTCAATGCCCGTTCCCACATCTGGTCGGACCTAATGAACGAGAACATCGAACGCCTTTCCCGAGGCAGCTTTTCGCTGCATTGGATGGAGCGCGAGGATGGCCGCTGGGGTCAACGAACGGCCAAACCATCGTCGCGCGGTATGACGTACACGGACATCAACCGTTTGCGAGATGCCGGTACGATTCCGGAGATCACGACCTGGCGAAGCTTCGCGCCGCGCGGTTCAGTACGCGAACCCTACCGCGATCAACTGCCCGATATCGAAAGTTATGTGGTCACCGATCGCCGTGAGCTATGGTCGGATAACGTCGTCACTTTATACGAGGAGGCGAAGGCCCGTCAGTGGAACGCGACGCGTGATATCGCGTGGGATGAACTCGAAACGTTGCCGGAAGACCTGGGCAAAGCAACGTGTCAGTTGTGCACGTTTCTTACCGAAATCGAATTCGTCGCCGGTGACTTTCCGGCCAAGTGGATGTACCAGATCCCGCAGGATTTTCTCGAAGTAAAGAGTTTTCTCGCGACCCAGATAATGGATGAGGCGAGACACCAGGAGGTCTTTCGTAAACGCGCCTTTGCCGGCGGCGGGCTGCTGCATTCGGCGCCGGGATTCGAATGGGCGTTGGCCGCGATCCTCGAAGCGCCGACGCATACGATGGGCACCTTCCTGCTGAATCTTCTCGGCGAAGGCTTGATCTTATCGGTATTCCGCTCGGGAGAAATGATCGCCAAGACGCAGGTGGATAAAGAAATATTCCGACGCTGCCTGCAGGACGAGGCGCGCCATGTGTCTTACGGGGTCATGCAATTCAAGCATTTCATCGACAACCATCCGGATCGCGAAGCGGCGATCGAAGAGATGCACCGTTTCGCCGATGTTGGTGAGCTGATCGTGATGAGCGCGTTCACGGAGCCGGCTTTCATCGAGTCGGTGGCGATATTGCTCGGAGGAGGATTGAAGAAGATGGATGACGGAATGGACGGTTTGGCGCACGTATGGCGCATGTTTATCGACGAGTACCTGCAGCGGTGTGAACGCGCCGGATTCGATCGCAAGGAACGTTGCAAGATCCCGGCAACGGCAGTGTGGGCATCATGAGCGGGGCGGCGGTTAAAGCGGTGGAAGATGCCGCGGTTACCTTTCCATCCGTCGAGTGGTTCGCGCGCCTCGCGCAACTGATGAATGAGAATCGTGCGCGTCAGGAGCAACTCGGCTACGTCGATTGTGTCGCTGAATTCGTGGTCACCGATGCGGAGTCGACCACCGGGCGTTGGGCCGTACAGGTGGTATTCGAGGAATTCGAGGTGCTCGAGGTCGTTGAAACCACGGCGGACAACGCCGACAGGGTCGACTTTAGTCTGGAAGCGAGCGTTGACACTTGGGGCGAGATGATCGACAACATCGCCGCCCACGGTGGCCGGCCCGATCTCGAGCACAGCTTGAATTACCTCAGTCATCTGGGCGCACCGATAAAGCTCGTCGCCGACGATCCGTTGTGCAGCGATCTGTACTTCCGCTACAACCAGAGTTTGCAGGAATTCGTCAATGCCTCGGTAGCCTTCACGACCACCTATTGTCGGGCGGGATGAACGCCGTAGCGCGCGAGGCGCATCACTACATCGACGAGACTTGTATCGGTTGCGGGGCCTGCGAGCATGCCTGCCCGCTAAAGGTCGATGCGATCTATCGCGTCGAGGACGATTTCCTCGGCCGCTTCGCGATCGAACTGGAAGAATGCATCGATTGCGGGATCTGCATTCCGCTATGTCCGATATTGTCGATCCACGATTTGCGGGCCGGCGGTCGACGCGAAGGTAGCGGCGGTTATACGAGCATTCGCGAGTTGCAGCAGTGGGCTACAGCGAGGGCGCCGTAACAGCGGCCTGCGTACTGCCGGGAGCAGGGGACGTACTACTTGTTCAGTAGGCGTCCGGCTCCGTTCTTCTTTGCCCGACGGTTATCGCGCATCCTTTGCATTGTTGCTCAGGAATTCCCGAACGAGTTGCTGTTGTTCTTCGCTGAGACCGGCACGTGGGAACATCACGTCTTCAGTGACGGCGCGCCACTCGGTGCGCGTCAGATCGCCGGGTTCGTGGGCGACGTGGCAAACCGTGCAGCGTTCGTAGAAAAGTTTTTCTCCCGGCGTCATATCGGCCAGCGCAGCGTTTCGGATCTTGGCCGCCCGGTCACGGAATCCACGCGCTGATACCGCCTGGCTTCCCTGATGTTCTTCTATCACGGGCGGCTCATACGCTCGATTTTCAGATTCGGCGTCCGTGCACTTTCTGATGCTCGCGATACAAGTGTTGGCGCTCGTTGCCTGGCTGAGGTCGCTGCATGCCTTACTGGAAGTGATCATGTTGATCGAACCGCTATTGCAACGACCCCTGCTATCCAGTTGCAGCCAATTCCCTTCTTCGAGGCTCACCACACCTTTCCTGATCAAATCCGTTACCCGGGCCCCGGCAATCAATGCGCCGCGCTCGTTATAGAGTTCGACCAAGTCGCCGTCTTCGATGCCGTTGGCGCGCGCGTCTTCGACACTGATCCGTAGGTGTTGACGTCCTTGGACGTTTTCGTATTCGCGGGTAGCGGCGTTTGCCATCTGCGAGTGGACGCGCATATGCGGGTGCGGACTGACCACGTGCACCTGTCCCTCCTCGGCGTTACCGAGGTATTCGGCGGGTTCCATCCACTGCGGCATCGGCGGGCACTCTTCGCACTCGAATCCGGCGATTGTGCCGCAGTAGAGTTCGATCTTGCCGGATGCCGTGTGCAATGGATTCTTTTGCGGGTCGGCCAGGAAGTCGCCGTGCAGCACCCATTTGTGAGCCGCTTCCGGCACCTCGAGCCGCGTCATCCCGGTGTCCCAGAATTCTTCGAAAGGCATGGTCGCGCCGGAAGCTTTGTAGCTGTTTTCGAGAATGGCCATGACCGACATCGAGCTTTCCGTGAATTGGTGAGCGACACCGAATTGATCGGCGAGTCGCCGGAAAATCTCGAAATCGTCGAGGCTTTCACCCACCGGTTCGATCACCTGGCGCATGGCGTAGATCTTGTCGTTGCTGTAGGCGCCGCCGGAGGAGATGTCGTTGCGCTCCAAAGTGGTTGTCGCCGGAAATACGATGTCGGCAAAGCGGGCGGATGCGCACCACCACGGATCGTGACAGATCACCGTCTCGATTTTTTTATTCATGGCGCGGATCAGCTCATTGGTGTTTTGCTGGTGCGACATGAAGTTGTTGCCGGCGTTGTAGATCAGGTGCGCGTCCGGGTAGGCATATTCGGCGCCGTCGCGGGTGTATTTCTTGCCCGGGTTGAGCAACATTTCAGAAAGCCGTGAAGCCGGGCAGCGGCCGTTGATGGGGTTGCGGCCTTGCGGCAGACCTCGCGGCATCGCTTTGCCCGAGGAAGGTGCGCCGGCGCCGTAGTGCCAGCTAAAGCCCGCGCCTTCGCCCGGTTTACCGATCTTTCCGAGCATGGCCGCGAAGTTGACGATGGCCCAGTGGCTCATCTCGCCGTGATCGGCGCGTTGTAGCGACCACGCACCGGCCAATTGCGTACGCTTGGCCGCGCACAACTCTGCCAGCTGGACGATTTGTTCGGCCGGAACGCCGGTGATCCCCGCGGCCCATTGCGGGGTCTTGGCCGCTGTGCCATCGCCGCTTTTACCGAGGAGGTAAGGCAGGAAACGATCGAAGCCGACGGTGTATTGTTCCAGGTACGCCTGATCGTGCAGGCCCTTGGTATAGACGTAGTAGGACATGGCCAGGAACAGAGCGGTATCGGTGTTCGGAATGATCTTGACCCACTCGGCCCCCATCGCCTCGTCCGTCGCCGTGTATTGCGGGTTGATGGAGATAAAGCGAACGCCCGCTTGTTTAATCTTCTCCCAGCGCGGGAGCATTTGGTGATCGGCGACCCCGGATTCAATTCTATTGTTGTTCCAGGGATCGCAACCGATCAACACCATGACCTCCGTCTTCTCGGCGATCACTTCCCAGGAGGTCTGCGGTGCAAATACTTCCATGCCGCCCATCACGTGGGCCAGGCTCATCCGGGAAGCGCCGACAGAGTAGTCCCCGACGGTCACCGAATGTCCGCCAATGAGCCCGAACAGGCGGCCTTGTAACACGTGCGGCCGCAGTATGCCGGCGTGCGACCAACCGCCGTAAGAAGTGCTGAATAACGCTTCGTTGCCGTGGGTTTCGATGGTGTCGAGTATGGCATCGGCGGCCAGCGCGATGGCGTCGTCCCAGCTCACCCGTACAAACGCTTCGCGGCCGCGCAGTTCGGGTTTGACATCACCGGCCCGGTTCAGTAGGTAGGATTTGCGGACCATCGGGTACTTGATCCGGCTTGCGTGGTACACCCTGCTCAGCAAGCCTTCGGTAAGCATCCGGGTGGGTCGGGCATCGACGTCGTCGATCGTTTGGACGCCGACGAGCACGCCGCTTTTTACCACGGCTTTGAAAGGACCCCAGTGGCTCGCGTGCGGAATGAGGATCGTATCGGCCCCGAAGACGTGTTCAGGATCGAAGACGCTCAGCCCGCCTGCCATTCCGGTGGCGACGAGCGCGCTAGTAGCGGAGGATTTCAAAAAGGCTCTTCGTGCTATGTTCATTTTTCCGTCCTGGCGGGGCAGCGCGCTTTCATCGGCGAGCTGCGAGCGCCCGTGGTCAATGGGTTGGTTTTGGCGCGCGGCGCGCGCAGAGCAATCATGTTTGATTACCCGTGGCGCGGGGTCCCGCGGCTTTGCCGGTTACTCCGGTGAAGCCTACGCAGCATTGGTCCGTGAGGTACATCACAAGTCCGTTGACGGCACTATAGTCGGCTCTCGAAGTTACTTCGCGGCCGCGCCGATCTTGCCGGATTAAGCCAGCCCGAGTGAGCGCGGAGAGATGGTGGGCCAAAGTCGAGGGCGGCACGGCCAGCCTGGTTCCGAGTTCGCCGACGTTGAGGCCGTCCGGCCCCGCTTGGATCAACAGCTTGTACAGACGCAGCCGCGTCCGGTTGCCGAGCGCCGTGAGCCGGTCGGTGGCCGCTTCTTCTGTGATCGGCTCGGAAGCTTGCGTCGATATAACTATATCACTAGGGATAACGTTATCTCAATGGATCCGCCCGCCGGGTCTCTTCGCGTTTCTTTTTGATCCGGGACGCCGCTGCCAAACTTCGTCGCCTTCTCGCTTGCCGCATGGCATTAGATATATTAGTATTCTCTAATACGCATTCTTGCCGGCAACCGGAGGGTTCGGTTTTGGAAGTAGCTGAGTTGCAGGATAAGGCGGTGGACGCTGCCAAACTGCTCAAGTCCATGTCGAACGAGTCGCGGCTTCTCATTCTCTGCAACCTGGTGGAAGGCGAGAAATCGGTCGGAGAATTGCAATCCTTGGTCGATCTGAGTCAATCCGCATTGTCGCAGCACCTCGCCGTATTGCGTCGAGACCGTATTGTCTCGACGCGCCGTAACGCACAGTCGATTTTCTATCGTCTCGAGAGCGACCCGGCCCAGGCGATTATGGCGACGTTGTACGCTTATTTCTGTGGGGGAGAATCCGGGGAAGGGTGAGCGCCGCGCGGCGACGGCGTTTTTCGCGCTCGCCACCTCGACCTATGGCAATTTGCCCCGACGCCGAAAGGGCGCGGTTGCGCCCGGCGACTGGATTGAGTGCGCAAAAGAAAACCCGCGAACGCGGGTTTTCTATCCGTCCGGTCGCAATATCGTTAGGCGGCTTTTCTTCTGGCGCGAACTCCCAAACCAGCCAGACCGAGCGTCACGAGTGTGAGGGTCGCCGGCTCCGGAATATGATCAACCACCGCACCGCCAATCATCGCGTGGACCTCCTTGGTCGGATGGATCCCGTCGACGGTCAGGAATGCGGATGTGTCACCCGCCGGATCTTCGAAACAATCGTAGCCAGGATCAAGCGGATAAAAATCGGCAAAGACACACAACGGCATGGCCGATTCCCCGGGGTCTACGCCCGGTGTAAACGTCATGTCCAGCCACATACTGGCATTGTCTGCCAACAAGTCGAAGACGCTGAACGTCCAGACATCGATCCCGAGCGTTCCTTCCAGAAATGGTACCAACTCCGTAAACAGGGCGTCGTTATATGCCTCCACTAACGCGCGCACTGATGCTTTCGCCGGATCAGGAACTCCGGGCGAGACACTGACGTCGGGCATATCAATCAGCAGAAATTTCTTTGCCCCGGCGCCTTCCAGCGCCTCGATACCGAGCTGGATGTTGCCGAGTATCCCGCCGATAAAAATATCGGGAGGGGGCGGCGCGGGGTCGGCAAGGTAGCCCAAAAAGTCGTTACCGCCCATCCAGATACTGTAAAGCCCCAAGGGATCGGCGACGCCATGAGTCGCCAGGAAATGGTCCGTCTGCGACATTGTGATACCTAGTTGACCCGCACTCGTGGGTGTATGTAAATCGGCGCTGACGGCGCCGGCGACTGCGAAATTGTTACCGCCCCAGACCACAGATTGTCCCCGGGCGGCCGCAACCGTCTTCGCCCAGACGTCGCCGTTAGAGAATTCGCTTCCGGTGTACGGGGGACTGGTGGTGCCCAGCGGTACAACCGGGCTACCGGAGTCGGTGAGGCTGTCGCCGAAAAAGTAGATCGGGCCTGCCTGGGCAACCGCCGACACCAACATCAGCAAAGGTATCAGGGCTACGGGGATGTGTCGTTTCATGAGGGCACTCCTTAGTCGTTTTGGTCCGTGCGCTGCGAGAATTGTGAGTTCTCAAGATGATCGATTCTCCCGCGAGCGCCGAGGTCAGCCCGGAAGTGTTGCAAATTGTGAGCCAAGTCATCGGGGTTTGTTTATTATCAGTAAGTTACATTGTGTTTCGGAATAGGAATGGGAGCTCGACTGTAAAGAAACTGATAAAAAGGGGCTTTGGGGAGCCCCTTTTTTGTAAAGAAAGTTGACAATTCGACGGACCGCGGGAGCAAAAACCGTCGAAGCGCGACCGTTGCCGATGATGTCGGCATACCAGGAGCCGGCGGTAAGGGTCACGCCGGGGGTATAAAGTCGTCGGGAGTGCCGAGACCGGTAGCGCGTTGAAAAACGTCTGGAGAAACAATCCGTACGTTGGGCGGCGGAACGGCCACGCTCTGGAAAATCGCCTGCAAATCGCGCCGGGGATCTCCAAATTCTTTTGCCGGCGTTACTGCGTTGGGGACTTGCCGATATGTAAATTCGCGCCGATCACCTAGGGAAGCTCTGATTAATTCTGGGCGCGAGGCGGCGTTCTATGAATTAATCGGAGGTTCCCTGGTACTGGTCAGCCGAAAAACCGTCGTCGCAGAACCCGGGTGAGGGCCTTATTCGTCTAAAGGTCTGCATATCAACAACTTGAAGCGGCGTTCGGCAAGTTCGTCGCGCAATTCCGGATCCATGTTAAGGGAGGTTGTGTACTCGCCGACTTGATAAAAATAAAGCGCTCGGGCACGCAAGGAAGATTCGGCCACGTCGAAATTCGCCGCACGGAACAACGTCGATAAGTAATCGATCCGCCGTTGGTCGATTTCCGCGACCGCGGTTGCTGCGTATTCATCGAAGCGTGCAAATTCGCGCATGGCCAGATCGTGCCGTGAATCGTCGGTGTGATTGGTGAATCCGATCACTGCTTTGATGAGGCCGGTGGGGTTGTCAAGGCGCCGGTGATCGAGGTTTTCCAAAAACGAGATCTGTTTGTCTCGCCACCAATCGACCATGCCGTGAAGGAGTTCGTCACGGTTTTTGAAATGCCAGTAAAAGCTGCCTTTTGTTACGCCGAGTTCGCGTGCCAGGATCTCGACTTTGACCTGACCGATGCCATGCGAAAACAGCACGTCGACGGCTTTCTCGAGCCACACATTGCGGTCTAAGTGTTTTTTGATCGAGTCGGACATGAAATACCTCGGCAACAAAGCCTATTCCCGAAGGGTCTCGGGACCTCGGGTGACCGGAAACGACTCACGCCTTGGGCACAGCCTGAATAGATACGCGTAAATTGCAAGGGCTTTGAGACTACGTCCGTAATTATCGTTCATTTCTGGGCTTTGGGGGCTCCGTCTTGGCCTCGATCGGAAGGCAGCGAAAAAGGGGGGGGAGGACATCGGGCTTAGACGAGTTGGGCGGCGAGGAGCAGGTGCTGAGCTGCAAGCATTCGGCGCCGGCGTTGCGGGATATTGCTTCCACCGGTCTGATGGATTCCTGCCGACAGGTCCTGGCGTCGTTCGCGCAGTACGTATTTTCCCGGCGCAGGAAGACGCGCTGTGTGACACCGTCGTGGAGATCGTGGCATGCTGGAAGCGACCTCGGGATTACTCGCGTCGCCGCCGATGATCTTTTTATTGGGGTTGATGGCGGGTGGAGGAAGAAAAGGAGGCTGGGCGGTCGTGACCGCGACAGAACTGAATTCCGACCGAGTTGTCCTAACGCATTCTGCTCACCACGAACGGACGCCAATTGCGAACCGGAAATAGAACGATCTGCGGATTGGGCAAGAGCTCGTGGCTCGCCATAGTGCTGCCACTCGTTCTCCTCACGGCGGCGGGCGGCGGCGCCGCGACACCTGCGAAAAAGGCCTATCGGCCGGCGCCGGAATTCAATCCCGACCTCGCCTGGCTGAACGTTGCGAGACCACTCACGGTCCAGGATCTGCGCGGTAAGGTCGTTATCTTAGATTTCTGGACCTACGGCTGTATCAATTGCATCCACGTCAACGCCGAGTTGCGCCGGCTCGAAGACAAATACGGCGACAAAATCGCGGTCATCGCCGTCCACTCACCTAAATTCGACAACGAAAAAAATCTCGAGACGCTGCGCAGCGTCGTGGTCCGCTATGACCGGCGGCACCCCGTTATCAGCGATCCCGAACGTGAGGCAATGCGCACCTACGGCGTGCGCGCATGGCCGACGCTGGTGGTACTCGATCCGCGCGGGCGGATCGTCGGCGCGGTCGAGGGAGAAGGCCATTACGACCTGCTGGACGAAGTTACGACCGAACTGATCAAAGAGCACGAACCGATCATCGATTCCGCTCCATTACCGATTGTGTTGGAGAAAGATCGCCTAGCTCAATCGGTGCTGGCAGCACCCGGTAAGGTCGCCGTCTCCGCAGACCGGGTAGCGATAAGCGATTCGCTGCATCACCGGATCATCGTGACTAATCACGACGGTGAGGTCGAAGGAATCTACGGTACGGGAGAGTCCGGCGCGCGCGATGGGGGCGCTGTTTCCGCGCAGTTTTCTTCGCCGCAAGGCCTCGCTTTTGCCGCCGCGGGATTATACGTGGCCGACGCCGGTAATCATCAGATCCGTTTTATCCGATTCTCCGACGACAGCGTCATTACGGTGGCCGGCACCGGTGAGGCGCAACTGGCGCGTCGCGGCGAGTTTGATGCGCTCGAGACCGGTTTGCGTTCGCCATGGGATCTGGTCCTGCACGCTCCGTGGCTGTATATCGCAATGGCCGGCAACCACCAGATTTGGCGCCTGAACGTGGAGACCGGTAAGTTGAGTCGCTTCGCCGGCAGTGGTCGGGAAGGTATCGCCGACGGCCGCTTGCACCGGGCCGAGTTCAGCCAACCGAGCGGTTTGAGCCTCGCGGGCGACTGGCTGTACGTCGCCGACGCGGAAGACTCGGCGGTCCGCCGGATCGCGCTGAAAGCGAAGCGTGTGGAAACATTGGTCGGGACCGGTCTACATGATTTCGGCGATCAGGACGGCAAATTCCGCCAGGCGCTGCTGCAGCATGTCACCGGCGTCGTAGCGCTCGATGGGGCCACCGTACTGATCGCCGACACCTATTAATCACAAGCTCAAGCGGCTGGATTTAGACTCACGGCTCGTGGAGACGCTGGTAGGTACGGGCGCGCCCGGGCGCGGCAGCGGCAAAGGGCCCGAGGCGCAACTGAACGAACCGGGCGGCCTCGCCGTGCTCGGACGGCTTGTCTTGATCGCCGATACGAACAACCACCGCCTAGTAGCGTACGATATGGATACGAGAAGGGTCGAAGACTGGGACTTGAGCGGTCTCTGATACTGTTTAGAAGGCGAAACCGTGACCGATGAAGCATTAAAGAAGCATGTTGCGGTAGGTCGTCAAGTCATCATGGCGGGCGCCCGGCGGCGACTCAATGCGCGCCAGAGCGGTCGTTCGATGGTGAAATTCATCAGCACCGAAGTCGATGCTTTGTTGATCGACCTGTGGCGGCGGGCCGGCGGCGCGGCACTCGAACAAGTGGACATCGTCGCCGTTGGCGGTTACGGACGCGCAGAGTTGTCTCCGTATTCCGACTGGGATCTGTTGTTTCTCGCTCCGGATCCGGACGATGAACAGGTGAAGGCAGCCGTCCAGCGCTTTCTTTACGCGCTGTGGGACTGCGGGGTGCAGATCGGACATGCGTTGCGCACGCCCGTTAGTACCCAGGACCATGCCCGCAACGATCATCACGCACGGACCGCGCTGCTTGAGTCCCGTTTGCTCGCTGGACCCGGTCGACTGTATGCCGAAGTCGAGAAGCGCTGCGGCCAACGGCACTGGAGCAAACGCCAGCGGGTCGATTTCTGCGCGCGCAAACTGCAGGAGTTCGCGGAACGCCGTCGCACCACTGGCGATACCGCGTTTCTCATGGAACCCGACATCAAAAACGGCAAGGGTGGACTGCGCGATGCGAGCACCATTTTTTGGCTGTCGATGGCGTGGTACGGTGTGCAGACCGCGCGCGAGTTGATTGGTAAAGGGGTCGTCGACGAGGAGGAGTTCAACGGTTTCGTCCGCGGACGAAATTTTCTCTGGCGCGTGCGTACGGGCCTGCATTTGCTGGCCGGACGCGAGGACGACCGGCTTCGTTTCGAACATCAGCCAGAACTCGCGACGATGCTGCACTTTCGCGATAGCGCGAAATTGAGTGCCGTGGAGCGGTTCCTGAAAAACTATTTTCTAAACGTACGGACTATCGCCGACCTGACCGATATTTTTGTGCTGCATTTCGAGGAGCAGATCCATCCGCCCCGCCGTTGGCGTCGAAAAGTCGACCTGGGGGGCGGCATGCTCGTGCGCGGCAACAAAATCACCATCGCCGACACGGATATTTTCGCCTCCGATCCGACAAACATGATCCGCATCTTCGTAGAGGCGCAGAAAGAACATCGCTACCTCGACAGTTACGCATTACGGTTGATCCGCAAACAAGCGTTCCTAGTCGACGCGAAGCTGCGGGGATCCAAAGTGGCCAACGATCTGTTCTTGGAACTCCTGCGCTCCCCTCGGAATGTCGCCACCGTCCTGAATCAGATGCATGAAACCAGAGTATTGGGAAGGTTTATTCCGGACTTCGGCCGCATAACAGGACATGGTCAGTTCGATCGCTATCACTGTTACACGGTCGACGCGCATACCGTCCGAGCGATCGATATCCTGCGCGACTTTAAGCTTGACGAAGGACAATTCATTGAAATGCCGTTGGCGTCGAAGTTGATGGCTGAACTGCAGCGCCCAGAATTGATGTTCGTGGCGCTGCTCTTCCACGACATCGCCAAGGGTCGCGGGGTCGACCATTCACGACTCGGCGAACGGCTCGCACGCAAATTTTGTTGGCGACTGGGTCTCTCGAATGACGATACAGACCTGGTCGCCTGGCTCGTACGCTATCATCTCGATTTATCGAAAACGGCGCAGCACTACGACCTGTCCGACCCGGAGGTGATCGTCGAGTTCAGCCGTTTTGTGGGCGACCGCGAGCGTCTGGTGTATCTGTTTCTCCTGACCGTGGCCGATGTCACGGCCGTCGGCCCCGGCGTGTGGACCGATTGGAAGGGGTTTCTGTTCACTCAATTGTTCCGTAGCGCCGAGGCGTGCCTGCGTACCGGGCAGGTGACGCCGGCGGATCAAGAGCAGCGACTCGAGTCGCGTCGGGACAGCGTGCTCGGTATGTGCGTCGGCGAGGAAAAGGAAGAAGTGGGCAAGGCGTTAGCCGTATTGTCGAATACCTGCACCCTGAGTTTCCCACCTACCGTGCTGCTCGATTTGTGCCGCCGATTGGCGCGGAAATCGGGCGCCTATCTGTCGGTGAATGAACGGCTCGGCTATACCCAGGTGCTGGTCTGGGGGGTTGATCGACCAAAACTGTTTTCGCACCTCACCGCGACGCTCGCGAACGCGAAGACCAAAGCACTGGCGGCGCACGCTTATGCGCTACGGGACGGCCGCGTCCTCGATGAATTCCACGTTACCGACGGCCGCGATACCGCGCTGAGCGATACCGGTCAACTCGGTCGTCTGCGCAAGCGCTTGGAGGAAGTGCTGGATGGAAAGGAGCCGCCGCTGGTTCAGCGCTCCGCTAAGCCCGACGTGTTGATGCAGGCCCTGCCGGTTCAGGTGAGACATCTGGAAGCCGCAGCTAAAAGTATTACGGCGATAGAAGTCGTTGCGGCCGACCGTACGGGTCTGCTGGCGGATCTGGCGGCGGCGATCGCCGAAACCGAGTTCGATATTCGGGGCGCGAATATCAGTACGTTCGGAGAGAAAGCCGTCGATGTTTTTTTCGTAACTGATGAAGCCGGGAATAAACTCGATGAGGCGCAGACCGAAATCTTGATCCAGCGTTTACATGCGGCCGGGGAGTTGGAAAGCGCGATTCCCACCGTATAGTTTTACCGCCGATCGACGACACCGAAGATTTGGTGTGACAGCGCGGCGACGAGGTGGATGCAAACCAATAGTAACAGCAGCGTCGACAATGCATCGTGGGCGGCGAGCGCTGCCTCATGCGTTTGCGGATGCGCTCCTAGCGGCAGACGAAATTGGCCGAGGTCGTACATCGGTAACGGCGAACCATCCGCGGCTACGGCCAACATCCCGGCCAGGCACTGGGCAATGAGGAGTGTGTAGAAGCTTCGGTGCACGCTGTACGCCAGCCACCGCTGCCACGCCGCGATCCGATAACTCTCGACAGGGTTCGTGCTGGTCAAGCGCCACGCCAACCGCACCGTCATTAACGCCAACAACACCAGGCCGGTAGAGGCATGGATCTTCAGCGTCGCCGTTTTCTCAGCGCCTTCGGCAAGATCATCGATCCCGCTGACGTTGACAAAGAGCGCGACGACGAGTGCGACGGTCGCCCAGTGCAGCAGGCGGCTGACGTAGCCGTATTCGTAGGCTGTGTTTCTTGGCTGCATGAGCGGCCGCAGGACGCCGGTCTCGACCGGCGCGGGATCTGTCGACGATAACGCGGCCCGTCAGCTCGGCGCCGGCTCCCCGGCAGCTGCCCCGGCGTCGCGGTTCAGCGTCGAGCGCAGCGCCAGAATACAAGCCATGCCAAAACCATAGCTGGTGATGATGAAGCTGCAAATGGTCGCTACCTGGATCGCAAGGTTGAGGCCTTCCGGCCAAAAAGCGAAATAGATAAAACCCGCCGGATTCGTGAATGCGCCGATAGCCATCGCGCTGCGCACCGTGACCGGCAGTGGTACCCGCGCCCCGTAGAACCCCAACAGCAGCGCCCCCATCAGAAGGTAGTCGATGTGTCCCTGCACGAGGCGGTCGTAATCCTTGACGCTATCGGCGATCAATTCGATCGGGAAGATTCGGGCAAAAGCCAGCGTCCACGCTAGCACTAGCGTGAGGAGTAATACGCTCACTCCCGCTTGTAACAAAATGGTGTTTTCTTCGTGATTTGTTTGATTCATCGGTCTCCCTCCTTTCCCGAATACGAAACATGAATGATGCGCGCTTGCCTTGTGCGAGGCAGGTTCTTGTTCGAGTCACCGTAGCGTACGGCGCGACGGGTGACAAGGTTGGAATCGCGGCCGGCCTTGAGGAGCCGCGCCGCAAAGCGTCAGTGGTCTTAGGGCCTGTTTATCTTTCGTCGACGCCGACGAAAGATAAACAGGCCCTAAATGAAGACGAGAAGACGCTACCCGTTTCAGGAAGAGTTTGTTGCGTATCGTTTGAGCGTTGCAGTCGTCTTGACGAAGCGTTGTGCGAAACGTTGTGCGGGCATCGGACGGCCGAGCAAGAAACCCTGCAGGCCATCCGGTTTGAGACGTTCCAGTTCGTTGAGCACGATGTGGTTTTCGACGCCCTCGGCGATGATTTTCATATCGAGTTCGCGCGCGAGCGTGATCAACGAACGTGCGATCGCCCGGTCGATACGATCGATGTGCAGTGAACGCGTAAACGAACGGTCGATCTTGAGCGTTGAAATAGGAAAATTTTTCAAGTAGCTGTAGCTGTTGTGACCCGTCCCAAAATCATCGATCGAAAATTTAACGCCGAAATCGCACAATTCCGCGAACATTTTCACGGTGTGCGGCGTGTTGTTGATCAGCAGTTCCTCGGTCAGTTCGAGGCTCAGGAGTTCTGCCGGCAAACTGCATTCGTCGAGTATCGCGCGAACCATTGCGGCGAAACCGGCGTCTGCGAGTTGGGACGCCGATACGTTGACGCAAAGTGGGACCGGCGTCATTCCCCGCCGGATCCAGTCGACATGCTGTCGAACCGCCCGGCGCAATACCACCTCCCCGACATCGCGCATGAGCCCGAGGCGCTCCAGGCTGGAAATGAACTTTCCCGGAAGGTTCGGGCGCTTACCGGCCGGTTGCCACCGGAGCAGGGTTTCGTACGCCGACAACTGCTTGGTCTGGGTGTCGACGATGGGTTGGTAGTACAGTACGAATTCATCGTTCGACAGGGCGTCTTGCAGCATCGAATCCTGGTTGATGCGCTCCACTAGTTCGCGATCCAACTCGCCGGTGTAGGTGCGGTAAACGTTTTTGCCCGATGCCTTGGCCGTACTCAGCGCCGCGTCGGCGCCTTCGACCAACCACTGTTGCCCCTGGGTCTTGTCCGCCGTGTGGAACGCAATCCCGATGCTGAACGAGCCCTGGATCGTATGCCCGGCGACTTCGATCGGCCGCTCGGCGAGCGCGAGCAACTTTCTCGCGAGGTCAATTCCGGCCTGAGGATAGTTCAGGCCCTCGACGAGGACCGCGAATTCGTCACCGCCGATCCGGGCGACCGTATCGCTGTCCCGGATGTTGGCGGCGAACGCCTTGGCGAGCGCCCGCAGGTAGTCGTCACCCACCGCGCGGCCATAGTTAGCGTTGGTGGTTTTGAAATCGTCCAGATCGATCGACAGCAGGGCCACCGTCTCGTCGGTGCGATTGGCGCGTTGTAACGCGTGGGCAAGTCGGTTTTGGAACAGAAAAGTGTTAGCGAGGCCGGTCAACGGATCAAAGTTTGCTTTGCGAAAAAGTGCATTCGTACACCGCTGGCGCGTGATCGCGAAATGCAGCGTTTGGGCCAGGCTGTGACCGTCGAAGTCGCCCTTGATAATGAAATCCTGAACCCCTGCTTCGGCGGCGTTAAGCGCCATTTGGTCCTCGGCGGAGGTGGTCATCACGACCACGGGGACATAGGGCAGTTCCCGGCGGACGCTGTCGATGGTCGCGAAGCCTTGCGAATCGGGGAGGTTTAAGTCCAACAGGAGAACGTCCGGCGGGTGGGCCGAAACGTTCAGCGCGGTGAGTTCACCGATCCTCGGGACGTGTTGGATGTTGAAGGAGTCCGGACAATATTCGTCCAGCAGCGATCGAATGAAAGCCACGTCGCCTGGATTGTCCTCCGCGATCGCAAGATCGATACGCATCGTTATTGTTTTAGGTCATGCTTGGTCCGCCCGTGGTCGAGTTCTACTTGATACTCATTGAGGCCCCCTCCTGGGACTTTCAGGCTTAACCAGCAAGCTGGTCGTCCTACATAATTGAGAGTTCATAGACTCAATGCCCAGAAGGAGACCTCAGATGAGATTTTATAACACAACGCATCAACATTATT
>PVBE010981645.1_pt1 | contig 19221 bp, 17 predicted proteins | sample 1631181 | NCBI WGS metagenome assembly PVBE01 (sample SAMN08397723, study PRJNA350692) | Marine metagenome, whole genome shotgun sequencing project. | isolation source: water | place: Pacific Ocean | collected 2012-04 | reverse complement strand
CCTCGTCCCAACTCGCCAACTGGTCGCCGCTCGCCGCCGTCAGCACCACCACGCCTTTCGACACTTCATGAATATCGCGCGCCGAGACCAGGATCGGCGAGGCCGAGCGGATCAGCATGCCTTTGTGGTTATCGCCGGAAAAACAGGCGTCCAGCAAAACGGTTATCGAGCGCGCTTCAAGTTGGCCGAGATTGGCGTAGAGCATATCCAAGGGATAGCCGTTGATCTCCGGATGATCGGGATCGGCATCGGCCGGCAGGAGATAGCCCCTCCTGTCTTGCAGGCCCGGAACGCCGTGACCGGAATAGTAAATCACCACGTCGGAGTGGCCATTGGCGTCGAGATAGCTCCACAGCTTGCCCTGGTACGAGCGTTCGTTGCCGACTGGGGTTATTATGGAGCGAGAAACCATCGCTACCAGCCGGCCGAGTTGGCCGGTCTCGGGGCGAGCGATCTGGCCAATCTCGAGCTCGCCTGGGCGCAGGGGTTCCCCGACGAGACGGAAATGCGCTCGCAACCGGTGATCGTCGGCACCACCCTTTATGTTGGCGTCGCCAACCTAAATTCGGTGTACGCCTTCGATCTTGAAAGCGGCTGCCTGCATTGGAGTCATAGCGGCGAAGCGCCGCTACGCTCCGCTCTCGGTTTCGGCCGCATGCCGGAAAGCAATCGGCCCGTTATTTACTATGGCGATTTCGGCGGCACGGTCTACGCCGTCGACGCGGGTGACGGCAGCCGGATTTGGGCAACCGACATGAAGATCGCGGAATCGACCATTGTCACCGGTTCACCGGTGCTTCACGGGGAACGGCTTTACGTGCCGCTGTCTAGCGATGAGATCGCGTTGGCCGGTAAGCCGTCTTACGAGTGCTGCAAAGCGCATGGCGGCGTCAGCGTCCTGGACGTGCGTAGCGGTAAGATCATCTGGACCTATCAAACCACCGAAGATGCCGGGAAAACCACCAAAAGCAGTGTCGGCACACAGCTTTGGGGACCCGCCGGCGCCCCCGTCTGGACGACCCCGGCGATCGATGCGGAGCGCAATCTGCTCTATGTCGGCAGTGGCCAAAACTATTCCCATCCCGCCACCGGGAGCAGCGACGCGATCATCGCCCTCGACCTGGATACGGGCAAGCCTGCCTGGGTCTTTCAGGCCCTGGCCGACGATGCCTTTAACACCGCCTGTGGCAGCTGGATCGGACAGCCGGACGGCGCCAATTGCCCGGAGGACTATGGTCCCGACTTTGATTTCGGCGCATCCGTCGTCATCGCCACGGACAAGAACGGCAAGGATATCCTGCTCGCCGGGCAGAAATCCGGCGACGTCTGGGCCCTCGATCCGGACAACAAGGGGGCGGTTATTTGGCGCCACAGCCTGTCCGACGGCACCCCGTTCGGCGGGGTGCATTGGGGCCTGACGGTGGTCGGAGATCAGGTCTTCGTCCCGATCAATGATCCGGAGTGGAGCATTTCCCGCTGGAACTATGCTGCAAAGGCCGGCATTGCCGCCCTCGACATCACGACCGGCGGCGTGAACTGGCGGCTTCATATCAGCCGCGGCTGTGTTTTGGACCCAGCGCAATCCGGCGCCGGCGGGTCGCGGGAGAATTGGCCGGATTGTCCTTTCCTTTACGGCTATTCGGCCGCCGCCACCGGCCTCGACGACATCGTCTTCGCCGCCAGGCTCGACGGCAAGGTGCAGGCGTTTGCGCCGCCGGACGGCAGGCTATTGTGGAAATATGACACCAAGCGGCCTTACGACACCCTGAACGGCGTTGAAGCCCATGGCGGCGCCCTTGACAATAGCGGTTGGCTGGTCGTCGGCGGCGGTTGGCTGGTGGTGCAAAGTGGCTACGGCATATTCGATCAAATGCCTGGCAACGTGGTTCTGGTTTTCAAAATGAAATCGCCCGATCCAGAAGGATAGATTGTCCGTACCGGCCGATCCATCGATGCATTCAACGAACGGGCTGGCGGATCGGTGGCCGCGCCCTGTTATGTGGCCGCGTCCGCCCGGCGCTGCGCGAGCACCGCATCATGTGATTCGGAACTGGTGCCGGCAACGCAATCCTCGAGGACGCGGGTGTGATAGTCGCGCTGGCACGCGTCGCCGGCCGTCCACAGCACGCAGACGTCGGAGCAAACGCCGGCAATCAGCAGCGTCTCGACTTTGAGCCGGCGCAGGATTTGATCGAGCTCGGTGCCGAAGAATATGCTGAAGCGCCGTTTGATGATGCGGACGTCATCCGCGTGGGGCTCAAGCGCATCGACAATCTCGAAGCCCTGGCTGCCCTCTATACAGGGCGGCGCCGGCGGCGCACCCAGCTCGGCCCGGGGATGCGCGCCGGTGACCCAGCCGCTGCGCCCGTCCCACAGCAGCCGGCCGCCATCGACACCGCTCGCACGGTGCGCCTCCTGGCTGAAAATCACCGGTACCCCGGCGCCGCGCGCGGCGGCGATGAGGCGGGCGACCCGCGCCACCATGGTTTCGGCGCCGAGCGCGTAGGAGCCGACTTCCGCATCGACAAAATCGTTCTGCATATCGACGATGGCCAGGGCCGCTCTGCCGATGATGAGATTGTCCATTGTCCATTGTCCATTGTCCATTGTCCATTGTCCCCTCTCCCGCTCAGGCAATCGCCGGCAGCACCTGCTCGCCCCACAGCCTGATCGAGTTCAGCACCACGTCCTGGGCGATTTTGCCTCACCCCCCCTCTCGCCACCTTCTCCATTTCTTACTCGGTGGTGCCGAAAATGTTTCGGCCTCGTGCGCCCATAATGTCGATATGGATGACGTCGCCGAAGCGCATCAGCGTGGTGCGACGCGCGCTTGCGCGCGCTCAGAGAGAGGGCCTGTCCAAGGCAAACGGCGCCAGCAGGCCGGGCTCGCCGGTGGTGACGAAGCCGGCAACGGCCTCGCCGACGCCGGGTCCCAATTTGAAGCCGTGTCCGCTCGAGCCGCACACCACCCAAAGCCCCTCGACCCCCGGCACGCGATCGATAATCGGCATGTCATCGGGGCTCATGTCATAGACGCAGGCGATGCCCGGCCTTATGCCGAGCTCGGCCAGGCGCGGCATGCGGGTGAGGAAAGTCTGGAGGATCTCCACCGACTCGCTCTGATCGACGATATCGTCATTGTCCTCGGGATTGGCTACCAGAAAGCCGCGTTCGGTGTCCAGATTGCGGTCCCCGGTGCCGCCGCCGGGCCACGATCCGAGAAACACGGCGTCATCCCGGTCGGGTCGTGCATAATTCATGAACATGTTGTCGGCCCAGGTAAACGGCAGATAGTTTCGCGCACCTCCCGGCGCATCCAAAACCGCGACGGTGGCGCGCTCGATCGTCAGCGGAAGATCGACGCCGAGCTCGGCGATCAGCGGCTTGGTCCATACGCCGGTGGCGGCGATGACGATATCGGCGGCGATGCTTTCGCCGCTCTCCGTCTCGACGCCCTTGATGCGGCCGCCCTCGGCGATAAGACGGCGAACCCGGGTATTCTGGCGCAGCTTGACGCCTCGATCGCGCGCACCCTTGGCGATCGCATTGGTGGCGCTGTAGGCGTCGATATATCCGGCCGAGGGCTCCCACACCGCCATCTCCACGCCATCCCAATTGAAATCGGGCGCAAGTTTTTCGAATTCACTGGGCGCCAGCGCTTCGATTGGAGTTCCCTCCTCGCGGACACGATCGACGGCGCCGCCGAATTGGTCGAGCGCATCGGCACCCACCGCCCATAGCAGGCCGACCTCGGTGAAGTTCACGCTTTCGCCGGTCAGCTCGGGCAATCGCTTTAAAATATCGACGCCGCGAGCCGCCAGTTGCGACAGTTCGGGCATCAGATAGAAGGCGTGCGACAACGCAGAAGAAGACCCGCTTGGCCCCGAGGCCGGATGCTCACGCTCCAACAGGGTCGTGGCAACGCCGAGCTCGGCGAGGTGGAAGGCGGTGCTGGCGCCGGCAATTCCAGCGCCGATGACGATTGCTTCGGTGGTCGATGCAGCGCTCATGTGATGACCTCGTCTCTGTTCTCCCACGCATGGCCACAGGCGGCCTCAAGACACCGTATACCCCTTCACTCGCAGGCATTCGCTAACCCCGTCGTTAAACTCGCTCACCGATTCATAGGCGCCAACGCCGATACCGGCGCCGGCACCGATGATCGCGCCGACGAGCATGCCTTCGGCCCCTTCATTTGCCGAAAAGCCGAGATGGAGCCCGTAATAGGCGCCGACAAGGCCTCCCCACAGCCCGATGCCGGTGGTCTCGAGCGCCGCTTCGAAGGCGCTGCCGCCGCGGCAATTGTTGAGATCGGTGTAATAGGCTTTGTAGTCGAATCCGGAACCGGTCCGATCGACGTCCGGCCCGGCACAGGCGGCCAGCGCGGCGCCAAGCGCCAGGGCGGACAATGCTGCTGATGCGCGGCGGAACATGCCGGCAATGGTCCGGCAGGCCGGGGCGGGAGTCAAGATTCGATACGCCGCTCGCCTCGCTGGTCAGCGCCGGATCGGCGGACTATGCTTGCATCCAAAGCCGCCACGGCAGACAGCAAGGAGCGCCATCATGATGGGCGAACGCAAACCCGACGAGACCTTCAATATCGAGGTCGATGGCTTCAATGTCGTCGCCTACAGCTTCGGCCAGGGCGATGAAGTGCTGTTTTGTCTGAATGGCGGCCCCGGCCTGCCCTGCGATTATGTCCGCGATTCGCATTCCTGGTTGGCCGACAAGGGTTATCGCGTGGTCGCCTTCGATCAGCTCGGTTGCGGCAAATCGGACCGCCCCGACGATGCTTCGTTGTGGACCGTCGAGCGCTATGTCGAGGAGACCGAAGCCGTTCGCAAGGCATTGGATCTTGGCGTCGTGCATCTCTATGGCCAATCCTGGGGGACCTGGATCGGCATCGATTACGCGCTGAAATATCCCGCTAATTTCAAAACGATTACACTCGCCAACGGCGCCGCCGATATCCCGCATCTGGCGCGCGAGCTGAAGCGCCTGCGCCAGTCGCTCGGGCCCGAGACCGAGGCCATGATGCAGCGCCACGAGGCCGAGGGCAGCATCGAACATGCCGAATATGAGGCTGCCGTCACGATAATGAATCACCGCCACGTCTGCCGCCTCGATGTCTGGCCCGACGCGGTGAACCGTTCATTGTCGGATTGGAGCATGGACCCCTACAAAACCATTTGGGGAAACAATGAATTCTCGCCGACCGGCAATATCAAGGATTGGAACCGGGTTCCCGACCTGCCGAGGATTTCACAGCCGGCCTTGGTGATGTGTGGCGAGCATGATCACCTGACCCCGGCCTGCTCGCAGTTAATGCACGACGCCCTGCCCGATTCACGCATCAAGGTGCTGACCGGCGCCTCGCATCTGTCGATGTGGGAAGTGCCCGATGCCTATTTCGAATTGTTGATGAATTTCCTCGACGGCCAACGCGCTTGACGCGCCAATATGACAAAAGCGGCTGAGACGTCGATTTGATAAAAGGAGCGATGAGAAGCGTATGAAAAGCATTGGCAGGTTGGGAGTGTGGATGTTTCCCGATGCGCTTTCGGTGCGCGAGGTTGCGGAGCTGGCGCGCGACGCCGAGCGGCTCGAATATGATGCCCTGTGGTATCCCGAGGGGACCGGCTACGAGACTTTCGGTTTCGGCGGTTTCATCCTCTCGGAGACGGACCGGCTGGTCGTCGCCAGCGGCATCGCCAATATCTATGCGCGCGACGCCGTCACCGCGATGGCCGGGCACAACACGCTCAACAAGCTGTACGGCGACCGCTTCGTCCTCGGCCTCGGCGTTTCGCATATACCGCTCGTCGAAGGTTTTCGCGGTCACACCTACGGCAAGCCGGTGGCGACCATGCGCGCCTATCTCGACGCCATGGAAGCGGCGGAGTTCAGCTTCCCGGTGGCGGAGCGCAACGTCGTCCTCGCCGCCCTCGGCCCCAACATGCTGGCGCTCGCGCGCGACCGCAGCAAAGGCGCGCACCCCTATCTGGTAACGCCCGAACACACGGCACGCGCCAGGGAAATTCTCGGACCCGATGCCTGGCTCTGCGTCGAGCAGAAAGTCTGCCTGACGAGCGACACAACACAGGCGCGCGACATCGCGGCGAGCGTGCTTGAGCTCTATTTGACGTTGCCAAACTATCGCAACAACTGGCTGAGCCTCGGCTTTAACGAGGAGGAACTGTCGCGCCGGGGCAGCGACCGCTTTCTCGACGCCATGGTCGCCTCCGGCAATGCGGCCGAAATATGCGCCCGGCTGCGCGCCCATTTCGATGCCGGCGCCAACCATGTCTGCGTCCAGCCGCTCAATCCGGACGGCAGCGGATCGGTCGACTGGAACGCGCTCGAAGCCGCCGCCGAGGTCTAGCGGAGGCGTCTATTCGCGCCCGGCGCCGCCGTCGGGCGTCGCGCCGAACATCGTCTCCATCTCGCGCCGGACGCGCACGCCGAGCGAGGATTCGTCCAATTCGATGTCCGAATATAATACCGGGTGATCGGTTTTGACCGCCTTCTTGAGCTTGGCGCCCTGGGTGAGGCCGACCGGCAGGCCGCCCAGCGCCAGGCTGTCGGCGGCCGGCATCAGCTTGCCATAGACGGTGTAACCGCCCTCGCCGTCCAAAACATCGCCAGGCGCCAGGTCGCGCTTGGCCGTGGCGACGGCATCGGCGCGAAAGCTGGTCGGCGCGCCGGTCGGTTCGCCGCGCAGCGCAATGCTGGCGACCGAGATGCCGAGCTCGAGCCCGATCAGGTGAAATGGCTTGTACATCGCCGCGTAACGGCCGCTCGAATCCGTCTTCATGCCGTACTCGCGAAAGCATGCGGCGGCGTAATCGCCGGGCGCCTCGAACACCACAAAAACGCCCCAGCGCAGGTCTCCGGCGATCTGCTCGCCGTTGCGCCCGACGCTGGAGATCACCTCGACCTGGCCCCTGTGATGGAGGGTGCCGCCCTCGGATGCCGGGCGCAGACGCTCGGCGAGGTCATCCGCCGCGCACGGCGTGAAGTCGAGCCCGCCGGGCGCCGCGGTAAGGCCCGAGGCGTTGGCCACCGCCGCCATTTCGATCGCCGATTTGGTGCCGTCGAGGAAGGAATTGAACATTTGCGGGTTCATCCCGCCGGCGGCCGCCGCGTCGGCGGTCAGGCCGTAATGCTGCCACACCTGGTCCGGCATGACGTGATGATAGCCGGGCAGATATTTCGTGCCCTTGCCGGCGGCGATGACGTCGAAACCGCTGGCCCGCGCCCAGTCGACCTGCTCGGAGATGAGCGCCGGCTGGTCGCCGTAAGCGAGCGAGTAGACCAGGCCCGCCGCCGCCGCCTTGCGCGCCAGCAGCGGCCCGGCGAGGGCATCCGCCTCGACATTGACCATCAACTGATGGCGGCCCTGTTCGATGCAGGTAAGCACGTGCAAAATGCCGGCCACGGGATCGCCGGTGGCGTCGATCACGACCTCGATGCCGTCGGCGCATATCAGGTCAACGGCGTCATCGACGATATATGTGGTGCCGTTTTTGCGCGCCTGCTCGAAGCTTGTCGCAACCGCCGCGGAGGCCGGCCAGCCGGCGACGGCGAGGGCGTCATATGCACGCCCAGGATCACGATCGGCGATCGCCATAACGTGCATACCGGGCGTGCGGCGCGCCTGGGCGAGGAACATGGTGGCGAATTTGCCGGCGCCGATAAGGCCGATGGCAATCGGCGAATCCTGCTCGGCGCGCTCGGCGAGTAATCTGTGCAAGTTCATTGCTTTTCCCCGAATTCAACTTACCCAATATGGCGCGGCGGCGGCGTCGCGGCTTATCAAACGGTATGTTTTTGCGCCGATTTGGCGGCGACGGGGGCGCCCACCCCTTTGACTCGACGGCATAGCGGCATAATATTGGTGGCTTGTTGTCTGTCTACGCCCGTTTGATCGGTCAGAAGAAACGTTGAATGCAACGATCTGGGGAGACCTTCAGATGGCTTTTGCGGTGCGCATCGTGCAAGGCAAGCTGGGCCGCGTCGCTCTGTTCGAATTGGATAATTCGCTGGGCGCCCACGCCCATTCGCAATGGCATATCCTGATCAAATGCGATGGCGCGGACTCCGCTTACAGCATTCGCAATCGCACATGGCCGCTGAGCGAGAAGAGAGCGGTGCTGGTAAATTCCTGGGAGCCGCACAAATATATCCACCCCATCGGCGCCCCGCCTTCGACCATTTTGGCGCTCTATATAGAGCCGCAATGGCTGTCCCGGCTCGACCATAATGTCGAGGGCCTGGCGCGTGCCGGCATGTTCGCCTGCCCGGGCGTCGAAATTACGCCGGTGATCCGTCAGGCGGTCAACTCGCTCGTCGACGGCTTGACCTGGAGCGAGGAAGTCGAAGAGGCGGTGCTCGAACATCTGACCCTCGACCTGGTCGAAGCGGTGCTCCGCAATTGGGTCGATGCGCGGCCCGACGACATATCGCTGCCCAAACAATTCGCCAGCGACTTTAGAATCCGCAAGGCGATCAGCTATATAGCCGAACATACCAACGAGACCCTCAATGTTAACTCGCTGGCCCGCCATTCGGGAATATCACGGCCGCATCTGTTTACGCTTTTTCGCCGCTACACCAATCTCAGCCCCGGCCTCTACGCAAATATGTTGCGTATGAATTCGGCCGTGTCACGAATCTCCGCCGGCTCCGATACCATGTGTGTCATCGCCGGAGACCTCGGCTTTAGCGCCCAGAGCCATTTTACGCGTTTCTTTCAGAAGCAATGGGGCATACCGCCGAGCGAATATCGGCGCGTGGTCCAGTGTATTAATACGGACCGTCCCTGATAGTTATGTCCGGCGCGCGCGGCGTCCGGTGCAAAAAAGGTTACCCCAAAATATGATTATGTGCGCTGGACCCCGCCATCGCGTTGCAATGTGAACCGCGTCACGGTAACTAATTTATGTTGTTTGGATCGCGGCCCGGGCGGCGCGATCAAAACGCTATTTTGGGAGATCGAGTACTGATGGTGGAGTATCTACAGCCGGAGACGATCGCCGAGGCGGCCGGAATGATTGCCGAGCATGGCGGTGAACTCGCGATCATGGCGGGCGGCACAAGGGCGATGCAATTTCTGGTGCCCTATATGCCTTATATTATGGGATTGCGCCGGCTCGGCCTTGAACGGGTCGAGAAATCCGACGGCGAGTGGTCGTTGGGCGCCGCCGCGACGCTGACGCAAATACAGAAGGAAGTGCCGATAGCGGCGTTGCAGGATGCGGCGCGCCAGATCGGCGCCGTGGCGATCCAGAACGTCGCCACGATCGGCGGCAATCTGTTCTCGCACGCGCCCTACGGCGACGCGGCGACGGTTCTTCTCGCCCTCGACGCGCGTGTGAGTATCGCCGACGGCGGCGGACAGCGTTCGCTGTCGCTGGGCGATTTCTATGCCGACGGCGTCGATGGCGGCGCCCTGGTGACGGCGATCGAATTCGCCGAGCCGAAGGGCGAGGCGGTGTTTCTCAAATGCGGCCGTAAGCGCTTCAACTCGACGACCGTTATCACCGTTGCCGTGCATGTCGAAATGGATGGCGGCAATGTGCGCGAGGCGCGCATCGCGCTCGGCGGCGCGTCGCCCCATCCGATGCGCTGCAGCGATGCCGAACAGGCGCTCGGCGGCGGCGCTCTCGACGCAGCGGCTATCGAGAAAGCGGCGGCGGCGGCGAGCGGGTCTTGCGTCCCGGCTTCCGACGCCACGGCCAGCGAATGGTACCGCCGCCGCATGGTCGGCGTATATGTACAAAAGGCACTGAGCCAGCTCGCCTAACCCTGGGCGCGATTTGGGGCGGCGATCAAGACGGAGGTGAATATGACGGTGAAGGCAGTGCAATTTAATGTAAACGGCCGCGACGAAGCGGTGATGGCCAAGCCGATCGAGACATTGCTGAGCGTCCTCAGGGACGGGCTCGGCCTGACCTCGGTCAAGTCGGGTTGCGCGCAAGGAGGCTGCGGCGCCTGCTCGGTATTGGTCGACGGCGAATTGCGCCTGGCCTGCATCACGCCGGCCGAAGATGTCGCGGGCAGCACGATCATGACCCTCGAAGGGCTCAACGAGAGCAACGGCATGGCCGCCATCCAAGAGAGCTTCGTCGCCAACTATGCGGCGCAATGCGGCTTCTGCACGCCCGGCATGCTGGTCGCCGTGGCGGCGCTTATGGAGAGCAACCCGAAGCCGAGCCGTGACGAGATCATGGAAGCGCTGGCCGGCAACATATGCCGCTGCACCAGCTATCTGCCGATCGTCGATGCCGTCGAGAGCGCCGCCGAGGAGCTTTCCGGCCAGGGCGATGATTGAGGCGAGGGAGTAGGAACATGGGAGTCAAGGAATTCAACACGGTCGGGCAATCGGTCAAGCTGCGCGATCTCGATACGCATGTGCGCGGCCAGACGCGCTATTACGAGGACGCCAACGTTCAGCGCCTGCTGCATCTGAAGATGCACCGCAGCAAACACTCGCACGCCGAAATCGTCAGCGTCGATACGAGCCAGGCCGAACAGGCGCCGGGCGTCGCCTGCGTACTCACGCATGAGGACCTGCCCGGCCAGAAGAAGTGGACGCCGCTCGCCCCGGCCGGCGTCGGGCCCGACGACGAGCCGGTGCTGGCGTTTGACAAGGTGCGCTGGAAAGGCGAGCCGATCGTCGCCGTGATCGCGGAGACGCCGCAAGAGGCGCAGCGCGCCGCAGGCCTGGTCAAGGTCACCTACAAGGAACTGCCGGCGGTGATGGATGTTGAGGAAGCGCTCAAACCCGGCGCCCCCAACGTCACCGCGCATTGGCCGGGCAACCATTATATCTTTCCCGACGACCATGCCGCGGCGCAAATCCGTTACGGCGATGTCGAGAAAGCCTTCGCCGCCGCCGATCATATCGTCGAGGGCATGTATCAGACGCGGCCGATAGAGCAGGCGCCGCTCGAGACCACCGGCTGCATCGCCGAGCCCGACGGCAACGGGCGCTACACCATCCACTCGAACACGCAGATGCTCTATTTCACCCTCGACACGGTGGCCGGGATACTCAATATGCCGGCGCATAATCTGCGCTTTGTCGGCGGCACCGTGGGCGGCGGTTTCGGCGGCAAGGTCGATATGCAGACCGAGCCCATCGCGACGCTGGCGGCGATCAAGACCGGCCGGGCGGTCAAGTATAAGTACACCCGCGAGGAGGAGATGAAAATCTCCTCGACCCGGGCGGCATGGCGCCTCTACGTCAAGGACGGGGTGATGAATGACGGCCGCGTTATCGCCCGCAAGATCACCAGCTTCAAGGATTCGGGAGCTTATCTGCGCTTCAGCTCGTACGGCGCGATGAAACAATCGGCCCACCTGCCCGGCCCCTATACCGTCCCCAATGTGTGGGCCGATATCAAGGTCGTGTTCACCAACCGCACGCCGTCGAGCGCGATGCGCGGATACGCCATCATGCCGGCGTCGTTCGCCATCGAGATGCAGATGACCAAGGCCGCCAAGCTGATCGGTATGGACCCGTGGCGCTTTCGCCTGCTCAACGCCTATCGCCATGGCGACGAACGGGCGCATCGCCGGCCGGTCAAGGACGCGGCGCTGGTGGAGACGATCCAGGCGGCGGCGCGGATTTCCAACAACGAGCTGGCCGACGACTGCAAGGCAATGACATCGTGGGACCGGGAGGCAGGTTGACATGGCAAAACTACGTGGCAACGGAATAGCGGCGGTCAGTTATCCGACCGGCGTGCATTTGGGCGGCGACCCCACCCAGGCCCTGGTTCACGTCACCACCTCGGGCGGTTTCGTGGTCACCATGGCGAGCGTCGATCTCGGCCAGGGGCTGAAGACCGTGCTGGCACAGATCGCCGCGGAGACCCTCGGCGTGCCGCTGGAGACCGTGATCGTCGACACCGGCGATACAGACACCGGCCCGCATTGCGGCGGCTCGGGCGCCAGCCGCGCCACCCACCGCGCCGGCAATGCGGTGATCATGGCGGCCGAGGAAGCACGCCGCGAGCTGCTCGATGTGGCCAGCGAGAAGCTCGAGGTGAACGCCGAGGACCTGGTCACCGACGGCGCGGGCAATATCCACGTCAAGGGCGTAAAGGAGAAATCGATCACGGTCGGCGAAGCCGCCGGGGCGGCGCAGTTCGAGCTCGGCAGGGCGATCGCCGGGCGCGGCATCTTCCTCGTCCCGCCGGGCTCGCAAGACCCCGAGACCGGCGAGGGCGACCCCTTCGATACCCAGGCCCATGCCTGCGCGGTGGCCGAGGTCGAAATCGATACCGAGACCGGTGAGGTCGAGGTGCTGAGCCTCAAGATCGCCACCGAGGTCGGGCGCCAGATCAATCCGGCGCTGGTGCGCGGCCAGATAATGGGCGGCGCCTGGATGGGCCTGAGCCACGCGCTTTACGAGACCACCGCGCCCTACTACCCGACGACCGACAGCGCGCCGGGCGATTTCAACAATTACCTCATGCCGGGCGCCGCCGAGATGCCGGAGACGGTCTTGGAGGTTCTCGAACACCCTTCCAAATCCGGCCCCTTTGGCGTCAAGGGCATCGGCGAGATGGTCGTCAACAGCCCGATTCCGGCGATCGTCAGCGCCATCAACGATGCGCTCGACGTCGAGATCGCCGAGATTCCCGTGACGCCGGAAGTAATCCTGCGAGCGTTGGACGAAAAGGCGACCGGCGGCGGCGCGGCTTAAGCGCGCTCGCCATCCGGCACCGACAAGGGAGAACAAAGCGATGAAGACGATGAAGGGACCGGCCATTTTCCTGGCCCAGTTCGTTGCCGACGAGAAGCCGTTCGACAATCTGGCCAACATCTGTGAATGGGCCAAGTCGCTCGGCTATGAGGGCGTCCAGATACCGTCCTGGGACGGCCGCCTGATCGACCTCGCAAAGGCCGCCGAGAGCAAGGATTATTGCGACGAGATGAACGGCATCGCCGGCGAAAAAGGCATCGCGATTTCGGAATTGTCGACTCATCTGCAGGGCCAGCTGGTCGCCGTTCACCCGGCCTATGACGAGCCCTTCGATGTGTTTGCCCCGCCGCAAGTGCGCGGCAATCCGAAGGCGCGCCAGGAATGGGCGGTCAACCAATTGCATCTGGCGGCCAAGGCGTCGGGCAATTTGGGGCTGACAGAGCAGGCCAGTTTCCCCGGTGCCCTGGCATGGCCCTATCTCTATCCCTGGCCGCAACGCCCGCCGGGGCTGGTCGAGGGCGCTTTTGACGAGCTCGCCAAGCGCTGGCGGCCGATCCTCGACAGCAATAAGGACGCCGGGGTGAATCTGTGCTTCGAAATCCATCCGTCGGAGGATTTGCACGACGGCGTAACCTACGAGATGTTCCTCGAGCGCGTCGACAATCACCCCAACTGCTGCATTCTCTACGACCCCAGCCACCTGTTGCTGCAGCAGCTCGACTATCTCGCCTTCATCGACATCTATCACGAGCGCATCAAGGCGTTTCACGTCAAGGACGCCGAGTTCAATCCGAGCGGCCGCCAGGGCGTCTATGGCGGCTTTCAGGCATGGGTCGATAGGGCCGGACGGTTCCGCTCGCTCGAAGACGGCCAGGTCGATTTCAGCGCCATCTTCTCCAGGCTGGCGGCCTACGATTTCGCCGGCTGGGCGGTGCTCGAATGGGAGTGCTGCCTGAAGCATCCGGAAGACGGCGCGCGCGAGGGCGCCGAGATCATCCAGCGCAACATCATCCGCGTCACGGAAAAGGCGTTCGACGATTTCATCGCCGCTGAGGGCGACCAGGCCGGCAACCGCAAAATGCTCGGCATCACTTAAGACAGACTCGCCGGCGCCGCCGATTCCACCGCGGCCACCAAGCTGGGCTGTGCTGGCCCGGTGCAAACCCTCTCGCTCGAGACCCTCGCCGATCTTGCCGAGGCCCGCTACGGCCTCGCCGCGCATTGCTGGCGCTGTAGGCGCTGGCATGATTTCGATATCGACGAGCTGGTGGCGCGCATCGGCAACCGCTCGATCATGCGCTTCAAGCCGCGTTGCTCTTTATGCGGCGAGCGGGCCGAGAAGCAGGTCACGCCGCCGATGCCGAGGTTTGACGGCTATCCGAGATAACCGCCCTTGGGCATTGGAGGTTGGCGACAAATGGGAACTCCATAGCCATTTAGATTGCCCGCCCGTTGGCTCACTTTGGCAGAGTGAAGAAAAAACACTCATGTATGAAAGGAAGCCATTACCATGTTGCGGAAAATGAATGTGCTCAGGCGCTGGATGCCTGCCCTGTTCACCAGCCTTGTCATTGGCATGGCCGCGGTCAGTGTGAGCGCCTGTTTCGGCGGCCCCTTTGGTGGCAATGGACATATTGGGCCATAGCTAGAGGCGGAAGCGGGCAACTGGACTTTTCCTTAATTCACCGCCTAACATAAAAAAATCGCGTCCATCCGCGAACTGGAGGGCTCATGTATGAAGCCCTGTTGATCATCCATTTCCTCGCCCTGGCGGCGGGCATCGGCCTGTCGATTACCCTGGCCGTCCAGGCGGTGTATGCCGGGCGCCTGGCGCCCGAGGAAGCCGGCCGCTTCATGGCCGTGGCCAGCAAGGCGGCGATCATCGCCCCCATCACCGCCCTGTTTTTAGTCTTCAGCGGCATCGGCCTGATCTTCTCGGCCGGCTGGGCGCCGCTCGATATGGGTTGGGAATTCTGGCTCAAGATGGCGTTGGTGGCGCTTTTGGTGATCAGCGTCACCGGCGCCAAGATCAACGGCGACAAGGCGCGCACCGATCCCACGGGCCCCGGCATCGCGCGCGCGAGCGCCTTCGGCAAGGCGGCGCTGGCGGCATCGGTAGCGATCGTGATCGTCGCGGTGCTGCTGCTTAATTAGCCGCCGCCCCGCCGCCGCAAAATGCCCGGAAAAGCTGGCGACCCCTACGGGAATTGAACCCGTGTCTCCACCTTGAAAGAGTGGTGTCCTAACCTCTAGACGAAGGGGTCTAAAGCCAAGGGGCTATCTAGTCGGGTGGCGGCGTAAAATCAAGGCGAATCATGCCGAATCCTCTGCTCTCGCCGGCGCCGCGTCCTGAATGATGAGCTGCACATCCACGCGCCCGCGCCAGCGGTTGAGGCGGAGGTTTCCCGCCAGATGGAGCGGCCCCTCGGAAGCCGAGAGCAGCATATGGCCCAATTCCTCGCCCGCCGCGCGGAAGGCGATGGCGGTCAGGCGTTTGCCGGTGGCGCCGGCCAATATGCAGCGTACATGGCCGTTGCCGACGACGCTGGCGCTGACGATGCGTGACGCCGTGATGACCATGCGCGGCTCGGAATTGCCGGAACCAAACGGACCGGCGCGGGCAAGCTCCTCGACCAGCTCGAGCGTTGCCGCCTCGACGGTGAGCGCGCCGTCGATGCCGAGGCTCGCCGCCTGACGCGCCGCTTCCGCGAGCGGCGCCAGGCGCTGCATGAGAAAATCGCCGAGCGCCTCCAACCCTTCCTCGGCCACCGCGAAGCCGGCCGCCATGGCGTGGCCGCCGCCGTTGAGCAGAAGACCGGCCTGGCGCGCCGCCGTTACCGCGGCGCCGATATCGACCCCGGCGACCGAGCGGCACGAGGCTTTGCCCTCGCCGTCCGCGACGGCGATGACGATGGCCGGGCGCGAATAGCGCTCTTTCAGGCGGCTGGCGACGATGCCGACGACGCCGGCATGCCAGCCGGCACCGGCGGCGATGAGGATCGGCGCCGGCGTCTCGCCGCGCGCCTCGATCTGCGCCATGGCGGCGTCGAGGACATCCGCCTCGATGGCCTGGCGTTCCTTGTTGAGCTCGCCGAGATGCGCCGCGATGGCCTCTGCGGCATCGCTATCCGCCGCCGTCAGCAGGCGGATGCCGAGGCTCGATTCGCCGACCCGCCCGCCGGCATTGACGCGCGGCCCGAGCACATAGCCGGCGTGATAAGCGTTCGGCGCCTCGCCCAGGCCGGCGCTGTCGGAGAGCGCCGCCAGGCCGATATTGCCGCGCCGCGCCATCACCTTCAGACCCTGAACCGTCAGCGCCCGGTTGAGCCCGGTGAGCGGCACGACGTCGCAGACCGTGCCCAGCGCCACCAGATCGAGCAGGCCGAGAAGGTCCGGTTCACCGCAGTCGGCACCGTAATGCCCGGCCTGGCGGAGCGTCCGGTTGAGCGCCACCAGCAGCAGAAACGTCACCCCCACCGCCGCCAATTGACCGAGGCCGCTGTCATCGTCGAGGCGGTTGGGATTGACGATCGCGGTGGCGGCGGGCAGGCGCGGCTCGGCGATGTGGTGATCGACGACGATGACCGAAAGCCCGGCCTCCGCCGCCGCCTGCAGCGGCTCGAAGGCGGCAATGCCGCAATCGACGGTGACCACCAGCTTGACGCCCTGTTCGGCGAGCGACAGCAGCGCCGGCGCGTTGGGGCCATATCCCTCGCGCCCGCGGTCGGGAATATAATAGCTGCCGCCGCTGCCGACGGCTTCGAGGAAGCGCAGCAACAGCGCCCCCGAGGTGGCGCCATCGACGTCGTAATCGCCGAATACGGCAATCTTGTCGCCGACCCGGATGGCCTCGGCCAGGCAGGCGGCGGCCTTGTCCATGTCGCGGAGGCGTGACGGGTCGGGCAGCGCGTCGCGCAGCGTCGGGTTCAGAAAATTGCCGGCGTCCTCGGCGGCAATGCCGCGCGCGGCGAGAACGCGGGCCAGGATCTCGGAAATTTCAAGCTGTTGGGCGAGCGCCAATGCGCCGCGCTCGTCTTCCAGGCGCGCCCGCCAGCGCTTGCCGGAGACCGAACGTTCGACCGCGAGAAAGGCGCCGGAGAGCGAACGCTCGACCGCGAGAAAGACACTCGAGCCTGATTGCCCAGCCGCCAACTTAAGCCCCCAAGCCGTCAATCCCGCGGCGGGCGGCGGGTGAAATCGTGCTCGGCCTCGATCATGCGCAAGGTGCCGGTGCCCGAGCGCATCACCACGGAATGGGTGTGCGCGCCGCCGGAAAAGCGGTGAACGCCCTTCAGCATGGCGCCGTCGGTGACGCCCGTGGCGGCGAACATGACATCGCCGCCGGCGAGCTCGTGCAGGCCGTATTTGCGGTTCAGATCGGTTATGCCCATGGCCCGGGCGCGGGTTTTTTCGTCGCTGTTGCGGAACACCAGGCGGCCCATCATCTGCCCGCCGATGCAGCGCAGCGCCGCCGCCGCCAGCACCCCTTCCGGCGCGCCGCCGATGCCGATATAGATATCCACCGAGCGGTTGAGGCGCGTGGTGGCGATGACGCCGGCGACGTCGCCGTCGCGGATAAGCTGGATGCGGGCCTTGGTTTCGCGCAGCTTGGCGATCAGCTCGCTGTGACGCGGCCGGTCGAGCACCAGCACCATGAGATCCGATATGTCGCATTTCTTGGCCTTGGCGAGACGCGCCAGATTACCCGCCGGTTCATCGTCGATATCGATCAGATCCTCGGGCAGGCCGTCACCGATGGCGATCTTGTCCATGTAGACGTCCGGCGCGTTGAGAAAGCCGCCCTCCTCCGCCATGGCGAGAACGGCGAGCGAATTGGGGCCGCCGGTGGCGCAGATGGTGGTGCCTTCGAGCGGGTCGAGCGCGACATCGACCTTGGGGCCGTTTCGGGTGCCGACCTGTTCGCCGATAAACAGCATCGGCGCCTCGTCGCGTTCGCCTTCGCCGATGACCACGGTGCCGTCGATATCGAGCGCGTTGAGGGCGCTCCGCATGGCGTCGACCGCCGCCTGATCGGCCGCCACCTCGTCGCCGAGGCCGGTCAGGCGCGAAGCCGCGCGCGCCGCGGATTCGGTAACGCGAACGGCGTCGAGCGCCAAATTACGATCCAGGGAAACAGCTTCAGCCATGATTACCTCTTGGCGCCGCGGGCGGCGCGATTCATAGATTGACGATGCGGATCATGCGCGGCGTTTCCAGCACCGTATTCAATTCACCCATGGCGCCAAGCGCGCGCGCCAGCGCTTCCTCTTCGGCGACATGGGTGGTCAGCACGACGGGAACCGCTTCGTCGGGCCGGCGGCCATGTTGCAGCATCGATTCCACCGAAACCTCCTGATCGCGCAGACATGCCGCAATATCGGCAATCACGCCGGGCCGGTCGACCACCATGAGGCGGATATAATAGCTTCCGACATGGCTGCCGGGCGGCGCGCTGGGGCGCGCCACGAGCTCGGATACCGCAACCCCGAAGGTCGGCAGCACCAGGCCGCGCGCGATATCGACGAGATCCGATATGACCGCCGAGGCGGTCGGGCCGGCGCCGGCGCCGGGGCCTTCGAACGTCGTCGTGCCGACGAAATCGCCCTCCGTGACGACGGCGTTCAGGACGCCATCGACATGCGCGATGGCGGCGCGCTCGGGCACCATGCAGGGATGCACGCTTTGCTCGATTCCGGCATCGCTGGCCCTGGAGACGCCCAACAGCTTGACGCGGTAGCCGAGTTCCTCGGCATAGCGGATATCGAGCGGGTTGATATGGCGAATGCCTTCGATGCGCACGGCGGCGAAATCCACCGGACAGCCGAAAACCAGGCTGGTGAGAAGGGCGAGCTTGTGCGCCGCGTCGACACCATCGACATCGGTCGATGGGTCGGCCTCGGCGTAGCCCAGTTCTTGCGCTTCCTTGAGAACGGCGTCGAAATCGCGCGGCGAGCCGGCGCGCACGCCGTCGCGCATCTCGGTCAGGATATAGTTGCAGGTGCCGTTCAAAATACCGTAGACACCGGAAAATTTGTTGGCCGCCAGGCCCTCCCTGAGCGCCTTGATGATCGGGATACCGCCGGCGACAGCCGCTTCGTAGCCCAAATTCACAGCGCCAATTTCGGCCATATGAGCGAGCGAATTGCCGTGATGGGCCAACAGCGCCTTGTTGGCCGTGACCAGATGTTTGCCGTTACCGAGGGCGGCTTGCGACAGCTCGAGCGCGACGCCGTCGGCGCCGCCGATGAGCTCGCAGACGACGTCGATATCGCCGTCACCGGCAAGGTCGAGCGCATTGTCATACCATTTGAGAGAAGATACATCGGCGGCGCGGTCTCGGCCGCGCTCGCGGGCGCTCACCGCGGCCACTTCAAGGCGGCGTCCCGAGCGGCTTTGCAACAGCGCGCGCTGCTGACCGAGCAATTTCAGCACGCCGCCGCCGACCACGCCCAGCCCCGCCAAACCGATACGCAGGGAATCGCTCACCGTTCTCTCCAAGGCTCGTG
>PVBE010826048.1_pt1 | contig 19223 bp, 14 predicted proteins | sample 1631181 | NCBI WGS metagenome assembly PVBE01 (sample SAMN08397723, study PRJNA350692) | Marine metagenome, whole genome shotgun sequencing project. | isolation source: water | place: Pacific Ocean | collected 2012-04 | reverse complement strand
GTTTAGTCAGAATAGTCCGACATAGCTATCAACTGGTCCTTTAAATGTACCAAAAACACTTGAATTGTTTGACCTCCAAAGGTTATTACACCCAAAAGAGAATACTTTCAACTAAGCTGAGCCTCATCGTCAGAATTTCACCCTGTTTCCGACAAACAGTATTCAAAGCCCGACAAATTGAAAGAGTACAGGAACTATTAACGCCCTACTCAGAGAAATCATCAAGTAAGGTTGCATAAAGGCGCTCGCCGCTGCAGCACCCATTCCGAGCAAGAGATCTCTGTACGAGATCGAGTGGTCCATTCCAAGATTGCGGTCGTCTCGCTTCCCGGCCATACCTTTCTAAATACCTCCAGCGCCTGGGCTATAGCATGATCGATACCAGATTTCGCAAGAACCTCACGCCGTCTTTTGGCCTGGAATTCCAGTGACGCCGCCGATCGAGTCGCTACTTACTCAGTGGGAGTAGCGGTCGCAGCCCTAGCATCGAGGCTACGCCCCACGCTCATCAGAACCAGCAGACCAAAAATCCCAGTCACCAGCACCAAAGCGCCGATGTAAAGAAAGCCGCCATACTCCACCAGTTCTCCCGCAATCCAGGGAGCTAGCGCATCTCCAGCTGTCCAGGCTGCTTCCATAGCGACCGCCCAGCGTCCTAGATTGTCCAGTTGAGCCATTGAAGCGAAGAAGAAGGGAGTGACGAAATAGTAGCCCATCGACCAGACGAAGTAGACGATGAAAAATTGGGTCCCATTCTCGCAGAAGACAAACCAGATGCCTGGAATCACATTAAAGATGATCCCGAGGGTAAGGGGCCGCAAGTAACCGTATCGGCTCCCCATCCACGTCGCCAGAAATCCTCCCAATAGTCCCAGATTAGCGCCCCAAAAAAACACCCAGCCGGTGGCGGTTTCATCGAGCCCCGTGCCCTCCGCAATCAACGCAGTGACCCTGTCCACGCCACCTTGACCAATCTCGTAAATGAAAAGCGCAAGCATAGCGGTTAGAGCCAGTTTGCGATTGGGCGCTCTCCTGAGGGAGATCCACACGCTTTCTTTCGCGGTCGCCTCTTGATACTGTTTGTTCGACGGCAACAGCCAGAACGAAAACGGCAACAAGAGCAGTGCGGATCCCGCCAAGAAAAGAAAGCCGCCTGTTGCGCCATAGGGAATGAGTGCCATGGGGAGCAATGGATATTCAACGTTCGCAAGAAGGCTGTGGGTAATTAGCGCGATGGCGAAGGCTCGCTCCGGATGCGGAGCAGATGCTAGGGCGGCCGTCACTGACGACACCATGGCTCCGCCGCCCACGGCGACGATGATGCGAGTCGCCATCAGTAAATGAAAGCTACTGATACCCGCGAATGAATAATCGGCTCCGAGGTTCGTGATGAATGCGGACGCCAAATTCCCGGCCATCAATATCATGGAACCGACCAGGGCTACTTTGACCCGCGACCAGCGGGTTAGCGGCCCAGCCGCCAAGCCCATGGCAATGACCATGACTGTGATTTCAACTGAATATAAAAAACCGATATCCCCTTCGCGCTTGTCGAAGGCGTCCATCAGTGAGCGATACATCTGTGATTGGGCGTAATAGGAAAGCCAGCCGATAGTCTGTACGCCGGTGACGGAGACGAGTAGGCGAATCGAAGGCCAGGCAGCCTTGTTGGGTGGCACTGAAGCGGGCTTCGATATCGGCGAATCGGTCATCGTGTTTTCAACAGCCTAGGAGCCGGTGGTTGATAGGTATCTCAAGCGAGTTCTTGACCACAATCTACCAGCGGCCATTACCAAGCTTTATCTCTTCTGGCGCAATTCTGATATCAAACTTGTCGCGTATTTTTTTATCCACGTCAGGCTTGATGTATTCGGGGTAATAATCTCACAGCATTTCCTTGGCTTTGTCGCGCGCTCGCTGATAGATGCCTGTTTTATCTCCGCTCTCCCACTCGTCAGGGGCGCGGCGATCAGAAAGGTCTGGGTATAGATATTCTGTCTGCATCAACTCCAAGGTTTGACTGCTTCCCAAGAAGTGCCCTGCACCATAAACGGTATCCCTGATTACATCTCAGGCTGCTTCCACCTTCTGCCGTTGCGAAGACTTCCCGTGGACTACTGCGAAGTTTCAAACTTTGCATGAATCGCACGTACCTGCTCTCGAATGGACTCCGGCATTGGTTCCGGCTGATGGTCTGCCAGAATTTCTCGCAAATCCTTATCGATTCGCTCAACCAAATCCTGTTTCGGAATGAAGTTCGAACTCAGAGGAAGCCGGGCTCCAAAATATCGAGTCTTCCAATAGTTGTCTCGGCAGTGATTCGCAGTGTGCTTCTCCCCGAGATAGTTTCCCCTAATCCCCACCGACCGAGTGAGGTCGAGCGCAAGGTGCTCATTGTCAACAGGAATCCCCTTCCACAGGCACCGGAGCATTCCAGCTAGATCGTCGCAGAGCAGCAGAGCGTGCAGTGAGTAGGTAATCCCATCATCGATTTCACCACAGTAATCCAGCGTGCCTCCCTGCAAGAAAAACGCCTCTTGCAATCCAGTTGAAATCTCCATGGCCGCATCCTGGTTGAAGCAAGGTGCGGAGGAGCCTCCGCCACCGCCGGCGAGAGGAACCAGACCATAATGACCCCTGACCTGACGCATGGCCATGTCGGCCAACAAGTCTGGAACCGCGTTCCCCAGGCTTCCCGTGGCGGGCTCCATGAATGAATTTTCCGCGGAGCCGTGGCAAAATGATCCCTTTGATACGAGTTGCGACAGCGTTATTCCGGCGAAGTCCGTGGCCAGACTATGTGTCATGCAGCCGGCGATCGTGATGGGCGCCGACCCTCCCCCAATCGAGATGGTTCCCGAGGTAACCGGGATTCCGCATTCTGCTCCTCGGATGATCTGATCACTATGGGTCTTGGCGAAATAAAGCGGAAGTGGCGTGATAACCTGAGTGAAGTACGGCTTGTCGGCGAGCTTGTCCATTCCACCACGAATCGCTGCGGCCATCTCGATGGCCGCGTCAAATGCAGTGCTGTCTTCGCACAAGTATTCGAGGGGCTTGGTGGTGTTCTCGGCCATCGCCACGAATTCACCGATCTCACCGTGGAGGGTTGAGTTCGGTACATCTTTGACCATGGTGCAAACACCATCGATATTCGGAAGCGCATCGGCAACACGGGTGATGGTGGCGAGATCATCCCAGGTACTATCCCGCTTCTCACCTGTTTCGAGATCGAATACTTTGATGCAAGTCATGCCGGGGAAAAATGAGGTAACGCCTTCTTTGATCTCGACGTAGTTGGTGGCATCACGATTCCAGACCTTGGTGCTCTTTGACACCGAGTCGAGGCATTCCTCCACGAGTTCGCGCTTGAACTTCACTGTGTTGTCCGACGTGATTTCGCAACCAGCATCGGCAAAGCGGTCGAGAACCTGGGGGTCTGGATCAAACGCTACGCCGATTTCATTCATGAGTTCAAATGTGGCGTCAAGAATTTTGTGGACGTCACCTTCCGGCAATAGGTCGTAGATGGGAGTTTGACCGTGAGATATTTTAGTGACAGACCTCTTTGACCTTCGCATTCACTGACCTCCTAGTTGTATCAAGTTCTCGATTCTCATACTTACGCTGGAGGGTATAGGCACTATTAACGCCCTTTTCAGAGAAATCATCAAGTAAGGTTTGATCGCACAGACCATTGTCTACAGCAAAAGTCTTTCGCCGCTTTAGAGAAAAGCTGACATTATGACTGTTCGTGTTCAACAGAACAGCAATGGCGTGAATCGGCCATGAGCAGAAGTACCGCCATATTGAAGCAGTGAAGCAAAGGCTTGTTGTGCTGGAAGCCAGTTAGACAATGGCTTCCAGATACTTTAGCCTCATCTCAGCTTAATAAATGAACTAGGCAATTCAATACCTCCCTGACCCTTGAAACGCCTCTAATTTGAGAGAAAGTGGTGGCTGAAGAACAACCACGCGGTATCTGGAACGAACTCCAGCGTCGAAGCATATTTCGGGTTGGCACTATGTATGTCGTCGCTGCATGGGTGCTTGTACAGGTGTCAGACGTTCTCGCTGACCCCTTTTCCTTTCCTGACTGGTTTCAAACCACGCTGGCTGATACCCATATTGCTTAATCCACTGGCAACTTGCCGCGTGAGTTCCAGCAGTTCCGCCCAGTTGCAGCTCGATCCGTCTTCGAAGAGGACGGCGACGCTGTCCGGCTTCTCAGTTGCCCATCGTTCGAGCAGTGCGCCCAATACACATGCTTCCGCCGAGGGCATGGGTGAATGCTGATTCATCCGAATTCTTCTAGTCCTTCATGATGTCTCTGGCCCTTTCCATGGCTTCGATAAAGTCTTTCATAAAATCGTAAACCACCTGTCGAGCACTGGTGGCACTATTCATCAACCCGACTCCCTGACCCACCAGATACGTGGCCAGATCCTTCGCGCCAGCATGGCCGCTTTCCGATAGCTTGTCGATCTTCTCAAGAGCTCGCTCCGTAACGAGCCCCTGCAGGGGCATGGGTAACGGTTCCGGCGCGTCCTTCCGGGTCCATGAATCAGTCCAACCCGACTGCAGCTGGCGGGTGTATTTCCCTGATCGACTTCTCGAACGCACCGTCTGGCCGGAACTGGCCTTAATCATCTTTTCCCTGACCGTGGGAGTCGTCTCCGATTCAACCGTGGTCAACCACACTGATCCGGTCCAGGCACCAGCAGCCCCCATCGTCATGCAGGCGGCCATCTGACGCCCAGTGGCGATACCGCCTGCCGCCAGGACCGGCAGGTCATACCCTGCAATCTTCAAGGTCTCCAGTACTTCGGGCACCAGTACCAGCGTCGAAATCTCACCGCAATGACCTCCAGCCTCGGTCCCCGAAACAATCAGCACATCGACACCGGCTTGTGCATGTTTGAGCGCATGTTCCTTTGATCCCGTCAAAGCGCCTACCGGTATACCATTCGCGGCTGCCTGTTCCAGCATGTAGGGCGGTGGTACACCCAGTGCGTTCACGATCATTTTTATCGGATGTTGAAAGGCTGTGGCCATGACGCGGCTCGCAGCATCCTCTCGCAGGGAGTCACCATAGTAATCGGCCAGATCAATGTCCCAGAGCCCCTCAGTGTCAATACCACTACTTTCGAGTAGTTGTTCCACATGCTGCTTGTGTTCCGGTGGGATTCGCTCCTGAATCTCCTCTACCGTCAAGATGTCTTTCTGACCGGCCAGGCTGGCAGGTACCAGCAGATCAATACCATAAGGCCTGCCGTCGATGTGTGCATCGATCCAGTCGAGCTCTACTTCCAGTGATTCAGGCGTGTGACCGACGGCGCCCAGCACACCGAAGCCACCTGCCTTGCTGACTTCCACAACCACATCCCGGCAGTGGCTGAAGGCAAACAACGGAAACTCGATGCCAAATAGGTCGCAAATTCTTGATTTCATTAGTTCCCTCCAGTCTAGGCCGGTGCTGCCCATACTCATGGCAGCATGCTGTTACTTTAATTTACAAACCGGTATTGTGCCCTGCAACCTTAAACTCACCAATCAGAACAACTGACCAAGGAAAAATGATGGCTATCCCGGAAAAATAACTGCAGACGCTGACAAACTACTACACCGCACTGAAAGCTGTGGATATGAAAGCCTGGATGAGTTGCCACACCGCAGATGTTGCATACAACGTGAATGGCATACTCCTCAGAATGGTAGGAACCGTATTATTGATCAAGCGGTCCTTCTAGTCACCATAACAAAGCACTGAAGATTCGTCTGCTGATGGCCGTAAGAAGACTGTTTTCGCCGAAATCATGAATAACACGGCGATGTCCGGTGATCCAAAGAAAGCGACCACCGAAACAAGTGCTGCGGTCTATATTTCGGTCTGTTCCGCTATCTCCAGTGCATCATCGACCTCTATCCCTAGATATCTGACGGTGCTTTCTAATTTCGTGTGACCAAGTAGCAACTGTACCGCCCTAAGATTCTTAGTCCACCTGTAAATCAGAGATGCCTTTGTTCGGCGAATCGAGTGGGTCCCGTATATCGAAGGGTCGAGGCCGATTGAATCCAGCCATTTATTTAGGATACGAGAATACTGCCTCGTTGAAAGGTGAGGTATTGCTGAGATCTTGCTGGGGAACAGGTAGTCACTGTTAGTGGCCTGATTTATGCGGATCCAACTTTCTACTGCTTCTCGGGTCTGTTTTGTGATTTCAAACTGGACGGGCGCGTTGGTCTTCTGCTGGATGACCATCGCCCTGGTGGAAACTCGTCCACCGTGAGAGATATCAGAAACACGTATCTTCACCAGATCACACGCTCGCAGCTTGCTGTCGATAGCGAGGTTGAAGAGCGCCAGATCCCGGTTTTTTTTGTCAATCTGAAGCCTGATCCGGATGGACCAGATTTCCTTCAGCTTGAGAGGGGGGTTTTTGGCCGACCAATTTCCCCTTATTCCAGGGGCTACGAGGTTTGTATTCGATTAGTGGGTACATCTTTGTTCTCCAAATGTTTGATGGAGAACAATATTGGTGGTTCTCTAGGCCCTACGCGACCGCTCTGGAGGGTGCTGCGGAAGCCTTGCGGTTCAAGTTTGATCCAGTGCATAGGTACCGCTTGAAACGGCCAGGAGCGGACACTATCGCTCAATGTAGGCGAGTGCTTTCGACACACAATCGTTGAAAGGTTCTGAAGTGTCCAGTAGAAGCCAGTTGTCTTTAGGCCGCTGCACTCGCGATGCCCAATCACCTATCAACTCACGGGCCAAGGTCGGTCTAGCTCCTGCGTGGCTAAACATTTGATCTAAAAAGCTGATTTGACTTGGTTTCGTGTCCCTCGTCCTCAAACGACGATCAAGCTCATCCATATCTGTAAGTTGGCATTCAATGTACCGGTATTTCACTTTTGCTTCGGTAGCCACACGAATACCGTGCTCGACTAACTCTGTGTACAGACAAGGACTGTCAATGATCACCGAATTACCACGTTCTACAATTCGTGCCGTATGGGCTGACGACGTACAGGTTGATTCCTGAATTCCCATACTGCGCCACCCGCACTGGTTTGGTTTATTGGCCCGAGAGGACCCAGTCTCTCTATGGCGGTAAAACCCAATACCAGGGTTAGAAGATTTATGCCCAGTACCGCTAGAAATAAAATTGCACAGACAACGGTAGCCTGTGGTGAAACTTCCCTTGCCAAAAATGCAACCAGAAAGAAAGCCAGCGGTGACCCAATTGTGCCAGAAAGGTGGTACAAGATTCGTTGCCAGCGATTGACTGACAGGTAGGTTCCATATCTCATTTTGAAGCGCGGTTCTACATAAAAGAAGAAGAAATAAGAGTAGCGAATGCCGAGAATAGTACCCGTGACCAGCTTTATCGCTGGCTGGAAGGTGGTTGTCAATATAATTGCAGCTATAAGCAAGAACCCGAAAGAAGCTGAAGCAAGACCTAAATGTAGAAAGAAAAGGCCAGTTGCAATTCCAACTAATTCGATTATCAGTCCTATAGGTAAGGGTAGTACCCATTGATGTTTTTGCCGATGTAACTTATCACTTAGTCGAGTCATTGGTACGCTCAATTTCCGTCGCTCTTCATCCGACAGTTGGCGAACATTGGTAACGAGCCTGGACCATGGTCCCGGGGTATAATTCCCACTTTCTAATTGATCTTCCAATTCTTTGATACGTTCTACAATCTCATTCATCCCGTCACCTGAAGGCATTTGAAGATTCCGGATACAGTATAACTGTTTCTACTATAGTGTCCGTCGTCAAACAAATGGAACAGATGAGCATCCTTGTTATCCCGCCAACCAAGATAACGAGGATATTTAGTAGCAAGACAATTACTAATTAGTCCACCTTGAGGACCAGGTGATCAAGTCGGTGTTGGCACTATGTAGCTGCAGAAAGTTGAATAAACAGGGTTTTTTCATATTTGCCCTTTGAAGGTAACCCCTGGGTAACCCTGAAGCCAACGAGGAAATTTTGAACAATTGTGTGATTTCTATCTTATTGATTTATAAGGTATTATTGGTAGCTATGGGTGGACTTGAATTGTATCGCTACAGTGCTGATATATATGCATTCCCACAGATTCAAATCAGACCAGTGTTACGTCTATTGTTACACCAAACTCAAATTTCGGATGTGCGCTTGGGATGTAAACTGCGCCTACCTTCTTCTGGGTAAAGCCAGCAGAAAACGCTGCCTCAACTAGCAATGGTTTAAGAGCCTGGCTGATGCTCAAAGTATCATTGGTAAGTGGCGTGAACATTACAACCTGGTCAGGCCACACAGTACATTGAATTACCGGTCGCCAGCAGACTATGAGCAGGCGGCCTAAACTTGGGATATTCTCTTACAGAGATTGGTGCCCCCACGGGGTGAAGGTCAAAGGCTTAGGGAGCATTTTTTGCACTAGGCAAGCAAAGAGTATGCATTTTGAAGTTCGATCTAAGCTGAAGATGGCATCCGGCAAACCGCGGGAATAAGCCCCTAAAAAAGTATCGCTAAAAGGTCAGGTCTGACTGATCCCTGAAATATTCGAGTGCCCCGGGATTAGCCAGAGCATCAGTGTTAAGAACGGGTTTACCGTGAATCACATTTCTCACAGCCAGCTCAACAATCTTACCGCTGATGGTTCTTGGAATGTCTGGAACCTGGATAATTTTTGCAGGTACATGCCTGGGAGTCGTATTCCGACGTATGGTTCGTTTGATGATTTCGATCAATTGATCATCAAGGTCCAGGTCCTCCTGGAGCACAACGAAGAGTATGATCCGTTCATCATCCTGCCACTCCTGACCCACAGCAATACTGTCCATCACCTCCGAAAGGGTTTCAACCTGTCGGTAGATTTCCGCCGTGCCGATTCTAACTCCAGCTGGATTCAGTACAGCATCACTGCGACCCTGTACCACTATGCCTCCGCGTTCAGTCAGCTCTCCGAAGTCACCATGAGTCCATACACCCGGATGATCTGAGAAGTAAGCTTGCAGAAATCTTTTGTCATCCGGGTCATTCCAAAAGCCAAGTGGTGTAGATGGAAAAGGTTTAATGCAGATGAGTTCGCCTTGTTCATTCATCACTGCCTGGCCTTGGTCATCCCAAAACTCTACCGCCATACCCAGCCCGCGACACTGAATTTCTCCTGCATAGACCGCAAGATTGGGATTACCCAGCATAAAGCAGGAGACAATGTCGGTACCACCGCAGATCGAGGAGAGACAAACATCCCCTTTGAAGTCACGATAGATGTATTCGAAACTCGCCGCACTCAAAGGGGATCCGGTAGAGAGGACCGTCTTCACGGTTGTCAGCTTATGGCTCTCAGCAGGTTTTATGCCCTGCTTCTCAAGCCCTGCGATATATTTCGCACTGGTACCAAAAACAGTAATGCCCTCCTCGTCAATCGCATCCAGCAACACCTGACCGTTTCTTGCAAAGGGTGAACCGTCAAATAGTACCAGGGTACAACCGGTGGCCAGACCGGATACCAGCCAATTCCACATCATCCAGCCGCAAGTCGTAAAGTAGAACAACGTATCCGCCCGGGTTATATCAGTGTGTAGCATGTGTTCTTTCAAATGCTGAAGCAGCGTTCCTCCAGCTCCATGCACAATGCACTTGGGAATGCCGGTCGTACCAGACGAGTACATAATGTAGAGCGGATGGTTAAACGGAAGAGCCGCGAATGATAGCGACGTTACCGAATCAGTATGGACGAAATCGCTGTAATAGCAGGAGTTACTCAAATGAGAAAGATCATTGTTAACAGTTAACAATGGAAAGATAATTGTAGTTTCGATGCTGCCTATCTTCTGCTGTATGTCATCGACCTTTTCCAAACAGTCAATGGTCTTGCCATTGTAAATGTATGATTCTGTTGCAAAGAGCAGGCGTGGCTCAATCTGACCAAAACGATCACAGGCTCCGTTTATGCCGAAGTCAGGAGAACAGGATGACCAGATCGCACCGATACTTGAAGTCGCCAGCATCGCAATTACTGTCTCGGGAATGTTTGGCATAAGACCAGCGATACGGTCACCAACCACGATGCCATACTGCAGCATTGCGTCAGCCAATCGTTCCACTTCTGCCCAGAGTTCCGCATAAGTGTAGCTGTAGCGCTTTCCATTCTCCAGAAGGCCAATCAGTGCTATTTCATCATCACGAAAGCGCATCAGGTTCTCAGCGAAATTCAGTTCACTGCCCTCGAACCAACGTGTACCTGGAAAATGATCCAGGTTAGATGTTACCGCTGTATAAGGTTTACTCGCCTTGACATCGCAAAAGTCCCAGATCGAACTCCAGAACTGGTCAGTCTCATCGATCGACCAGTCATGCAATGCGCTGTAATTAGATAGATTGAGGTCGTACCGTTGTTCCACGTATTGCCTAAAGCGTGTCAATTGACTTGCCGCAATTCTCTCTTCTCCAGGTTGCCATAGTGGCTTCAATTTACTGCCCCTTTAGCTTGAGACACTTTTGACAAATTGGGTCTATTCAAAACTTCTGAAATATAATTGCCGGCCTCAATGGTAAGGTCAAGATCAATCCCTGTTTCAATACCTATACCCTCTAACATGTACAACAAATCCTCTGTGGCGACATTGCCACTTGCCCCTCTTGCGTATGGACATCCACCAAGACCCGCGATACAACTATCAAAGACAGTGACGCCGAACCCAAGAGCAGTATAGATATTTGCCAACGCCTGACCATAAGTGTCATGGCTGTGCAGAGCCAGCTGTGAAACCGGAATCACAGGTAGCAGATGTTCGAGCATTCTGCTGATCGTTCCGGGTGTGCCTGTTCCAATAGTGTCGCCTAATGAAACTTCATAACAACCAAGATCGACAAGAGTCCTGGCGCCCATGAGGACTTGAGCAGGATAGACATTGCCCTCATATGGGCAACCAGTGACGCAGGACACATACGCCCTAACAGGCAGACCGTGTCGCAAAGCCTCAGCTATCACCGACTCAAATCGATGAAGGCTCTCTTCTATAGAGCAGTTTATGTTCTTTTTTGAGAACGACTCTGTAGCAGACGCAAACACAGCAACTTCGTTCACACCGGCATCGATTGCAAGCTTCAACCCCTTGAGGTTCGGGGTAAGTGCTGAGTAGGTAACTCCATCAACGCGCTCTATGGCAGAAAATACTTGTTGGCTGTTAGCCATCTGTGGCACCCATGCTGCAGAGACAAAGCTTCCCGATTCGATTGTTTTAAACCCGGCACAGGACAATTGGTTGATGAGGTTCACCCGGTCCTCAACAGAGACTGCTGCAGCCTCATTCTGCAGGCCATCCCGTGGACCTACCTCAACGATTCTCACCATACCGGGTAATATGGACACAGTTTATTCCCCGGGTTCGAAGGATAAGAGATCCGTACCGCCATCAACCAAATCTCCTTTGGAATAAAAGACTTCGTTCACCCTGCCATTCGATGGCGCCTTGATAGTGTGCTCCATCTTCATGGCTTCCATGATGACTAGCGTATCACCCCTTTTTACCTGGTCTCCCGCATTAACCAGAATATCAACGACTGTCCCATTCATAGGTGCCTTGAATCCGGATCCATCGTCGTGGGCATGATCTTCACCAAGATCGGGTTCGACTGGTCTAAAGACACAGTTGGCATAGTCGGTAAACATCGAGATGCCCGATTCCTGATGCATTACAATCGTATTCTGTCGATGGCCATCGATGGTGGCGGTGAGTTCATTGCCAGCCAGGGTTCCGCTAATTGGCACAGAGATATTATCGAAGCTCATAACATACTGGTTTAGCGCCACTTCCTCGGCGACCACAGCGTACCCGGTTTCACCAATTTGAATCTGTTCATGATGGATACGAGGTGCATTCAACCGCCAGTTATCCAGCGCATGCCAAGGTGAAGTGCGGTCTTCAACGGGTTGTTGTCGGTTTCTTCTGCGCTGGATCAGATAAAGGCAAGCCAGGGGAACAAGCGTTTCAATGGGATGATGCGCCGGGTGAAACAATTTGTCTTCATGCTGTGCAATAAAATCTGTACTCAGATCCCCGTCGACAAAAGCCTCATTCGTCGCCACACGACGAAGAAAGTCGATGTTGGTTGTTACACCAACAATCCTGTATGCGGCGAGTGCCTGTACGAGACGCTGCAGCTCTCGGTGACGATTTTCATCCCAGACGATCAGTTTCGCGATCATGGGATCGTAGAAGACGCCCACTTCATCATGCTGGGTGATACCGGTATCAATACGGATGTGTACAGATTCCTGGGGCTGCTGCAGCCAGTGAAGCTTTCCTGCCGCTGGTAAAAACTCATTTTCAGGGTCTTCAGCATAAATACGCGCTTCAATGGCATGACCTCGGATGGTCAGATCATCCTGAATCATTGGCAGATTTTCACCGTTCGCTACTTTGAGTTGCCATTCAACAAGATCTTGCCCGGTGATCATTTCGGTGACCGGATGTTCAACCTGCAGGCGAGTGTTCATTTCCATGAAGTAGAAGTCACCAGCTGTATTCAGCAGAAACTCTACCGTACCCGCACCTACGTAACCGACGGCCTTTGCCGCACGTAACGCTGCCTGCCCCATTTTTTCGCGAACACCTTCCGGTAACCCAGGGGCCGGGGCCTCTTCAATGATCTTCTGGTGCCTGCGCTGAATCGAACAGTCGCGCTCAAACAGGTAGACCCCATTTCCAGATGAATCACAGAATACCTGGACTTCCACATGCCGCGGCTGCTCCAGATACTTCTCGACCAGCATAGCATCATCACCAAAGCCAGTTAGTGCTTCACGTTTTGCCGCTGCCAGCGCCTCATCAAATTCGTCAGGACTGTGAACCTGACGCATTCCCTTACCTCCTCCTCCGGAAACTGCTTTCAGCAATACCGGGTAACCAATCTTTTCGGCATGACTCTTGAGTAGAACGGGATCCTGGTCGGCGTCATGGTAGCCCGGCAATAGAGGGACCTTAGCTTTCTCCATGATCTGTTTCGCAGCTGACTTTGAGCCCATGGCTTCAATCGCTTTAACCGGTGGGCCGATGAAGACAATATCACTTTCGGCACAGAGCTCGCAGAAGGCTGCATTCTCGGAGAGAAAGCCATAACCTGGATGTATGGCCTCAGCACCGGTTTGTTTTGCTGCCCCTATCACTCGCTCCATGTCTAGATAGGACTCGGCCGGCGTGGACCCACCAATGTGCACTGCCTCATCAGCGTTGAGCACATGCAGTGCATCTGCATCTGCATCGGAGAAAACGGCTACAGTTCGAATTCCCAGTTTTCTGGCAGTGCGGATCACCCTACAAGCAATTTCACCGCGATTGGCGATAAGTATCTTTGCAAACATAGCTCTACATCCTAAAGATACCGAATCGCGTTTCCTCGATCGGCTTGTTAAGTGATGCCGAGAGTGCCAGACCCAGAACTCGTCTAGTATCCCTTGGGTCAATGACACCATCATCCCATAGTCGAGCGCTGGCGTAGTACGGATGAGCCTGGGTCTCGAAATTGTCAATGATGGGTTGTTTGAATGCCTGTTCGTCTTCCGCCGGCCATTCATCTCCCGCATTCTCAATCTGGGTTCTTCTCACCTGAGCGAGAACTCCTGCTGCTTGCTCACCACCCATCACCGAGATCCGAGCATTGGGCCACATGAAGAGAAAATTTGGATCGTAGCCACGACCACACATACCGTAATTACCCGCACCATATGAGTTACCGATAATCAGCGTGAGCCTGGGAACTTTCGCACAGGCAACTGCGGTCACCATCTTTGCACCATGTTTGGCTATTCCACCACTTTCGTACTGTTTACCCACCATAAATCCTGTGATGTTCTGCACGAAGATCAGCGGGATCTTGCGCTGACTGCAGAGTTCAACAAAGTGCGCGCCTTTCTGCGCTGACTCGCTAAACAACACACCATTATTAGCTACAATCCCGATGGGATAACCGTAGAGACGTGCAAAACCACAGATCAGATCTGTACCAAAACGGGCCTTGAATTCATCAAAATCCGAACCATCCACAACCCGGGCGATGATTTCCCGTACATCGTAAGGCTTGCGAATATTCCTTGGGACGATTCCAAGCAGGTCACTTGCTGGATAGAGCGGTTCCTCGGATTCAGCAACATCAAGCTCGACAGTTTTGACCCGATTCAGCCGTGCAATGGCACTTCTTGCCAGTTGCAGAGCATGGTGATCATTTCTCGCATAGTGATCAGTAACACCTGATTCACGTGAATGAACATCGGCACCCCCTAGTTCTTCTGCAGTAACCTCTTCACCGGTTGCCATCTTCACGAGTGGCGGGCCACCAAGAAAAATGGTGCCCTGATCCTTAACGATGATCGATTCATCAGCCATGGCGGGCACATAAGCACCGCCTGCTGTGCAGGAACCCATGACCACGGCAATCTGGGGTATATTCTGGGCGGACATATTTGCCTGATTAAAGAAGATTCTGCCGAAGTGGTGTTTGTCCGGGAACACCTCATCCTGGTTGGGCAAGTTGGCACCACCTGAATCAACGAGATAAATACAGGGTAGTTGATTTTCCTGGGCAATGTCCTGCGCACGCAGGTGCTTCTTTACACTGATCGGATAATAGGTACCACCTTTCACTGTGGCGTCATTAGCAACAATGACACATTTCTGCCCATTGACTCTGCCAATGCCTGTGATGATACCTGCTGCTGGCACTTGGTCTTTGCCATACATATTGTGAGCAGCCAGTTGAGAGAACTCAAGAAATGGTGAGCCGGGATCAATCAGGGCATCAACCCGCTCCCTGGGTAACAGTTTCCCTCGCGCCTTATGACGCTCCTGATAACGCTCACCGCCCCCGAGCTTGATGTGCTCAACCTGGGTCTTAAGATCCTGAACCAACGCCTGCATGTGTTCCGCATTTTCGATAAAATCGTGAGAACGCGAATTAATCTCTGTCTTGATAACACTCATTGTTCTACTCCGCTTCCGAGAAGAGTTCACGCCCAATCAACATACGCCGTATCTCTGATGTACCGGCTCCGATTTCATAAAGTTTGGCATCACGAAGCAGGCGTCCAGTGTCGTATTCGTTGATGTATCCGTTACCGCCCAGGGCCTGAATGGCTTGTAGAGCACATTGGGTTGCCTGTTCTGCCGTGTAGAGGATGACTGCCGCTGCATCTTTTCGGCTTTCCAGACCGCGATCACATGCCCGGGCAACCGCGTACAGGTAAGCGCGACTTGCGTTCAGTACCGTATACATGTCGGCTAGCTTCCCCTGCATCAGCTGAAACTCACCAATAGCCCGACCAAACTGCTTGCGATCGTGAACATAGGGGACGACGATGTCCATGCAGGCCTGCATGATGCCGACCGGTCCCCCGGAGAGCACCGTACGTTCAAAGTCGAGGCCGGACATCAGAACACGGACTCCTTCACCCTCACGACCGAGAATATTCGTAGCAGGTACTTCACAACCTTCAAACACAAGCTCACAGGTATTGGATCCGCGCATACCCAATTTGTCGAGTTTCTGGGACTGGGAGAAACCGGGATAACCACGCTCAACAATGAACGCCGTGATACCGCGAGAGCCAGCGCTGGTATCGGTCTTCGCATAGATCACATAGGTGTCGGCATCGGGACCATTGGTGATCCACATCTTATTGCCGTTCAGAACGTACACATCACCTTTCTTCTCGGCCTTAAGCTTCATGCTGACAACATCAGAACCGGCACCCGGTTCAGACATGGCGAGTGCACCGATGTGTTCACCGGAACACAGTTTAGGCAGATATTTGGTCTTCTGTTCGTGAGAGCCGTTCTTGTGAATTTGATTCACACACAGGTTGGAATGTGCGCCGTAGGACAAACCAACTGAGGCAGAAGCCCGACTGATCTCTTCCATAGCGACAACATGTGCGAGATAGCCCATATCGCTGCCGCCATACTCTTCGGCCACAGTGACACCGAGGATTCCAAGTTCACCCATTTTCCGCCATAGGTCGATTGGGAAATCATTTTCGGCATCGATCTTTGCTGCACGATGCGCAATCTCAGCCTGTGCAAATTTGTAGACCAGATCCCGCAACATATCGATATCTTCGCCAAGGGCATGGTCCAGCATGGCATAAGATTTGTTCATTATGATTCTCTCCTGGTTTTATTCTTCCCCTTCATAGCCCTACGGCTTCTCTGCTCCCAGGCTTTAAGGTCAACAATCATGCGTTCCAGTTCCTCTTTCTGACTTTCTAACTGGTGTCTCCGCTCTATAATTTTTTCGATCAGCAGTTCCATCTGCTTTCGGTTGTTTGTATCTGGGTCATACATCGAAATGAGTTCTGCGATTTCCCCCAGAGACATACCAAGCTGTTTGCCTCTTAAAATCAAGATCAAGTGAGTTCGATCCGCAGTAGAATAGACCCGATTCTGCCCATTTCTGAGCGGCGCAAGAATCCCTTTTTCTTCATAGAAGCGTAGCGTTCGAGTTGTTACATCGAACTCCTGGGAAAGGTCTCTTATGGAATATTGTCTATTCATATAACGAAGATTCTACTATTACGTTTACGTTAACGTCAACAACAAGCCTATTTTACTAAAACCGATCAAGTGCTAACTGTATCTCGGAGAAAACGAGGAAATATTCCGTCCTTCGGAAAATGTGGTTTATAATGCCTATCCTCGTTGAGTTTTCTACTGGCTTTAATTTACCTCTTTATTGCCACTCTGATTGATCGTCGGTGATCTCTCTAACGATTCGAGCCAGGTTTGAAATATTTTGGTAACGCGAGTGTCAAGTTCGGCCGGAGTAATCCCGACGCGTTTCGCGTAGGGTAAGCGGAAAATGCGATAGCCCCGTAACAGAGCAGATATTGCTACTTGCAATGCCTCAAGATCGTGTCCACGATCAATATCTCCGTCGATAACGTCTTGACGTAGTTGGCTAAGACCCACCTCGTATAGGGGAATCGGATCGACCGTATCGTCCCCGTCAAGCACGAGCAGGGCACGGAGCATACTGTCATTGGTGTCATTGCTGATGTTCGAGCGAAAGGACCTAAGCCTTCTTGCTACGAAGCCGGCTTGCACTTTACCCTTCGTGAGAGAGTCTACGATAGCTTCGAATTGACGATTGATTGCAGCGCGTAATAGCTCCTGTCGTGAACCGAAGTAGTGATAAATGTTACCTCGATTAACGCCAGCGCCTTCGGCGACTTGCCGAAGATTGAGTCCCGCCAACACGCCGTTGTTGCGGATGAGCTCAAGGGCGACATCAATGAGTCGTTGTTCGGTTTCAGCGCGGCCTCCCTTTGGTTTTGTCCCTTTCTTTGTTTGGCTCTGTTTCATTGCTTTGTTTTTTAGGTCTGGCTTGCGATGCAATCATTCTACAATTATCATGGCGCTAAGCAATATTAGCATAATGCTAACTCGAGCAAAAAGAGAGGCAGGGAAATGATTCAAAAAAGTAAACTAGTTGCTTGTACACTTGCAGGGTTGTTTCTTGCTGGCTGTGGTGGCAATAATCAGCCGACGCAAGAGCAGCGTGACGCACTCAGGCAGCCTTTGTTTGCAACAGAGCACACGATTATTGATCGTCGTTCAAGTGCTGACTCAAACCTTGATGGCGCTAACGAAGAGAGGCATGGCACAAACCCTCACTTCAGTCCAGAGCGTAATGCCTATTTTGGTGATCTACACGTACACACAAGATATTCGTTTGACGCCTATGCGTTTGGCACACTAGCCACACCTTATGATGCTTACCGCTATGCAAAAGGCGAAGCCATCAAGCACCCGGCAGGTTTTGACATGCAGCTCCGCGATCCGCTGGATTTTTATGGCGTCACAGATCACGGTTTTTTTATGGGCATTTCCCCGGTTGCAGCTGATACCAGCACTGACTTTTCCAGGTATCCGTTTGCACAAGTTTTGCATGACTTGAATGTGCCAGACAACATGGATCGCTGGAGCCTGCTTGATCGGATGCGAAGTTTCGGCGTTGCTCGAGCACTAGGCCTTGCGATTGTCAGGGGAGAGGTCGATCCTGAAGAGCCATTGTCCATTACTCGCAGCGCGTGGGCTGACTCAATCAAAGCTGCGGATATGCACAACGATCCGGGCCGCTTCACTACCTTCGTTGCCTACGAGTACTCATCCAAAGCTAATGATAGTGGTAGCCTGCACCGCAATGTGATCTTCGAAAGTAGCGATCGCGTACCTGAAGTTCCCTTTTCGCGAATGCACTCAAGGAATGTGGAAGACCTATGGGACTGGATGGATACATTGCGCGAGGCGGGTGTGGAATCTATGGCAATACCGCATAACTCCAACAAGTCGAATGGTCATATGTTCAAGTTAGCAGATTGGGCAGGAGATCCAATAGATGATGAATATGCCGTGCAGCGCATCCGTAATGAACCACTGGTAGAAATCACCCAGATCAAAGGCACGTCTGAAACCCATCCTGCTTTGTCCACCCGCGATGAGTGGGCAGATTTTGAGTTGGTGAGCACTCGCGGGGTAGGGATGGGAAAACCTGTATTTAGTAAACCAGAAGGCAGTTATGTGCGCGAGGCCCTGCGCCGGGGTTTGGAACTGGAAGCCCAGGGTATTACCAACCCCTTTGCATTTGGTGTGATTGGTTCCAGTGATACACACACTGCTGCTTCTCAAAATGACGAATCCAACTTTTCCTCCAAGCTGGGCATATTGTCTGCAGATGCACAGCTGCGTGGTTCGGTTCCGTTGGGATTTTTTGAAAGTACAGTTGCAGGCTTTCTCCCTGGTCAAGGTGTGGCGGAAGTAGACGGCGAGAGTTTCCTGGGTGGCCAGCAAACTGAATTTGGCGCATCAGGTCTGGCGGCGGTGTGGGCTGAAGAAAACACCCGTGAGGCGATATATGCTGCTTTTCGGCGTAAAGAAACCTTCGCCACGTCCGGACCGCGCATGCGACTGCGATTCTTTGCGGGCTACGGTTTACCGGATGACTTGCTGGAAAGGGCCGATGGAGTGGCCACAGCGTATGCTAGTGGTGTCACCATGGGTGCGGACCTTACCTCGAATGGGGTAGACGGTGAAAGTACAACTCTTCAGCACGGCGCACCGCAGTTCGTCTTATGGGCACAGGCAGATGCCAACAGCGCACCGTTGCAGCGACTTCAGATAGTCAAAGGCTGGATCGATGCGGCAGGTGAAACCCATGAAGACGTGAT
>PVBE012914830.1_pt1 | contig 19224 bp, 12 predicted proteins | sample 1631181 | NCBI WGS metagenome assembly PVBE01 (sample SAMN08397723, study PRJNA350692) | Marine metagenome, whole genome shotgun sequencing project. | isolation source: water | place: Pacific Ocean | collected 2012-04 | reverse complement strand
TTTCTCTCCAGAGCTCGCGCGCTGGCTTTCAGCTTTCAGCATTCAGCTCTCTTGGCGGCCGCTTGACGCTCTTTGCGGCAGCCTGCCTCCGGAGCCCGCGCAGGCGTGGGATGCCGCAAAGCCCCAGCATCGATGATCTGCGACAGGCCGGCGAACGAGCGACCAGCAAGCTGACCGCTGACCGCTGATCGCTGATAGCTTGTCGCCAATGCAGCGGGACGCCCGATGGTCGAAATCGAATCAACCTGATCGGGGAGCGCGATAGGTCCCGGCAGCGGCTGACGTCCCGCGCTACTCCGTTAGCTCCTCCGGGTCCACCTCATCCGTGATGAGCAGCTTCTCGCGCTCACCCTTTTTGACGAAGATGATGGCCTCACCCGAGATGTGGAGCGTGGTGCTCCCCGGCGTCCGCTGGATGTTGACCACGGCGTCGGCGCCGGCCTCCGCCGCGCGCTCCTTCATCACCGCCACGAGAGCTGCCATGGTGTAGTGCTTGGTCCACCCCACCGACGGCGCCTTGAGGGTGCCGAGCATGACGTAGGGCCGATGGGCGGGCGCCTCCTCCAGCACCTCCACCTGCGCGGGCGCCCTGGCGGCACGGGTGGACAGCAGCTGGGTCAGCGCGGCCTGGTTCACCTGGGGCAACATCGTGAACTCGGCCGAGTATGTACAGCCAACGAGGAGCAGGAGCGGGGCGAGCGGGGCGAAACGGGTCATGGTGACCTCCATTGGTGATGCCCCATGTTTTCCGGCATCGACGCCACCGTCAAGGAGTGGCATATACTCCTGCGCCTGGAGGATCCCATGACGACCCCGACTCGATTGCTGACCACGGTCGCCCTGGCCGCGACGCTCTGCGCCTGCATTCACCCACAGCCCCGCCGAGGAGGTGCCCCCGTGACGACCGACGCCAAGAACCCGCTGCTGGAGGCGTTCTCCACGCCCCACGGCGTGCCCCCCTTCGAGGGCATCCGGCCCGAGCACTACGTCCCCGCCATGGAGGCCGGCGCCGCGGCCCAGCTGGCCGAGGTGCGCGCCATCGTGGAGCGCAAGGAGCCGCCGACCTTCGACAACACCATCGCCGCTCTGGACTACAGCGGCGAGGACTTGACCCGGGCCGCGCGGGTCTTCCACAGCCTGCTGTCGGCCCACACCAGCGACGCATTGGACGAGGTGGCCAAGAAGGTCACGCCGCTTTTGTCGGCCCACCGCGACCGCATCCTCCAGGACGCCGGGCTCTTCGCCCGCATCAAGGTGGTCCACGCGGCGCGGGAAAAGCTTCAGCTGACGCCGGAGCAGCAGACCCTGGTGCGCGAGACCTACGTGCGCTTCGTGCGGGGCGGCGCGGAGCTGGACGACGCGGGCAAGGCCAGCCTGAAAAAGCTCAACGAGCAGCTGGGCCTGGCCATGCTGCAGTTCAACCAGAACGTGCGCAAGGAGGACAACGGCTCGACCCTGGTGCTGGAGAAAAAAGAGGACCTGGCCGGCCTGCCTGCCCGGCTGGTGGAGGCCGCGGCCCAGGCCGCCAGGGAGCAGGGCAAGGAGGGCAAGTGGGTCATCTCGTTGCACAAGCCGAGCCTGTTTCCGTTTTTGACCTACAGCCAGCGGCGGGACCTGCGCGAGAAGATGTTCAAGGCCTACATCCAGCGGGGGCATAACGGCGGGGCCCACGACAACCGCGCGCTGATCATCAAGATCATGAAGCTGCGCCTGCGCAAGGCGACGCTGCTCGGGTTCAAGACCTGGGCCGACTTCGCCCTGGACCGCCGCATGGCCCGCAACCCGGCCAACGTGCGCGGATTGCTGGACCGCGTGTGGAAGGCCGCGCTGCCGGCGGCCACCAGAGAGGTGGCGGCGATGCAGGCCATCATCGACGCCGAGGAGAAGCCGAAGTTTGCGCTGCAGCCCTGGGACTGGTGGTACTACGCGGAGAAGGTGCGCAAGGCCAAATACGACCTGGACGACGGCGCGCTGCGCCCCTACTTCAAGCTGGAGAACGTGCTGCAAAAGGGCGCCTTCTGGGTGGCGGGCAAGCTCTACGGCCTGCGCTTTTCCGAGCGCAAGGACCTGCCGGTCTACCACAAGGAGGTGCGCGTGTTCGAGGTGACCGAAAAGGACGGCGCCCACCTCGGGCTGCTCTTCGTGGACTACTTCCCGCGCAAGAGCAAGCGGGGCGGCGCCTGGTGCGGTGAGCTGCGCGGCCAGATGCAGCGAAACGGCAAGCGGGTGCCGCCGCTGGTGACCAACGTGGGCAACTTCACCCGGCCCACGGACAGCCAGCCGGCGCTGCTGAGCCTGGAGGAGGTCAACACCCTGTTCCACGAGTTCGGCCACGCGCTGCACGCGCTGCTGGCCCGCACCACCTACCCCTCATCGGGGGACCAGATCAAGGTGGACTTCGTCGAGCTGCCCTCACAGATCATGGAGAACTGGGCCCTGGAGCCCGAGGTGCTCAAGCGCTACGCCCTGCACCACCAGACCGGCGAGGTCATGCCCGACGCGCTGATGCAGAAGCTGGCCAAAGCCCAGCACTTCAACCAGGGCTTCGCCACGGTGGAGTACCTGGCGGCCAGCTACCTCGACCTGGCCTGGCACCAGCGCACGTCGGTGGACGGCGTGGAGGTCGGCGCCCTGGAGCAGGAGGCGATGAAGAAGATCAACCTGGTCCCGCAGATCGTGCCGCGCTACACCAGCACCAACTTCCGCCACGTCTTCGCCAGCGACTTTTATTCGGCGGGCTACTACAGCTACATGTGGTCCGAGGTGCTGGACGCCGACGCCTTCGCCGCCTTCAAGGACAAGGGCCTGTTCGACCAGGCCACGGCCGGGGCCTTCCGTCTGTTGCTGGAGCGAGGCGGCGCCGAGGACCCGGCGCTGCTCTACAGACGCTTCCGCGGGGCGGATCCCAAAGTGGAGCCGCTGCTCAAACGCCGCGGGCTGGTGCAGTAGGTTTTCGTAGGTCTGTTTGACTTGCGCGACCTTCGTCATTACATTTTATCTTTCACGCGCCCCCAAAAAGGCAAACCATGCCGCTGCCCTCCATCAGCCCCTATCTCAAGTTTCTGCGCGGGCTGGTGTTGCGCGACAGGCCGATCTACTTCCACTACGCGGTGACCAGCCGCTGCAACCTGCGCTGCCAGTCCTGCAGCATCTGGCGCCGGCCCACCGACGAGCTCGACGTGGCCCAGGTCAACGAGCTGGCCGAGGTGGCGTCGCGCATGGGCTGCGTGCAGGTGAGCCTGGGCGGCGGCGAGCCGGCCATGCGCGAAGACCTGCCCGACATCGTACAGGCCTTCCAGTCCCGGGGCATGAACACCCGGGTGCTGTCCAACGGCGTGGCCCTGACCCGGCGCCGGATCCAGCGGCTGGTGGACGCCGGCCTGCGCGAGGTGTCGGTCTCCCTCGACTCCCTCGACCCCGAGACCCAGGACAGCCTGGACAACGCGGACGGGGCCCACGAAAAGCGGCTGGAGAACCTGCTCGCCCTGGCCGAGCTGCTGCCGCGGCGGGGGACGCTGCCCCTGCTCAACACGGTGGTCACGCCGCGCAACGTGGAGCAGCTGCCGCGCATCGTGCGCTTCGCCGAGCGCATCGGGTTCCACGCCTCGTTGATCCCGGTGCACCTGGCCGGCGACAGCGACCACCGCTTCTACACCGACGCCGATGAGCTGCGCTTCGACGCGGGCCTGGCCCGGCGGCTGCATCAGGTCTACGCCGAGCTGCTGCGCATGAAGCGGCGGGGGTCGCCGATCATCAACTCCAGCGTGTTCCTCGAGCGGAGCCCGGGGTATTTGATCTCGGGCGAGGCCTCGTGGCCCTGCCGGGCCGGGGAGCTGTTCGTCTCGGTGGGCCCCAACGGCAAGGTGGCGTCCTGCCACCACTTCGAGGGCACCGACGACGAGGTGAGCTACGACCGCTTCGAGCAGACCTACTTCGCCCCGGGGTACCGCGAGGCCACGCGGCGCAAGGCCAGCGGCTGCGAGGGGTGCTACCGCCCCTGCTGGACCGAGATCAGCTACCTGGTCTTCGACCCGCGCAGCCTGATGGAGATGACCCGGGTGCAGCTGAAGAACCGGCTGCGGCCGCGCAGGGTGGACACCAACGCCATCCGGGAGCTGATGCGATGAGGGTGCTGTTGATCAACCCGGACCAGCGCCTGGCGCTGGACTCCGAGGCCGGGGACCTGCCGCAGACCGGCAGCGGGCCGTACCCCCCCCTGGGGCTGCTCTATCTGCAGGCGTCGCTGGAGGCCGGGGGGCACCCCACCGAGCTATTGGACGCCAACGCCGAGGGCGGCCTGGATCCGGGCCTGCAGACCGCGGCGCGCCGGGGCGAGCCCGGCCTCGTCGGGGTCGGGGCGCTGACGCCGAACCTGCCCGGCGTGCTGCAGGCCGTGGGCCGGGCGCGGGAGGCCTTCCCCGCAGCGAAGGTGGTGGTGGGCGGCCCGCACACCGACATCTTCCCCGCCGAGACCGCGGCCCTCGACGGCGTGGACTACGTGCTCACCGGAGAGGCGGAGCAGACCGTGGTGCAGCTGTGCGAGGCCCTCGACGGCGGCGACGAGGAGCCCGGCGTCCGCGGCCTGCACACCGAGGCGCGCGGGCCCGCCGAGGGCCTGGAGCACCCGGAGCTGGTGCTGGACCTCGACGACCTCGCCGTGCCCGACCGCGGCCGGCTGGAGGTGCGCCACTACCGCGGCGTGGGGGGCCAGGACGTGCTCTTCGCCACGGTGATGACCTCCCGCGGGTGCCCCTATCGCTGCACCTTCTGCTCCACGCCCCGGGGGCGCTACCGCTCGCGCTCGGTGGAGTCCATCGTCGACGAGATGGAGCGCTGCGCCCGCCTGGGCGTGCAGCACATCTACTTCGTCGACGACACCTTCCCCGTGCGGGGCAAGCGCCTGGGCCAGCTGTGCGAGCAGATCGCGCGGCGCCCGCACCTGCCCCGGTGGAGCTGCCGCACGGCGGCCGCCGGGCTGACCGAGGAGAGCGTGACGCTGATGAAGCGGGCCGGCTGCGAGCGGATCCAGATCGGCGTGGAGACCTGGAGCGACGAGGGGCTGGCCGTGCTGGGCAAGAGCACCAACATCGCCCAGATCCGCGAGACCTTCCGCGCCTGCCGGCGGGCCAAGGTGGACTCCATGGCCTACTTCATGCTGGGAATTCCCACGGAGCGGTCGCCGGCCGACGTGCGGCGGCTGATGCGCTTCGCCCGGCGGCTGGCGCCGACCTACGCCATGTTCAACGTGCTGACGCTCTACCCCAACACCAAGCTGCTGGCCGAGGCCGAGCGCAAGGGCCTGGTGCAGCCCGGGGTCTGGGACGCCTACGCCCGGCAGCCGGACCCGGGCTTCGTCCAGCCGATCTGGGACGAGCACATGGACCGCCAGCAGCTGGCCGAGCTGCAGTCCGAGGCCTACCGCTCGTTCTACCTGCGGCCCTCGGTGGTGCTGCGTGAGCTGCGGGCCGGGGGCGTGCGGCGCAAGGCGAAGGCCGGGCTGCAGATGGTGCTCGGCAAGCTGCGTGGGGGCTCGTGAGTCAACGGAAGAAGCCCGTCAAGGTCCTGTTGATCACGCCCTTCGGCTACCAGAACGCCGGGGTGCGCCTGCTGTCGGCGGTGCTGCGCGAGCAGGGCTTCGACGCGCCGATCCTCTTTTTCAAGGGCTGGCGCAACAACGACGTGCGCCTGCCCACGGAGCACGAGTACCGGCTGCTGCAGGGGCACGTCTCCCTGCTGCGGCCCGACATCATCGGCGTCGGCTTCGGCACGCCGTATCTGGCCCTGGTGCGGCAGATGACCCGGCGCCTGCGCGCGGTGAGCGAGGCGCACATCGTCTGGGGCGGGGTGCACCCCACCATCGTGCCCGAGGACTGCATCGAGCACGCGGACTCGGTCTGCATCGGCGAGGGTGAGGGGCCCATGGTGGACCTGGCGCGGGCCGTGGAGGCCGGCGAGGCCGCAGACGGCATCGAAAACCTCTGGGTGCGCACGCGCGACGGCGAGATCGTCAAGAACCCGCTGCGGCCGCTGATCCAGGACCTGGACGGGCTGCCGCACCAGGAGCTGACCACCGCGGAGATGACGGTCATCGACGGGGGGCGGCTCACCACGGGGGACCCGAACCAGGACAACGTGCTGTACCGCGTGTTCGCCTCGCGGGGCTGCCCCTTCCGCTGCTCGTACTGCTACAATAGCCAGTTCCGCGAGATCTTCGACGGCTGCGGGCGGTACCACCGCCAGCGCACGGTGCAGAACGTGATGGCCGAGCTGGAGGCGGCCCAGGCCAACCTGCCGCAGCTGCGGCGGATCCGCTTCGACGACGACAGCTTCGTCTTCCCGCGGGCCTGGATCGACGAGCTGGCCGAGGAGTACCCGCGGCGCATCGGCCTGCCCTTCGACATCCTGCTCAACCCCATGGTGGCCAAGCGGTGGATGCTGGAGGCGCTGCGCCGGGCAGGCCTGGTCCACGTGCAGGTCGGCATCCAGAGCGGGTCGGCCTCCGAGCGCCAGGAGCACTACGGCCGGCAGGAGACCGGCGAGCAGATCCTCGAGCTGGCCCACGACCTGCGGGAGCTGGGCATCGACGTGACCTATGACATCATCCTGGACAACCCGCTGGCCTCGGCCGAGGACCACCAGGGCATGCTCGACCTGCTGCTGCAGCTGCCTCGGCCGTTCAACCTCTTTCTCTATTCGCTGGTGGTCTTCCCGCGGTCGGAGATCGCGGAGAAGCTGCTGGCGGCGGGGCTGATCAGCGAGGACCAGGTGGAGGGCAAGGGCACCAAGTCGTTCTCCCAGTTCCGCCTGTCGCTGGACTGGCCGCGGCCGCCGGCGGAGACGCTGCACGCCAGCTGCGTGTCCCTGGCGTCCAAGGGGTTCGTGCCGCGGGAGCTGATCCGCGCGCTGTCGCGCAGCGAGCTGTTGGCGCGGCACCCGGGCCCCGTGCGGGTGGTGGCCGAGGCGGCCAACGCGGTGAAGCTGGGGCAGGTGGCGCTGCGCATGCTGGGGCGGGGGGAGCTGTCGCTGTTCAAAATAAAAGAGTACGCGGCGTACAGGCGCCGTCTGATACAGTGATTTCCACTGCAGCCCAGGACATCTAGGTCAACATTACTGCCATGCACATCTGGCTCATCAACCCCCCCGTGCAGCGCGGACGGCCCAGCGCCATCGAGTCCGTGGTGCAGACCATGTTCTTCAACTCGCCGCCCCTGGGGCTGGCCTACATCGCCGCGGTGCTGGAGCGGGCTGGCCACCAGGTGACCCTCACCGACTGCGCGGTGGAGGGCATGCGCCTGACCGACCTGACGGTGGCGGCGCGGCAGCTGTGGCCCGACGTGGTGGGCGTGACCTCCACCACGCCCTACTGGGACCAGGCCCAGGCCACGGGCAAGCTGCTGCGGCGGGTGCTGCCGGACCGCTGCTTCGTCATCGGCGGGCCGCACCTCAACGCCAACCCCCAGCTGCTTTTGGAGAACCCGGAGTTTTCGCTGGGGGTGCGGGGCGAGGGTGAGGCCGCCATGCTGGAGATCGTGCAGGCCATCGAGGCCGGCAAGGACCCGGCGGAGGTGCCGGGGGTGGTGTCGGCTCAAGGCGGTGAGCTGCTGTTCGCCGAGGCGCGCCCGCTGCTGGAGGACCTCGACAGCCTGCCCTTCCCGGCGCGGCACCTGCTGCCGATCCATCGCTACCGGCCGCTGCCCAACGACGAGTACGCCCTGCCGAAGACGGCGGCCATCACCAGCCTGGGCTGCCCCTTCATGTGCTCGTTTTGCGCCAAGCACACCCACGGCGCCCGATATCGGGCCTACAGCCCGGCGCGGGTGGTGGAGGAGCTGCACCACCTCGAGGACCGCTACGGCATCCGCGACATCGCCTTCGTCGACTCCACCTTCATGCCCACGCGCAAGCGGATCCTGGCCTGCCTCGACGCCATGGAGGCGGATCCCCCGCGCGCCAGCTGGACCTGCTCCTGTCGGGCCAACGTGCTGGACGAGGAGATCGTGCGGCGCATGCGGGCCATGGGCTGCTGGCGGGTGCGCATCGGCATCGAGAGCGGCAACGCCGGCGTGCTCAAGAGCATCCGCAAGGGGGTGACCAAGGAGCAGTGCGACTACGCGGTGCGCACGGCCGCGGCGGCGGGGCTGCAGGTCAAGGCCTTCTTCATGGTGGGGCACATCCACGACACGCCGGAGACGGTGGAGGAGACCATCCGCTTCGCCACGTCGCTGCCGCTCAAGGACGTCACGGTGCAGATCAACACGCCGCTGCCCGGCACGGGGCAGTACGAGGAGGCGCGGGTTCACGGATCCCTCGATGAGGGGGACACCAGCCGCTACTCCTTCTTCGAGCCGGTGTACATCCCGGCGGCGTTCTCCTCGCCGGACCAGCTCGTGGCCGCGCAGAGGAGCTTCTATCGGCGTTTCTACCTGCGGCCCGAGGTCTGCTGGCGGCACCTCAAGGCCATCCGCGGGGTGGCGGACGTGACCAAGTACGCCCGGGCGCTGCCGCTGGTCTTTACGATGATGCTCTCGCGGGGGCCGTGATGGGGAAGACCGCGAGGAAGCCACGCCTGACGCTGGTGCGGGTCAACGAGCGCCAGGGGGTGCACCCGTTTCTGACCGAGGCCAACGTCTCGGGCATCTACCCGCCGCTGGGGGTCTCGTACCTGGCAGCCGCGGCGCGGCGGGCGGGGTTCCCGGCGTCGATCATCGAGGCCCACGCCCAGGACCTGAGCCACCCGGAGGTGGCCGCGGCGGTGCGCAACATCCGGCCGGCGGTGGTGGGTATCACCAGCACGACCTTCAACTGGCCGGTGGTGGCGGACCTGGCGCGGCACGTGCGGCAGGCCTGCCCCGGGGTGCAGCTGTGGGTCGGCGGGCCCCAGCTTTCGCTCTACCCCGACCAGTGCATGGCCGGGGGAGACTTCGACGCGGCGGTGATCGGTGAGGGGGACGAGACCGTGGTGGAGATGCTGGAGCGGGTGGAGCGGGGGGAGGGCGTGGCCGGCCTCCCGGGGACGCTGGCGCGCGGCGAGGACGGCGAGCTGGTGCGGGGGCCCGCGCGGGCGCCCATCGCCGAGCTGGACTCGCTGGCCATGCCGGCCATCGACCTGCTGCCGCTGCACCGCTACCGCTCGCTGACGTTGCCCACGCCCTACATCACCATGACCACCACGCGGGGGTGCCCCTATCGCTGCCGCTACTGCTCCCAGGTCTACGTCGGCGGCACCTACCGCGAGCACGGCGTGGAGCGGGTGCTGTCGGAGATGAACCGGGCGGTGCACGACTTCGGCGCCCAGGAGATCGTCTTCTTCGACGAGACGTTCAGCCTCAGCCGTAAGCGCACCATCGCCCTCTGCGAGGCGATCCTGGCGCGGGGGCCGCGGGTGCGGTGGAACGTGCGCACGCGGGCGGACCTGCTGCCCGACGAGCTGCTGGCCGCCATGGCCGCCGCCGGGTGCTGCAGCATCCACGTCGGCATCGAGGCCGGCGCCGAGCGGGTGCGCAAGCTGATGAACAAGAAGCTGAACCTGGCCAAGGCCCAGCACGCGCTGGGCGAGGCGCGGCGGCTCGGCATCGAGACCCGGGGTTACTTCATGCTCGGCTATCCGGGCGAGACCAAAGACGAGATGGAGCAGACCATGCGCCTGGCGCTGGACCTGCCCCTGGACTGGGCCAGCTTCAGCCTCACCGTGCCCATGCCGCGCACCGGCATCCACGACGACATGCTCGAGCAGGGCCACCACGACTACTGGCAGGACTACACCCTGCTCAAGGTGTCGCAACCGCCGGGCTACTTCGAGAGCGAGGGCCTCGACGCCAGGGAGCTGGAGGCCCTGCTGCACCGGGCCTACCGCGGCTTCTATCTGCGCCCCGGGGTCATGGCTGACAAGATGCGCAACCCCCGCCTGTGGAAGGAGCTGCCCACCATCGCGGCCACCCTGCTGGAGACCCAGGCCCTCAACAAGGTGCGCGCCCTGCTGCGTTAGCCGGAATAAGCCTCGCCCCTGGCGGGGACAAGCCCCCGCCCTACATGGCAGCCGCCTGGTCCAACGGTGCGGTAGTCCCAAGAATCTCTCGTCCGCGGCAGAATGGCGGTACAATCCTCGCCCATGGACCCGGGCAACAGCGGCGCGTCGACAGAGGGCGGAAGGCGGGAGGCGCTGCTGGCTCTGGGCGGGTACCTCGCCCTGGCCGTGCTGCTCACCTGGCCCATGCTGCCCCACCTCGGAGACCGCCTCATCGGCCACGAGCACTGCACCAACCGCATGCACCTGTGGGTGCTGTGGATGGTCAAGCAGATGCTGCTGTCCGGCCAGGCCCCCGTGCACACCGAGCACATCTTCTACCCCTTCGGCACCAACCTGGTGCGGCTCTACGGCAGCGACCTGCTCTATCCCGTGGTGCTCAGCCCCCTGACCCACCTGCTGTCGGCGGCGGTTGTCTTCAACCTCAAGATCCTCTTTTCGCTCACCGTGGCGCCCTACGGCGTGTTCAGACTTTTGCGCTACCTCGGCGCGGGCCGCGCGGCGGCCTGGGGCGGCGGGGCGCTGTTTACCTCCACGCCGTATTTTTTGCTGGAGACGCTCAACGGGGTCTCCGAGCTGGTGGCCGTGGAGTGGATCCCCCTGGCCGTGCTCTACCTGCTGCGCAGCCAGGACCACGGCCGCCGGCGGGACGTGGCGCTGGCGGTGGTCTTTTCGCTGCTGGCTGGCTACGCCTCGGGCTACAACGTGTTCTTCCTCTTCTTCTTCGGCGTGGTGCTGGTGGCCCAGCGGCTGATCGCCAACAGAGCGCGTGGGCCCTGGCGCCAGCGCGTGCGGGCGGCGCCGCTGCTGGCCGTGGCCGGGCTGTGCCTGCTGGGCCTGCTGCCCTACGCCCTGCTGCACCACAGCGGCGGCACGGCAAAGTCTTTGTCGGTGGAGCTGTCCGACGTGCTCGATCCGAGCCACCGCCCCATGGCCGACTCCAGCGCCTCGGTGGCCACCTACCTCCGCCCGGGGCGCAACCAGATCCCGCTGAAGCGGGTGGGGGAAAACGGCCGGATGGAGGTGATCAACACGACCCACACCACCTACCTCGGCTACGGCATAATGGCGCTGGCGCTGCTGGGCCTGCTGCGGGGGCGGGCCTCGCTGTGGTGGGCCACGGCGGCGGTGTTCGTGGTGCTCTCCCTGGGACCGCACCTCTGCATCTCGGGGGACCCGCTGGTGGTGGGGGGCACGCGGATCCCGATGCCGGGTCTGTTGCTGTACAAGCTGATCCCGGGCTTCGACGTGACCATGCGCCACGCCTATCGCTACGTCACCATGGCGCACCTGGCCCTGGCCGTGCTGGCCGGCCTGGGGCTGCAGCAGATGCTGGACAGGGTCCGCGGCGCCCGCTGGACCGCGGCGCTGGTGCCCGGGGCCGTGGGCCTCTGCCTGCTGGAGGTGCTGGCCGTGGGCCCCGCGCCTTACCCGATCCCGATGACCTCGCTGAAGGTGCCGGCGATCTATGAGGAGCTGGCCGCGGACGAAAGGCCCTTCGCCGTGCTGGAGCTGCCCCACGAGGACGACCTCAACTACCTGCAGCCGTACCTCTATTATCAGACGGTGCACGGCAAGCCGATGATCGACGGCGCCGTGCACTCGCGCGTGACCGCCGACGAGCTGTCCTTCATCCGCAAGGTGCCCCTGGCCTGGGCCTTCATCCACGAGGAGAACATGCTGCTGCCGCTGACAAAGCAGCAGGTGAGCTTCTCTTTGGAGATGCTGCGCAAGGCGCGCTTTCGCTACGCGCTGCTGCACACGGACCTGTTTCCGACCCCGGCGACGGCGCGCAAGGCCAGCGCCCGCATGAAGCAGCTCTTCGGCGCGCCGGTCAAGACCGTGGGCGCCATCGAGCTCTACGACGTGGGGTTGAAGTGATGGCCGGCCCGGCGCGCCGCCTGCCCCGGTCCCTGCTCTGGCGCCTGCCGGCTTGCCTGGTGGGCCTGGCCGGCGCCTGGATCTTTTTGGACCTCTACCTCAGGGTCGACCTGCCCGGCGCGGCCTCTTTGGCCCACGCCGCCTTCCGCTGCCTGGTGGCGGCGCTGGAGTGGCTCACCGAGGGGGAAGGGCTCCGCCTGCAGGTGCTGCTGGGGGCCTGGGCCGCCGGCGCCGTGGTCTCCGCCGGGGTGCAGCTGGCGCCGGTGCGCTGGCTGCGCCGGGCCGGGCGCCTCTTCTGGGGGGCCAGCGCGCTGGTGGCCATGCTCTTTTTGCTGCTGACGGTCTCTTTGGGAGCGCTGATGGAGCGGGCCCTGTCCGCGGGCCTGCTGGCGGCGGTGGTCGTGGGCTGGCTTACCGGCGGCCTGGAGTCCTGCCGCGTGCGGACGCGGCAGCTGTCCCGGGCGCTGCTGGGGCTGGCCCTGGCCGCGACCGCCGCCGTGGGGGCCGGCGCCACCTTCTATATTTATTCTCTCTTCATGACCTACGGCGAGGGGTACCCCCTGCTGGACCTCGTCGGCTCCCTGGTGCGGGACCGCGGCCTGGACCTCCTCGCGCTCTACGGCGCCGGCCTGGCCGCGCTGGGGGTGGGCGCCGGGGCGTGGGTCTTCTGGCGCCGGGGCGATCGGGTGCGCCGGCCGGCCCGGCTGCTGGCCGCCGCCGGCTGCGGCGTGGCCTTGGCCCTGGTCCTGGACCGGGTCTTCTCCCTGGAGGGCCCGTGGTGGACCCCCGCGGTGGTGGTCCCCGCCGGGCTGCTGCTGGCGGCGCAGCTCTGGGGGCCGCTGCGCAAAACGGCCCGCCTCGTGCCGGGCCCGGCGGGCTCCTGGGCCGCCAGCCTGATGCTGGCCTTCTTTTTGGCCCTGCTCTGCCTCGGTCACGCCTACGCCGCCCGCATCTTCCGCTGCCCGGATCTGCAGCAGACCCCCTACCTGACCCGCATCGCCAGCCTGCCCGAGGTGTTCCGCGTGACCCTCTTTGCCCGCAACACCCGGCTGGCCGTGTCGATCCGCGCCCAGCGGCGCCTGGGCTGGCTCCGCGTCCATCCGCCGGGCGGCGCCGTGCAGATCACGGCCCCCGGGCCGGCCAACCTGCGGCCGCTGGCGGAGCGTCCACGGCGCCTGGCGGGGGTCCCCGAGGACTTCGTCCACGCGCCGGCTTTGGGCCGCTTCTACGTCTCGCTCACGGCCCACGAGATGCACCTCATCCGCGCGGACACCAGCGTCCGCTACCGGGGGCGCCTCTCCCGGGGCCGCGAGATCAACAACATGATCGCCACGGTCTCCGGCGACGCCACGCGGGTCCTCGACGTGTTGGGCGTACCCGGCCTGTGTTGGCTCAACTGCATGCGCTGGAACGACGCCGAGCGCCTGCTCTACCTGGGGTGCGAGGACCGGCCGGGCCTCTTCCGCTACGATCCGCGCGGGCGAGTCTTCAAGGACGGCACGATCCACCCTTCCATCGGCGACGTGCAGGACATCGCCTTCGACGCCCGCGCCAAAAAGCTGTACACGGTGTCGCTGTGGAAGACGGCCAACCTCACCGAGCTTGACTGGGAGAGCCTCGAGATCAGGAGGCAGCGGACCATCGGCGGTTCGCACTACGACGTGGTCCACGACCCGGGCTCGAGGCGGATCTTCGCCTCGGCCTGGTACGGCTCCCGGGTCCGCGTGGTGGACGCGACGACCTTCGAGCCGGCGGGGAGCATCCCCACGGGCCTGGGCACCCGGGCGCTGGCCGTGGCCGGCAAGCAGGGCCTGCTGCTGGCCTCCAGCGTCTATGACGGCCGCCTGCGGATCTGCACCCCCGGCGACGGCAAGATCCTCGCTTCGCTGCCTGTGGGCGGCCACGTCAAGGACCTCGCCGTGGACCAGGAGCGGGGGCTGGTCTATTTCTGGAGCCAGTGCGGGTTGTTCAGGTTGGACCTTGCGCGCTGGGACCAGAAGAATAAAAAATAAAGAACAAGAAATTCAAAATTCAAAATGGGGTGCCGGTGTTGACGTGGGAGGCTCGATTCGAAGCGTGGATGGCGGAACGATGAAGCGAACATCCATGGACCTGCCCATGGAGAGGGCCCGCCTGGTCATATCCGTGGTTAACCCAATCTGGTGGGAATGGCGGCTTGTGCACGATTCCGGTGAGGCGGTCCTGGGAGCCGATTCTCCGGAGCACTCGGCAGGGCGCGTACTGGTGCGCCTTCGTGGCGGCCTCGAACCTGCCGGAGAGATCGAGGGACGCACTGTGGGCTGGGTACTGTCGCTCTCGGAGAAACACCACAGTATCTATCTGGCCGAGGTTGGCTCGGACCGACTCATCTACTTTCAGAACGCAGAAGGGGAGCTCATCTGGCGCGACCGGCTGACGAAGGAGAACCTGGCTCGATGGAGCGCCATCCTCGGCCCAGCGACAGAGGCCGGATAACGAGCCGATCCAAGGGCCCATCCATCGTTCGCTCTTCTGCACCCCGCGCGTCTCGCTCATTTTCCGTTTTGTACGGGCGAGCCTTTCATTCGCGCCAACCGAGCCGCGAGGCGGCGATCCTCCAACGCCTGCGCCAGCAACCCAACGCCAACCGAGCCGCGAGGCGGCGATCCTCCAACGCCTGCGCCAGCAACCCAACGCCAACCGAGCCGCGAAGGGGCGAGCCTCCCAACGCCGGCCGGCCCGCCCATTTTCCGTTTTGAATTCTGTATTTTGTATTTTCTATTCCCCGCGAAGCGGGGCTTTGCCTTTGCCCTGGTGCACCCCTTCCATTACGATTAGTCGGTGCTCCTTCGTCGACTGCTCAGGCCGCGAGGCCCGTACCCCATCTGGCTCACCCTGGCCTCCCTGGTGGCCAGCGGCCTGCTGACGTGGTTCGTCTTTTTACCCGAGCTGTACATCCTCAGCGTCACCACCTTCCGCGCGATGTTCGCCTGGTTCACCTGGTACGGCACGGTGTTCGAGTCGGCCCAGGAGTTTCTGCGCGTCGCGCCCTGGGTGCCCGTGCCCTACGTCTGGGTCGCCGCGGCCCTGGTGATCCGCCGCCTGGCCGCCCTGGCGGTGCCGGCGTGCAAGCGGCCCACAAAGCGGCCCCGCCAGCCGCTGTGGTCCCGGGTGGGCAAGGGGCTGGTTGCGCTCTGCTTTTTGCCCAGCGCCCTGGGGTTCTTCGTGCTGCTCTACATCCCCGCTGCGAGCCACGGCTGGGGCTACTATTTCACCACGGGTGGGAGCCTGCAGCGGGATCGCTGCAGCAAGTGCCACAGCCCCTACCGCCCCTTTCACTTCATCAAGACCCCGGCGCTGTGGAAGACCACGGTCAAGCGCATGCGCAAGCTGGAGGGGGCGCCCATCGACGACGAGCAGGAGGCCACCATCGTGTCGTACCTGACGGCCAAGGCGGCCTACACCGACGCCTGGGTCTTCCGCGCCAAGTGCCTGGGCTGCCACCGCCTGGGCACCATCGACACGCACCCGCGCACGGCCCGGGAGTGGCACATGATCATCGACCGCGTGGCTCACGTGTCGCCCTACGCCTATCGCCTGGACTGGAAAAAGCAGCTCAAGCGCCACGCCACGGAGAACCTCGACGAGGCCAAGAACCTCTCAACGCGCCGCAAGGACAAGATCACCTTTGAGCGTGTCTGCGGAGGCTGTCATTCGCTGCGTCGCGCCACCCGCGCCGGCAAGGACCCGGTCACCATCGTGGACCGCATGCTGCGCAAGGTGCCGCCCCGCTCCACGGCCGCGGATCGGGTGCAGATCCTGAGGTACCTCAAGCAGCCGGCCAAAAAAAGCGACAAGCACGAGTCGCGCTTTCCTCACGACGGCCCCCTGGAGGTGAGCTGGTGATGGCCGAGCGACGACGCCTCCGCCGATATGTCCTGCTGCTGCTGCTGCCGGTGATGGCGATCTCTGCCCTCATCGTCGCGGCCGGGCGCCGCTCGGGTCCGCCGCCGGATGAGAGGAAGCACCCGCCGATCACCAGCGAGACCAAGGTCTTCTTCCTCGCATCCAAGGACTCCTTCTACCCCTGGGAGGGCAAGTTCCGGCCGTCGGCGCTGGATGCCACCCCGGGCGGGACCTGGAGCGTGGACTTCGACATCAAGGCCAACATGTCCCGGCTCTCCGAGTTCCCGGACGTGGTCCAGGGGCTGTACGTCGTGTTGGTGGGTGAGCAGGTCTATGACGCCAGGGGAAAGTCCACCGGCCTCACCGCCATAAGCGTCTCTTCTCGGTTCACCGCTGCCGGCATCCCGCTGTCCTACTACGAGGGGACCATGCCGGTGCGCGCCCTGGGCAACCGCCGGGGCAGCCCCTTCGAGGTGCTCAAGGAGTTCCCGGCCGGAGACTGGGCCAGGGGCGGCAAGGCCCACCTCAAGGGCAAGCTCGAGTTCAAGCTGCCGGCCTCGCTGCCCCACGGCTACTACCGGCCCCACGTGGACCTGTTCGTCAAGTTCAAGGGGTCCAACACCCCCATCAGCATCGGGCACCTGCCCTACCAGCTCGGCCAGTGGCTGGAGGATAACCTCAAGCTGGCCGGCCCCACCGGCCTGTGGTCCCAGCTGTCGGGCAAGCGCATCAACACGCCGGTGGAGTTCATGCACGATCCCCAGGTCTTGCCTGAGGTGGTCGTGGGGCGGCCGGCCCAGCCGCGCATTCCCTGGACTGTGTTCCAGGATGTGGCCGACTACGGTCAGTCCGGGCTGCTGTCCAACCAGGACTCAAAGGAGCTGGGGCTGCTCAACCGGGTGCGCTACCCCACCCCTTTCCAGCTCTACCCGAGGCGCTACAAGGCCAAGCCGGGCATCCCCACGCTGTTTCCCGAGGCGGCCCTGGCCTCGCTGTTCATCGGCGAGGAGACGGTGCCGCCGATGATCAAAAACTACCTCAACTTCTCCGAGGGGCGCGCCTCGGCCACCCTCACCGGCCCTGACGGAAAGAAGCAGAATCTCGGCGCCCTGCGCTTCACCGGCTCGGGCCGCAGCGGCGCACGCCTGGAGGGCGGCGGCTTCGCCATGGACCTGACCCGCACGGGAAAGTACAAGCTCCGGCTCACCGGGCACATGGCCGACCACTTCGGCCGGCGCTACGAGGCCGGCGGGACCTACGACTTCACCGTGGCGCTGCCCCTGTCCTTCTCCACGCCGGTGAAGCCTGGCACCAACTTCATCCAGGGGGCCATGTTCCCCGCGGCGGCCCACGTCAACCCGCCGGTGCCGGCGGAGGTCACGATCAAGGTCTGGTACTACCCCCAGTCGGATCGCAGCCGGGTCAAGCACGTGGTCTTTTCGGGGAAGGCCAACCGTTTCGGGCACTTTTCTCCTCGCTACTCCGCCGAAAACCCGCCCCTGCGCCTGCCCGAGTCCGGGGAATACCGCTCCCAGTTCTCGGCGCGTTACGTGGACGCCAAGGGGCGCCTGTGGCGGGGGATCCAGACCTCGGCCGGGGTGGTGGCCGACAAAAAGCCCCTGATCAAGCTCCACGGCGGGCGGACCTACATCTCGCCGCCGCGGCCGGACCGCAAGCACTACGGCGGCTGGGCCCGGTACCAGCTGGACTTCGAGGGCGCCTCGTCCTACCTCGACGACGAGCTGCTCTCGCAGTTCGACCACATCTTCCCCTACCACAGCGGGGACACCCTGTTTGTGGCCACCACCTATCCCTTCGAGAGCGTGGTGGGCATCGTGCACTCCATGGAGGCCACCACCGAGCCCCTGGCCCGGAGGCTGGTCAGGGCCTACAACCCCACGGGCAGGATCTACAACTACCCGTTGACCCCGCGCTGGCGCAAGCCGGTCTATCTGCCCGACGTGTTCAAGTTCGGCGAGGACAACTTCGGCTACCACCGCATCTCGGTGAAGCACCGGGACCACCTGCCGATCCTGTCGGCCAACGTCAAGGGCCTGTCACCACACCTGTATCCCGGGGACAACGAGCTCGAGGCCAACACCTACCTCTCGGTGATCAGGCCGGGGTTCCCCGTGATGAGTTTGGCCTTTTCCGGCTCCTTCATGGGGCCGTGCTGGATCGTGTCGCCCAACCCCTACGGCGGGCAGATCAACGCCTCGGTCAACGGCGACCTGCCCTATGACATGTACCGCATCATGAGCGGGCTGGTGGTCAAGGACCTCAAGAGCAAGCGCAACTACTACGACGCCTACGTCGCCACCATCATCGCCCTGCCCCCGGGCAGCCACGCCAACGCGGTGGCCGCGCCGGGCGTCCGACCGATCACGGAGGTCAACGGAAGAAAGTTCCCCTATTTCCTCGGCATGGACACCTCGGACGTCTTCATGGTGGGTGAGCGGATGATGCTCGGCGGCGGCGTGATGCCGGGGGTGCCGGCCAAGGTCTCCATCGCCATCACCAAGCCCGACGGCACCAAGGAGAGGATGTCCGGCCGCGCCAACCGCCTGGGGGGATTCGGGCCGCCGCGCCCCATCATGGTGGACCAGCCGGGAGCCTACCGGGTCAAGGTCAAGCTGGAGCACAACGGAAAAACCGCCGACGTGCTGGGCACCGGGGACGGCGAGTTCTTCCACTTCGCCATTCCCCCTGACGGTCCGGAGCTGATCACGGTGGAGCTGCCCGCGGCCTCTGCCGTGACCTTCGGAAAAAAGATTAAGATCCCCATAAGCTGGCCCGCGAGCCTCAAGAACGCCACCATCACCTACTCCGTGATGATGCCCGGCGCGGTGCTCGACGAGGGCATCAAGAAGGTCAAGGGCCACAAGCTGGTCTTCCCGCTGGATCCGACCCAGGCGTCCCGGCAGTTCCCGTTCATCGACACCGTGGACCACTCGTCGGGTCGAAAAATCTACGCCGACACGCTCATCGTCACGATGCTGCTGTCGGCCGAGCAGGACGGCAAAAAAGTCCACGACGCGGTGCGGGTCATCCTGCGCGGCCGCATGCTGTTCAACGCCCGCGCCCTGGCGAGCAAGGAGCCCGGCAAGCATGGCGGCACGGGATTCCCCACCGGCGGGTACCCCGCCAGACGCCCGGCAGGCAGGCCTCCCGGCAAACGCCCCTCCGGCGGACACCCTGCTGGTATCCCCAGGTGAGCCGGCAGGTCCCTGGAGCAAATGCGAACAGGTAGATCGTCCGGTGAGGTAGTGAAGGGGTGAGGGGGTGAGGGAGCGGAAACGCGCGGCCCTTGGAGCGGCTTGCCAATCCACTATCGCACTGCTCACTTGCGTTGATCACCTGTGAAGAAGTAGCGCGGGGGCTTGTCCCCCGCGTCACATTACGCGGGGGACAAGCCCCCGCGCTACATGTGTAGA